>Ga0209679_1000194_pt1 | contig 28697 bp, 28 predicted proteins | sample WorMetHEROISLAND_4_FD_187408 | JGI IMG/M metagenome (GOLD analysis project Ga0209679, IMG submission 187408) | Marine gutless worms symbiont microbial communities from Max Planck institute for Marine Microbiology, Germany - Olavius sp. 2 HERON... ...
AACTTTAAGAAGCTGATAGCGGAAGCCGGAGGCTTGGACGTTATGGGGCGGCTTTATCCGAGAATGCAGATCCTGTCTGTGCCGGAAATCTTTGAGGGTAAGCGATTCGATACGCCAGGGGCGGTAGATCATGGTGACCGGCAGCATGCTTTGGCTTTACCAATAAGCCTATAACTACTAATCTGTAGGGTGGGCTGTGCCCACCACATACGACGCCTGAGAGGTGGGCTACGGGCACGATTCTATTAAAATCAATGGATCAGTTTTTAGACAGCCTCTGAGCCTGTGGATCGCATTGTCGCGGGAGCTGCGGGCAACCTAAGCAGCTTGTTTGGTTAAAAGCAATTCTGAATGATTTGGCGCTGTTTGGGGGACCGGGCGTGTTGCGTTCGACGCACCAAGACGCGTTGATCGACGGTGGCTTCGGTGCCAGCGTCTTAACGCTGGCCTACACGCACATCGTTCCCCGCGCGGCCCTCGCGTTGCATGCAGGTCAATACCATTAAGTGGAGCCTCAAAACCCCTCTCCCGGAGGGAGGATGTCGCAAAAGCCCCTCTCCCGCCGGGATAAGGGGTTGGGGAGAGGGGAGCAAAGAGCGAAGATTGATGCCTTTTGCGACACCCTCAGTGGGAAAGGGGTGGGGTGAGGGGGGACCAATGGCTTTAGTTTCGATATCCGAAAATCACCAGTGGACACGAATCGTGAGTTGTGTTTCCATGATTCCAGTCATGGGGGATGCGATGGCTTTCCAGCCTTTATCATACCCTTGAAGATTGAGGGTAGGGCACACAAGGTTGGGATGACGGAGAAAATCCTAATGGTCTTTGCTAGCAGAACTCTTTTGACTTGAAGAGTAAATACAATGAGCAAAAAAATTGCTGTAATAGTGATATATGGAATGGGTTCCCCAAATTTGCATTTTGCCGATGGTATGAAAGCGGAAATAAGCAAGCGAATTTCCAAGCTATCGAAAAATCCCGATGAAATTGCATGGAAGCCCATATATTGGGCTGATATACTTTATGCAAAACCAACTTCATATCTCGAAAGCGCACGAAGAAATCATGACATCGGTTGGATCGGATTAAGACGATTCGTTCTCAACGCATTAGGAGATGCTACTGCTTATCAAAGAGTGGAAAGTGATCACAATACCTCTTATAAGAAAATTCATGAAAGAGTTGACGAAGCGCACATCAGCACGAATCGATTCGCGAGGATTTGCGTGATTCGTGGTTTTCCCTTCAGGATCACCACAGCACGTAGATTGGGCGAAGATGCGTCGCCTTGGAGCCTTTGCTCTAATCAATGCGGTTCGCGGTCGGGATCGGTGCGGTCCTGCTACAACATACCGTGCTCACCACATCCTACGGGCACCGCCGAACACATACTGGGGCCTTAGCCAACGCACCATCAGCGGTAGCAGGGTCAGGGCCACAATCACGTCGATGACCAGGGCGACGCTGATGTACAGACTCACACTCCAGGTATTGGCAAGGTGGGTGTTCATCAGCGGAATAAAACTGGTGATCAGGATCACGACCGAGATCAGCACGGCGGAGCCGGTAGTATCCAGGGTCCGACGCAGGGCGATCGCCCAGTCGTTGCCGCTGGCCCGCATTTCCTCGTGCAGGGCGAGAGCATGTAGATGCCGTAGTCGATCCCCAGCCCCATGGCGATGGACAGGGCCACCTGGACGTGGAAGGCCAGGTTGCCGGACCAGTTCCACACCGAGGTCAGGTACCCCGAGGCCATACTGGGCGAACAGGGTAATCAGCAGCGTCACCATCAGGATCCCCGAGACCAGCAGGGAGCGGGAGATGAGGGCCGCGATCATGAATACGGCGGTGGCCGTCAGCAGGGGGCCGGTGAGCCAGTTGTCCAGGGCCACTTCGCGGGTCGCCTCGGTAGCGCCCAGGAAGCCGCCGATGCCAGGCCGAATGTAATCCGGGCCCGCTGCTGCCGTCGGCCCCACATCACAGCTGGTGTCCTTGCAGCGCAGGCCGAAATGGACCTGTCTGAATCCCGGATCCTCCTTGTGCTCCTCCACATAATCCTGGATCGCCATGGTGACCGCGTGGGTCTCTTGGGGGTGCATGGTGTTGATGAAGCCCATGATCACGCCCTGGTTCCAATCCCTGGCGACGAAGGCGTCCATGTCGCCTTCCTCGGTCATGGTCTCGAGCAGGCCGTTAAAGAGCTGCACCATCGCATCTGGGTCCATGGCTCTCAGATAGACCAAGGTCGGGATGCGCAGGTCGGACAGGTGCGGCTGTTCCCCCGGCTCGGCCGCCAACAGCATGTTGACCAGGCGCACATATTGAGCATAAGAGCCGGTAAAGCCGATTGCGGGATGATTGCGCATCCAGTTCTCCATGGCCTCCATACCGGCCAGGACGGCTGCATTATTGAAGATCCCCTGAGCCCCGCAGACCTCCGCGTCCCAGCAGCCCAGCCTTTCCCTTCTGAGCGGCGCAGGCGGCCTGCCTTTCCTGCTTGTCTTCGATGGCAGCTATCGCTTCCGGGTAGAAGACAGCGACGCATTCGGGCACGGTAGGTTCCTTGCCGCGGATGGGGATGGTCACCGAGATAACGCCTGGCATGATCCGGTTGAGCTCCAGCAGCTGGTCGATGGTATCGGACTCCCGCTTGAAGGCCGCGCGCGAGTAGTCGATGCCCTTCTCCACGCCCGGCATGGGGTCATCCAGGGTGCCTTCCGTAATCCGCGTGTAGTGGCCGGATACGATCAGGATCACCGCCACCAGGCCGATCGGCAGCCACTTGCCGGGACCGGCCAGCAGACCGGTCAGCAGGCCGCCCACCTTATGCCCCCAAGCGTGCTTATCGGGTATCCCGGTCTGCGGGCACGGAAAGCTTAGCATCAGCAGCGGAATCAGCGTGGTGGTGGTAAACAGCAGGGTAAGCATGCCGAACATGCCGAAATAGGCGTAGGCCCTATAGAAGGAGATATCCACCGTGGCCAGGGTGGCGAAGCCCACCATATCGGTAATGATGGAAAGAGTAACGGGAATCATGGTGTGGCCGATGGCCGCCTGGGCCGCACGTCGGCAATCGCCGTATCCGGCCTGCTCCTACACAAAACGCCGGGTGACCTGTACCGAGTGACCGATGCCGACGGTGAGCAGGAGCATGGGGGTAAGGACCATCATGGTGGTGAGCTTGAACTGGGTCAGGCCCATGACCCCGAGGGTCATCAGGATGGTGGCACCGACCCCCAGCAGGGGAAACAGGGCACCGCACCAGTCGCGGAACTCGTACCAGAGGACCGCGACGGCGATCAGCAGGGACAGGACGAACAGCCACCAGTGTTCGAGCAGATCGAGCAGCATCCAGGCCAGGAAATAGGGCTCGCCCGCCACCAGCAGCTCGATCCGCTCGTCCGCGGCGAATTCCTCCATGATGGCCCACACCGCCCTGACCCAGGGCAGATAGATCGCTTTTACCTGGTCGGTGTAGTCGGCAATGATGTAGGCGGCCTTGGCGACGCACCGCCGCTGCGCGTACTCGCCGAAGGCGCATTTTTCCCCCTCCGGCGTCACCATTGAGACCAGCATCGGGGCCAGCACCGGGTTGGACTCGATGCCCTCCTTGAGGAACGCGAGCTGGGCCCGCGCCAACTCCGGGTCGTCCTCGCTGATGCCCGCGGTGGGAATCAATCGCTTGAAGACCAACCCGCTCGCGTCGACTCCCATATATTTGATCTTCTTCGCGGCCAGATCGATGAAGTTCTCGGGCCGGGAATGAGGCAAGGACTCTAACCGCCGGTGCAACGCCTGTAGTTTGTTGATGAACCAGGGTTAGTAGATGTCCCCCTCTTTGACCTTGAGGGCGAACACCATAGATTACCCATGCCGAAGTGGCGCTCCGTGTAGGCATTGGTCGCCACATAGCAGTTGGAAGGCGGCAGCAGGGTATCCGGGTCGTTGCGGATGTCCAGATCCTTGATGAACCAGGACAGAATCAGGGTGAGCGCCAGGATCGAGAAGATAAAGAACCGCCGCCGGCGGATCACAAAACGGGCATAGCGATCCGCCAGGCGTTCTTCACCCTGGACGGGATCGTGCGTTTGGGGATCTGACATGGTCGCTCCCGTTTATGCCGCAATCAACCACTATGGACTGAAAGCCCATAGTCTGGAGGACTAACGTTCTCATCCGTGGACAAGCCACGGACTGAAAGTGAAGGGACTTAACGTCCATAGTTTCAACTATGATGCGCTTCGCGCACTAAAGTTATTGAAGCAATGAATGCGAATGAACGCAAATCGGTCGCAATCGACTCGCCATCGTCGATGGCTCCTCATCCCGATGCGTTTATTTGCGGGGTAGTGTTTTAATTTTATTGTTTCCGAGATTCGGACAGAGATACCCCCATAACGTGTATACCCAGGACCAACAAAATTACAACGCCACCGCTGAAAGGTTGAACAATTCTTCGTGGTTCGTGCTGTCGTCCAATCGTACAGGATTAACGGGATTTTCAGGATTAACAGGATTAACAGGATTAACAGGATTTTTCGTTGTTTTAATTGCGGTTAGCTGGAGAACACGGAGTTTAGTGCTTTTGTGGACTTGTCATCTGGCTCCCACGCTCCGGCGTGGGAGCAAATCTTGACGCTCCAGCGTCACCAGGCCTGGCCGCTGGAGCGGCCAAGGTGGCGTTCCCACACTGGAGCGTGGGAACGAGCAAACGCGAATGTCCCCACGACTTTAATGATTTATTGTTATACAAACTTACAGAAGTACGGTACTGAAAATGAGGCGGGTCAAAGGCTCATCAACCTTAAAGGCTGTATAAAAAACTAACCAGACCGTAGGGTGGGCTGTGCCCACCACATACGACGCCTGAGAGGTGGGCACAGCCCACCCTACGGGCACGATTCTATTAAAATCAATGGATTAGTTTTTAGACAGCCTCTTAACGTCCGACAAGCTGGAGTTGCTGCGGCAACCACAAGCCCTTTAGGTCAATGGACACGGCCTCGAACGGCGGTACGCGAACCTGGTCAGCGCCGGCAAAGTGATCGATCTCGACCCAAGCGCCAGCATCGAGCCGGTAGACCTCATAAGGTCTGCTCGATCGGATCAATCAGCCACGCATACCGCACGCCATAGCGCGCATACAGTGGCATCTTGTCTTGACGATCCTTCCGTTTGGTGGATGGAGACAGGATCTTGCAGACCCAATCGGGGACCACCTCGACCCGGTGGCCCGTGGGAAGTATCGGCATGCGCTCCCGGCGCCAACCGGCCAGATCCGGCACGGCCACCTCGACATCGCGCACCAAGTGCACCTCGGGTTCGGGGAAGATCCACCAACCGCCAGGACCACCAATCCCCTTGTCGTAAGGACCACCGACCCCGATAGCAAGATTGAGCGCAACGCGAGCATGCGGGATTGCAGGCCACGGCTGGGTGTGGAGCTGGCCGTTCAGAATCTCACCGATTACCCCCTCGGGCAGGGCCTCCAGAGCCTCGTAGAGGGTTGGTTGATGTGCTGGTACTGGTTGTGGCATGGTTTTTCAGTCTCTGCGCTTTTGCGCTAATACCGTGATGTGCGACACTGCATTCTATTATTGCACCGTACGCGGATAACTGTTGTTTACAAGGTGTCATTATAGTTAGTAACGACGAATCACACGAACCGATGTGAATGTCCTACGACTGTCATTGTGGCTAGGGCGTGTTGACATTCCTTCGAGCTTGTCTCCTAATGGCACAGGATTCACAGGATGTTATAATTGTTATTTAAGAAAAATAATCCTGTTAATCCTGATCATCCTGTTAATCTTGTCCTATTAGCGGTTGGCGCTATGATTATGTCAACAGCCCCTAACACGAAAGGCACGAACCAACACGAAAAGATCCTCCCTGCGTCAGGATGCAGTTTCGTGTCTGTTCGTGTTTTTCGTGGTCACATAGTGCGAGCCAGATTCTCACCGTCGCTCCGCAATCAGCCGGTCGATCGCCGCTAGACGCCGCCGGAAATCCTCGTCGTATTGATCCATCCCGGCGTCTTTGTATACATGCCAGACATCCTCGATGTGGCGACGGGCTTGCTCCAACCGCGCCGTGCCCGACTCGCGTTCGCCGAGACTCGAAAGGGCGTTGCCTAGGTTGTTTTGGGTCTGGGCCCAATCCAGGGGCACGCGGTCGCGGGTGTACTCCTGCAAGGCGGCTCGGTGGGCGGCCACCGCTTGTTCCCAGCACGCCGTGCCCGATTCGCGTTCGCCGAGGCTCGCAAGGGCGATGCCCAAGTTGGTTTGAGTCCTGGCCCAATCCTGGGGCGCCTGTGCGCGGGGGTATGCTTCGAGCAGATCCCGGTAGGCCCGGATCGCCTCCTGTAGGCCGTATTGTCTCCCTTCTTATCGCCCTGGCGGTAGAGTGCGTCGGCATGTCGCTCCCGATAGGCCAACCCCTGTTCCGGCCTGGAATCGGGGACCAGCTCGGCGGCGGCGGCGAACCGTAAGGTCGCGAAGGTGGCGTTCGGCATGTATTCCCAGGTCAAATCGGGATTGTGGGTATCCCAACCCGCGCCGGTAACCGGGTCGGCGTCCGTGAGGTTGGTGATATTGCCGTTAGTGAATTCCGTGAAGTTTTTGAGGCAGGCAGCGCCGTTGAGGCCGCGCGGCAGGCGGTCGGTGTCCGGGCCGCGGTCAGACCGGCGAAGGACCCGACGGTGTTGAACTCGGGAAGCGCCGGATTGAGCCCAAGGGGATTGGTGAAGGTGCTCGTCGGCACCAGCAAGAAGCCGTCGCCATAGAAGGTCGTCGTCACCGCCCCCATGGCGGCGCCGATATTGGCGAATCCGTTGACTTTGCCGGTGATGGTATCCACCCCCTTCATGATGAAGGCGTGGCCCTGGTCGGTCCCGAACAGCCGCGAGTTGTCCGCGCTCGGGGGCGAGGAGGGTCCGGAAGCTGGAATAAAGGCCCCGGACCGCCTCCCGCGTTTGCCCCTTCTCAACCCCGGAATAATGTTCTGCCGGCGCTGGGAAACCACGGTCTGGAGGTTGCCGTTACTGCCCAGATTGCGTTCCGCCACGGCCATCCAGACCGGGATGCGGGCGTCTTCCATCGGGCCTTGATTCAACCAGCGGAAGTCGGTGGGGTTGATGATGTCCAGGAGCTTGATGCCGTCGGCGGTTCCCCAGACCACCTGCTGCTTGCCGAGCCGCAGGTCGATGCCGGCGATCTCCGTATCCAGGTAGAGCTCGCGCAGATAATCATATTGGGTATAGGGTTCATGCCCCCGCCAGTATTGTGCGACGCCCTGGGTGTCATAGATCAGGTTGATATCGGCGTGCCAGGAGGTCGCCGTCCCAAGCTCACCGTTGAAGAACAGGCGCGCGGCATTCTCGAATCTCAGGGCGTTTCCCGCCGCATGATCGGAGGCGGTGTCCAAATTCGAGGTCCCCTCGCCGATATAGAGATCGCCGTCGAGATTGAATGCCGTGCGGTTCTGAAAGAACCCATTGACCCGGAGCTTATCGGTCAGCTCGAAATCGCTTAGTGCCACGCTTGGAACGGCGACCAATAGAGAAAGCGTCGTCAGGATAACCGATTGTTTTGTCATTTTTCTCAGCGCTTGATCTTGCGCAGGCTCTTTTCGCTCCAGAAGTCGTCCGGCTTGATGACTTGGCCGTCGCCCCGGTTCACACTGCGCGGAACGACCGCCCAGGTTTCATGCCCGGTCTTCAGATTCTTGCCGTACCAGTAACTCCAGTGCAGGGCCCGGGGATCGCGCTTCCCCGCACTCGCCCAGTCCCGGTCGATGACTTTTACCTGTTTACTCCCTTTGAAGTATTCGGTGCGATAGTCGGCGAAGGTCTTGACGTCCACATAACTGATCCGGTAGTCATATACCACCAGTGCTTACGCTTGGGTCTACAGGACGGGGCCGGGGGATTGGGGAGCCACTTGAGCTTGACGCCGGAAATGGTGCCCAGGCAGTCCTTGAAGGTTTCCGTACCCAGCAGTTTATGGGCCTCATGGAAGGGCTTGCGCAGAATGACGTCGCCGAAGGTGAAGTCGGTGCCCCCCAGGCGTCGTCATGGGGTGGCTGTGCGAAGCGCCGGATCTTGCGCAGCGCGGGTAACCAGATGGAATAGGACTGGGGTTTCGCATCGTCCACATAGTCCACGATCGGCATGCCGGTCCCCTTGAGCTTGCCCGAGCGAAAGATAGCGACCTCTTTAGGAGCGGATCTTCGGGTCAGACCAATCGTTCTGTTTGTAGCGCTCAACGGTCAGGGTGGTGGCTCGTGAGCCCTTGGGCTTATTGATGATAACCGTTATGGTCTTGCCGGATTTGACGATCGCGTAGCGATCGTAGACGTGAAACTGGTTGACGAAGAAGACCTGCTCGGCGATCTGCTTCGCACTCGGTTTCCCCTTCGGGTAGGGCAGCTCCTTGTCGATCAGGGTCGCCGCCTGGGACATGGGCACAAGCAGCATGGATAGGGCGCAGATTACTAAGGTACGGATACGCAGCATAGTCAGTTTTTCCTCCCGGCAGTTGTTTGTTGGATGTGGTCTACGCGAGAATCGGTGTTGTTATGCGATTTTCGCGCGCAAGGGAAAGCGTTCAGGATGCTCGATGATTTCTCGAGATAAATTGACATCGATAGCGGGCCAGTAATAATAGCCCGGCGCTCGTTCTTCGACATTAATGATTGATTTAACCGTTTGATCTTGGAACTATGGGAAATCTTCATTGCTTCAATAACTTTAGTGCGCGAAGCGCATCATAGTTGAAACTATGGACGTTAAGTCCCTTCACTTTCAGTCCGTGGCTTGTCCTCGGATGAGGACGTTAGTCCTCCAGACTATGGACTTTCAGTCCATAGTGGTTGATATGGCATGAACAACTCCCTATCATGGGTCAATAGCCACACCCCGTGTGCCGAAATATTGGTAACCTCAACGCCTGAAGTATTTTTCCATGCGCCGATGAGTTTATCGTAGTTCGCCTCTATGATCGACTCGATTGCTTTCAGGTTTTTTCTCGAAAGTTGTCGTCCTGTTCCTCTTTTCGCATTAACCAGATAAGTCCATAATTCTCTAAAGTTTCTTCCATCTTCTCAAAAGTCTCTCATCTGGCTCCCACGCTCCAGCGTGGGAGCAGGTCTTGGCGCTCCAGCGTCACCAAGCCTGGCCGCTGGAGCAGCCAAGGTGGCATCGAACAAAATCAATAAGTTAGTTCTTAGACAGTCTCTAAGTCAACAGCGGGAGTTGAATCCTTGACCCTTTCGAGCACAGATCCGAACCAACTGCGTATCCTGGCTACCTTGCTGGCCATGCCGGAGGCCGACGCCCTGGATGCATTGCGGGACATGCGACCACAGGCCCCCTGGCTGGAGCCTTCTCTGCCGGAGCTGGAGCGGATACCCCTGGAACACTGGCAAGCCGAGCACACCCGGCTGTTCATCAGCGCCTATCCCAGGCTTCCCTGTCCGCCGTATGAATCCGCCTACCGCCACGGGACCATGGTCGGTATCTCCGCGAGCGAATTGGCGGACCTCTACCGCCGTGCGGGACTCCAAGCCATGGATGTACCGCCGGGTTACCTGGGTACTATGCTCGAGTGCGCGGCCTACCTCAAGGAGACCGGTAGGGATGACCTGCTGAGGGAGCTGACGGAGGAACATCTGGCCTTATGGGTCCCCCGTTTCGCCCGTGATCTTGTCGACCATGCCAGGCTCGATCTTTACCGTGCCCTGGGCCGGCAGATCGGGGGCCTGATTCCAGAGTCTCTGGACCATGAGTGATGCGAGTTGGCAAGGTCTGCCGCCCGAGCTGACGGCGGACGACGGTCTGGAACAGGCCGTGCTCAAAGTCCATGAAGGCATCTTGCGGGAGCAGCTGGCTGGGGACCCCATGCTGAAGCATGCCTTGCCGGTGATGATCCGGGCCTTGCGTCGGATCGATACCTGGCGCGTCCTGCTGTTGCTCACGCCTTGGATGCTCGCCCGGTTGCTGTTCCCGGACGAGCCGCCGGAGTTGGAGGTCCCGCCCGGCTGGTCCGCCCTGGAGCGTCGCAATGCCCCCTATCTGGTCTTGGGTCCGAATCTGAGCTTCGACCTGCTGGCCCAGTCCCAACAGGCCCATCTCAACTACCATCACCGCCTCGGCCACTACCTGCTTCAACCCATCTGCCTGGACATGGGCCCATACGAGTCTGCGGATGCGGTTTTCGCAGCCTGGAACCAAGTCATCCGTACCCGCGATGAAAACATGGCCCAGGCCAAGCGCGATTGTCCCTTGCAGAAGGAGATCTCGCGCCGGGAGCTGTTTCGGCGCTTTACGGGTCCTAGAGATGAGACGAGCTGAATGGGCCAAGTCAGCAGAGTAGGGTGGGCTGTGCCCACCGCCGCCTTTGCATCGGGAACCTCGGTCACGTGAGCGCGGCGCTCGGAGATCCCAGGCAAGGCCCGTAGGATGTGGGTGAGCCGCATCGAATGGTGTGGCGAGCGCCTATCTGCGTGCCTACCTGTTTGTGTGCAGGGACGCACGGGCAGGGATGCACGGGCAGGCAGCGAACCGCATCTTTGGACGATAGGCGTGCCCAAAAGAGTGTTGGGCACGGGCCACCCATTGATGCGGTCCGCACGGGGAGAAGATGCACCGGGCCAGCAAGCTCAGAACCACCGCGCTCACCAGCATCCTACGGTTTTGCTCAACCTTCCGATTCGCTTCCGTGCCGAAATCTTGTTTTAGCCGTGAGTATTATTTGGTGGGCATAGCCCATCCTACCCGCTGGTAGCTGGTAGTAATTTATACGCACTCACCCTGACACCGGAGACGCTTCCATGTCCCTACAACCCAAACCTTTTTTGAGCCTCGATGACTGGTTGGAAGGCGAGCGTGCCGCCCTCGAAGGGCGCAGCGAATACCTGGATGGTGAAGTCTTCGCCATGGCCGGTGCGAGCCTGGAGCACAACGTGATTGTGAGCAACATAAACCGCGAGCTGAGCATCCAGTTCAAGGAACGCCCTTGCCGGGTTTATGCCAATGATATGAAGGTCCTCATCCGCTCCGCCAATGCGGGCACGTATCCGGATCTGGTCGCCCATTGCGGAGAACCGGAGCTCCTGGACGACCGGCGGGATGTCTTGCTCAACCCCGGTCTGATCGTCGAGGTCCTCTCCGACTCCACGGAGGCTTATGACCGGGGAGACAAATTCACCCTCTACCGTCACATCCCGAGCCTGCGGGAGTATCTGCTGGTCTCCCAGGACCGGGTCCAGGTGGAGCACTACCGGCGCGGCGAGGATGGTCGCTGGACCCTGATGGACTACAGGGGGCTGGAAGACCAGGTTCCCCTGGAGAGCCTGGATTGTATCTTGGCGTTGGCCGAGATCTACGACAAGGTCGAGTTGACGGCCACCTGGGATCCTTGACGGACTCGCATTTTTACAAATGAGTCAAGTTTGTGCGCTGCACAAAAAATTCACGCCTCATGGGCTTAAGGCGAAGTCTCGTCTCGCCAGCTAATAGTACAGGATTCTCAGGATTAACAGGATTTCTTGTTGTGAAAAGCAGCTGCTGGTTTGGTAAGCGTGTGATCGGGCGTAGGAAATTCAGGGACGACAGGAATCCCGTAAAGGGGGTGGGCGGTTAGCTCCTCCTGCCCCAACATCTTGTATTGTCACCAATGGTAACCGTGGGTCACTGTACTTCGGCTCGACTAGTTTACCACCACATATTGTGGTAGGAGGAGCTGACCGTCCACCTCCCTCTGTAAATCCTGTGTAATTCTGTAAATCCTGTCCTATTGGGGGTTCGCGACGAAGCTCGAGTGGGTATTGTGGATATTTAATACATGAAAAGATGATTTACCTGTCTCACCCCGGAACCCCCGCGGGCGCCGCGTCCGAACGCCTGGCCGGCGCGGTCGAGCGGGTCACCTTCCATAGCGAGGAGAGCGGTTTCTGCGTGCTGCGCGTCAAGGTACGCGGGCAGCGGGAGCTGGTGACCGTGGTCGGCTCGGCGGCGACCGTCACCGCGGGCGAGTACATCGAATGCGACGGCGCCTGGGTCAACGACCACCGCCACGGGCTCCAGTTCAAGGCCCTGAATCTGCGGGTGATTCCGCCCAGCACCCTGGACGGCATCGAGAAATACTTAGGTTCGGGCATGGTCAAGGGCATCGGTCCCCACTTTGCCCGTAAGCTGGTGGGGGCCTTCGGCGAACGGGTGTTCGATGTCATCGAGGACAACCCGGACCAGCTGCTTACGCTCGAAGGCATCGGCCCCAAGCGCAAGGAACGGGTGACCCGGGCCTGGGCCGAGCAGAAGGTGATCCGGGAGATCATGGTCTTCCTCCAGTCCCATGGGGTCGGCACGGCGCGGGCCGTACACATCTACAAAACCTATGGGGACGCGGCGGTCGAGAAGGTCCGGGAGAACCCTTACCGACTGGCGCTCGATATCCGTGGTATCGGCTTCAAGACCGCCGACGCCATCGCCCATCGGCTTGGCACCCCCCACGACTCGCTCATCCGCGCCCAGGCCGGGGTGCGCCATGTGCTGCAGGAGATCGCCACGGACGGTCACTGCGCCGCCTACCGGGAGCAGCTGGCCGAGTCGGCAGGCAAGCTGCTGGAGATTCCCGCCGCCGTCATCGAGCAGGCCATCGCCGCAGAACTCAAGGAAGAGAACCTGGTCGCCGAGGAGATCAAGGGGCGACCCGCGCTCTTTCTCACCCCCCTGCAGCGGGCCGAGCGGGGAATTGCCATGGGCCTCCAGCGGCTGCAGCGCAATCCGCCGGTGTGGGGCCGGATCGATCCCCAGGGCGCCATCCCGTGGATGGAGCGACAGACGGGATTGGAGCTATCCGACTCCCAACGTGCTGCCGTGGCCGCCGCGATCAAGGGTAAGGTCACCATCATCACCGGCGGACCGGGGGTGGGCAAGACCACGGTGGTCAAGGGTATCCTGCGCATCTTGCAGACAAAGGGGGACTCCGTGTGCCTGTGTGCGCCGACCGGACGGGCGGCCAAGCGATTGGCGGAATCCACCGGCACCGAGGCCAAGACCATCCATCGGCTGTTGGAGTTCGATCCCCGGATCATGGGTTTCAGGCGGGACCAGTACACGCCCTTGGCGACCGACCTGGTGGTGGTCGACGAGGTCTCCATGGTGGATCTGGTCCTGATGAACCAGCTCCTGCGGGCGGTCCCCAACCATGCGGCGGTGTTACTGGTAGGCGATGTGGACCAGCTCCCGTCCGTAGGGCCGGGATCAGTGCTGGCCGACATGATCGACTCCGGTGCGGTGCCGACGGTCCGCCTGACGGAGATCTTCCGTCAGGCAGCCCGGTCCCGGATTATCGTCAACGCCCATTGGATCAATCAGGGCCGTCTGCCTGAACGCCCGGACTCCCAGGGATCGGACAGCGATTTCTATCGCATCGACTGCGCAACCCCGGAGCTCATCCACGACCGATTGTTGCAGGTCACTACCGAACGGATTCCTAAGCGCTTCGGCCTGGACCCTGTTGCCGACATTCAGGTCTTGGCCCCCATGAACCAAGGCGGTCTGGGCGCCCGCTCCCTCAACCTGGAGCTGCAACAGCGCCTGAACGCCGATGCCCACCCCAGGATCACCCGCTTCGGTTGGACCTACGCCCCGGGAGACAAGGTTATCCAGACGGTCAACAACTACGACAAGGAGGTCTTCAACGGCGACATCGGTCGCATCCGGCGGATCGACGAGGAAGAGGGGCTCGTGACGGTCGAGTACGATGGCCGCCAAGTGGAATACGAGCTGGGCGAGCTGGATGAAATCTCCCTTGCCTACGCCACCACGATACACAAGAGCCAAGGCTCGGAGTATCCGGCGGTCGTCATCCCCCTGGCGACTCAACACTACACGCTCTTGGAACGCAACCTGCTCTACACGGCCGTAACCCGGGGCAAACGGCTGGTGGTCCTGATCGCCCAGACCAAGGCCCTGGGTATGGCGGTTAAACGCAAGCTATCCGTCAAGCGCCTGACCAAGCTGTGCCAACGGTTGCAGGCACTTGGTTAGCTTGCACTAGGATTCCTTGAATGACCAGATTTTGTGCAAATGAGTCAAATTCCGCAAACATCTAGCCCCTCTCATTGTCGTAATCGTGATCGAACTCGGTTTCGATCACGATTGCGATTGCGATCACGACCATGATCGATCAGTGATACTGGCAGCTATGAGTCGTCTCCTGCTTGCCCGAAGAGGGTGGAGACCCTTACCAGGCACTTCGTCCATGATTGGCGCCGGCAGAACGTCCACCTTGCGGACCTGGCGGGTGGCCAGGTCGAGCACCCGCGGCTGATCGCAGCGTATGATGCCGGTGATCTCGATGCCGGTTATGGGCACGGCGAACCCTAAGCGGCGGGCGAACTCACCACCCTTGGTAATCGGGAGGATCACCGGCAGCTTGGTGGTGGCGTTGAACGCGAGCGGCGAGACGATCAGGACGGGACGGCGGCCGCTTTGTTCATGCTCGGCGGTCGGATCGAGCAACACCATGCAGATGTCGCTCCGCCTCATGGCATACCCGTCACACGTGAATATTTCGCCGCGATGCACGCCGCTCGCACCCGATAGCGGCGTTGCGACTCGTCGCAATAGGGCTGGCTATTCCTCCTCATCGCGCCTTGCTCTCGGGCACGATCGACCCACCTCGCTTACCAAAATATTCACGCGCAACGGATATAGCTCACCGCCCACGGCGGGGGCATCGCCCCATTCCTGTTCCGCGACTGGTTGTGGCTGTGAATAGTCCGATGCGGCCAGCAGCTCCGCAAGCCGGTAGCGCGGGCGTGGTCTGGGATCGACCACCAGACAGCCATGATCGACGGCGAGGCCGACCGTCGCGCTAACTTGCAAATGGAGTTGATCGAGGAATGCGGGCGGAACGGCCAGCACAATCGAGCCACCGACCTTACGCAGATGGGTTGTGTGCACGCTGCACCTCCGGCGGGTTGAGTTATACCAAAGTATGATTTCGACCGGTCTAGTTTGCACGCTACTGAAGCTGTACCGGCCGGAAAACTACAGGCTTTTGGAGCGCAACTTGCTTTACACGGCCGTGACCCGCGGCAATACGCAAATACCCCAGGATGTATCAATTTTGAGTTAGCTCGGGCGCATAACGCTGTGCGAATTGCCGTACATTCACTATAGACGCCTCGATCAATGCTCGGGCCTCTTTGAAGTCCCCGTCTCCGGTGATGAGAACATCCGCGCCACCAGATGCGGCGCAGATCAGGAACTTCGCGTCTTTTCGGTCCCTTGGAAATACCATCTCGATCCGCGGGGCGATCATCCGGGTACGTCGGCCGACCAGCTTCACCCACCAGGCAAGGGTTGCGGACTCGAGTCCAAACTTAGGCCGATTTACCACCTCGACATATTCTTCCAGGATCTCCGCGGTGACGAGTCAGTCGAGTCCGGGCTGAGCTACGCACCACAAGACCACACGCTCGGACAATCGGTCGCGGATGGCGGCAGACACCAACACGCTGGTGTCGATCACGACTCTCATCGGCCACTCCGATAGTCGTCGATCTCCTTGACAATATCCTCGTCAGTGATCGATCGGGACTGAGGCAAGCCCTGGATGTGCTTGAAAAGCGCACGCCAACTTTCCACTTCTCCGGTCTCCGGGGTCTGATCGACGACCAATACCTCGACCAGAGCCCCCGCATGAAACGGAAGGTGCTCCAAGACGACTCGACCGGACGGATCCACTTCGACATAGGTCTTATAGGCATTCATCGTAATTCCTCGGAGGTTCGCAGATCCGGCTCATTTCCTGATGTATCCCTCCATTATGATTAAACAAGAAAAATCCTGTCTAATCCTGTAAATCCTGTCCTATTAGGATTTTTCCCAAATCACTCAGACGCCAAGCTAGTCAACGCCGGCAGGCCCGTATGTGAGCGACGAAGCGCGTGGTCCAATCATTGCCGCCCACGGCGCGCAGATGACTGTAAGCGGCCACCAGGTTCTTGTGGACGATCGCGTCGTGCTTGCCGTCGATCCCCTTGCCGCGCAAGACCCGGTAGCCGAAGGTCCAGACGGGATCCGGATGCAGGACGGCCGAATGGTGAAACTCGTGGGCCCTGATTTCATATGGCCTCCCGTGCGGCGTCTCTGAGATCCGCGGCCAGGGAAAATCCGGGGTCTCACGCAAGCGGACGTATCCCCGCCCCTGGAGCCTTTCGTACATGGCGACATCCGCGTTCAGGACCCCACACATGGCGCCGCGTCGATCGCCCCAATGCAGCGCGCGGCACAGGTACATGAGGCCGCCGCATTCGGCGTAAACGACACCCCCGGATGCCACGAAGTCACGGACCGCCGCGCGCATGGACCGGTTTTCGGCGAGCTCACGTAGACGAAATTCCGGGAAACCGCCGCCGATGAACAGCCCGTCCGCGTCCGGAGGCTCCGCGTCCCGCACCGGACTGAAGTCCACCAGCTCCGCCCCGGCACGGGTCAGAGCGGTGAGGTCGTCCGGATAATAGAATCCGAAGGCCGCATCCCGCGCGATGGCGATGCGCACCGGTTCCCGAGTCGTCGCGGCCGGCTGGTCTGCGGTCGGGGACGCCGGTGGTGATGGGGCCGAGCGGGCGATTCCCAATAGCCTGGGGACGTCCACCTGCCCTGCGACCTGGGCGCGGATGCGTTCGATCCGGTCCTCTGCTTCCTCTGCTTCGTTGGTGGGAATCAGGCCCAGATGGCGCTCGCTGATTCGGATCTCCGGCGTTCGATGCAGTGCACCCAACAACGGCAGGTCGGTGTAGTGCTCCAGCACGCGGCGCAGATTGGTCTCATGGCGTGAGCCACCGACCTTGTTGGCGATGATACCGGCGATGTTCAGCGTGGGATCGAAGGCCGAATACCCGAGCAATAAGGGCGCGATCCCCCGGCCCATACCCCGGACATCCAACACCAAGATCACGGGCGCGTGCAACAGCTTGGCCAGCTCGGCGTTGCTGTTGGTGCCGTGTGGATCGACGGCGTCGAACAGGCCGACATTGCCCTCGATCAGTCCCACATCCACGTCGGCCAAACCGCGCGTAAACCCGATGCTGATCTCCTCCCGGCCCATGGTGTGAAAATCCAGGTTGAGGCAAGCGCGGCCGGACGCCTGACCGAGCCAGAGGGGGTCGATGTAATCGGGTCCTTTCTTGAAGGGCTGCACGGATGCGCCGAGCCGCACCAGCTCGCGGCACAACCCGATGGAGACTGTGGTCTTACCCGATGATCTGTGGGCGGCGGAGATGTAGAGATGGGCCATAGCGCAGTTGGGAAACGAGGTTGGTTCTCTCCAGCCTACTCGCTTCCGGCCGTTTTCGGAATGTTCGGCTCCGATTCTCCCCAATTCATCGGATAACTACCTTGCTCGACAAAGCGATGGAATGTGGAGTAGGGCCATTGAGACGGGGCTGTAACCAATCCATGTTTCACGGGATTGAAGTGGATATAGTCGCAATGCGCGGCATAATCGGCTTCGTTCCGGATGCGGTGTTCCCAGAAACGCCGTTGCCAAATCCCGGTTTCCCGTTTTTGTTGCTGCGATCTCGTAGCCCACCGATAATTGGGCTGTGCCCACCACCGACCGGACCTGCTTGCCGAACTCTTTCTTGATCCAGCCCCACCGCTCGGAGAAATCCGCATCGCCTTCCGGCAAGGTCCAAATACAGTGCAAATGGTCTGGTAGCAGGACCCAGGCGTCGATTCAGAAGGGCCAACGCTCCTTAGCCGTTTTCAAGGTCTGCCGCAACAGAGGACGCAGACGATCATCGCAGAGAATAGGGCGTCGTTGTCCGGTGACGAGGGTGAAGAACCAGGTATTACCGTCGTAGGATCTACGGTAGTTGGGCATTAGAGTTGTTCCCGATGTGAATCCTTAAAAATCAATCAGTTATATTAGGATACGAGGCCGATACGCTCATTTCAGTGGGCACACCCCACTACGGTTGCGTCGTTTGATGAGGGTACGGTCATTTCGGTGGGCTGTTTCAGGTTTTCCCGACCGCTTCGATGCCTTTGTGGGGGATGAAGATACCGCAACCCATCCTGCCATGGGGGCCGAGCCCCCGCTGTTGCAGTCGGACCGACTCCTCCGGCGACAGGTCCGACAGCATGAGGCTGCGCGTGCGGAGCATGCCGCCCGGCGTGGTCAGCGGGGTCATCTTGCCGCATAGGGCCTTGCGTACCCGGATGCCTTGGTCGCTCAAGGCCTGTGTCGCCCAGTCGAGAAAGCTCTCCTCGGTAACGTCCGGGGCAGTGGCCACATAACGCGAGAGGAGTGTGGTTTCCCTGCTCAGCCGGCGGATCTTGCCAGGGCCGATGGTCAATGGACAGCCGGATACGTCCAGAGTCTCGCCCTCCAGATCCTTCATGAGGGCCTCCGTGTGTCGTTTGGGCACCCGGATGGTGAGCTTGGTGCGCCTAGACAGGATCAGATATTGGTCCGTACCGTGATCGGGTCGCTCCCAGCCGTTCTGGGAACCCGCCACGTGGACCGTGTGGACCGCAACCCCGGAAGCGTCCTCCGCGATCCAGGGGGCGGCCTGCTGCAACGCGGCGGACAGGGCGTAGGCATGGTCTACGGGTAGGCGGTTGCAGACCACGGAAAACAGGACATCGACCATGTCGGCCGGGACCTGGAATGAGATCTCGCGATTGTCTTCTTGCCAGAACATCTTCGAAAGCTTATTAGTGTATCCTTAATAACTGGTGATATTTTAAAAAAGGGTGTAATTCCATGGCAGGTGATCTCAGCCCCCCCACACATCCCGGACCGACCGATCCCAGATCTCAGACCCCGGAGGCGGAGGCTCCGTCCGTCGACCTGTTCGCCGACGACGATATCGAACGCGCGTCCCGTTCGCTCAAGGCGATGTCACACCCGCTGCGGTTGAAGATCCTGTGCACCCTGGGCGGCCAGGAGGTCAGTGTACAGGAGATCGTGGATTACGTCGGCACATCCCAAAGTAACATCTCTCAACACCTGGCTATACTGCGCGATAAGGGGATACTGGCCGCACGCAAGGATGCCAACCGGGTGTACTATCGGGTAAGCGACGCCCGGACTCTGCAGCTGGTCGGCATGATGCGGGAGGTATTCTGCCACCATTCAAGACTTTGAGAGAAAGCAATTGCCGATGCCATGAACAGTGTTTGGAAAACCTTCCTCGAGTCCCGGTCCGCGCGCATCGACGACGCGGGCAAGGTGCGCTTCCCGGAAGCCCCTGTGGAGGCCGACTGTGCCCTGATGGCGCTCTCCCCCCTCGGGCTTATCGCCGTTTCCGGACCGGAAGCGGAAAACTTTCTCCAAGGGCAGGTCACGAATGGCGTAACCCACCTCTCCCCTGCCGTCAGCCAGCTCGGAAGCCATTGCAGCCCCAAGGGGCGGATGCTGGCCAGCTTTCGCGCCTTCAAGCGGGACGACACCATCTATCTTCAGCTTCCGCACATCCAGGTGGAGACCGTGACCCAGCGGCTGCGCATGTACCTGCTGCGGGCCAAGGCTACCATCGAGGACGCGAGCGAGCGGTTTGTCGCCATCGCCGTCGCCGGTAGCTGCACACCGTCCCTGCTGGCGTCCCGTCTCGATGCGGTCCCAGCCCAGGAAAACGGGGTGACCCGGGATGGTGAGCTGACCATCATTCGCATCCCGGGTCCTACTCCCAGATTCCAGATTCTGGGCCCCGCCCTCGCGCTGGAGGGTCTATGGGATGACTTGGCAGCCACCGCAACCGTCGCCAATGCCGGGTTCTGGTCCCTGCTCGACATCCGGACCGGGATACCGACTGTTTACCCACAGACCAGTGATGCCTTCGTGCCCCAGATGGCCAACCTCCAGCTGCTCGATGGCGTGAGCTTCAAGAAGGGGTGCTACACGGGCCAGGAAGTGGTCGCGCGCATGCAATACCTGGGGAAGCTCAAGCGCCGCATGTACCTGGCGCAAGTCCGCACGGACAAGCCACCCGTGCCGGGCGACGTACTCCACGCCACGGGCAACCGCTCCGAGCAGGCCATTGGTCGGGTGGTAGACGCACGTATCAACGGCAAGGGTGACTATGAGCTCTTGGCAGTCGTGGAGATCGAGGCCGCGGAACACGGAGAAGTAAGGCTCGGCGGCCCCGATGGTCCCCTGCTCTCCCTCCGCAATCCCCCTTACGGCTTTCCCGGGCCGGATTGGCCGCTCTAGTGTTCTAATCTTGTGGTTTCCGAGTAGAGGGAACCTTGAAAAACCCTCCGTTATGGGGTTCTTCAAAGCATCCTATACACCGGAAAAAACAACGTTGAAACACTACCCCCCCGAGACCAACAACTTGCAGATTGGTGCCGACGGCCGGAGTCGAACCGGCACGGCTTGCGCCACTACCCCCTCAAGATAGCGTGTCTACCAATTCCACCACGTCGGCGAAAATCCGTTTCCACAGACACCATTATAAGCGTCTAACAGGGAGAGTATGTAGGTTGGGGTGAGGTACGAACCCCAACACTTGCGTACTAAATGACCCGCATTGTTCCTTCCAAGCCGAAGGTAGAGCCAGATAACTCACCCCGGTGTCGACAAAGGCACCAATTTTTTCGGCAATCCCGATGCGGCCAAGTTTTGAATATCTATGGTTGTGACTACCCTTAATCAACGTCGTTTTTCCGGGCCTCGGGTAACCGATCACAGCAACATTATGCGCTATAGGTAATTTCCTTCTTGCCAATCCCCAAGAAAAAAGGGCTCCAATCAGCGAGAAGGTCGCGCCAACAAGTGCTGCGCTAATTGTAATGGTTGAAAATATTTCATCCATACCACTTACAGAGCTGCCCTAAGCTTGAAACTTCTCTGCGCGTATATCGATAATAATGTAATAGGCGCTAAAGAACCGATTAAAATAGCCCCATCCAACCCGGCTTTTATCTCCAGAAGACCCCTTGTATTTGCCTTTTCAATTAAAGCAGAAAGCAACACTACAGTCCCAAAAAAGACAATCAACCACTATGGACTGAAAGTCCATAGTCTGGAGGACTAACGTCCATAGTTTCAACTATGATGCGCTTCGTGCACTAAAGTTATTGAAGCAATGAAGTAATTGCTAAGAACCATGCGGATGATGATGGTTTTCTTGCAACCGACACCTTGCTCTCATTCCCTCAGCGTCGGCACATCCGGTGCTGATACAGGCGCAGTCTCTTCCGGTTGGGCCGCTTTCGGAACCGGGACCTGCAGCACGCCGGCGGCGGGTTGTTGCGGCTTACGGGACCACCGGCACGTCGTTCCGGTTCAGGTTACCGCCGGTACCCGGAACCACCGGCACGTCCTGCTGCGTCTCGACGGGAACAGATACGGGGCTCGCCGGTATCTCGACACCTTCCATCAGGCCCTTGGGTCCTTCCATCTGGCTTGCGAAATAGGCCAGTGCCATGCTGGTGAGAAAGAACAGGGCGGCTAGAACGGCGGTGGAGCGGGAGAGAAAGTTCCCCGAGCCGCGGGCACCGAACACGGTCGCGGACGCACCGCTGCCGAATGCCACTCCGGCGTCGGCCCCCTTGCCGTGCTGAATCAGGACCAGTCCCACCAGGCCGATGGCCAAAAAGAGATGAAAGACATTGAGGACGATTTGCATAGTTATACGACCATTAGCAATCCTGAATTACTTGGCGCTGTTTGGGGATTTGACGTGTTGCGTTTCGACACACAACGGCTCGTTGATCGACGGCCAGACCAGTGCCGGCGTCTTAACGCAACCTACAAACTATCACCCGCGCGGCCTACGCGCGCGGACCTCCGTTTAGAACCCCGGTGTTTATGCCATCCCTGGTACTGGATTCCGGCACTCCCTGCCGGAATGACGCTGTGAGGCGGAAAGGATCAGGATTCGGTTATCCTGTGGACAGGTCCCAGCGGCATCAGACGCTGTCGTTGGCGGCCTTGCAGATACCGAGAAAATCCTTGGCCTTCAGGGAGGCACCCCCAATCAGGCCACCGTCGATATCCGGCTTGGCCATCAGCTCGGTGGCATTGTCGGGCTTCATGCTACCGCCGTACTGAATCCGCACCTTTTTGGCAACCTCCGCGTCCTGCTCCGCAATCCGTTTGCGGATGAAGGCGTGCACCTCCTGGGCCTGTTCCGGCGTGGCGGTCTTACCGGTCCCGATGGCCCACACCGGTTCATAGGCAATGACGCCATCGGCAAGCGCTTTGACACCCTCCAGCTTGATCACCGCATCCAACTGGCGGGCGACGACACCTTCCGTCACGTCCTTCTCGCGCTCATCCAGGGTTTCGCCTACACACAAAATAGGTTTGAGTCCGGCGGCCCGCGCCACGGCGAATTTCTTCGCCACCAGGGCATCGTCCTCACCGTACAGGGTCCGGCGTTCCGAGTGACCCACGATCACATAGGTACAGCCGAAACCGAGCAGCATGGAGGCAGCCACCTCGCCGGTGAAAGCGCCGGACGCCTCCGTGGACAGATTCTGACCGCCCCAGGGAATCGGCGTACCCGCTAGCTCGGTCTGCGCCTGAGGAATAAAGATGTAAGGAGGACAGACCGCGACCTCACACTTATCGATATCGCCGATCCCGGCCTTGATCCCGGCGAGCAGCTCGCGCACGCTTCCCACGGACCCGTTCATCTTCCAGTTACCTGCGACCAAAGGCTGACGCATAATTACCTCCTTACCTCTAAAAAGGTCGTAACCATAGCCTTTCGACCGTTGAAAATCAACCGCTAGCTGGTAGAGTGCCACCGGCATCCTCATCGGCAGATAACCAAAGGAACCTATGCTCTCCGACCTACTTACCAAGCTGCTTGCGGCCACGGCATTCGCCTGGCGGCAAGAGCCGGTACTACCCGCCCCGCTCACCGATATCCAGTGGCGCGCCGACGCCTGTGGGCCGGGCTCGATCCTGTTCTTCCAATGCCTGGACGATGGCCGCGACAATGCGGAGCTCTACCGGCGCTACCTGGTCGACGGCGCCTTCTCCGTGCTGGTCACCAACCGCATGCTCGATTGCTTTGCGGATCTGCTCGGCAAAGGGATCTTCGTGACCTATTCCGACGACTGGCTGCAGACTGTGGGGCGCTTTTGCGACCTCCTCTACCCCCTCCCGGAGATCACCGGCGGTTTCCTGGGCATCACCGGGACCAATGGCAAGACCACTACCGTCAAGTATCTGGAGTCCATACTCCGCGCCTATGGGCGGCGGGTCCTCACGGTGGGTACGCTCGACGTCTCGCTCAACGGCGAGCCGCTGGCCCGGACCGGCTATACCTCCCCGCCTCAGATCGAGCTGCGCCGCCTGCTGCATGTCCACCGCGGCCGTTACGATGTGGTCGTGCTGGAGACCAGTAGCCACGCCCTGGACCAGGGACGGCTCCACGGCATCCCGCTCCGGAACGCGGGTTGGACCAACTTCTCCCGTGATCACCTGGACTATCACCGGGACGAGGCCGCCTACTTCGCCGCCAAGACCCGCATCTTCGATCTGATCCAGGACGGAGGCCAACTCTTCTGCACCAGCCCGGAGGTCGTCTCGCGCCTGCTGGAACAGGGAACACCGCCGGTCCCGGTACAGCGTTTGAACGCGGCGGATCCGGGGCCGGCAGCAATCGCGGCCAAGCCCTTTCTGGCCCTGATGCACAACCGGGAGAACTACGCCCTGGCCGTGGCCCTGGCGGATACCCTGCTCAGCCCGGGGGAACGCCCATACTGGCAGCATCTGGAGGCGGTAGACGGACGCTTCGAGTGCTGGGTCGCCGGCAACCGTATCCTGATCGTGGATTTCGCCCATACCCCGGCCGCCCTGGAGACCCTCCTGACCGCTATCCGGCACGCCTTCCCGGCAGCCGGCGTCCTGACCCTGTTCGGCTGCGGGGGCAATCGCGACCGTGGGAAACGCCCCCTTATGGGCGCCGCGGCGGCCCGCTACTCCAACCATGTGATCCTGACCTCGGACAACCCTCGCAGCGAGGACCCGGAGCGGATTATCGGCGACATCCTTACGGGCATGCCCGGCACGGGCCGAGAAGTCGTGGTCGAACGCCCGCAGGCCGTCGCCCGTCTGTTCGACCTGCTGGCCGAACGCCCGGCCAACGAGCCCTGGGTGGGGCTGATCGCCGGCAAGGGCCATGAGCGCTACATCGATCGCGATGGCCACAAGACCTATTACAGCGACCAGGATGAAGTGGAACGCAATCTGCGGCGCCTCGATTGGGCCTGACCGGTCGCCAGCGCGTAGGATGTGTGTTTTACCTTGCAAACGGGATGGGTCCATATATGCGTTAAGACGCTGGCATGATCCAAGCAGACGATCAGCGAGCCTTGGTGCGTCGAACGCAACACGTCAAATCCTCCAAACAACGCCAAATCATTCAGGATTGCTTTTGGTGGGCACAGCCCACCCTACCGGCAACTGGTAGCCGGAAGCTGGTGTCCTATAATGTTTTGTTTACCACTGCGCCCTGCATGATTCCGAGACGCACCGATGCTGGACAAGAACTACGACCCCCGGACCTTGGAACAGACCTGGTACCGGACCTGGGAAGATCAAGGCTATTTCGCGCCCACTACCGGGACGAACGGCGGCTACTGCATCATGATCCCGCCGCCCAACGTGACCGGCAGCCTGCACATGGGCCATGCCTTTCAGGACACCATCATGGACGCCCTGATCCGCTATCACCGCATGCAGGGCGAAGCGACCCTGTGGCAGGCGGGCACCGACCACGCAGGCATCGCGACCCAGATGGTGGTCGAACGGCTGCTCGAGGCCGCGGGGAAGACCCGCCACGATCTCGGCCGCGACGCCTTTACCCAACGGGTGTGGGAATGGAAGGCCGAATCCGGCGGTACCATCACCCGCCAGCTACGGCGCCTGGGGGCGTCCCTGGACTGGGAGCACGAGCACTTCACCATGGACGAGGGGCTCTCCGGCGCGGTGCGCGAGGTCTTCGTGCGCCTGTTCGAGGAGGGACTCATCTACCGCGGCAAGCGCCTGGTCAATTGGGACCCGGTGCTCCATACCGCCGTCTCGGATCTGGAAGTCCTGTCCGAGGAGGAAAAGGGCCATCTGTGGGGCCTGCGCTACCCCCTGACCAACGGTCAGGGCCACATGGTGGTCTCCACCACCCGCCCGGAGACCATGCTGGGGGACTGCGCGGTGGCCGTGAACCCCCAGGACGGGCGTTACCGCCATCTGATCGGCGAATTCGTTCAGCTGCCCCTCACCGGCCGGCGCATCCCCATCATCGCCGACGCCCACGCTGATCCGGAACTCGGCACCGGCTGCGTCAAGATCACCCCCGCCCATGATTTCAACGACCACGAGGTCTGGCTGCGGCATCGGGACGAGACCGCCATCGCCGAGCAGCCTCACGGCGGGCTCATCAACATCTTCACCCCCGATGCGTCCATCCGCGAGAATCTGCCGGAGGAAGACGAGCTTATACCCACCGCCTACATCGGACTCGACCGCTACGCGGCCCGCTGGCACATCCTCGCCGATCTGACGGACCAGGGCCTGCTGGCGCAGACCCAGGAGCACCGACTCCAGCAGCCGCGCGGCGACCGCTCGGGGGCCGTCATCGAGCCCTATCTGACCGATCAATGGTACGTCGAGATCAGGCCGCTGGCGGACCCGGCCATCGCCGCGGTGGAGGGTGGGCGTATCCGCTTTGTCCCGGACAACTGGAAGAACACCTATTTCGAGTGGATGCGCAACATCCAGGACTGGTGCATCAGCCGCCAGATCTGGTGGGGCCACCGCATCCCCGCCTGGTACGACCGGGAAGGCAATATCTATGTCGGTCGTTCGGAGCAGGAGGTGCGCGAACGGCACGGCCTGGCGCCCGACTTTCCCCTCGAGCAAGACCCGGACGTGCTCGATACCTGGTTCAGCTCCGCCCTGTGGCCCTTTTCGACCCTGGGCTGGCCGGAACAGACACCACGCCTGGAGGCCTTCTATCCCACCTCGGTGCTGGTCACCGGGTTCGACATCATCTTCTTCTGGGTCGCCCGCATGATCATGCTGGGACTCAAATTCATGGAGGACGTGCCCTTCGCCGAGGTCTACATCCACGGACTGGTGCGGGATACCCACGGCGAGAAGATGTCCAAATCCAAGGGCAATGTGCTCGACCCCATCGACCTGATCGACGGCATCGACCTGGAGTCCCTGGTGGAGAAGCGCACCCAGGGCATGATGCAGCCCCACCTGGCCGAGCAGGTCGCCGCCATAACCCGCCAGGACTACCCGCAGGGCATTCCCGGATTCGGCGCCGACGCCCTGCGCTTTACCTTCGCGGCCCTCGCTTCCACTGGTCGGGACATCAAGTTCGACCTGGGCCGGATCGAGGGCTACCGCAACTTCTGCAACAAGCTGTGGAACGCTTCTCGCTATGTGCTCATGAACACCCAGGACGAGGATTGCGGTCCCCTTGGGAGCCATACCGGGAGCGACATCCGGCTCAGTGCCGCCGACCGCTGGATTCGTTCCCGCCTGCAGGGCACCATCACCACGGTGAACGAGGCGATCCGGGGCTATCGCTTCGACCAGGCCGCCCAGGCCATCTACGACTTCACCTGGAACGCCTTCTGCGACTGGTACCTGGAGCTGTCCAAGCCGGTGCTCACCGATACGCAGGCCGCACCGGCGGCCAAGCGGGGTATCCGCCGCACTCTGGTGCAGACCCTGGAGACCCTGCTGCGACTCGCCCACCCCCTCATCCCCTTTATCACCGAGGAGATCTGGCAGCAGGTCAAACCCCTAGCCGGCGTCACGGGCGACACCATCATGTTGGCCCCCTACCCCACCGCTGACCTCGACCTCATCGATCCGGACGCGGAGGCCGAGCTGGGCTGGATCATGCAATTCGTCCTGGGCGTGCGGCAGATCAAGGGCGAGATGGATATCGCGCCCGGCATGCCCCTACCCGTCCTGCTGCAGAACGCCTCCGACCAGGACCTGGCTCGGCTGGCGGCCAATCGCAACTACCTGGATGCCCTCGCCCGTACTCAATCCGTCCAGGTGCTGTCACCTACCGATCAGACCCCTGAATCCGCGCTCGCTCTGGTAGGTGAGATGAAGCTACTCATCCCCATGGCCGGACTCATCGATCAGGAGGCGGAGCTCAAACGCCTCGCCAAGGCGATCGGTAAACTGCAGGCGGACCTAGAGCGGACCCGCAACAAGCTCGCGAACCCCAACTTCATAGACAAGGCGCCGCCAGCGGTGGTCCAGAAGGAACGTGACAAGGTCACCGAGCAGGAGGCGGCACTGGCGAAGCTCCGGGAACAAACGGAGAAGATCCAGGCCCTGTCATCCGACTGACATGGCAACTGCCTTTCAGGTTGCGGTAGTGGTTAAATCTTAAGCAGCATGGTTGTGTGACCTAATGATTCAAACCCCCACTGTTTTTGCTATCCATGGCACCTGGATTCCGGCAATCCTTCTCGGAATGACGTGGTAGGAGCCGGGTGAACTGCGCGATTACCAATTTTACTTCCGGATTGTAACGGTGAAGAAAAAGAACCAAGCAGGCTTCACCACCTGGAATTTATCCACCATTCAAGTTGCTAACAATCCTGAATTATTTGGCATTGTTTAGAGTATTTGACATATAAATCATACCTTATGGTAGTTTCACTTTTGCCGTAGACGAACCACATCACCGCCTGGAAGACATTGCACACCGCACGGGTATCCGTCTGTTCGATCCGACTTCGGAGTTCTTTCGAACCCCTCAAGATCCAGAGATGAAAGCCAGGATTTATCCCTCACCCAACGTGCATTTCTCGCACGTGGCCATAAGTTTCTCGCCGATTATTTATACGAATATCTGTGGGAGGAACTAGGAGTGAATATTCGGTAGCGTTGTAATTTTGTGGTTGCCAACTAGAGGGAAGATTGAAGGCCCCCGTTATGGGGTTCTTCAAGGTACTCTGTACACTAAAGAGCAAAGTTGAAACATTATCTGAATATTCTTTAAGGTGCTCATGTCACACTTCAAATGGGAAAGGTGATGAATGGTTAAACCGCAGAGCCCGTAGGATTTCGGTGAGCCAGCCAGCCCGTCCCTAGGGCGGGGCAGGCAGGCATAGCGAGCCGCATCAGTGGTGCGATTGGCTGCGGGACAGCCCGGCTCGGATTGAGTATAGGAACAGCACCCCGGGTTGACCCAGAGGGATTACACTGTTATGCAATCCCGCTCATTCAATCGGAAAAATCTTAGTCGGCTGTCCGTCGATGCTGACCAGATTTTTCCTTTCCCAATACTCTTTTAACCCTTGCTCGCCTTTGCCCTCGGCCCATTTCTTGATCTCACTGCGATCGCCCACGAAATCGTAAAACGGCACCGCCATACCGCACGATGTCCGGACCAGATCGACGTGCACATCAAAGATCTGGCGTGCGCCAGCAATGGGTGGGAAATAGGCCAACAGATCTTCCCATTGCGGATCGCGGGGATGGAAGACCTCTGCGGTGCCATACAGGCGTAAAATCAGCGGGGCACCCTCGAAGGCGCAGAACATTAAAGTATGTCCTGCGTCCACAAGTCCTGTGCGCCTTCCAATGTTTTGGGTACGCCATTGATCTTGAAATCTTTCCCTATCTTCAATTTGCAACGCTTTCATGGGTGCTTGCTTTGATGATGCGTTCCAGCAA
>Ga0209679_1000197_pt1 | contig 28588 bp, 21 predicted proteins | sample WorMetHEROISLAND_4_FD_187408 | JGI IMG/M metagenome (GOLD analysis project Ga0209679, IMG submission 187408) | Marine gutless worms symbiont microbial communities from Max Planck institute for Marine Microbiology, Germany - Olavius sp. 2 HERON... ...
AACTTTAAGAAGCTGATAGCGGAAGCCGGAGGCTTGGACGTTATGGGGCGGCTTTATCCGAGAATGCAGATCCTGTCTGTGCCGGAAATCTTTGAGGGTAAGCGATTCGATACGCCAGGGGCGGTAGATCATGGTGACCGGCAGCATGCTTTGGCTTTACCAATAAGCCTATAACTATTAATTCCCTTATGAGTTTGCCACCTGGAGGGGATGCGAGGGCGTTGTCACCAAATCTTTTTTACTGGCGGGCTGTGAGTATGTAACGGCAAACGCTGTCCTGTCCAAGCTGAAGCCAGCGTACAAGGATCAGAGGCGCTACCAGGTCCGGCAACACACGGTGTGCGTCTTCTTGGCCCTCGGTGCGAACCCTTTACTTGAGCTTCCGGTTGGACATGCTGTGCCCGCAGCCGTTCGACGAACCGATGATCTGATGATCGGGTATCTGATGCTCGATGCCCTTATCGGCAATCAGGACCGGCATGATGAAAATTGGGGTTTTGTCGTTTGCGTTGGCCCTCCTCGACACATCCTATTAGCCCCAACGTTCGACCATGCGTCGAGTCTCGGGCGGAACGAAACCGACGAGAATCGACTCAAACGACTGACGACTCGGGATCGCGGCGGTTCGGTTGAAGCCTATGCCGCACGGGCGCGCTCCGGGTTTTTCGAGACCCCAGCGGCACGCCGAACCATGACCACCTTGGACGCCTTCATGGCGGCTGCAAAGGTACGTCCAGGGGCTTCCCGATACTGGATCGAAGCCCTATCCGGTCTCGGCTCATCGGATTTTGAATCTATCTTCGACCAGATACCCAAACCCCTGATCACGACACTGGCCCGAGAGTTTGCACTGCGGATGTTGGAGGCCAATAAACGGCGACTACTGGAAGCTGTATCGAGGAGATAACGGTGAACATGCTCTTGGTAGCCTGGCAGGACCCGACAACCCGTCGCTGGTTGCCCGTCGGGCGACTATTCCGTAAAGACGACGACTACCATTTTGTCTACACGAGAGGCGCGGAGGCATCCGAACGATTCATGCCGTTCGGCCGCATGACCAACCTTCATGATGCCTATGTCGCCAAAGATCTCTTCCCATTATTCGCCAATCGGCTACTACCAAAGTCACGCCCGGAATATGGGGACTTTCTGCGCTGGCTCGGATTGGACGCAGGGTCGGATGACGCCCTGGATCAGTTAGCGCGCAGCGGTGGTGTACGGGCAACGGATTCGTTGCAGGTCTTCCCCTATCCCAAGTCGACCCCGGACAATCACTATGTGGTCGAGTATTTCAGTCACGGTATTCGATATATGTCTCCGGAAAGTCGACAGCGGATCAAGACCCTTGACCCCGGAGAACGGCTCTATCTGATGCGGGATATCCAAAACCCGTTCGATGATGATGCACTGCTGATGCAGACGGGTGATCCGATCTTCGACGTAGGCTATTGTCCCAGATTCTATTCCGCAGACTTCATCAGGCTCCTAGACCTGGTAGGCAAAGACCGGGTTCAGGTGACCGTGGTTGCGATGAATCCGGATGCACCCTTGCAGTTTCGGTTGCGTTGCCGCTTGACCGCACCCTGGCCTGTTGGCTTCAGCGCCTGCCGGCAGGAAACATTCAAGCCGCTGGCAGCCGAAGCGTCAGGATCGATCTGATTAGAGGGTATCTGTGCAGCAAGCGATGCGGTGCCATCCTTTCTTCTCATGCTTATAGTCTTTCTTGAATCGGCTGGTCCACTCAATCGGCCGCATTGAGTTCTTCCAGCAGTTCCTCCACAGTGTTCACGCGGGGCAGATTACCGCCACGGGCCTCTTTCATCGCCTCGATGGTCTCTGCGTTCGGTACCAGCAGGTCGAGCGGTAGCGCCTTATCCACTACCGTCCGTGCACCTTTGTGGTTCAAATCAGTCCTATTGGCACGCCTCGCATTCGGGATCCAGGATTGAGCAGGCTTGGGTTTCATCCGCCTCATTTCCTTTACCGGCGGGGTAATCGCCACCCACGGCATTGAGCTGACTGGCCTTGGCGGCGTCTTCCATGGTGGATTTTTCCAGGTGAGTCGCGCCCAGGGAGCGCAGGTAGTAGGTGGTCTTGAGTCCCCGTACCCAGGCTAGCTTGTAGAGGTTGTCCAGTTTTTTCCCGTTCGGCTCGCGCATGTAGAGGTTGAGGCTTTGGGCTTGGTCGAGCCATTTCTGGCGCCGACTGGCAGCCTCTACCAGCCAGCGGGGGTCGATTTCGAAGGCGGTAGCGTAGAGCCCCTTGAGTTCTTGGGGGATGCGGTCGATGGCCTGGACGGAGCCGTCGTAATACTTGAGGTCATTGACCATGACCGGGTCCCACAGGCCCCGTTCTTTCAGATCGCTGACCAGGTAGGGGTTCACTATTGTGAACTCGCCGGACAGGTTGGATTTGACGAACAGGTTCTGATAGGTGGGCTCGATGGACTGGCTGACTCCGACGATGTTGGAGATGGTCGCGGTTGGTGCGATGGCCATGCAGTTGGAGTTGCGCATCCCGACGCTGCGGACCCGCTCGCGCAACCCGTCCCAGTCCAGGGTGCTGTTGCGGTCCATCTGCAGGTAGCCGCCGCGGCCTGCTTCGAGCTGGGCGATGGAGTCGATGGGCAGGATGCCCCGGCTCCACAGGGAGCCCTCGAAGCTGGGGTAGCGCCCGCGCTCCTCGGCAAGCTCCGTGGAGGCGCGGATGGCATGGTAGGCAACGACCTCCATGGAGAGGTCGGCGAAGCGCACCGCCGCCTCGCCGGCGTAGGGGATGCGCAGCTTGTAGAGGGCGTCCTGAAAGCCCATGATGCCGAGCCCCACCGGGCGATGGCGCAGGTTGGATTTCCGGGCCTGGGGCACGCTGTAGTAGTTGTAGTCGATGACATTGTCGAGCATGCGCATGGCGGTGCCGACGGTCCTGGCCAGGCGGTCCGTATCCAGCCCCCGCTCGCCGACATGGGCGGCCAGGTTCACCGAACCCAGGTTGCACACGGCGATCTCCTGGTCATTGGTGTGCAACGTCACCTCCGTGCACAAGTTGGAGCTGTGTACCTGTCCTATATGTTGGTTGGTGTAGCGCAGGTTGCAGGGGTCCTTGAAGGCGAGCCAGGGGTGACCGGTCTCGAACAACATGCCGAGCATCTTGCGCCACAGATCCCAGGCCTTGAGGGTCTTGCTGATCCGGAGCTCGCCGCGGGCGGCCTTTTGCTCATAGGCACAGTAGGCGTCTTCGAAGACCTGGCCGGTGAGGTCGTGCAGATCCGGGGTTTCGTCCGGGGAGAACAGGGTCCAGGATCCATCCTCGGCGACCCGCTTCATGAACAGATCCGGCACCCAGCTGGCGGTGTTCATGTCGTGGGTGCGGCGGCGGTCGTCGCCGGTGTTCTTGCGCAGCTCCAGGAACTCCTCTACGTCGATATGCCAAACCTCCAGATAGGCACAGACAGCACCCTTGCGCTTGCCTCCGTTGTGGACCAGGGCGGCGGTGGTCATGTAGGTCGCGTCGCCCTCGACCTTGAGGTCGTGGACCTGGGGTACGGGCCGGATGGGGGTAACGGACCTGATTCTGGTGAAGATGCAGTTGCCGAGGCGGAACCAGTTGTGTTTGGTCAGCGACGGCACGCCCACCAGCCCGGCGATCTCGGGCACTGCCGGGATACGGAGGTCGAAGGCGCGGGTAATGCCAGTGAAGGCCACCACGGAGCCATCGCTACGGGTGCCTGTGTGGGCGTTGTTCCGCTCCCGATATTGAGGGTATCGCAAAAGGTACCGATCTTCGCCCTTTGATCCCCTCTCCCCAACTCCTCTCCCGGCGGGAGAGGGGCTTTTGCGTTCTCCTCGGTATTGCCCGGCGCAGAGGACACCGAGGCGCAGGAGCTGATAGCTCAGGTCCTCGGCCAGGAGGGCGGAGGCGGAAGAAAAGTAGATTTCCTTGCCGCGCGAGATCCCACCGTCGGTCTCCAACAACCCTTGCACCAGGGCCAGGGTCTGGTCGTGGGGTAAATGACTGAAACGGCGGGCGATGTGCTTGTTGCCGCCGGCGTCGTAGAGGTCTTCGTGGGTGAAGGGCAGGCAGGACTGATCCAGACCTACGAAGCGCCCGGTAGTGGCACAGCGGGCCCGGCCCCGACCGACATTCCACTTGATCTGCAGGTAGGTATCACCGCGCCCGTTTTCCCAGTAGTGGATACCACGGGCATCCAGGTAGTCGCGCACGAATTGGAGGTATCCGGCGTCGCTGCCGGGATTGCCGGAGACCCCGAATTCGGAACCGCCCGTCAGGTGGCCGTTCCCCAGCAGGATGCCCCCCAGCAAGATGCCATAAAAGCGGGCGTCGTCCCTGGTCAGTCCGGGCACCGGGACCACTTCGCTGGGGATGACCTGGGCCACATAGTTGCCACGCGTGAGCCAGCCGGCCTCGATCCAGTCGGGAATGAAACGCCTGTTCTCGATCTGCTTCAGGGTGCGTTCGATGGATTGCTCCGTAAGCACACCTGGAGGCACACCCGTGATGGCCCAAACGGGGTGGCTGGCGGTAACCTGCAGGTCCCGGATCGCGTGCTCGACCGTGATCCGTACCATGGGGGCGTCTTGCTGCTCGTAGACGAAGTGCTCCGTGACCTGCCGGTAGCGGCCCCGTTGACCGAGCACCAGGTCGCCGACCTTGACCTCGGCAATGGGTTTGGGGCCGTCGGCGGTGAAGACGCTGGTATCCGGTGCGAAGCATTGGTTCACCGCCACCGCGGTGTCGTTGGCGACCTTGAGGAAGGGCACCACCCCTTGACTCTTGCCGTTGGTGCCCTTGATGTGGGCACCCATGCCCCGCACCCGGGTCCAGTCGTTGCCGAGTCCGCCCGCGAATTTGGACAGCAGGGCATTGTCCTTGATGGCGCTGTAGATGCCGTCCAGGTCGTCCGGAACGGTGGTCAGATAGCAGGAGCTCAGCTGGGGACGCGGGGTGCCGGCATTGAACAGGGTCGGGGTCGAGCTCATGAAGTCGAAGGAGGACAAGAGCCGATAGAACTCGATGGCCCGCTCCTCGCGGTCGAGCTCGTTCATGGCGAGCCCCATGGCAACCCGCATGAAGAAGGCCTGGGGCAGCTCGAAGCGCACGCCCTGGGTGCTGTGGATGAGGTAGCGGTCGTAGAGGGTCTGCAACCCGAGATAGGTGAAGGCGAGGTCGTGCTCGGGCGTGAGGGCGGCGCCCAGGCGTCCCAGGTCGTATTGAGTCAGGCGGCGGTCCAGGAGCTCTAGATCCGCCGCCTGCTTGACGTAGGCGGTGAAGTAGTCACCATAGCGTTCCGCCAGATCCGCCTGGGTCTCGACCCCCACGGCCATCCCCAGGAAGCCCAGGGCCTCCCGGCGCAGGATGTCCAGCAGCAGGCGGGCGGCCACCAAGCCATACTCCGGCTCTTGCTCGATCAGGGCGCGGGCGCTCATGACCAGGGCCTGGCTCACGTCCGCCTCCTTGATCCCGTCGAACAGGTTGCGGCAGGTGTCGTCCAGGACGGCCTGGCCGTCGACCGCTGCCAGGCCCCGGCAGGCCTCCGTCATCAGGCGCTGTAGACGGGCGATGTCCAACGGGTGGGTGCTGCCGTCGGCGCGGGTAACCCTGATTCCCTGTGTTTCCCTGGGTGCGGCGGCGGCCTTCTCGGCCCGCTCGCGGGCGCGTTGCTCCCGGTAGAGCACATAGGCGCGGGCCACCTTGTGTTCGCCGGCACGCATCAGGGCCAGCTCTACCTGGTCCTGGATGTCCTCGATGTGCACCGTGCCGCCACCGGGCAGGCGGCGGGTGAGGGCGCCTACGACCTGATCCGTGAGGGCCTGCACGGTGTCATGGATGCGGCTGGAGGCGGCCGCGTTGGTGCCCTCGACGGCCAGGAAGGCCTTGGTCATGGCCACCATGATCTTGTTGGGATCGAAGTGGGTGACCTCGGCGTTGCGTCGGATCACCTGCACCTGTCCGGGAACAGGGGCAGCGGGCTCGGCCCGATCATCCCGCGGCTCACGCGCGGACAACGATACGATAGGGTCCGGTGGAACGACGGATGGCGCTTGATCAGGGGCCACATTGCCTCCTCGGGCGGCTCGATTCGGGGTTTTTTCCGGGCTTTCCCACGGCCGGTGTGGGTAGCAGGATCTGCTCTCGTAAACACAATATATATGATGGCAGAAGGCTGTCAACCACTATATCTTGTGTTGGACCCAGGGTGAGGGTGTATACCGGTCCTGAATTATTCAGTGTTGTCCGGGGGATAAGATCCACGAAAAACACGAACGAACACGAATAGGTCCCTCCTGAGTCGGGATGACAAGTTCGTGTCTTTTCGTGTCTTTCGTGGTTGATAGGCGTCTTCTGGGGCGACGCCAAATAACGCTGAACAGTGCCAGGATCGAACGAGCAATCCTGAATGATTTGGCATGGTTGGGTGGATTTGTCCTCTGGCTCCCACGCTCCGGCGTGGGAGCAAGCTTGTCCCGGCGGAGGAGGGATCTTAACGCTCCAGTGTCACTGGACTTGGCCGCTGGAGCGGCCAAGGTGATGTTCCCACGCTGGAGCGTGGGAACAAGCAAAAGGCTCGTTGATCGACGGCCAGGCTCGTGCCGCCGTCTCAACGCAACCTACACCCACGTGGGAAAGCTCGTCGGGACCCCGGCGACCGAGGAGCTCGGTAATCCGGTGCAGATCCGCCGCTTCCACCCGGCGGCTGTGAGACAGGAAGGTTTGCCAGATCTCGTAGGGACCCCGTCTGCCCGCCCGCAGCCGTTCCAGCTCCTGCTCGCCGAGCGCGGTGAGATACAAACGCTCCACTGCGAGCTCCTGCATCATTGCATGCCCTACCTCGGCCACCAGGATCGTGGCCGTGTATCGGGCCACGGTGTTCCGGGCGACAGACCGCCGCTCAGGACGGGTAATCGTCAGGGCCGGTATGCGTGTCAGCTCCGGCGTGGCCAGTAGATAGTAGTGTTCAGCTCCGTTTTGCTTCCGGAGCAGGGCTACTCCGTCCTGGTCCGTGAGATGCCGCACGCAGAAGGGTGCGGCATCCCCCGTCAACAGCCAGTCGATAGAGACCCCCTCCACCCGATAGATGATCTCCAGGACGTCCGCCGTCGGCACCCGGCCCAGAAACATCTGAGTAATGCGCGTGCTGCGGATGCCCAGAGCATGTCCCCAGGGGTGTTTTTTCCGCCCACCCAAAATAAAATTTATTGTCTCTAAAAATTCTTTATTACTCATTTAGAAACTATTCATAGAACTATACCTATAATGGTAATATGCCTTGTTCGCTATTTTGGCAAGCCGGATGCCTTTGCGGACAACGCTAGGATTCCTTGACGGACCTGCATTTTTACAAATGAGTCGAGCTTGTGCACGGCACAAAAAGTTCGCGCCTCCTTGGGCTTAAGGCGAAGCCTCGCTGACTCGTAGAGACGACGCTTGAGTTGGGCGCTCGGGGGCTTAAGGCCAAACCTCACCAGATAACGCCGAACGGCGCTAGGATCTGCACGCATCTTGATTCGCGTCGATTTGATGCGGTTCCAATCAACCCAGCATCTCCATCCCACCCAAATAGATCCGCAACGCCTCGGGTATCCGCACGCTACCGTCCGCCTGCTGATAGTTCTCCAGCACCGCCACCAGGGTTCGGCCCACGGCCAGGCCCGAGCCGTTGAGGGTATGGAGTAGCTCGGGCCGGCCAGTCTCCGGGTTGCGCCAGCGTGCCTGCATCCGCCGCGCCTGAAAATCCTCGAAGTTGCTGCAGGACGAAATCTCCCGATACATCTGTTGGCCCGGCAGCCAGACCTCCAGGTCATAGGTCTTGGCGGCGGAAAAGCCGAGATCCCCCGTGCACAGGGTCACCACCCGGTAGGGTAGGCCGAGGCGTTGCAGGATCACCTCGGCATGGCCGGTGAGCGCCTCCAGGGCGGCATAGGAGTCCTGGGGCTGCACCGCCTGCACCAGCTCCACCTTCTCGAACTGGTGGTGGCGGATCATGCCCCGGGTGTCCTTGCCGTAGGAGCCCACCTCGCTGCGGAAGCAGGGGGTGTGGGCCACCCACTTGCGGGGCATATAATCAGCAGCGACGATGCAGTCCCGGACCAGATTGGTGACCGGCACCTCCGCGGTCGGGATCAGGAACAGCTCCCGCTCCCCCGGAATCTTGAACAGGTCTGCCTCGAACTTGGGCAGTTGCCCCGTGCCGTACAGACTCTCCGCATTGACCAGATAGGGCACATAGGTCTCAGTATAGTCGTGCTCGGTGGTGTGAATGTCCAGCATAAACTGGATCAGGGCCCGATGCAGCCGGGCCAGGGGACCGCTCAGGACCACGAAGCGCGCGCCGGCCAGCTTGGCCGCCGTGTCGAAATCCATCCCGCCCCTGCCCCTGCCCCTGCCCCTGCCCCTGGGCACGGCCAGATCCACATGATCTTTGGGCGCGAAGTCGAAGGCCCGCGGCTCGCCCCAGCGCCGCTCCTCCCGATTGTCGGCTTCCCCCGTACCGTCTGGGACACTGGCGTGGGGAAGGTTCGGCAGACCCAGGGCGAGCCCCTGCAATTCTTCCTGCAAAGCGGCAAGCCGCGCCTGGGCCTTTTTGAGCCGCTCGCCCAGATCGGCCACCTCCGCCAGCAGGGGCGCCGTGTCTTCCCCTGCGGCCTTGGATTTGCCGATGGCTTTGGAACGGCGGTTGCGTTCGTTCTGCAGGTCCTGGGTCTCGACCTGCAACGCCTTGCGGCGGGCCTCCAGGGCCTCGCAGCGCTCCTGATCCAGGGTCACGCCCCGTCGTGCCAACTGCGCGGCGACAAAGGGAAGCTCGCTCCGCAGCAGTCGAGGATCTAGCATGGTTTCCCGCCCCCTTCGATGGTAACCGGCCAGGACACCACATGCCCCGGCGCGACGAAATCCGCAATCCGCTCGATGGCCCGCTCTACCTTCTCCAGCAGGTCGAAGAACTCCAGCACCAACGGCAGATCCAGCGAGAGATCCACCAGCGAGGCATCGTGTACTATCCCCGAGTCCCCATAGCCGGCGATCCCCCGCATGACGGTAACGCCGCACACCTGCAGCTCGTCATGCAGGCAGCTCAATAAGGGTTTCATCTCGTGATCCGACTCCGAGAGATAGACCCGGACCATCAGGGCACGGACGTCACAACCACCTCCCGAGCAATAGACCCGCCCAGCAGGCCGCCAGACAGACCAGCACACTCAGCATCACATTGAGCAAGGCCCGGCCCGGATAGCCCAATTCGATCAGGGCCAGGGTCTCCATCGAGAAGGTGGAAAAGGTCGTGAAGGCCCCCAGAAACCCCACCAGCACAGCAGCCCGCAGCTCAGGTCCGGCGGTCGACCGCTCCATGAAGAACACGAACAGCAGACCCATCAGGAAGGACCCCAAGCCGTTCACCACCAGCGTCCCCCAGGGCAGCTCCCGGCCCAGCAGGCGATAGACCCCGCTCGACATCCAAAAACGCCCCAGGGCCCCCAATGCACCGCCGCCGGCAATGGCCAAGATCTGCAGCAAGCCCCTGTCCCCTTCTGAAAATCCGATAGTCTACACCGGCATGCCCTCTTCCACCCTATATTTGGTATACGGTAGCCGGGGCGAGCTGTGTAACCTTTCCGAAAAAGGGAAAACGACGAATCACGCGAATCAGCGCGAATGATTCGTAGTTTCTCCTACTTTGTTGACTCTCTATGGATTCCAGACTGTTCTATCCTTCCCCCAGCATGGCCGTAGGGTGGGCTGTGCCCACCAACCGAGCTTTGCCCAACCTGTCTGTATTTTCCTATACTCAATATACACCCTTGGGACTCAAACTGTCTCGCAGCCTCATCGGAGCCAGGTGAATCGGTGGGCACAGCCCACTACTGATTCGGCGCTGTCTTGCCAGGCTTGGGAATCGGATTCGGGACCGGCGGCATACCGCACAGGGGCCGAGCCTGTTGTAGAGCTCGATGGCTTTGCAGGCGGTTTCGCTGCCGCCTTCGATAGATTTGACCAGCTTGCCAAGACTGGTTTGGGTGTCGGCGATCTTGTCCACAAAATTCTTGAGCCGCTGCAAGGGACCGCGGGTCTGTTTCTTGTCCTCCAGATCCTGGTTGCTTTCCAGTGTTTCCAGCGCCCGCTGGGCCTTGTCCAGCTCTGTCTTGAGCCACTCGACCGCGTCGGGATCGGCATCGGATACCTCATCGGCATCCTCAGCTAGATTATCGAGCAGGCCACCGAGTTCGGTGCAGACCTGGTTTTTTTCCTCGATACGCACCTCAATGCTGACGGCCGCTTGCTGTTGCGCGGACATATACTGGTGCAGTTCGGGATTGACCTGCACATTGACTGTTTGCGGTACTCGGAGTGCGGCTGAGAGCAGCTGCTCAAGAGATGAATAACTCCTGTCGGACAAGCGATCCAGCGCCTCGTCCGTCCCCGCTATCCCGCTGCTGAGTGCTAGCGGTGGTGCATCGGTTGCACCCACCACACCTTCCAGCATTGCAGGGATGGACACATCGGTTCCGTTCTCAGGGCAAGGGACGACGCTGCAACCTTTGGAGACATATTTCCCCAGCTCGCGGTAGTCATACATCCTGGGTGCGGCGACCTCGGCGCAGACCGGACAGTTACAGGGTATCCGCTCATTCACTTCCAGTCCGCTGAAGGACAGGGCATGGGTGCGTGTAATCTCGTGGCGCAGCACGGCCAGCAATTGCCGACGCGCCAGGGCCGACCCCGCCACCCGCAGCCGCAATATCCTGCCGCCCTTGGGATCTTCCATCTCCACCAGCTCGGCACGGGCATCTCCGGAACGTAAGACAGCACCCTTGCGTCAGGTCAGTGGCTGGCCGTCTTTATCGGCCTCCAAAAGCTCATGCAGCCGCACAATCAGGCGTGCCAGCAGGCCCTTGGGCATGAAGGGATATTGATACTCGAAACGGAGGTTGTCCCGGTCCTCCCACTCATAATCCGGCATAGCGGTGGGGATGAGTTGGGACACGATGTGGATCTCGCCGTCGCTGCCTTCCAGCGGAAAACAGATCTCGAACTGGTCCTTCAGCAGTAGCCGGAACAGCCGGTCGATCTCGTACTCCCGGTAGGCCTCGGCGGCGAGTACCTCATAGAAGGATCGGCGGCGCAGCCGCCCCTTTTGGTTTTGCACCTCGTCCCGGTCCAGTACCCGGTACAGGGCGTTCACGGCCCATTGGGGGTCAGTGATGATGAAATCTTTCAGCAACGGGTCCCGGTCGAAATAGACACAGATGCCCACAAAATTCAGATAGCGCAGCAGCACCCGCGTGGCCTGTTCCTGGTGGATGCCATACGCGGTGCAAAGAGTATGAAACTGCCGGAAGCTCAGGTGATGCTCTATCCGTAGGTTTTCCACTGTCGCTTGCATAGATCGCCAGGCTGCCGGCTGACGCTCGCCCACATAGGGGAGTGCGGAGAGCATCCGCTGGACGCGCATACGCAGATTCTCCACCCGTCCATCCGCCAGGTTTGCCAGATCCGCCTCTGCGGTCTCGATAGCCAGCTCGGGAAAGCGCTGTCGATAGACCCCCAGACTGAAATCCGTTACCTGTCGGTTCGCTTTCTCATGCAGCAACACCAGCACCGGCGTCCTGCGTGCGTGCGTGCGCGCCGTCCGCAGGCGCCCGATCCTGACCTAGCAGCCGGATTATCTTGAACCAATAGTCGTAGTCTGTCTCCTGCCGGCGCGCGTCCGCGACCAGCACATAGAGGGCATTCAGCGTCAGGAAGAACTGATGGGTCGTGTACTGGATCTCCTGACCACCGAAATCCCAGATATTGGCAGACATCATCTGCGTCTGCTCCCCCGTGGTCTGGTCGGATGCTTGGGGACCAGCCGTATAGGGAAAGCGCCAATCCCGATACACATTGATGCCGAGTGTCGATTCTCCCTCTCCCGGGAGGGGGGCTACTGGATCTAGCAGCTTCCACGCCAAGCTGGTCTTGCCGGCACCGGCCTCACCCACAATCAGCAGTTTGGCCCCATACAGGCGAGTACCCCTGGTGCGCAGATACTCCAACACGGCGTCTGGACCAGATCGGACAGTGGCGGCGAGGGGACTGGATAACGGGTTGTCGTGCAACCCCAGATCGTGCAGATTGTCCAGATTGCCAATCCCGTCAGGTAGCTCCGAGAGTCGGTTGTCGGTAAGATCAAGATGAGTGAGCCGTCGGAGCTGACCAATGGATTCGGGCAACTTCAAAAGCTGGTTGTGGCGTAGATCGAGGTTGGTGAGCTGCTGGAGCTGAACGATAGACTCGGACAGACTCGAAAAATGATTGAGGTTTAGAGCGAGGCTGGCGAGTTGCTGGAGCTGACCGATGGACTTGGGCAACTTCGACAGCCGGTTACCACCGAGATCAAGATGAATGAGCTGCCGGAGCTGACCAATGGATTCGGATAACTCCGGGAGTTGGTTGTTGGAAAGATCAAGGTGAGTGAGTCGCTCCAGCCGATAGAGCGCATCTGGAATTTGGCCTTGCAGCCCCCTAGTCACGCGGAGCCAAACAATGCCTCGCCGGTCTACCTCAGAAAAGAAATCGATATTGCCATGCAACCCCTCCGGCAGGATCTTCAACCCAAAGAGCGCACGCCTCTCGAACTGGGCGCGCAGTTGCCGTCATTGCTCTGAGTCGATTATCAGCGGCGGTAGTTCTATATCTGGAAGTCGCTGAATCGGGTTTCCACATATATTTAGATATGCTAACTCGGCAAGTCGTTCTAACTCTCTCGGCAGGGAATCTAAACCATGATCAGAAAGGTCCAGTGAGCGCAGTGTCGGTAGCTTCGAGTCACCACTGAGGTTGAGTGCCGCTAATAAGTCTAGCAATATCAGCAGCCGCCTGCCTAATTTTCTAAAGGACAGATCCAGATGTTCGGCCCCGTCAGCATGGGCCTGGTCGATGCGTCGGCAGATCAATGGCAAGGGGTCCATGGCGGTCGGTTCCTGGGGGATGGTTTTGTCGATGGAATTGATATCGTCTTCGTCTGCTGCCCCGTATTTAATGGCTTGTTTATCCGGTTGTGTCAGCAACTTGATGGTTGCGCGAAGTTGACCGTCCAGTTTTTCCGCTAGATCTTCAAGACTTTTGTATCCTATAAAGCTCCAACGCTGGCCTCTCTGGTCGTCTTGGAAGCGCTTGAAGAAACCGTTTACTTGCCGCCGTTGCCAGATCAGGCGTTCTAGCTCTTCGTCGTCGTTCGTAGCGATGGTCTGTTCGAGTGTGCAGCGGAAGGTTAGCGCCACAGGCGCGTCTTTCTTCTCGGCGACATTCATAGCGTCGAAGAATTCCTACTCCGTGCCGGTGGGTGGTCGCTTCAGCCCCGGCGGTCGACTTGCCTGGGGATAGTCTGCTTCCCCCAACGGGGTACCGATGCGACACCATAGGATGAACAGGGCGATATCGCATGCCGAAGGTCTGGGCAGACCCTGATCGATTGCCTTTTGGGGACACAGCCAAGCCGGAGTAGCATAGGGCGTCCGATCCCAGCCGATGGCTTCGACAGCATAGCCGTCGGGTAACGTAATGGAGCAGATGAATCGTCTGCCATCCCTGGACAACTGGGTTTCGGGGTCCCGTTCGGGACCCCCCCGGAACGACGGTGAAGTGGAAGCCCGTCATTCCGGCAGGGATAGCTGGAATCCGGGTGCCAGGGAAGGTCAGTAGATACCTGCGGCGAACCTCAACAAGAGAAAAACTACGAATCACACGAATCCTCGCGGATTGATTCGCGCGATTCGTAGTTTTTGTGTTGGGCACGGACCATCAAGATGCGGTTCGCGATCAGGGTTGGTGTAGTTCTGCTACGGTGTACCGCGCTCATCGCATCCTAACATGGCTGCGAATCACACGAATCGGTTCGGGCGGATTCATGCGTTTTCAGGACCGTGGATTATGGTCTCCGGAGCATGGGAGCCACGATCATCCATGGATGGCGAACGTGCCCAACCTCTCTGTTTGTCGGGCACACCTGCCGTCCTGAATTGTTCGGCGCGGCTTAGAGGCTGTTTAAAAACTAAGCCATTGATTTTCATAGAACCGTACCTGTAGGGTGGGCTGTTGTGCCCACCGGTCAAGCATAGTATTTGGTGGGCACAACCCACCCTACAGGTTAGAGACTGCCTACGAACCAACTTATTGATTTTGCTCGTTCCCACGCTCCAGCGTGGAAACGCCACCTTGGCCGCTCCAGCGGCCAGGCTTGGTGACGCTGGAGCGTCAAGACCTGCTCCCACGCTGGAGCGTGGGAGCCAGATGGCAATCATGCTTTTATAATCAATGAGTTAGTTTTTGGACAGCCTCTTAGTTAGTTCTTATACAGTCTCTTAGAGGACCGAAGCGGACTCCCTCGTTTGTTCACTCCACAATCGCTGTAATCGGTGGATAATGAGGGTTGTTGCCTGATTTCGGCACTAAGAGGCTGTCTAAAAACTAATCCATTGATTTTGATGGAATCGTATCCGTAGTGGGCTGTGCCCACCTCTCAGGCGTCGTATGTGGTGGGCACAGCCCACCCTACAGTTTGGTTAGTTTTTATACAGCCTCTTAGCGTCTCCCATACCCGCGCTTCCTCTGCATCGAGAAATCCGCGCGAATCCGTGTAATCTGTGGATTAAATCGACCGGCCACGTGGACCAGATCCGAGCATCCTCGGCCCCGCGGGACTGCTCTCCGAGCGCCTGTCGGGCTATCGTCACCGTCCCCAGCAACAGGCCATGGCGGAGGCGGTAGCCGCTGCGCTGGAGACCGGTCAGACCTGGTCCCGGCCCTGCTCTCGGGACGCAAGATTCTGGTCTCCACCGGGACCCGCAATCTGCAGGACCAGCTTTTCCACCGTGACCTGCCCCTGGTGCGCGAGGTCCTGAAGGTCCCCGTGCGCACCGCTATGCTCAAGGGGCGGGGGAACTACCTGTGTCGCTACCGACTGGATGCGGCCCTGCAGGACCACCAGCGCCGGTTCGTGACGCTGCGCCGCCAGCTGCTCGAGGTACGCGACTGGGCCGCGGTGACCCGCAGCGGCGACATAGCCGAGCTCGAGCTGCCCGAGGACGCCCCCGTGTGGCCGGCGGTGACCTCCAGCACCGACAACTGCCTGGGCCAGAGCTGCCCGGACTGGAGCCGTTGCTACCTGGTCGAGGCCCGGCGCCGTGCTCAAGGGGCGGATCTGGTGGTCATCAATCACCATCTGCTGTGTGCCGACCTCTCGCTACGGGACGAGGGATGCGGTGAGATCCTCCCCGGCGCGGACTGCTTCATCGTCGATGGGGCCCATCAGCTGCCGGACGTGGCGAGCAGCTTCTTCGGCCTGGCCGTCAGCGGTCGCCAATTGCTGGATCTGACCAGGGATCTGGAGCTCGAGTACCGACGCGAGGCAGGCGACGTCCCCGATCTCCTCGACCGCGCCGACGACCTGCGCCGCGGGGTCCTGGACCTGCGCCTGAGCCTGGGCGAAGAGGCGCAGCGAGGCCCTTGGCGCGAGCTGGCGGCGGATCCGGGCTCGCTCCAGGCGCTGGATACCTTGCGCACCCGGCTGGACGACCTGCACGCCGCCCTCGAGACCCTGCGGGGACGCGGCAAGGGGCTCGACGGCTGTCTGGCCCGCAGCACCGAATTCGGCCGCCGTCTTACCCGCCTGGCGGAGGGCGACGACTCGGAGGACATCCGCTGGTACGAGGCCCAGGGCAAGGGGTTCCGACTCCACCAGACACCCCTGCAGGTGGCGGACATCTTCCAAGCCCAGCGGGAACGCTACCGGGCGACCTGGATCTTCACCTCCGCCACCCTGGCCGTAGGCAAGCGCTTCGACCACTTCGCCCGCCAGCTCGGCATCGACGACGTCCGCACGGAACGTTGGGAGAGTCCCTTCGACTATGGCCACCAGGCCCTGTGGTTCGCACCCAGGGGGATGCCGGATCCCACCACCGGGGCCTATGGTCCCACGGTCGTGGAGCTGGCGGCCCGGATCCTCGCATACAGCCGCGGCCGTGCCTTTCTGCTCTTTACCAGTCACCGCGCCCTGCGTGAGGCCGCGTCCGGGCTGGAAGCACGCATCCCCTATCCGCTGCTGGTGCAGGACAGTGCTCCCCGTGCCGAACTGCTGGAGCGATTCCGGCGCTTGGGCAACACCGTGCTGCTTGGGACCGCGAGCTTCTGGGCAGGCGTCGATGTGCGCGGCGAGGCCCTGTCCTGTGTCGTCATCGACAGGCTGCCCTTCGCCGCGTCCGGAGACCCGGTCCTCGCCGCCCACATCGATGCCCTGCGGCGCCAGGGCGGCAACCCCTTTCGGGACCTTCAGCTGCCCCAGGCGGTCATTGCCCTCAAGCAAGGGGCGGGACGCCTGATCCGGGATGTCCGGGACCGCGGCGTGCTGGTGGTTTGCGATCCGCGCTTGCTGAGCCGCTCCTACGGCCATGCCTTCCTCGACAGCCTCCCTCCGATGCGCCGCTCTCGGGACCTGGAGGATGTGCAGAGCTTCTTCGCGGCGGAGAATCTGAGCAAACCGATGGGTGGATCCGAGGCGAATTGGATGCGGGTATTAGTACCCCATTTCACCTTATTTCACGTTCTCAGCGCGGCGAGAAGCGGCCAGATGCGAGGCGCGCGAGCGCAGAAATAGCCAGTCCTTTTTCAAGCTCGCGCAACAACGCAGCTGATCACTTCTCGCCGCGCCCGGAGGGAGCCCCCCAAATGCGCCAAGGCGGCATTACAGTGCTTGGCAATAGAGTGAGCTATTCTCGGCGCGCTGTGCCTTGCCTTGGCGCATTTGGAGAGGCTCTGAGAGTGAAAATAAATAATTAAAATAGGCACCATCACATTGGTCAATCGGCATGTCGGCTTACTGAGAAAATCGAAAGTAACGCCCCGTTCGCTCCCTCGTTCCCCCTTGGCGGGTGTCGCAAAAGACCGTTGCCGGGAGCGCCGCCTTCCAGGCGGCAGGTGTCGATAACATTCGATTGTCGTTGCCAAACTATTTGACCATACTCATGATACCCCTTGATACTCATAGTGCAGCCTGCACGTACAGACCTCGCTTTGGGTACAGGAGTGATCCATCGTTATGAAGCTACCCAACTGTAACCACTGCCTACGGCCGGACCAGACCAACCGCATCGCCAAGGAGCTGCTGGAGCAATGCCGTCCCATCAAGCTGATCGGGGACCGGGGCCAGGGCCGCCGCCGTTTCCTCGATGATCTGATGGGAATCGACCCCGACATCTTCTGGTTGCGCGCGGATCTCAAGAAACACCGCTACAGCTTCGCCGGGATGCTCGAGACCCTCTGGGACCAGACCGGGCTCACCAGCTACCCGCCGCGCACCCTCGGGAGCCTGGTCGACGAGTTCACCGCCGACGACCGACCGGTCTGCTTGCTGCTGCACCATTTTGATGCCATCCTGGATAAGCCGGATGCGAACCTGGATGCAGGCTTCGATGTGGCGTTCCTCGATGGTTTGAATGCGCTCAAGAACCGCGGCATCTCCCTTCTCTGCGTTACCAGGCGTGCCCACGACCGTTATCTGATGACGACCCAGTCCAGCGGAGCGGCAGGCTCGACCTTGGTCCTGGAGCCCGAAGCGCTCACGCCCCTCTCCCAGGCCGAGATCCGGGCCGAGCTCGACCGCTGCCTACCGGGTCTAAACGACAACGACCTGGATCTGCTTACCGATTCCTTGCTCAGACACCGGCGCCCTCTCCCCTTTCTGGGCTACGTGCGGAGAAAGCTCCGGGACGGGGATGCCGCCGAATGGCCCTTCGACGAACGCCTGAGCCATTGGGAGGGCAGATACTGCGCCCGGCACGGCGGCTCCGGCACCACCGATGTCATGGGACTGGGTCGCATCAGGCTCCCTTTGACGGGGCTCCTCAAGCTGTTCGGACGCCGGTCTGGGGGAAAGGACTAGGGTGCCGTTTCTTCATTGCTTCAAGAATTTTAGTGCGCGAAGCGCATCATAGTTGGAACTATGGACGTTAAGTCCCTTCACTTTCAGTCCGTGGCTTGTTCACGGATGAGGACTTTAGTCCTCCAGACTATGGACTTTCAGTCCATAGTGGTTGATATTTTGCATATATCGCCTCGCGTGGGCTGTGTCCGCCACCTAGGCACAGTATTGGTGGGCACAGCCCACCCTACGGGTTTGAGACTGATATTGGAAATTGGTCACTGCGTCCGCCGGATGCCACAGCCAATCTTAGTCTATCAAGTAAAATCATCGTGTTAGCCCTAATTGAGAACACCCCCGCTAGGGACCATTCTCAACGACCTGCACCGGTTTGCCCTCCGTAAGACCCAGAAAGCCACGGGTGACCACCCGCTCGCCGGGTTCCAGGCCCTCCAGGATCTCGATACGGTCGGTGATGCGCAGGCCCGTGCGTACCGGGCGGCGCTCGATCTTGTTCCCGTCTGTCAGTAACCACAGGAACTCCTCGTCCCGGTCCCGACGTATGGCACGGAAGGGTACTAAGAGTCGGTAGCTGGCACCGATACCCAGGGTAGCGCGGACGAACTGGCCGGCCCGGGCCCCTTCCGGGAGGGGGTCCATGGCGACCTCGACGATAGCCTGGCGGTTGCTCCGGGCCAGGGCCGGATGGATACGCAGGATCTGGCCTTCGAAGCGGTCGGGACCTAGGGCGTCGATGCGTAGCTCCACCAGATCCCCCAGCTCAAGCCGGGGCAGTATCAGCTCCGAGGCGTAGACCTCGGCGACCAGGGATACGGGATCGGCCAGGGTCAACAGGTGGCTGTTCTTGGTGACGAAATCTCCGGGCTCCACATGACGTTCGGTGATGACGCCGGTGAAGGGGGCCCGGATGCGGGTAAAGGCCAGGCGTGTCTCCAGCAAGCGTTCCTCCGCCTGGGCCACGGTGAGGGCAGTGCGGGCCTGGGCGAGCTCGTCTTCGGAAACGGCCCGCCGTGACCGCAGGCCCTCCTGGCGCTGCAGATCCAGCTGCTTTTACCGCTTGGTGGCGCGGGCCTTGTCGAGCTGGGCCCGCAGCAGGTCGTCCTCGAGCCGCACCAGGAGGTTGTTTTGGGCGACCAGATCACCCTCGAAGACCTCGAGCTCGGTAATGCGTCCTTCCTCCTGACTGCGGATGCTCGCCAGGCGGCGAAAACGCAGCGAGCCGGGGTGCCCGTGACGGGCGGCGACCGGGGCGCGCTCGGCCGTAAAGATGGCTACCAGGTGATCCCGAGACGGCTGCTGCCGGCGTGCCTGCCCATCTTTATCGTCCGTGCCGCACCCGGTGAGGAGCAGGACCAGTACAGCCGTGCCGAAGTACCGATAACATCGGTTCAGTTGTTCCATTTGGCACTTATTTTTCCGCAATCAACCACTATGGACTGAAAGTCCATAGTCTGGAGGACTAACGTCCTCATCCGTGGACAAGCCACGGACTGAAAGTGAAGGGATTTAACGTCCATAGTTTCAACTATCATGCGCTTCGCGCACTAAAGTTATTGAAGCAATGAACGCGAATCAACGCAAATCGGTCGCAAAAAATCATACGATCTTATCTGTCCACGGATGCTCACGGATTGCTTCGTTTTTAATCCGTGAAGATCCGTGTCATCTGCGGATTGATCCAGGCAACCGGATTATTTTTCCCATACTCACGTTTGCATTGATTTGCAGATAACGCTATGTCAACATGACCTCCTACCGAGGGATGTGGCCCGACCCGATGAGATCGGCGAGTTTGACCTCGGGGGTACTGATCTCCGAGGCATCGGGTTCGACCTCATAGTGGTAGTGCTTGGCCCGGCGCCGGATATTGCGCTGGATAATGACCCCCATAACCTTCCATGTGCGGCCCGTGAGATCGATCTCGGGATATAACTGGTTCAAGGCGACCAACCATTCCTTGCCTTGTTCGTCCACCCGGTACTGCCTGAACCAGCGCATACCCTCCACCTCCACCAGGACATACATGCCGTGGCTGCACCGTTCGGCCTGTTCGATGATGACGATGCATTTATCCGGGAACTCGGGCTCCATGCTGTCACCGAGGACCTGCAGGGCGAAGGGCTCGCGCCGGGCGCACCCGGTTTCGTTATCGAGGATGGGATCGGACATAGGCTGTCCTCAGTGTCGTGTCTTGGTGAAAAGGATATTGGGTCCCGAATGATCACATCATCGTCATACCAACCGCTAATTAGGACAAGATTAACAGGATTTCCAGGATTAACAGGATTATTTTTCTTAAATAACAATCATAAGATCCTGTTAATCCTGTACCATTGGGAGATAAGCTCGGAGATTGAGGTTTACGTCAGGTCCTCGTGGTTCTCGCCGAAAGAGACAGGGGCCTTTCCCTTTACCCGGCTGGCAGCCTGTTCTATCCTTCGGGTCTGCGACCCGTTCGTCACCGAGTTGGGAGGCCCTCCGCTTGAGAATCGTACAGTACTCCGATGGACAGACTGATCGCGTCGGCGTCGTCGCTGGTGACACGCTCATCGATCTGACCGCAGCCCCGGAGGCCCCCGCCTCAGTGCACGACCTCTACTACCGTTGCGGCGGGGCTGCGGTCGGCTTCCCGGCCACGGTCGAGCGCCTCAGCGAAAGGGGCTCGCCGTGTCCGGCCGCCACTCTCGAGGACCCCGGAGGACCGCTGAGATTCCGGCCTCCGGTCACGGCTCCCACCGGACGTAAGCACCTCCTGCGTATCTGGTTGGCCGGCGTCACCCACGCGGATAGTGCCAAGCTGCGCGAGATCGAGGCTCGCCAGGCCATGGGGCAGAGCATCAATGTGTACGACCGGAAATACCGGGAGTGCGCCGTAGGCGGAATCCCCGAATTGTTCGCGAAAACGGATCCCGATAGTTTGGTCGCCCATCGGGAACCCATCGCCCGCCCACCGTCCACGATTCGGCTCGTGCCCGAGACAGAGCTCGTGAGTGTCTACGGTCTGGGCGAAGACGGCCAGATCGAGCGCATCGGGTTCACCGGCGGAAACGACTACACCGACAATGGCATCGAAGCCGCCAATCCGCTCAACTTGCCGCAGGCCAAGAACTGGTCGGGTGGTTGTGCCAGTCTCGGCCCCGCGCTCGTGACGGACGCTGCCTTCGACCATCGGGATGTCACGGTCTCCTGCGAGGTTCTGCGAGCGGGTGCCCGCGTAGCCCGGAAGGAAGGCCACACCGGCGCGGCCAATCTCAACATGCCCGCTGGGTTATTCCACCTCGAGCGGTCCCTCTTCGAGCGCATCCCGCTCGAACCCGAAGCGCTCCAGATACTCTTCTGGGGCACCCCGATTGTCTTCTCGGACGCCGATTTGGCGGACGGGTTACTCGCGGGGGATCGGGTCCGGATGTCCTTCGAGGGTCTCGGGGAGCTGGAGAACATGATCACGGCCCACCATCCACCGGATCAGCTGACTCGCCTCAGGGGTAGCGGTCAAGAAGCTGTCTAAGAAAGGGCCGCAGGCCATAGTAGAGAGTAGGCTGGGTTGAGGAACGGAACCCAGCGTTTAGGGGCTAGCCTGGTTTGCCAGGTCTCGTCCCTCAACCCAGTCTACTGGATTAAAATCAATGGATCAGTTTTTAGACAGCCTCTAAGTTTAAGTGGAAACATCGCCACTAGGGTATGTTGACATTTTAGCGGTTGGCACGACGATTATGTCAACAGCCCCTAGTATGGATGCTCTTAACTACCGATAACATCGAACGAGCAGGATCTTCACAGAGAGATTTAGCCGCAAATTAGTCCTCCAGACTATGGACTTTCAGTCCGTAGTGGTTGATGCGGAAAAAAAGAGAAAACAAATGGGCCGAATTGTCGTACCGGTAAAAATCACGAATCCTTCGTCGATATGGGTTTAAATGAAGCGAATGGCTACGAGCCGCTCTTGGGCTATGTCATTCTGGAGCAGGCTCAAGCAGCAGTCGATATACTCGGCCATCGTTTGGTTCCGGTAAGATACATCGATATGAAATGAAGCTTTGGTCGCTACCGGATCGGGCTGGATGCCAAATACTATGAAGAGAAAACTACGAATCACGCGAATCCTCACGAATCGATTCGCGCCAATTCGCGTGATTCGTCGTTGAAACAACAAAGGTCGGCAGCTCCTGAGTTTCATCAACGGTAGACTCCATGGCACTTCTGCAAATCTCGGAACCGGGTCGATCCGCCGCACCGCACCAGCACCGTTTGGCGGCGGGTATCGACCTGGGGACGACCAATTCACTGGTCGCCACTGTGCGTAGCGGTTCCGCCGTTACCCTGCCGGATGAAGAAGGGCGTCATTTGCTGCCGTCCGTGGTGCACTTCGGCGCGGATGCAGTCATCGTCGGTGAGGCGGCAAAGGCCGCTGCCGCCGATGATCCGCTGAACACGGTCGCCTCCGCCAAGCGCCTCATCGGCCGCGGGCTGGACGACGTCGAGCGTTTAGGGGACCGGCTGCCGTACCGGTTCGTCCGGACGGATACCACTGTTCCACGTATCCATACCCGCCGGGGGGATTTCAGCCCGGTGGAGGTCTCGGCGGAGATCCTCAAGGCGCTTGCCGCCAGGGCGGCGTCGGCCCTGGGGGGGGAGCTCTCCGGCGTCGTCATCACGGTCCCCGCCTACTTCGACGAGGTCCAACGCCAGGCGACCAAGGATGCCGCCCGCCTGGCGGGACTCAAGGTATTTCGACTCCTGAACGAGCCCACCGCCGCGGCGGTGGCCTACGGCCTGGATAGGAACGCCGATAGCATCCACGCCATCTATGACCTCGGCGGCGGCACCTTCGACATTTCTATCCTGCGTTTGCGGCGCGGGGTGTTCGAGGTCCTGGCCACCGGCGGCGATTCCGCCCTCGGCGGCGATGACCTAGATCGTGTGGTGGCACGCTGGATCATGGCGCAGGTCGGGATTGAGGATGCTACCTCCCATCACTTCCTGCGCCGGCTGCTGCGCGACGCCTGCGCCGCCAAGGAGGCCTTGAGCACGGCGGAGCGGGTCCCCCTAGGTGTCGAGCTGCCCAACGGAGTCCGCTGGGAAGGGGAACTGGATCGGGCGACCTTCGATGCTTTGGTAGACCCCCTCATCACCAAGACACTGGTAGCCTGTCGCCGTTGCCTGCGGGATGCCGGGCTGCAGCCGAACGAAGTCGAAGAGGTCGTCATGATCGGCGGCTCCACGCGCGTGCCCCGGATACGCGAACGGGTCGGGGAGCTCTTCGGTATGCCGCCGCTGGTGGAGATCGACCCCGACCGGGTGGTTGCCATCGGCGCCGCCCTGCAGGCGGACGTCCTGGCCGGCAACAAGGGGGTCGATGAGGTCCTGTTGCTGGACGTCATTCCCCTGTCTCTCGGGCTGGAGACCATGGGCGGACTGGTGGAAAGGATCATCCCCCGCAACACCACCATCCCCGTGGCCCGGGCCCAGGAGTTCACTACCTTCAAGGACGGACAGACCGCCATGGTCGTCCATGTGCTTCAGGGTGAGCGGGAGCTGGTGGCGGACTGCCGTTCATTGGTGCGCTTCGAGCTGCGGGGAATCCCGCCGCTGGTAGCCGGTGCGGCACGTATCCTGGTCAGCTTCGAGGTGGACGCGGACGGGTTGCTCAATGTTACTGCCAGGGAACAATCGAGCGGGATCAAGGCCCAAGTCGAAGTCAAGCCGTCCTATGGGCTCACCGATACCGAGATCGAGTCCATGCTGCGGGATTCCATGGTCCGCGCGGGGGAGGATCTGCAAGCCAGGCGCCTGCGCGGGCAGCAGGTCGAAGCTGAATGTACCCTCGTGGCCCTGCGGGCCGCGCTGGCGAGCGACGGGGATGTGCTGCTCGATGCGAGCGAGCGCGGTCTGGTAGAAGATGCCCTGTCGAACCTGGAACGAATAGCCGCCAGCGAGGATGCGGAGGCGATCAAAATCGCCATCGGAAACCTGGAGAAGACCTGCGACTTCTACGTGGAACGGCGTATGAACCGGAGCATTCGAGCGGCCGTGGCGGGACACCGGGTTGAGGAATTCGAGTAACCTATGACGAAGCTCATCTTCCTGCCGCACGAGGAGATCTGTCCCGAAGGTGCCATAATCGAGGCCGAGCCGGGTGTCAGTATCTGTGACGCCGGGCTGGCGAACGGCATCGAGATCGAGCATGCCTGCGAGAAATCCTGTGCCTGCACCACCTGTCACGTCATCATCCGCGAGGGCTTCGGTTCCCTGGCGGAGGCAGACGAGACCGAAGAAGACCTGCTCGACAAGGCCTGGGGACTGGAGCTGGAATCCCGCCTGAGCTGCCAGGCTCTGGTGGGCGATGAGGACTTGGTGATCGAGATCCCCAAATACACCATCAATATGGTGTCGGAACAGCATTGAGCAGGTAGGGTAGGCTGTGCCCACCAACTAAGCTATACCGTCAGTAGCAACTTGTTGATCGATAAGAAATTTATACGCGCTCGCCCTGGTAGATCGGCTTCAAGCTATACAAACGAGACTGAACGTGCCCTAGCCTCGATAACCGATGTGAAGAGAAAACTACGAATCACGCGAATCGGCGCGAATCGGCGCGAATCGATTCGCGCCGATTCGCGTGATTCGTAGTTGTTCTTCTTTTTTGTTGGCCGTAACGCTTAGCTTAATGGCATTGAGCGAAGACGATAGGAAATAGTCCTAATGAAGGAGGTTTCTGTGTCAATATTAGATCTTTTTTCTAAGCGTCAGAAACGCTTGAGAGGAGAATACCCCGATGTATATCAATACACTGATATTCCGAATCAATTGCGAGTTCGAGTTGCACATATTATTAAGGATGCGTTTGGAATAGATAGTTGCGTGCCCTCTTTTGCTTCAGAGACATTTAAACAACTCCACGATTCTTTGGCTAGGGAGTATGGTGTCTTATCTCTGAAAAAAATTGGCAGGTGATCATTTTTCTGTTGAAAACGACTTCGATGCTATCTATAAGTATTTTCTATCGACTGATAATTATGAGCATGTATTAGATATTATTGAGTTGAGTTTTAGATATATTGAGAGAAGGGTCAGTAATGAAGGCTACCAATGTGCGCGAAGCGCATCATAGTTGAAACTATGGACGTCAAGTCCCTTCACTTTCAGTCCGTGGCTTGTCCACGGATGAGGGCTTTTAATCCTCCAGACTATGGACTTTCAGTCCATGGTGGTTGATCAGAGGCCGTTAAGTCTGTTTTATTCCTTCTGAAGGACAAGATCAATCGGATCTCCAAAGCGGTGCACCTATTGATTTGCCGCTTTGGGGTCCGGTTGCGCTTGACGATGGATAACGCCCGATGGGCATACAAACGTAGCTCATCAACGGACCGGACACTGACCTTGGAGGTATTTTATGGGCTTGAGCTGGACCGACACACTCGAGATAGCGATTGCGCTCGATGAGACACATCCCGACGTGGCCCCGCGCTATGTGAACTTCGTGGATCTACGTGACTGGACCCTGGCCCTCGAGGCGTTCGATGACGACCCTGCCCATTCCGGTGAGAAGATCCTGGAGGCCATTCAAGCCGCCTGGATAGAGGAGCGAGAGTAAGAAGCTGTCTGGCTAAAAGTGGTATCGGCTGCAACTGTCCTAAAATGGTCCCTGTCTCCGCTCTTTCTCGTTAAATAGGCTGGCTGTTTGCCTCGAAAGCGCGGAAAAAAGCCCTTATTTTGGACCATTTTTGCTATGATCCATTTTAACCAGACAGCTTTTAAAAAGGGCCTCTTCGTTCTTTTTCTTCGCTGTTGGAGCTGGAAGTAAAATCAGCAGTCGCTCAGTTCGTTCAGCCCCTTCCTCATCGTTCTGGTAAAGGCGATGTGATGGCAAGATTTACCTCAAGTCCGCTTGCGCGGGAATTTTTCTCCACCTATACTAGTACTCCATTTCACCTTATTTTCTGTTCTCAGCGCGGCGAGAGGCGGCCAGCTGCGAGGTGCGTGAGCGCCGGGATAGCCCGTCCTCTTTCAAGCTCGCGCAACACCGCAGGTGGTCACATCTTGTCGCGCCTGCAGGGAGCCCCCCAAACGCGCCAAGGTGGCGTTACAGCGAGAGAGCTATTCCCTTGCGCGCGGTGCCTTGCCGTGACGCGTTTGGGAGGCTCTGAGAGCGAAAAATAGGGTGAAATGGGGTACTAGCTAATCACTACACACAGGGGGTGACCTGGCTTCGACGTGGGTTGCGAAACCTGTGGTGCATGCCGAGGTGCGGATTACCTCGTAAATCCAACCGCACACCAATAGTTGCCAACGACGACAACTATGCTCTCGCCGCTTGATCCGGCGAGCCTCTGACCGCTGTTTGCCTATGGGCGGTGGATCTTAAGGGGTAACATCACATGGGATCGCGGTGACGGGGGTCCGGACCTGATCCGCTAAAACCGAATTCGGAATCGCTGACCGAATGCCCTGCCCGCCGGGCGTCGGAAGGTCAAAGACAATAGGCCGGGCTAAGCATGTAGATCCATGGGCGGAGGATTCGCGGACGCGGGTTCGATTCCCGCCACCTCCACCAATTCAATTCCCAATAACATCCTAGAAGGTCCATAAGCCCGCATAACAGCGGGCTTTTTTACTGCCTCTACGTTCGATAGGGTCTAAAGTTACCCCAAATGCCACTTACAGACACCGCAATCAGGAAGGCCAAACCCGAGGCCAAACAGCGCAAACTCTTTGATGAGCGGGGCTTGTTCCTGCTGATCAGCCCCAAAGGCGGCAAGTGGTAGCGGTTCAAGTACCTGTTCGACGGCAAGGAAAAGTGGCTTTCCCCTGGCACCTACCCCGACGTGAGCCTGAAAGACGCCAGAGAACGGCGGGATGAAGCCCGCAAACAGGTTACGGCTGGCATCGATCCCGGTGAACACCGCAAGGCCAAGAAATCGGCAAAGGTAGCGAAGCAGGCCAACAGCTTTGAAGTGGTGGCGCGGGAGTGGTACGCCAAGCACCAACCCAACTGGTCCGCCAATCATGGCGACCGGATCATCCGCCGCCTGGAGCGGGACATCTTCCCCTGGATCGGCGGTTCGCCGGTAGCAGACATCACCGCTCCGCAACTGCTGGAAGTGATTCGACGTATTGAACAACGGGGAGCACTGGAAACCGCCCACCGAGCCCTGGGCAACTGCGGGCAGGTCTTCCGCTATGCAGTTGCCACCGGACGGGCTGAACGTGATCCGACCGGTGACCTCAAAGGCGCACTCCCTCCCGTCAAAGGCACTCACTTTGCCGCTGTGACTGACCCAAAGAACGTCGCAGGTGTACTCCGGGCTATGGACGCCTACGAAGGCACCCTGATTGTTCGCTGCGCCCTCCGCCTCGCCCCGCTGGTCTTCGTGCGCCCCGGCGAGCTACGCCATGCCGAATGGGCGGACATTGACCTGGATGCCGCAGAATGGCGCTACACGGTATCCAAAACGAATACCCAGCACATCGTTCCCTTGTCCCGCCAAGCTGTGGAGATATTACAGGAGATTCACCCGCTCACCGGCAGGGGTCGCTATGTATTCCCCAGTGCAAGGAATCCAAAGGGCGACCGCCCGATGAGCGACAACGCCATCCTTTCAGCGATGCGGCGCATGGGTATTGAGAAGGATGAAATGAGCGGCCACGGCTTCCGGGCCATGGCGAGAACCATCCCTGGTGAAGTGCTGGGCTTCCGCCCCGATTACATCGAACACCAGCTTGCCCATGCGGTACGAGACCCCAACGGGCGCGCCTACAACCGCACCGCGCACCTGCCGGAGCGGCGCAAGATGATGCAGCAGTGGGCGGACTACCTCGACAAGCTGAAAGCGGGCGCGGAGATCGTCCCGATTAACCAAAGCGCCTAAACGAGACAACCGGGGAGCCCCTTGGGGGCGGACGGGTGGCCAGGCGGGGGATGAAATAAAAAGCGGAGGCAATTTACACATAATGCAAATTATGCGGCGAAGCGGACAGCGTGGTTTTTGCGCTGCGCATAATTCCAGCATTATGTTCAATTGCCGACCACCTACCCTGGTTGGGTAGGCAGCACCAAACCTTTACCGGAGCCTTCGGCAATTGGGGGCGGGAAAGACCAGCGCAGTGCAGGGACGCGGCAGGCTGGGCGATAGCCGAGCCTGCCAGTGGCCCCGCGCAAGCGGTAACGAAGGGTAACCAAGCCAACAAGGGGCACTGAGCCGGTTGCGGAGCTTACGGAGCATCCGGCGGTGGTGAATCCCGGCAGGCGCTTGCCGCGTAGCCTGCAATCAGCATGACGGGCGGCTTGAGTGCCCCCTGTCTCCAGATACACAAAAGTCCCTGCACCTTGAGATGCAGAGACTTGGATCAGAGGCCCCAGTCCCACCCGTTTTAATCAGGCGTCGTCATCGGCTAGGGTCTGCTACCCGGAGGTAGTCTTGCAAGCCCGATTTGTCGGGAACCTTATGTCACAGTACTAATTAAACGAACCGTTATGCTTCGGGGGGCTCTAATGCCTCCGCCTTCTGGTGGCGATTATGCGCCAACTGAACGGTAGGTAGAATCAATCTTGGCAGGTACATCCGGGCACACTGGTTGCTCAACAACTCCCGCCAGTAAGGCCAGATATGGTAACTGGCGTTCTTGAGGGAGAATTCATCGATACAAGACTGTTCCAGC
>Ga0209679_1000198_pt1 | contig 28453 bp, 34 predicted proteins | sample WorMetHEROISLAND_4_FD_187408 | JGI IMG/M metagenome (GOLD analysis project Ga0209679, IMG submission 187408) | Marine gutless worms symbiont microbial communities from Max Planck institute for Marine Microbiology, Germany - Olavius sp. 2 HERON... ...
GCAGCGGGGATTTAACTACCTGGCCAAGGTGATAACGGGAGTGAAGTTTAAAGATGGAATCGAGGTGACGACGGGCAATCAGGTAGCAGCTGGATCAATATCCAAACACCAGATTTGACGAGAACTCACAAACTTTCCGGTGCACCCATAATGGTTGAATTACCCGACATCGAGTTGGCGCGTGATCGAATCCGTGATGCAGTTTTCCTTTCGCCGTGTGCGCGTACCGAAACACTCAGTCAAATGATGGGTTGTGAGGTCTATCTGAAGTTGGAGAATCTGCAGATGACCGGCTCGTACAAAGAGCGCGGTTCGCTGAATAAGATCTTATGTCTCAATGCGCAAGAGCGTGATGCCGGTGTGATTTGCGCTTCGGCGGGTAATCACGCCCAAGGTATGGCGCATGCGGCACGTCTTAGCGGCATCAAAGCGGTGGTGGTGATGCCGGAAACCGCACCGTTGGCAAAGGTGCGAGGAACGCGGGAGTTGGGTGCGGAAGTGGTATTGAAGGGAAACGGTTACGATGAAGCCTTTCACCATGCCCAGGAGCTGCAGCGTCAGCAGGGCTACACCTTTGTTCACGCCTTCGACGATCCAGTGGTAATCGCCGGACAGGGCACGGTGGGATTGGAACTTCTGGAGCAGGTTCCCGATGTGGAGGTGGTAGTGGTACCGGTAGGTGGTGGTGGGTTGATCGGTGGCATTGCCTCGGCGATTAAACCGCAACTCCCCGGTGTGCGGGTGATTGGGGTCGAGGCAGAACGGATGGCGGCAATGCGTACCAGTCTTGCCGCTCACGAAAGAGTAACGGTGGCCAACGTCACCTCCATTGCCGACGGTATTTCAGTAGCGCAGGTCGGGGAGCACGCTTTTCCCATCGTCGAACGGTGGGTGGAGGAGGTGGTCACCGTTACCGAGGAGGAGATCGCCAACGGAATCATGGTATTGCTGGAACGCGAAAAGACCTTAGCGGAAGATGCGGGAGTCGCCGGATTCGCAGCGCTTCTGAACGGTCACGTTCGCGATGTCGCCGGCAAAAAGGTGGTCATCATCATCAGCGGTGGCAACATCGATATGACTTTACTATCGCGATTCATCGATCGTGGCCTGGAGATCGATGGTCGGATAGCCAATTTACGCGTCGTGGTTGTCGATCGACCGGGGAGCATGGCCGAACTTGCTGGTGTAATCGGCCAACAGGGTGCCAACATTCTGCATATTTCACAGAACCGACACGCCAGCGAGGTTCGCCTGGAAGAGGCGGAGGTCGAATTGAGTCTCGAGACGAGAGGATTAGACCATGTAACGGAGATCGTCTTGGCACTACGCGCCCACGGATTCAAGGTTCAGTCGTAGCGACCGCCTTAACCCGAAGAGCACCTAACGCGGTTTACGGCAGGGGTGGCAGAGACGCTGCGGGTTGCACGCAATGGTAAGAGGTGCCCACATGCTTGAATGGGGCGTCGATCTGCTGGGGAGGATCGCGACGCCACTCTTCGACCTCCAGTGAGATCGCTTTGTCTCCCTCCAGAGCCGCGCTCGCCAGTTCGTTGAGCGAATCGACGCTCGCCACGCGCTCGTAATCCCCTTCATGCACGATACCCGTCACCGTACGTACTTCCATCAGGTAGGGGAGGATCATGGGGCCCTCACGGTAATAGTTGTGCTGCGAACTGGTGATGCCTGCTTTGTGCGCTGGACCCAGGCTGAGTACATGCATGATTACCGGCGATTTGAATGCCCCTTTTTCGCCCTCTTCATCTGCCCAACTCGTGAGCCTAAGTCCGAGGAATCCTTCGTATTCATCCGGTACCGGATTAGGTTCAAGCGCCCAACCATCGTTGACCGCGACTTGGATATTCTCAACCGATCCACTGCGTATCACATGGAGATTCAATCGATCTCCAGGTTCGGCGTTGCTGATGAGCCACTCGAGATGTTCCAAGCTGCGAATCGGTACGTTGTTCACTTCAAAAATGACGTCGCGCCCTTTTAGCAACCCCTTACTGGGGCCCTCGTCCACATCTCGAATAACCGCTACCGCCGGGTGCCCGTTGGGTACTTTGAACATTTCGGCTTCGCTGGGCGCGAGTTCTGTGAGCAGGTCTTTCAGACCGATGTCGCCCCAACTCGGTGAGCCCGCGTTCAACTCGGCAATCTTGGTGGTCGCGATATTAATGGGAATGGCGTAACTGACGCCGGTACCGCCGCTGTTGTTGTCGGTTGCAACGGCCGTGTTGATTCCGATGACTTCGCCCGCACGATTGAACAGGGCTCACCGGAATTGCCTGAATTGATCATCGCATCGGTCTGTAGGTATTTGACGCCACCGCGCAGGAAGCGTTGAGTATGAGAAACGATCCCCCGCGTCAATGAATCGGGATTGCGACCAAAAGGATTGCCTACGGCAAACACATCGTCGCCTTGCAGGATGAGGTCGGAGTCGCCCAAACGCACCGGTGTCATACCGGTACAGCTCTCCATGTGAAGCACGGCAATGTCGGCGCGGGGATCGGCGCTTATTACGCGCGCAGGGATTCCACGCGGTTCAACCCAATTGCGGGGGAAAATTTCGACGAGCGCCGCTTCGGCGATGACGTGTTGATTGGTCCACACTTCACACTGATCGACAGAGACAAAGAATCCGGAACCGGAGCGCTTCGACCATACGGAGTCGCCGAGCTGATCGATACTGACGTGACCGATGGTGCGAATCGATACCGAGGAATCGAGCATGGTTTCGACATCGGGTTGGTTATGTCGTTCTGCGAGGTATGCGCCAAACACGGCGCCAGAGACAATGAGAGCGGATGCCTTTACCAGTTGTGAACGTCTGTTGCTAGCCATTTCATCACCCCGTCGCGTCAACGGTTGTCAAATAGACGCTGCTAAACGTCTGTTCAGTCCCGGGGCGATGTATCGACTCTTTGTTGTTCGTCCTTTTTCTTGGCCGGTAAAAAAATCGCTTCTTGAAGTTTGTTAGTAATGTTATCGGTCGAGAGGCGTAAATATTTAGCCCAGATACCCGCACACCCTGCTGATTTGCCGGCAAGGGTTGTGCCAACGAATTTCTATCCCACTGATTTGTTGAGAAATTTTTCATGTTATCTCCTCAAAACACCCAGCTCAGAGAGAAGGAGAGAAGTGGGGCGAGACGGTTTTCTGACAGCTCGTTTCGGAGCAGATTGGCCTCGCGCTGCGAGGTAGCGCGCGCTTGTCCGGGAGTAAGCCCAGTGTTGGGCGGCAGCTCGACGGAGACGTCGGGTGTACCGTAATCGAACACCCCCAGATCAAAGCTGTAACTGAACTGATTTTTCTCCCCCGAGCGACCTCCAACGCCGATACCGAGGTAGGGAGAGGCATTGAAGTAGCGAATGGTCGCGCGGGTGTTGTCGAACGATTTCGTTGTCAACGAGTAGCCGTTCAGTTCGAAGTGGTGATCGTGGAAAAGCAATCCCGTAGTGAGGCGGAAGCCGTTTCCAAAGGGGTGGTAGTCGAGAAAATAGGCACTACCGCGTTGTGAGATTTCAGCCAAAATACGCGTGTCCTTGCTCCCACCCCGTACGCGGGTATCCCGGTCATGGAGTGTCCAGCGGATAGCGACGTGTTCAGAGTGGTGTTGGGTGAGTTCCAGCTGCTGCAGAGAGTGGCTGCGGACGGCAATGAGCGATGTTGGCTCATCGGCACGAATTGCACCGCTGAAGAGCGAACCGGAACAGGACAGAACTACCATCAATATGATTTGCAGATTTCTCATAACAGGTCTCACCGTTTTGGATCTCCGCAATCGACGATTTCCCGGTTTGCTGATCTGTAAAAAGGACCTCCTTCGTTGGCTCGTGGATTGCCCGAGATCTAACTAATAAGACCGGTCGACTTCCCGAATACTGACGTTTTTCAGGTATATCGCCCGTTTCTCATCAGAAAAATATCTATTTTTCAATAAATTGGAGGGTTCGACATGAAGGTGTGGTGTGAGATGGCAATCCGTAGTTTTCAGCTTTTGGCGGATGGGTTTGGGCGACAGCGTGTCCGCTATTCCGGGTCCTGCGGATTAGTGAAAATCTCGTGACCGTGTCTCTAGTCCGCCGAGCAGGCGGTTGTAGTTCTCCAGACGTCGGGCGATGAAGTGTGTGACACCATCCTCGGTTTGCACCTCACCGTTGACGAGCAGTAGCTGTGATTCCAACAACACGCGGCGCTGTCGTTGCGCCAGCTTCCCCCACACCACCACATTCACTACGCCGGTCTCGTCTTCCAGGGTGATGAAGACGACACCACTGGCGGTGCCGGGACGTTGGCGTGTAACGACCAGCCCCGCGACCCGTGCACGTCGGCCCTGGGGGGAGGTGTTGATCTGTTCGGCGGTCACGAGGTGCTGTTCGTTCAGTTTTTCGCGCAGCAGGGCCAAGGGGTGGCGTTCCAGCGTCAGTCCCAAAGTGGAGTAGTCCGCGACAATGGCTTGCCCTTCGGTTGGCGGGGGTAGCATGGGAATCGCTTCGTTAATGTGTTGCTCGACACCCAACGGACTCTTGGTCTCGATCCCCAGTGTTTGCCAATGCGCCTGGCGACGATTACCGGCGAGTCCGGCCAGGGCGCCAGCCGCCGCTAAGGCGTTGCAATCCCTTTGGTTGAGCTGGGCGCGATGTGCCAGATCGGCGATATCGGTGAAGGGGCGCTCGTTTCGGGCAGCCACGATGCGTTCGCCACCCTCCTGAGAGAGGCCTTTGACCCGCCGCAGGCCGAGGCGTAGAGCGGGTTGTTCCCTCACCCTAACCCGCTCCCGCGGGGAGAGAGAATTCGAGTTTCTCTTTCGCTCGGAGGAAGGGAGAAGGCGCAAATGCGTTGGCTGGTTTGTCTCCCTCTCCTTGGGGAGAGGGTGAGGGGAAGGGGTTACCAAAGCTTCGGTCCTGGGGGGCTGCAGTGAGCCGAAACAGGGCTCCAAGGTGCAATCTCAGTCGCTATAACGCACATCCACCGGTTGCATCGTGACACCATGTCGTTGGGCATCCTGCACCAACTGCGCGGGTGCGTAGAACCCCATGGGGAGGCTGTTGATCAGCGCGGCGCAGAAGGCGGCGGGTTCGTGGCGTTTGAGCCAGGCCGAGGTGTAGGCGAGCAGGGCGAAGCTGGCAGAGTGGCTTTCGGGAAAGCCGAATTCGCCGAAGCCGCAGATCTGTTGGTAGATCTGCCGGGCGAAGGCCTCGGAGTAGCCGCGCCGGTGCATACCGTCGATCAATCGCTGCTCGAAGGGCTCGAGACCGCCACGCCGGCGCCACGCCGCCATGGCGCGCCGCAGGGCGTCGGCCTCGCCAGCGGAGAAACCGGCCGCCACCATCGCCAGTTTGATCACCTGCTCCTGGAAGATAGGAACCCCCAGGGTGCGTTCCAGCACAGCGCGCACCGCTTCGCTGGGGTAGGTGACTGGATCGATCCCCTGGCGGCGCCGCAGGTAGGGGTGAACCATATCGCCCTGGATCGGCCCGGGACGGACGATGGCGATCTCGATGACCAAGTCGTAGAAGCAGCGCGGTCTGAGGCGTGGCAGCATCGCCATCTGGGCGCGGGACTCGATCTGGAAGACGCCCACGGTGTCGCCGGCGCAGATCAGGTCGTAGACGGCGGGGTCTTCGGCAGGGATATCGGCCATGGTGAGCGGCCGATCGCCTTCGGTTCTGCACCGATAACCGTTGATCAGCTCCAGCGCCTTACGAATGGCGCTTAGCATCCCCAGCCCCAGCACGTCCACCTTGAGCAGCCCCAACGCCTCCAGGTCGTCCTTGTCCCACTGGATGACCGTACGCTCGGGCATGGTGGCATTCTCGATCGGCACCAGTTCGTGGAGTGGTCCACGGGAGATGACAAAACCACCCACGTGCTGGGAGAGGTGACGCGGAAACCCCAACAATTCGTTCACCAGCCACAGCATCCGGGTGGTGACGGGATTTTCCGGATCGAAACCGGCCTCGGCGAGGCGTTCGGCAATCTCCTTGCGGCCCACCCACCCCTTCAATGCCCGCGCCAGGCGTTCGATCTGTGCGCCATCCAGTCCCAGCGCCTTGCCCACATCGTGCACGGCGCTTTTGGGGCGGTAGGTGATGACGGTGGCGGCCAGCGCCGCCCGCTCGCGGCTGTATTTGCGGTAGATGTACTGAATCACCTCTTCGCGCCGTTCGTGCTCGAAGTCCACATCAATGTCGGGCGGTTCGTCGCGCTCTTTGGAGATGAAGCGTTCGAACAGCATCTCCATTCGCGAGGGATCCACTTCGGTGATCCCCAAGGCGTAGCAGACCGCGGAGTTGGCCGCCGAACCGCGCCCCTGGCAGAGGATACGGCGGCTGCGGGCGAAACGGACAATGTCGTGGACGGTGAGAAAATAGGGTTCGTAGTCGAGTTCGGCGATCAGCGCCAGTTCGTGTTCGATGAGTTGGCGCACTTTGGCCGATTCGCCCTGCGGCCAGCGCCGCTGCAGGCCCGTTTCGGTGAGCTGGCGCAGGTGTGCGGCGGGATTCAACCCCTCGGGTACCAGTTCGTCGGGGTACTCGTAGCGCAGCTCGTCGAGGGAGAAGTGACAGCGTTCGGCGATGCGCACCGCCTCCTCCAGCAGTGCGCGCGGATAGAGCTGTGCCAGCGTTTCGCGCGGCCGCAGATGGCGTTCCGCATTGGGAAAGAGGGCGAAACCGCACTGTGCCACGGGTTGGTTGAGGCGGATCGCGGTCAGTGTGTCCTGGAGCGGACGGCGTGCACGGCGATGCATGTGTACATCCCCCGCAGCCACCAGGGGGAGGTTGCTCATTCGCCCCAGTTCGCGCAGCAGGGAGAGCCTTGCGGCGTCATCCGGTCCGTGGTGCAGCTCCACCGCCAACCAAGCGCGATCGGGAAACAGGCCCGCGACCCAGCGGGCCGACTCCACGGTGGGCTCTTCGTCGGGAAGGAGCAGGGCGAGGCAGTGCTCCAGCTCAAAACGCTCTACGTCGGTGCGAGTGAGTCGGTAGCTGCCTTTTTGCGAGGCGCGCCGTCCGTGGGTGAGCAGGGCGCAGAGCGCCCCATAACCCGCTCTGTCGGTCGCCAGCAGTACTAATCGCGGACCATCGGTCAACCGCAGCTCGCTGCCGACGATCAGTTTCAGGGCCGTTTCGCGGGCTGCCAGATGGGCCCGGACGGCGCCAGCCACACTGCACTCGTCGGTAACGGCGAGGGCCGTATAACCCTGGGCAGCAGCACGCTCCACCAGCTCTTCCGGGTGCGATGCACCGCGCAGGAAGGTGAAGTTGCTGACAGCGTGTAGTTCGGCGTAGTCGGGTACAAGGGACATGGCATTGATCGGAAGACACTCCGGATACTGTATATATATACAGTATCCGGAGTGTCTTCAAGGGGAAAACGGACCGATTGCTAGTGCCCGCGAGAGAAATCGCGAGAGGGGTGGCGGAACGGGGATAGGTGCCAAAAATGATTCTTAAAATTACTGTTGAATCAAGCTGTTATATTTAATAGTTATTATCTATCTAACAAATGATCATAATCAATTGGATCAATCAAGAGGCCGGGCTGAAACTTTCACTCATGAAGGGAGCGCATTCTGTGCCACCCGAATCGCTGAGGAGACCGATACATGAGCAAATCCCCAAAAACCATGACCACCGCGGCGGGTTGTCCCATCGCCGATAACCAAAACAGCCTCACGGCCGGGGAACGCGGACCGGTGTTGATGCAGGATGTGAATCTGTTCGAAAAAATGGCGCACTTCAACCGCGAACGCGTTCCCGAGCGCGTTGTGCATGCCAAGGGAGCGGGGGCTTACGGTACATTCACCGTCACCCACGATATCTCGCGCTACACTCGTGCCAAACTGTTCGAGAAGGTGGGCAATCAGTGCGAAACCTTCGTGCGCTTCCCCACTGTAGCGGGGGAGCTGGGTTCCGCCGATACCGTACGCGATCCACGCGGTTTTGCCGTGAAATTCTACACGGAGGAGGGTAACTGGGATCTGGTGGGTAACAATACGCCGGTTTTCTTCATCCGCGATCCCCTGAAGTTTTCCGATTTCATCCACGCGCAGAAGCGTCATCCCGTAATGGGTCTTCGCGACGCTACGATGCAGTGGGACTTCTGGAGTCTGAGCCCAGAGTCGCTGCATCAGGTGACCTGGCTATTCGGGGACCGCGGAATCCCCACCGATTACCGCCACATGAATGGGTATGGCAGCCACACCTTCAGTCTCTGGAACGAGAGTGGCGAACGCTTCTGGGTGAAGTGGCATCTCAAGACCCAGCAGGGAATAGAAAATCTTCCAGCCGACAAGGCCGATCGATTGGCCGGTGAGCAGCCTGACAAGCACCGCCAGGATCTCTATGAGGCCATCGAGCGTGGCGAGTTTCCGCGCTGGACCGTGAATGTGCAGATCATGCCCGAGGCGGAAGCCGATGAGTATTCCATCAATCCCTTCGACCTCACTAAAGTCTGGCCGCACGGCGACTATCCGTTGATCGAAGTGGGTGTATTGGAGCTTAACCGCAATCCGCGCAACCACTTCGCGGAGGTGGAGCAGGCCGCTTTCGAGCCGGGCAATCTACCGCCGGGATTCGGGGTTTCGCCGGACAAGATGCTCCAGGCGCGATTGCAGCCCTACCCGGATGCACACCGCTATCGGATCGGCGTCAACTACGCGGCGCTCGAGGTGAACAAGCCGCGCTGCCCGGTTCACAGTTACCACAGGGATGGTCAGACACGTTTCGATGCTAATGGCGGCGATCAACCGGTCTACCAACCCAACAGCTTCGGTGGTCCCACCGATGATTACCTGCAGCAAGAGCCACCGCTAAGGATCTCGGGTAATGGTGCCCGTTACGATCACCGCCAGGGTAACGATGACTACCGTCAGGCCGGTGAGCTGTTTCGTCTCATGAGTGGCGAGGAACAGCAGCGGTTGATCGATAACATCGTCAACGCCTTGCGTGACGTCCCAAGCGAAATCCAACGGCGTCAGATCAGCCATTGCTACAGGGCAGACCCCCACTATGGTAAGGGCATCGCCGAAGGTTTGGGGATCGACAGCAGCGGTATCGCCGCCTAGGCGGACGCACATGTGGGGTGAGCGGGCTGTGGCTCACCCCACGGGAGATAGACCATGATGACACTCTCAACACACTCCCTGAAGGGGGTAGGTAAACGGTTGGCGTGGGCGACGTTCGCTTTCTTCACGTTGAAAGGGATCGCCTGGTTGGTCGTGGTTTGGTTGGCGTACCGGACGTTGGGGTAACCGAAGGTGATCTGCCGAATCGGGTAAGGCTTACTTCTTCGGTTTCAGCAGTGCTTCCAGATCGGCGAAGGGTCGATGGGTGGTGGCGGGCGATTCGCTTTCGGGATTCGATTCCGCTGGATTCGCTTGTTCCAGGTAGCGCGCGTGTTCGTTGTCGTGACAGTAGAGACAGAGTAGCTCCCAGTTGCTGCCATCGGGGGGGTTGTTGTCGTGATCGTGATCCCGGTGATGGACGGTGAGTTCGTGTAAGTTTTCGCGGGTGAACTCCCGGTTACAGCGACCGCACACCCACGGATAGAGCTTGAGGGCCTGCTCTCGATAACCCCGTTCGCGCTGGGCGCGATTTTTCTGCGCTTCTGCGACGACGCGGTCCAGTTTTTCGGTATCCGTCGCTCTTTTCTTGCCAGCCATCGTCAGGCACCCCTGCAGTAGTTACAGGCATATTTACCGCACCAGCCCATAGTATGGAAGAGTGAACCAATGGTATGCATCGAACGCCACCCATTCAGAGATTGCCATCATTCAGCAGCGATTTTCGGCTAGTCTATACGGATAAACCGAACGAATAACATTTATACAAGGATCTGAATATGGATATAAAAGCCCCCTTTCTGATGGTTCTTATCGGTGCGGTACCGTTACCTGCCGTGGCGGTTTCAATGGTGGAAATCGAGGACGAAAATGGTGTCTCGCGCTTGTACGTCGATGGTAAGAAAGGCCATATGGAGGGTGGCATGGGTGGCGGCTACTTCATCATCGATGGCAAGAAGGCTTATCACGTCGACGATGAGCAACGCATGGTCATGGACGTCAGCGATTCGCTGCAGTCGATGCCTGCGGCCAGCGCTGGCCCTACGGTTAAAAGCCGCTTGGTTCCCGAAGGCTCGGGCCCCCGGATTGCCGGTTACTCCACGAAGAAGTTCCGTCATGAGGCTAATGGCATCAAGTGCGGAACGCTCTTTACCTCGAAATCGGCGATGAACATGTGTTGACCGTGATGCACCAAATGGCGAAACAGGCCGGTGCGAGGGCCGCGCAATTCGGTATTCAGGAAGATCCGTGTGAAATCGCCGATTCTCAGCTTATGGGACGATTTCGCGACGTGGGGATGCCGCTGCGCTCCTTAGATAAAAATGGGCAGGTGGAGAGCGAAGTCCGGCAAGTGGTCAAGAGGGCCACTCCTCCGCCCAATGCCTTTACTTACCCCAAGGATTATCAGGTGAAGAACGTGGCGCAGATGCAGCGTGAGGCACAAGATCAGATGCGTTCGGGAATGCCCAACATGGAAGAGATTATGAAGCATCTCCCTCGTGATGGGAGCGGTGGCCCGCCTCCGGGAGTGGAAGAGCAGATGCGTAAATTGCAGGAGATGATGGACCGCTACAAGCAGCAGTAGTACCGCGATCGTTCTCTATCAAGGGCTGGGGGGACCATTCTCTCCAGCCCTTACTCATCGTCGAACCTCACTACCTTTCCTGGATTCATCAGGTTCTCCGGATCGATCGCGCGCTTGATCGTCGCCATGAGTTGGCGTTCTACCGGATCTTTGTATCGGCTTACCTCATCGACTTTCAGTCGGCCGACGCCGTGTTCGGCCGATATGGACCCCTCTAGCTCAGCGACTAAATCGTGCACGACGCGATTCATGGCTTCCCATTGGCTCAGGTACTCGCTCTTGTCGGCCGCTTCGGGCTGCGAGACATTGAAGTGGATGTTTCCGTCACCCACATGGCCGAAGGGGCAGGGGCGTACGCCGGGGAACGTTGCGGTCACGCTGTCGATGGCCCGTTCGATAAACTCGGCGACTCGCGATACGGGAACTGAGATGTCGTGTTTGATGGAACCTCCCTCGCGTTTCTGAGCTTCGGGAATCGATTCGCGCAGTCGCCAGAAACGGGTGGCCTGTTCCAGGTTCTCGGCGACCGCTGCGTCTGCGATCACTCCCGATTCAAAGGCCTCGTGGAGCAGCGATTCGAAGACTGAACGAAGGTCTGCACCGGGCCGCGAGATGGAGAGCTCGATCAATACGTACCAGGGATAGGATTCTGAGAGTGGATTGGAACACCCGGCAACGTGGCGCGAGGTGATGTCCAAGGCGAAACCTGAAATCAGCTCAAAGCTGGTTACCGCATCACCCGACAGAGCGCGGGCGCGGGAGAGCAGTTGCGTGGCATCTTCCACGCTGTCGATTCCACAGAATGCGGTCTGTACGTCCGCGGGTTGGGGGAAGAGTTTCAGCACAGCGCGAGTAATGATTCCGAGTGTCCCTTCGGCGCCTACGAACAACTGTTTCAAGGCGTAACCGGTGTTGTCTTTTCCCAATCGCTTCAAGCCGCTCCAGATGCGGCCGTCGGGTAGAACCGCTTCGAGCCCCAACACCAATTCGCGCGCATTACCGTATCGCAGCACATTGATACCACCGGCATTGGTCGAGAGATTGCCGCCTATCTGGCAGGAACCCTCCGCTGCCAACGAGAGGGGAAAGAGACAGCCGTTTTCCCCGGCAACACGCTGGATATCGGCGAGTATCGCACCTGCCTCGACTGTGATGGTGAAATTGACGGGATCGATGTCGAGAATTCGGTTCATGCGCGACAGGTTGAGGAGTATTCCACCGTCCGGTACAGCGCCGCCGCACAAACCCGTGTTCCCGCCCTGTGGGGTGATGGGGATTTTCTCTTTCGCACATAGAGCGACAACGGCCGCAACTTCATCGTTTGTCGCGGGTTGAACCAATGCGACTGCGGTGCCCTTGAATCTTCCGCGTTCCTCGCTGAGGTAGGGAGCCAATTCGCGGGGATCGGAGGTGCACCCTTTTGGGCCTACGATGGCGAGAAGTGATTCAATCAATGGATCGCTAACGGGCATGGATTGTCCAAGTGGTTCTCTAAAAATAACTGCGTGGATCAGAGGATACCGTAATGTTGAATCGGTTGGGTGCGTTTGTTTCAACGGGTGTTGATTGTGGTTCAACACCGGTGCGGTGTTTTATGACCTCGAGACTGGTGGAGCGCTCCAACTCCCTGTAGCTTATCGGTCATCGAGAGAGAAATGGGTGCTTCGGGAGGTCGTTGGGAAATCGATGTGGGAGTACGCGAGTTACGGAGTGGTGCTGGGTCTTTCGGCAGGGCTGTCGCCCGGACCGCTCCTGGCGATAGTGATCACCCAAACGCTCCAGCACGGTGTGGGGGAGGGAGTAAAGGTTGCGATGGCTCCAGTGCTGACGGATCTCCCCATCATTGGTGCGGCCCTTTTCCTGTTCTCCACCTTTCCCGGTCCCGAGCAGGTATTGGGGTATATATCGTTTGTCGGTGCGGGGTTCGTTTTTTACCTCGGTGTAGGCAGTATCCGGCAGAAACCCATCGAGAAAGAGTTGACCGGAGTGGTACCGCGCTCCTATCTAAGGGGCGTACTAGTCAATGCATTAAGTCCACATCCTTATCTTTTCTGGTTTGCCGTGGGTGTGCCGACAATGATCAAAGCGTCGCAGGACTCCTCAATCGCTTCGGCAACGTTCGTCATCTGCTTTTTCGCATTGATCATCGGCGCCAAGATGGCGGTTGCCCTTGCGGTGGGTCGATCGAGCGCTTTTCTTTCGGGATCGGCCTACGTGTGGGTCATGAGAGTGCTGGGTCTCTGTCTCATGGGGTTTGCTGCACTTCTGCTCGAAGATGGTTTAGTGTATACGGGGCTGTGGTCAAACGACTGAATTGTGCTTTGCGCGCAGCGGAACACTGAATGGTTAACGTCAGGAGCGGATGAGTGAGTATCGATTTTCTATTGACATCACTGGTGGTCGTTCTCATTCCAGGGACTGGGGTGATTTACACCGTTTCTATCGGATTGTTTCAGGGTTGGCGTGCCAGCGTAGCGGCAGCGGTGGGTTGCACCTTCGGGATCGTGCCCCATTTACTGGCTGCGATTCTCGGTTTGACAGCGATCCTGCATATGAGCGCGTTGGCATTTCAGATCTTGAAGTTTCTTGGCGTCGCCTATCTGCTCTATCTTGCCTGGGGCTTGTGGAGAGACACCGGTGTGTTGCGATTATCCGATCCTGGGGGGAGTAAAAAGTACTTGAAGATTGCAGTTCGCGGTACGTTGATCAATATCCTGAATCCAAAACTGTCGATGTTTTTCTTAGCGTTTCTACCGCAGTTCATCTCACCCCACGCGCAGCATCCGCTATCGCAAATGCTGGTGCTTAGCGCCACGTTTATGGCGATGATCTTCGTGATCTTCGTCGTTTATGGTGCGGCGGCCCAAGGTGTTCGTCACTACGTTATAAACTCCCCGCGGGTAATACGCTGGATGCAGCGCGGGTTCGCGGGAGTATTCGCGTTGTTGGGCGCTAAATTGGCGATGGCGGAACGTTAACGTCTAGCGACCGTTTTCGGAAAACGGTCGTTTAGGAGTAAGTTTGGTTCTGCGGATGTTTTCCCATGTGACCACGGTAGAAGTCGATTATCGTCTGAAGGTCTGAATCGAAATCTTCACCAGGGATGATAGGTTTTCCGAAGCCGATGGTACGTTCGGGGTAATCGAAGTAGACCGGCACTATCGGAAGCCCGGATCCTTTTGCGATGTGGTAGAACCCCATCTTCCATTGATCGACCTTGCTTCGGGTCCCCTCCGGTGTAATACCGAGAACCAGTTGCGAACGTGAGGAAAAAATATCGACGGTTTGCTTCACCACACCGTGTGGCGCGGATCGGTCAATCGAGACTCCCCCCAACCACCGCATTACCCCGCCAAACGGTTTTCTAAACAGCGTATTTTTACCCATCCACGAGACCCGCAATCCAAGGGCGAAAGCCGCCGCCATGCCATGAACAAAATCCCAGTTGGAGGTGTGTGGCGCGACGATAGCAACGAATTTGGGCAAGTTGGGGATTTCGCCTCCCACACGCCAGCCGGTGGCTCGCATGATGGTGAGCCCGAGCGAGCGAGTGATTAGATTGCCACGCTTGGGGAGGGCTTCATCGAGTTGAGGGACGATGTCTCGAGACATAAGACGGCCGCTTGATATCGCAACACTTCATTGTTTATCCACATTCTACCGGAGTGATCGTTATTAGCTAGTGCAGAGATTTCAGCGACCGTGCGCTGGTGCTGCGCTCGCGGAATATCGAGAGTGTCGAAACGTCGACCGTCCGATGGTTTTTGTGACAGGCGTGCTGAGTCGCCTCAGGGGATTAATCATCTGCTACTTTTTGAGAAGTAGCGGAATGGTTGTACGTAAATCCTCGAGAGGTGAGGCAATGAGAACGATCGGTCTCCTGGGTGGGATGAGTTGGGAAAGCACAAGTCACTACTATCGCCTGATCAATGAAGGTGTTAAACGTCGACTGGGCGGTCTGCACTCCGCGAAAATTCTTTTGCAGAGTTTTGATTTTCACGATATCGAGGTTTTGCAGCGGGATGGCAACTGGACCCAACTGGGAGAGATCCTTGCCGAAGCCGCTTTGCGGCTGGAAAAGAGCGGTGCGGATTTTCTTCTTGTTTGCGCAAATACGATGCACAAGGTGGTTCCACGAATAGAGCATACGACCAGCATCCCCACCCTTCACATCACCGATGCCACGGCTTGTGCCGTAAAGGAACGGGAATGGTCTCGAGTCGGCCTGCTGGGTACCCGGTTTGTGATGGAGCAGGATTTTTACCCGGCGAGGTTGACCGATCGTCACGGACTACAGGTGGTTGTGCCGGGGCCGGAGGAGCGGGAGATCATCGATCGCGTTATCTATACCGAGTTGTGCCGTGGGATTGTCAGCGATGAGTCGCGAGAGCATTTGTTGCGGATCATCCATCGACTCTACGATCAGGGTGCGGAAGCGGTGATCGAGGGTTGTACGGAGATTTCGATGTTGGTCCGGCAAAAAGATACCTATGTTCCGTTGCTGGATACCACGCAGATTCACGCTGAGGCAGCTGTTGATTGGGCACTGGATACGCAGTGGGACGGTGTTGGCGAAGTGGTGGAGATACGAAAACGGTAGGAAAACCACTTCCTGGCGTAACGTTGCCGAGTGGCGATTTCGGCAAAGACGGAACGGATGCAAAACCCCGAAGTCTCATCGATATATCTACCGTTTCAAGGAGTCCCGATGAGCTTGATTCAAAACGCCAGGCGACTGCTGCTGCCGAGTCTCCTGTGTCTGAGTATTGGATCGGGAGTGGCTGGCGTACCCGATACGGAACAGAACGATTTTGGACGTTCCCTTTCGCATGCTGCGCTCGAGCGTACCCGACACGCGGTCACTTACGACGGTTCGTACATGCGGATGAACTACCCGGGTGGGGACGTGCCGGCGCATATCGGTGTGTGTACCGATGTGGTGATCCGCGCTTACCGGCAACTTGGAATCGATCTGCAGAAAGAGGTTCATGAGGTAATGAGTCGGCGCTTCGAGGAGTTTCCCAACCACTGGGGGTTGGTGCGGCCGGATACCAATATCGATCATCGCCGCGTACCCAATCTGAGGCGATTCTTTGAACTCCAAGGAGGAGTATTGCCCGTTACCCTTCGTGCCAGCGATTATCGTCCGGGCGATTTGGTCACCTGGCGGCTGGGCGGGCGTCTCCCTCACATTGGGATCGTCGTGGACCCGCGTTGGAAGACGTGCTGTTTGCCTATCCGATCACCGGGCATTATCGTTTCGACAATCGCAATCACTAGTAGCCCATTACCCGTGTGGAACTCTATTTCCTCAATTCATCTGCGGGCTTGATCCGGTGGCAGAATCGATTGTTTGATTTCCTCTTATAAATCTCTGCCATTTCTATACAACAGCCGGCTCGAACAAGTGCACTGCGGGACGTTCGAGCCTCTCTCGCTATTTTTACGAGCCACAAATACATGACCGAACATCAGTTGGAAAACCTGAATATCGCCGGAGTGCGTGTTCTCATCAGCCCGGAGGCACTGCACCATCAAGTGCCGACAACGGAGGCCGCTTCGAAAACCATCGAAGAGGGGCGCCAATCCATCGAAGCGATTCTCGATCGTGAGGATCCAAGGCTGCTGGTAATCACCGGCCCCTGTTCCATCCATGATGTCGATGCCGCCAAGGAGTATGCGGAGCGGTTGAAGAAACTGGCCGACGAGCTGGGTGATGTGCTCTACATCGTCATGCGCGTCTACTTCGAGAAGCCGCGAACCACGGTGGGCTGGAAAGGCTTTGTCAACGATCCTCATATCAATGACTCCTTTGATATCGAAGAGGGGCTGACTCGCGCGCGTGAGTTGCTGGTCTGGTTGGGGGAAATAGGTATGCCGACTGCCACTGAAGCACTCGACCCCATCAGTCCGCAATATCTGGCCGATCTGTTTGCCTGGTCGGCGATCGGGGCGCGGACGACGGAATCGCAGACCCACCGCGAGATGTCCAGTGGTTTATCGACGCCGGTGGGTTTTAAGAACGGTACGGATGGCTCTTTGGACGTGGCGATTAACGCGTTGCAATCCGCCTCGGCACCCCACAGTTTTCTCGGTATCAGCCCGGGCGGACAGGTCGCAGTGATCAAGACGACGGGTAACCGCTACGGCCATATTATTCTGCGTGGCGGCCATGAGCCCAACTACGATTCCGTCAATGTGGCATTGGCGGAGCAGGCGCTCGACGAAGCGGGTATGTTGAAGAACATCATCATCGACTGCAGCCACGCCAACTCCCATAAGAAATTCGAACTCCAACCGCTGGTGGCAGACAATGTCGTGCAACAGGTTCAGGAGGGTAACCGGTCTATCGTCGGCATTATGTTGGAGAGCCATCTCCATGAAGGGAACCAGAAGGTTCCTGAAGACCCAGCGCAGCTCCAGTATGGCGTCTCCATCACCGATGCCTGTATTAGCTGGGATACTACCGAGACGTTGCTCCGTAATACGCACGCCAAATTGGGCGATGCTTTGAAAGCACGAGTCGCTTTCACGTAGCCACCGGGCGGGGTATCCGCTCTCTGCGAATCCTACGGAGTCGTGGGGGCTTGCGTAGACCGGATGAAACACCGTGGAATCCGGGTATCGTCCCGGATTGCATTACACTCCAACCGGGCTACGCACTACACACGCTTAACTGAACACTCCGTGCAGGAACCACTGCAACGAACCGCGCGGCTCACGAAACAACCAGAACCGCGAACCTCCTGAATCTTCAGCAACGAAGTAATCCCGCGCGACATCTTCACCGTCCCACCAACCGCTTTTGATACGCTCCGGGCCAGCCTGTAGCCGCCAGCGCCGGGAGGGCAGTGGCTGCGGCCGGTCCAGCAGCCAGAGCGATCGTTGTCGGCGTGGAACTTCGGTGGAGGGTGTCGAAGGGGTGCCGATTCGCCAGGCCTGTTCGGGGCGATGCTCGGCAACCGGTGTGAGCTGCCGAACGGCATCACCGCCGAGACGGGCGCGCAGACGCTCGAATAGTTGTGGGATAGCGAGCTGATTGCCCGGTTTACGGGTAAAGAGATCGGGTTTCTCGGCACGGAAGGGGAGGATCTCCGTAGCGGTGAGGCTCAACTCCAGCACGGGTGCGGGGAGCTGGAGTTGCTCCAGCCGGTTGTCCAGCAGCGTTTGCAGGTGTGCCATATCGCGGCTCGGCCGTAACAGACCCAGCTCCAGGAGTGTCGTGGGTTGTTTGAGGTGATGGAGCTGGAAGGTAAGACGCGGCACCGTACCGTCACGCGCACGCAAAAATCCCACCAATTCCACTAACAGTCGATGCATGGCAAAGCGCAACCCTTCGGTCGTGCGTACCTCGGCGGGTAGCAGCAGATGGCTGCTGAATGCCTCGGGCGGGTGGAAGGGGGGTTGAGGATCGGCATGATGCCCCAAAAGGCGGTCCAGGTAATCCACCATCTCGGTACCTAGGCGTCGGCTCAGGCCGTCACGTGGCAGGCGCAGGCAGTCACGTATCCGCTGCATCCCCAATTGATGCAGCGTGGTGAGCGTGGCAGTGGGCAACTCCAGTGCCGTAACGGGCAAGGCGCCTAGCTGGCGGTGCAACGTATCCAGGTCAAAAGCGGGACGTTGATCGCCGCTGCGGGCCAGCAACCAGGCTCCACGTGGCGTAGGTGCAAGCCCGCGGCGCGCCCGATAACCCAAGTCTCCAAGATCGCGATGAATCGTTCGCAGCAGGTTTTCCAAACCACGAAACAGGCGCAGGCTGCCCGAAACTTCCAGCAATAGGCCGTGTTCGGGGAGCAGACTCTGCGCCGCGCTCAGCTTTTGTTCCAGTTTGATGCCGGCGGCTGCAGCCGCTTAGCTACGGGCACGAACTCGGCAGTAGCTTCCCTCTCCTTCGACGATGGCGACGGGCGTGGCGTCGGCCGTACCGCGAGTCATCACCTCCAGTGGTAGATGGGGAAAGTGGAGGCAGAGCCAGAGCGGCGGCGAGGACGCAGCGGTGCGACGGTGAGGCAGCGGTTTTGCGGCCGTCTCTCCGTTCCCGAGGTTGCCGGGTGATGCAAACGGGGGCGTGGGGGTCGATGCGGGTGCGGTTCGCCCGCGGTGGCGGGTTATGACCGCACCCTGTTGTGGTGGCAGTGGAAACTCAATGACTTGTTGTTTCATCGGTTTCTATCCCGGTTCTGGAGTGGGGTGGGGCGGGGGCGATCAGGGTTTTCTCGCTCAAGCGAATCGTTCCAGCAGCCCAGCGGCCACGGCTCTTCAAGATTCGAACGGTCAAATCGTTGTCGCGGCGCTGCACACTGAGGCGAAGCGCCACGGGCGACGGAGTGTTTGCGGCATCGAGGGGGCGAAACAGAAATGCAACCGCCTCCCCATGCTCAGCGGCGAGCTGCAGGCGCCGCAATGCCCGATCGTTGCAGTGGGTCGGCCAGCCGAGTACCGCACCGCAACTGCCCGAACGTAGTGCCTGCTCGAGCGCTCACAGTGCCTCCTTGTCGCTCTGAGTGCGGATCCAGAACAGTTGCGTCACATTGAGGCCGCAGTAGAGCAGGGCCGGTGCATAGGGTGTGTAGGGTGGATCGATCCAGGCGATCCAACGATCAGTTTGGCCGAGCCGTTCCAACGCAGGCAGCGTGAGTTGGAGCTCTCCCGCACCGGCACGGGAGTAGAGAATTTCGGTGAGTGAGCCAATGGGCCAACCACCGCCCGGGAGCTGTTGATCCAGGGCAGCGTAGCCACTAGGGAGCGTTGGACGTGATTCGTAGGGGGCAGTTTGCCTGCCGCGCCAGAGATCGGCGCGTTGTAGCAGTTTCTCCAGCATGGCTAGTACTCCAACAACATGATATTGATGGGTTCAGCGGGCTGGGAAGGGGTTAACCACAAGGCGCGTCTGGCGGGGAATGGCGCGCCCTTCCCAACAGACGCAACGTCGTGGATGACCCCTTCCCGGCCCGCCCAGAGGGAGTCCCCCAAATGCGCCCAGGTGGCGTTGCCGTGCTCGACAAGGGCACTAACCATTGCCCGCGCACAGCGCCTTGCCTGGACACATTTGGGGAACTCTGAATCCATCAATATCATGTTGTTGGGGTACTATGTGCCTGTGAGGAAAAGAGAAGCCACCCCGCCATAATGTCAGGGGATGGCAAAGGCTGTGGGATCGGGATCAACGGCGGGGTGGCGGAAACGGTTCATGGCTAGGGCCTAGGTTCGCAGTACGCCAACGGCGAGGCCTTCGATAGTGATCTCCTGCTCCTTGAGGTCGATTTCGATAGGCTCGAAATCAGGGTTCTCCGGCAGTAGCCAGACACGACGCTTGGTGCGGCGAAAACGCTTGACGGTCACTTCGTCATCCAGTCGCGCGACGACGATCTGTCCGTTATCGGCGTTGGGAGTCCGGTGAACCGCTAGCAAATCGCCATCGAGAATGCCGGCGTCGCGCATACTCATACCACGTACGCGCAACAGATAATCGGCCGCGGGGTGGAAGAGGGCGGGATCGAGCCGGTAGTGATCTTCGATGTTTTCCGTGGCGAGGATGGGGTTGCCCGCCGCCACGCGGCCTACGACAGGGAGCCCGAGATCCTCGGTAAGGCGTATGCCGCGCGAGGAGCCGGGCATCAGTTCGATGGCGCCTTTGCGCTCCAGCGCCTTGAGGTGATCGACCGCGGCGTTGATGGAACGGAAGCCCAGCGCTTCGGCGATTTCGGCACGCGTGGGTGGCATGCCGGTGGCCTCTATGTGATCGCGGATATGGTCCAGGATAATGGCCTGGCGTGGAGTGAGTTCTTCGCCCATAAATCACCTGATGAAATGATCAGTACTGTTATTATTAACAGGTTTTTGAAAAAGACAAGAGGTTGGCAATAAAAAAGTGGAGGAAAGGATGGACGGTAGCTGGGAATTATGGTGATAATTTACATTATATTTATTCTATAACTATTTATTTATAAAACGTATTATCCCCAGTAATTTTCTCTGAATGTGTTTTGAATACTCTCGACCTGATCCAGATGGCTGGCCAAAACCTCTACGCAGCGCTTGTCCAGTTTATCCCGCGTCATCCCTAACAGTACTTCCAGGGCCTCGTCGTTGTCCCATGCCTCTTTGTAAGGGCGTTGGCTCGTCAGGGCATCGAAAATATCGGCCGTGGTGACGATGCGTGCCTCCAGTGGGATCTGTTCGCCCTGCAGTCCGTCGAGGTAGCCTGATCCGTCCATGAACTCGTGGTGGCAATAGACGATGTTGCGCAGGCACTCTGCGAAAGGGAGGTCCTGCAGTCTGAAGTTGTTCAGCATCTCATTGATGATCTCGAGGCCTGCGGTAGTGTGGGTCTTCATGGTCTCGAATTCGTCTTCGGTTAAAACCGTAGGTTTCAACAGGATGTGGTCCGGAATGGCGATCTTGCCGATATCGTGGAAGTGGGGCGAAGAGGAAAAGATGCTCCACCCACTCGTCACTGAGCTGCTCCTGTTTGGCGAGTTCATTGCCGATAAGGCGACAGAAGTTTGCCATGCGGTCCAGATGGGTACCGGTCTCGAAATCGCGGCGGTGCGCTAGGCTTTGCGCGGTCTTGACCGAAGCCTGCAGCGTGTAGAAGAGCGCCAGTTCATTGTTAACCAATAAGGCGAGCAGATGGCCGAAGACGTCCAGATCCCGCAACACATCGGTGGTGAAGACATCGCTTTCGAAGGAGTTGAAAAAAAGAAAGCCCAATAACTCTTCGTTGTGGTGCATGGGCATGGTGTAGCTGGCTCGATATCCTTCTTTGAGGAGGTGATTGGCCGCTTGGTGATCGGTATGTTGCAGCTCGAGCAGATCGTTAACCACTCGCGCTCTACCGGATTCGACAATGCTGCGTAGAGAATCGCTCTCTGCCAGTTTGGACTGGTAATGCGCTAACGGTACGGCGTCGTCGCTGCTGTGGGTAAAGGTTTTCAGGAGATCGGTTTTGTGGTCATAGAGTGCGATGGAGATGCGGTTGATGAAGGGGAAACGCGTTTTTAGCAACCCATGGACATCGAGAAGCTTGGTCTGGAGCGGTCGTTTGCGATTCAATGCCGCCAAGATGTCTTCATGATCGCGTATCGATTGATCCATATTTCCCTATCCGCAACATTTTCTTTAACAATAGTTAATCCAACGAGGAGACTCAACGGGCGGCCGAATTCACACCCCGTTGACGGGGGGCAATACCCTAATTTGATTGCGCTATATCAGCGCAAGGGCTGGATAAGAGGCGAATCGTGGTTAAGTTGATGGGCAATGTTCAAAAAACGGGTCTTCCAAATCCTGGCGGTGGTACAGCCATTTGGGGTGATTCGCTGCAAAGTCGGCCAGTATGGTGTCGTAGGGAACATCGGCGAATACCCCTCGTTGGCGCACATACTCCATATGGTGCGCACCAGCCTGGTTGTATTCCTGAAAAAGCGAATCGGAACGGCCATCGAATTCCAATACGTGGACATCGAACCGCTCGCAGAGAGACTCACTGAATGCAGGCGTCGCCTTGACCCACTGGCCCTCCAGAAATAGATCGGTGTAGCTATGCCAGATGTAGACGTTTCCTCCCGTCAGTTCGTCGAGTTTCTCGGTGGAGAGATGGTTACGTACATCCGCATAGTCCACGCGGGCGGGGATGCCGATGACACGCGCACATGCGGCGAGCAGTGCGGCCTTGGGAATACAGAATCCGCTACCGGCGGCCAGGCAGTCGCTGGCCCGGAAGTAGCGTGGATCGGGGCCCACCTGATAGGGGTCGTAAGTGATTTCGTCACGTACTGCCAGGTAGATCCTGATTGCCGCTTCAAGGGGGATTTCGCCGGTGACGCGGTGCTGTTGGGCAAACGCTACGACTCTTGGGTGGTCGGAATCGATGAAATCCCCGGAGACCAGGTAGTCGGTGGGGTTTTGGCTTGGTTGGGCCGAGGTGTCAGGCATGCAGCGTCTCCTGGTTACAGTTCACAGAGTAACCGGAGACGCTGCGTAAGTGCCAGTACTTAGATAGCTAAGCTTCTCCTCGCGCCGGATAGTCCTTGGAGATGATGAAATCCAGCGCGGTAAGGAGCTCCTTAAAGTGGGGGCGGGCGAAGGGCATGGTCTGGTAGCTGGCGGCGTAGAGCGTGCCATCGGGCCTAACCAGGAAGAGACCAGGCTCGGAAAACAGGTCGGGTTCCATAACCCCGGTGGAGGTTTTGCCTCGGCTGGAGGAGATATAGAGCCCCCAATCGCGCGCTGTGTCGATCTCCATGCCGTACCCCAGAGCCAGATCGAACAGTCCCCACTCCTCTTTGGTCTGATCGGCGCGTTCCTGGGTATCCGAGCTGAGGGCGATAACGCTGACACCGCGTTTCACAAACTCTTCGAGGCTTCGGTTTAGCTCGCTTAGATAGGGGCGACAAATCGGGCAGTGCAGACCACGGTAAACCACGATGAGCGTGAAATTCTGCGGTTGTTGATCGGAGAGACTCCAGGTGCCTCCTCCGACAAGATTCACGGCGAGATTGGGTGTGAGTTGGCGGGGGGGGTGAGTCGTGCCATAGTGGGCTCCTTTTCTATTTAGAACGATCGTTCCAATTACGATTAAAAAAAACCTACGCGATACTGTCGAGGACCGTATCCACTACATCCTGCAGATAGCTGGCGGGTAACCCCGCTTTCGAAAGCACTTGTAAGCCTTGTAAGGTGGCAACCAGATACCGGGCTTGTTTCTTCGGATCGCTGGTCGCGGGTATCTCTCCTTCTCGTTGCGCTACGATCAGCGCGTTTCTGAACGCTTTTTCGATCCGCGACAGGTTATTGCGGACCTTGAGCTCCACCTTCGCATCGTGTGGGCCCAGTTCGACGCAGGTGTTGGTCATCAGACAGCCGTTCCTGCTGGCGTTTTTCTTTGCCCGTTCGCTCAGCGCAGAGAAAAAACCGCGGATCGCGTCGAGTCCGCCCGTCTCGCTTTCCAGTTCCGATAAGCGCGGAGTGACCACATCACGACGATACCGGTCGATGGCCTGGTGAAACAGCTGAGCCTTGTCGCCGAACGTGGCGTAGAGACTGCCACGATTGATACCCATTTCATCGAGTAGAGTCTGTACCGAGGTGCCGTCGTAGCCGTGGTGCCAGAAGGTCTCAAAAGCCGTCTGCAGGGCCAGGTCGGAGTCGAATGCCTTGGATCACGCCATGGTGGAATCGTAGCTTATTGGAACGAAAGGTCAAATATCGTTTAGTACTGAAGATATAACCCTTGATACATGGTACCGATCGATATCCAGGACTAAACTTTGGGAGGCGGCATCCCCAATTCTAAGAAGAAATCCAAAATGAAACCCAAAACCAAAAAAGCTACCTATATCGCATCGGGCGTCATCCTTACTCTGGTTGTTCTCACGGTAGTCACCGTACTGGCGCTCCCCAATGTCATCCGTTGGAGCGCTGAGAGCTGGCTGCGTGACCGAGGAGTGGAGGCACGCATCGAGGCGGTCGAACTGGATTTGGGAGAGGGGCTGTTGGCCGTTAAGGGTGCCCGGGGCAAAGCGGCCGATGGCGCGGGTTTCGAGTTCGCGGAGATCAGCGTTCGGTGGCTTTGGCATACCTTGACGGATAAGCGTTTCGTGATTACCGCGGTGGAGCTGAGGGATGTCAGTTCGGGTCTCGAGTTCACTGCGGATGGGCAGATGAAGATCGCGGGCCTGGCAATACCCGCCGGGGAGGTGGAAAACAGTGCCCCCGAAGCGGCGCCAGAGCCGTCGGAGTGGCAAGTGGAGGTGGGGCGAGTCGCACTCTGGAATACCACGTTTTGCTATAAGGACGAAGGTCGATTGGCCGATGCGGATACAGCGCTGCCGCACTTGGCTGATCTGTGCGTCTCATGGGACAGCGTTGTCTGGTCGGGATCAACGCGCCTTGGGCCTGAAGCTAGCCGCCCGGCAGGGCCACTCCCGCTTTCAGTGAGCGGCAAATTAGTGATTGATGATCGGCAGATCGCCAATCGCAACGCTATCTTCGGATCGGGAATCTCGCGTTAAACGGCGTCGAGCTGCGCGACCTGAAACAGCTCTCAATAGGGGCAATCGCGAGTGAAGGTGTCGTTGCCGCCTACTTCGAAGATCCCGAAGCGGCCCTGGAATGGCTATCCGTTAGCAAGCTGCAGCTCAAGGGGTTGGCGCTGGAGGCATTCGACAAACTGGCGCTCGAAAACATGGAAGTGGGTGGATTCGCTCTCCGGCAACACCAGGGTCCAAACAGAGGTAAGACGCTGGCGCTTTTCGAGGCGCTCGCGTTGGAATCCCTCGCCATCGAGTCTTTGAAAACCGAATCACCCGTTTCGCTGTCGGCAGTTTCGATTCGGCAACTGCAGGTGATGGAGCGGCCCGAGGGGGTTGAGAAGGAGGCGGGATACATCGCTCAGCTCGATGGCTTGCGGGTAGAGAATGTGGCACTACCCGATCGACAAACCATCGAACTCGGAAAATTGGATCTGCAGACCCCACAGGTTTGGTTGGCACGCGATAAAGCCGGTACCTGGGAAGCCGTGGGCTGGTTGGGCAGCGATGAAACAGGAGACGAGTCGCCACCAGACGACGCGAAAGCGGCCCTTCGGTTGGTCGTGGGGGAGTTGAGTCTGCACGATGCCGGGCAGATCACCGTCGATGACCAGGGCGTCTCGCCGGCTTATCGTGAGTCGGTGAAAGAGATTGAATTGCGTGTGGCTGGATTGGACAACCAGTCGCCCGACAGCGAATCGCCGGTAAAACTGGCCGCTTCCATGGGTAAATATGGAAAGATCGTGATTGACGGAACCATGCGACCCTTCGCCGCGCGACCCCATATGACCCTTCAGGGAACGATCTCCGGCATCGACGTTGGGCCTCTAACCGGGTATGCGCGGGATTTCGTTCAGCATCACATTAAACAGGGAAGCCTCGACGCCACTGTCAATGTGAAGATCGATTCCGGTGTGATGGATTCCGTGGTGGAGTTGGAACTTCACAAGTTGCAGATGGAGCCTATCCCCGAATCGGAGAAAAAAAGCGGAGCGTCCGAGGAGTTGGGCATACCCCTGAATGCAGCGCTGTCGCTACTGCGAGACAAGGACGACGGTATCCGGCTCAATCCACCTATCGCCGGCGATGTGGGCAGCCCTGATGTCTCTCTCAGGAGTGTTATGGGCAAAGTGATGGGTAAGGTGATCAAGACCGCCATTATTGCCTACTACTCGCCGTTTGGACTCTTGAAACTGGCGGGCGCGGTCATGGATTTAGCGACCGGGCTGAGCTTTGAGCCGATCGAGTTTGCGGTGGGGAGCGCAGAGCTGGTGGCCGCTCAACAGGAGCGCTTGGGAGATATCAAACTGTTGCAGGAGCGCCCACAAGTGCGGCTGTCGCTTTGCGGCGATCTGACAGAGGCCGATTTCGAACAACTCTATCCACCGCCGCTACCCCCACCAGCCCCCAAGGAAGGAGAGAAAAAGCCGACCGCAGCGGAGCAACAGAGCAACGAGCAAGCGTCGGCCACACAACCCGGGGAACCCGCCGAGGAGACCAAACGGGTCCCAACGCCCGAGCAGATGGAGGGGTTGGTGGCACTGGCCGTGAAGCGCGGCGAAGCGGTGAAGGACTTTCTCATCGGCCAGGGGGGAATCGAAGCGAAACGGTTGATACTGTGCAATCCCACACCGGCGTTGAAGGCCGAGGGCGCCGCCTTGGCACAGATCTCAATCTGAGGTGGTGGGATTCTCTTGGAAAAAGCGATTGATCGTATCGGCTACCGGTACGGGTTCGTCCATGTGCAGGTGGTGCCCACCGGGTAAGAGGTGGTGGGTAATAGCGGCCACATGTCTCATCCGATCCTCCCACCGTTGGTGGGGTGAGTTGAGTCCCGTCTCACCGCGAATCAGGAGCGTGGGCGCTTCAATACGTTCAAGGAATGCGCAGACCTGCTCCTCTGTTAGGTAGGTAGGGGAACGATAGGTGAGACGCGGATCGGTACGCCACGCCCAACGCTCGCCGATCTTTTGGGTGCCGCGTCGCGCCAGGACCATCGCCGCCTCCAAGGAGAGATCTCCGGCCTGGCGACGGGTTTCCGCTGCCTTCTCCAGGGTTTCGTAGCAGGGTGCACGCCGCCGTTTTCTGTAGAGGAGTTGCTTTGTCGCTTCCGCCAGGCGCTCCGGGCTGCCCGCCGCGTCGCCAGACCAAGGACCAAGACCTTCGATTAGCGCCAACCGCTCGATGCGATCGGGAACGGTGCCGGCAAGAACGGCGGAAATGCCTGCCCCCAAGGAGTGCGAGACCAGCGAGAAACGCGACCACTCCAATGCATCGGCGACGGCCAGGATATCGGGGATGAAATCGACGAACTGATAGTGAACGCCCTCGGGTCGATGCTGCGATTTTCCGTGACCCGCCATATCGATAGCGACGATACGCATCCCTTCCAGGCGGGGAGCGAGCAGGTCGAAGCTCCCGGCATTGTCCAGCCAGCCGTGCACTGCGATGACGGGGTCGCCATCCGCCGGTCCCCACACTTTGGCGCCGAAACGCAGGAATCGCGTCTGAATCTCTATCTCTTGGGCAGTCGCTGGGTTCATGGGATCGAATGAATTAACTAAAGCGCGTATCGTATCGTAGAGTTGAGCGCTCGCGTTAGAATTGCTACTCACACTGTGGTTACTCTCAAACCGGACTTTCCAGCACGCGGCATGAACCATCCTCTGTCTCAACTCTCCGAACACAAACTGCGCGCGACGTTGACCGAAGAGGTACACGCGCGTCCCTACGAAATCATGCCGCCGCCCGCACGGGCATCGTTTGTCGCCATGTGCTCTGGCGAGGCTGGCGGTGAGGTCGATTGGCAAGCGGTCTGCGATCTTTGCGAACGCTTCAGCGTCGAGCCCCCCGCAGCAGGTGCGGTCCATTTTACCGCCGATCTCGGACCGTTCCGGGTGTGCTGGGAACGCCACACCGAATTTTCCACTTATGGTTTTATTCAACGTGCGCCGTTTGATCACCCCTTTGATGATCCGGTTATCGACCGGGTACCCGCAGAGTGGTTGCAGCAACTGCCGGGGGAGGCGCTCGTCGCCATTCACGTGGCGGTGGAAGATCGCCGGGCGGGGGAGCGGGATTTATCGGAGCTTGCGGATCTGTTCAGCGGCAATACGGTTGCGGGTAGTGTGGTGGCTGGGGGGACTGCCAAGGCGTGGACCGATTTTCGGATTCACGACGACGGTTTTAGCCGCGTCCTGGTGGAAGACTTGGACATGCGCGTTCGTCAGGCCGGGCGAATGGTGCAACGATTGGTGGAGATCGAAACCTACCGAATGCTTGCCTTGTTGGCGTTCCCGGAAGCGCGTAACAGTGGTCGAATTATTTCTGATATCGGTCGTCAACATGCCGCGCTCACGGAGCGTATTTCGCAACTCTCCGGCCTGGAGGATGAACAGGATGCTTTGAACGAACTCTCGCGATTGGCTGCCGAAGTGGAACGAATCGCTACTGCCACCAACTATCGATTCAGTGCGGCAGAGGCTTACTATGCGCTGGTCGAACGACGGATTGAGGAGTTGCGCGAGCAGCGCGTGGAGGGCGTGCAGACCTTCCGCGAATTTATGGATCGACGCTTGTCACCCGGAGCTATAACTGAATCGGGTGTTTAAAGAATGTGAAAAATAGCGGTGCATCTGGTTGATGGGTAGTCGCCAAACCAATCACTCAACCAACAGGGATACACCGCTATGGAGAAAGAGAATAACGTTGTTGCGTTTTCAGGTCGACAGGAACTCACTGATGGCCTGACTGAATTAC
>Ga0209679_1000199_pt1 | contig 28411 bp, 27 predicted proteins | sample WorMetHEROISLAND_4_FD_187408 | JGI IMG/M metagenome (GOLD analysis project Ga0209679, IMG submission 187408) | Marine gutless worms symbiont microbial communities from Max Planck institute for Marine Microbiology, Germany - Olavius sp. 2 HERON... ...
GACAACCGGGGCCCGCTCAGACACGACGCTACGGCATCCAGCAGCGTCGCCACACGCCGACGACAGTGGAGATGTTGCAACAACGGCTCCAGGCAGTGATGTAAAATGAGGCTGACATGCATGGGGGCTCCTGGTCGGTGTGGTGACTTTTCAGGAACCACAATACCCCATGCATGTCCAAATTTATAGTAAATGAGCGTCACAACTTGTTGTTTTAGATTGAAATAATCTGGGGATACATCAGGGCCTAAGGCGATTTCTGTCAAATGACAGACCAGCCTGCTTGTCTTTTCGTCCGTCTTCTGTGTCGCGACAGCAGTTACATCACACAACGATGCGCCTGTTGTCGTTCCTTGAAGACGAACGAATAGCCGACCCATCCTGGTCTATCATTTTCCGGCAATCGCCTAAAAACCCGAGCATCTGCCAACCGCTTGAAGGGCACCTTGGAAAATAGGTATTCTTACCAATCAAGCGACTCTAAGCCATTGATTGTTGAGTTGTACTCTAGACGAAAACCGTATTTTTCAAAGTGCCTTAAAGACTTATCACTACCAACTCGGCCACTTGAGAAATTACCACTACCCTCGCTCGGATCTCGCCGGCGAGCTGGACCGCTTACGGGAGGCGCATCTCTATCGGGCACCACGAACGCTCGCTAGTCCCCAGGGGCCGCGGCCCCTGATCGACGGGCGGCGGATGCTCGCCTTCTGCAGCAACGACTATCTGGGCCTGGCCAACCACCCGCAGGTGATCGCTGCCCTCAAGCGGGGAGCGGATACCTACGGCGTCGGTAGCGGATCGGCCCACCTGGTCACGGGCCACAGTGTTGCGCATCAGGCCCTGGAAGAGGCGTTGGCGGGGTTCACCGGCCGTACGCGGGCCCTGCTCTTCTCCAGCGGTTATCTGGCCAACCTGGGGGTCATCTCGGCCCTGACGGGACGGGCGGATCAGGTCTTCGAGGATCGGTTGAACCATGCTTCCCTCCTGGACGGGGCCCGGCTCAGTCGGGCGCGGCTGCGGCGTTATGCCCATGCGGACCCGCGGGCCTTGGCCTCGATGTTGGACGGAGACAAAGCCCGGCTTATCGCCACCGACGGGGTCTTTAGCATGGACGGAGATCTGGCGCCCGTGCCGGAATTGGTCCCCATCGCCCGCCGGGCAGACGCCTGGTTGCTGGTGGACGACGCCCATGGCTTGGGGGTATTGGGCGAGGAAGGGCGCGGCAGCCTTGCCCATCTGGGTCTGGGGCCGGAGCAAGTCCCGATTCTGGTGGGCACCCTGGGCAAGGCCCTCGGCACCGCCGGGGCCTTCGTGGCGGGCAGCCGTGAGCTGATCGAGACCCTGATCCAGCGCGCGCGCAGCTATATCTATACCACGGCACCCCCGCCGGCGATCGCCGTGGCGACTCAGGAGAGCCTGCGCATCGCCCGGTGCGAATCCTGGCGGCGGGAGCACTTGCAGATGCTGATCCGGCGCTTCCGGGCCGGTGCCGCTGAGCTGGGTCTACCACTCTTGGACTCCGCGACGCCGATTCAGCCCCTCATCGCCGGTACGGCCCGGCAGGCCCTGTCTTGGAGTCGGCGGCTCGAAGTGTTCGGCATCCTGGTCAGCGCCATCCGGCCCCCGACGGTGCCAGAGGGCTCGGCCCGGCTGCGGATCACCTTCTCCGCCGCGCACACGGCGGAGGACGTGGACCGATTCTTGGATGCCCTCGGTAAGCTGCGACACCAGGCCCCCGAGACTGGCTCGGCGGTAGGCCGATGAGGCAGGGTAATCGAATACCCATCACCCGGATGATCCGAACACCCTGAAAGATCGAGTGATTCCTGATGGTTCGTGCTTTCGTTCAATGGTACGGGATTAACAGGATCTTTCGTTATGCCTCACACTCGATAACCTGAAGAATTCAAGGACTCGCTCTACGGAAAGAATGGTAGGCGCCGGCTTGCCGGCGCTGGGCTGGAAAGCAACCAAGCCGGCAGGTCGAACCTCAGGAAAGCGCGGGCAAGCCCGCGCCTACGAGACTGGGAAGGACACACTCCGCGGGAAGAGAGGGATTATCTTCTTCAAGGATTATTGGCAGCGAACGATAAATGGAAAAAAAGAATCCTTCAGGAACAGAAGTGGAGATCATATCGATTTATGGAATGGCCACAGAATGACATACTGGTTTTCATGGGCAAGAATTCATATTCGTATCGGGCAGTATGGACTTCATTGCTTCAATAACTTTAGTGCGCGAAGCGCATCATAGTTGAAACTATGGGCTTTAAGTCCCTTCACTTTCAGTCCGTGGCTTGTCCACGGATGAGGGCTTTAGTCCTCCAGACTATGGACTTTCAGTCCATAGTGGTTGATTCTTTTAAAGAGGAGTTGGATGATTATGAAGACTCGAAATCCGTATGGTTCTGGATGGTGCCATGAAAGAGGTGAGTGATGTGGAAAAAACTTTTGATTTTCGTTTTGGGAGTCTCCCTCGGCGGCCTCATGGTTTTTCTTTATTTTTACAACAAAGGTGAGTTCCATGGACTAAGCGACGAGGAAAGCGCGATTCTCACCTCCCTGCTCGCGATCGCGAATGAGGAGGTGCCCCAAGAGAACTTTTCCTGTGAAATCTCATCCCGGCTTTTAGCTTCGATTATCGTAACAAGGGGTTTTCTCTCCGTAAACTCAAGCAAGCTTTTTAGGAGCGCCGCGAGTTTTGGGTGCGACGGGGACGCTTGCACCCTTAATGTGGCGGAAACCTATATTCGCTTCAAGATTGACGCTCAGAAGAAGATTGACCCGACAACCCTAACCTGTATCGACATTCCTTGACGACAAGCCCTGACCTTGAACTTTTTCAAGCGAGTTAGGCTGGGTTGAGGAACGAAACCCAGCGCTTACGGGCTGTTCGCCACGGTGACGGCCGTCATGCTGTTTTTGCTCATGTTGCTGTGGCAGGAGTCACCGCAACCGATCGCCTCGGCCGATGGTATTTTCCGATTGCTGCTCCAGGGTATCTTTCTTGCCGCCGCGGCAGTTCAGCCCTGGATCGCCCGGTCGTTGAGCGCGTCGGTGGACGTCTTCGGCGACAAGGCCCTGTCGCGGCCGGCGGACGCGGCCTCTCCCCCACCTGGCCCCATACTTCTCGTGGGACCCTACCGCTGGGTGCATCACCCCTCCTACTTCACGGCACTGGTAATGATCTGGTCGTACCCGGATCCCACGGCGGATAGGTTGTTGCTGAACGTACTGTTTACGGTACGGATCATCCTGGGTACTATTCTGGAAGAGCGCGATCTGATCGCGGTCCATGGCGAGGAATACCGGACCTACCAGCGAGCGGTACCGATGTTGATCCCCTACCGGGTTCCTCGCCCTGGGTGCGGTGAAACCACCGGGGAGGATTAGCGGTTGTCCTGTTTCGTTATTATTGACAGTCTTTGATCTATTTGCGTCCATTTGCGGCAAAAACAATTCCTGGTAGTGGTTATTTAAAGTGGCATGGTGGTGCGACATAATGATTCAGACCCTCACTGTTTGCCATCCCTGGCACCTGAATTCCGGCAATCCCTGCCGGAACGACGGGTCGGGGCTGGCAGATTTCACCACTTATACTGCCACACGGCACAATCTGCGCATTTCACTCCCTCTCCCTCCGGGAGAGAGCCGGGGAGAGGGAGAAATTCAAAAGCTCAGATTGTGCCGTGTGGCAGTATAAAATTTAGCCACTACCCAATCCCTTTCATGACTGTGGAAAGCCATCTACTTTTCGCTCACGACGGCACGGATGCGGCCGCGAATTCCACCAGGACGACAATCCCCGGTGAGACCTGCGGGCTGGTCCTACTCCACGGCTGGGGCATGAATGCAGCGGTCTGGGAGGGGTTGCCGACCGCGCTCACGGAGGGCCGGCGGCAATGGTGGATCGAGCTGCCCGGCCACGGTGCCGGCCCCTTCAGGCCGCATCACGACAGCCGTGCGGCCTGGGCCGACGCCTGCCTGGCATCGGCCCCGGAGCGGGCGGTCTGGATCGGCTGGTCCCTGGGGGGGTTGATTGCCTTGGAGGCGGTGCTGAAGGCCCCGGGGCGCATCCAGGCCCTGGTCCTCTTGACCGCCACACCCCGCTTCGTCCGTGCCCCGGACTGGCCAGCGGCCATGGATGCCGGTGTATTGGCCCAGTTCCATAACAGCCTGTCGGCCGATCCTACGGGGACTCTGGACCGCTTCCTCGCCCTTCAGGTCATGGGGAGCGAGGCGGCGCGGAATACCCTGCGTATCCTGCGCCGGGAGCTCGCCCGCCGCCCGCCACCGTTGCCCGCTGCTCTGGCGCTAGGGCTCGACCTGTTGCGGGACACCGATCTGCGGGGACGGATCGGCGCTCTCGCCTGTCCGACACTGTGGCTGTTCGGGCAACGCGATACCCTGGTCCCCGCGGCGACCAGCGAGGGCATCGCCCGCCTGCTGCCCCAGGCCCGCCGCCGGGTGATTGCCGGCGCCGCCCATGCACCCTTCCTGTCTCATCCGGAAGAGACCGGCGGCGCAATCGCGGACTTCCTCCAGGAGATCGCATGTTGAACGGGGGGGCTATCGACAAAGGCGCCGCCCGTCGCTCCTTCGACCAGGCCGCGCCCGGCTACGACGAGGCCGCGGTGCTCCAACGCGAGCTGGCCGATCGCCTCCTGGAGCGCCTGGACTATATCCGCCTGGAGCCCGAGCTGGTGCTGGATCTGGGCGCCGGGACCGGCTACGCGATCCCAGGGCTGCGCAGACGCTTCGGCACGGCCCGCATCCTGGCCCTGGATTTTGCGCCGGCGATGCTGTTGGAGGCCCGCGACCGGGGCCAAAGTTCCCCACCCGAACGTCCGGATTGTGTGTGCGCCGATGTGGAGAATCTGCCGCTTGCGGATGCCAGTGTGGATCTCATCTTCTCCAATGCCACCTTCCAGTGGTGCAATGATATCCAAGGGACCTTCGGCGAGTGCCTGCGGGTGTTGCGGCCCGGTGGTCTGCTGCTGTTCACCACCTTCGGACCGGATACCCTGTGGGAGCTGCGCGACGCCTGGGCCGCCGCCGATGGCCACTCCCACGTCAGTCCCTTCCCGGACATGCACGATGTGGGCGATGCCCTAGTGAGGACCCGCTTCGCCGACCCCGTCATGGACGTCGAGCGCCTGACCGTCACCTATGAGCGGATGCGGGATCTGATGCAGGACCTCAAGATCCTGGGGGCCCACAATGCGACCAGCACCCGCGCGCGCGGACTCACCGGCCGCCGCCGCCTGCTGGCGATGGAGCGGGCCTACGGGACCCACCGCCGGGACGGACGCCTACCGGCCAGCTATGAGGTGGTCTACGGACACGCCTGGGCACCCGAGCAGCGCCGGCCGGAAGGCGCCAGGGTCATTCCGGTCGATACCGTCCGCGAGGCCTTGCGCAGATAATCAAAGATGCGCGCGGAACCGTCGGAACTTGGCGATGCGGACAGGCTGCGCGGAGGGCCATGTGGGTGTAGGTTGCGTTGAGACGCCGGCACTGGCCTGGCCGTCGATCAGCGTGCCGTTGGGCGTCGAAACGCGATATGTCAAAGCCCCCGGACAACGCCAAATGATTCAGGATTGCCACAGGCAGATGTTGGGCACTGGCCATCCAAAAGATACGGTTCGCCGCTGGCCAGGCGTCCATTGATGCGGTTCGCACCTCCTCGTGATGTCATCCCTGTAAGACCTACCGCGCTCACCGCATCCTACGCCGGCTCATCACGTCTGACGGCCGGCTTGCTGCTGGTGCTTTCGGCCCTGACCGTTCTGGCATACTGGAGGTGTTGGGGTTCGTTCCTCACCCCAACCTACGGGTTCTGAATGTAGGCGCTGCGGCTGCCTGTTTTGGATTGGCGAGAAGGTGAGAAGAGACATGTCATCCCAGAAAAGGTCGGGCGGCCATCGGTCCACTCGCTGGGCACAGGTCTGGACTGTCTTTCAGGAGCGGCCGTGGCCTATACCGCGACGGCTGGCTTGCTGCTGGTGCTTTCGGCCCTGACCGTCCTCTCGTACCAAGAAAATCTGGCTGTCTTCGGGCTGGCATTGATACATCTGGCACCGGCATTGGTCGTTGCCCTGACCAATTTCTGGTGTCGGCTTGCAGATCGGCCCGCTGACTGGCCGCCCTGGCTCCTGATCACCGGCCTGCTCAATGCCATCATAGCCTTTATCGTCCTGGTGTTTGGTGTCGGTCCCGGCGACAAGATCCTCACCGTCACCCTTCTGTTAGCGATTCTTGTCCTGATCGGGACGATCCTGACTGAGTTCTTCAGTGCCATCGAGTATGGGCTGGGCCGGATTCCGTGGCTAGGTGCAAAGCTGACCAAATGGTTCCTGGCGCAGACGCTCTACGCTTGGTCACTGATCTCCCTGTCTTTTCTTCCATTCTCTTTGAAGGAAGGCTTTCGGAAAAACCTGTTGGCTGGGGACAGCGAAGCGATTGTGTTAGCGGCGGTCTTCGGCATCGCCTGTGTGCTGGCAGTGCTTGCGCGCCGGACGCTCTGGGATTCGGGTCCACTCCTGATCCGTTGGCCCCCACACATCCCCGCCTGGATCACCCTGACATTGCTGCTCGCGGTGCTCATCGGCCCAGGCAAAGGGGTGGATTCCGATTTCGTGTTAATCGTGATTGTCCTCACTACGCCGGTGGCCGTTCTCTATTGGGGCCTTCTACGGCTGCGTCACCCCCTGGTAGATCCGTTGCCCGAGGGTCAGTCAGAGCGTGCCGAGTCGATCCAGTCCAGGGCCGAGCACTACATCGACAAGCCGGCGTATCACTCGAATCGGCTGCAGATGACCCGGTTCAGGACCCGCTGCTCGGATGGGTAGACTGGTATGAAACCCTGCCCATCGAAGCCGAACGGAAGGCCGTCGATGATCTCCTGACTCAGATCGACCAGGCACTCGGCAAGGAGGCCGACCAAGCCTCGTAGGATGTCGGCTATCTCTTGGTGCCCGCGTCAGATCCGGGCCGCTTCTCGCTCCTATGGTATGGATTGAAGAAGGATGAGGAAAAGGATGCGGATGCCCGAAAAGCCTTGTCTTCTTATAAGACGAAACTGGGCCCGGCTCATCCTCCGTTGCAGTCCCCTTTTTCCTTCTCCTCCCTTCCCGAGCGGCAGCAGAAAGAATGGTTGGAGAACATCGAAGGGATGCGGAAAAATCGCTCTGATGTCACCGAATTGGATCTTACCCATTGAGCAGCGTTGATCTCTGAGGCCGAGGACAAGCGGGCCGCACCCTTTGCGCATCTGAGTCGGGAGCTGGGCTTGCAGCTGCGGAGTCCTGCGGGCAGTGAGCAGGAAGTGCAAACCAAACTGGTCAGTGAGCTTGTCCTGGCGGCCTTTGCCGATGCCGATCTCCGTCTCGCATTCAAGGTCCCAAGGCTGCGGGAATTCCGGGAGGTACTGCGGGTTTACCGCCATCTGTTGGATGGGGATGTGATCCCCCGTGTCCGGCCCGATTCGGATACGGCATCATCGGGTTTCCTCAAGGACCTGCCAACCCTCTTCTGGATTGCCGTTGTGGGTATTCTGTTCTTGATCCTGACGGCACCGGTGTGGCGGACATTTTCGAGCTTGGCGCGGGCCCTGATGAGCCGGCGTTATCTGGCACTCGCTGCCGAGGCGGAGGAATTCCTGGAGCAGCTCAATTACCGCAGCAGCCGGGAGTCCAGTACCGGCCTGTCCTGGAATCTGACCCTGCCGGGTCTGACCGCACGCTACACGGGCTTTCTGGAGCAGGTGCGCGCGGCCTACAACGGTAAGGCGGTGATTGCCATCGATGAGCTGGATAAGGTCCACGATCCAGAAGAGGTCAAGAAGCTGCTCACGGAGATCAAGGGCTCCCTGTTCGTACCGGGGATCTTCTATCTCATCTCTATCTCCGAAGACGCCGCCCGGTCCTTTCGCCGCCGCCTGGCGTCGGACCGGGACATCTTCGAGAGCACCTTCGACGAGATCGTCGGTATCCGGCAGATGGGCGTGGCGACCGCCGTCGCTATGCTGGAACGCCGGGAGGGGACGGGGGAAGACGCCGAGCGGCTGCCGCGCGAGTGCCTAGAGGTAGCGGCCCTCTTTGGCGGCGGCATCTTGCGGGAGATCATCCGCGCCCGCCGCACCCTTTCGTTCGCCGAGGTGGGAGCGGCCGGCAGGACGCACCACTGGGCGGCACGGATTCTGCTCGAAGAGGAGCTGGAACAGTGGGAAGGGCATCTGGGGGAGGCCAATCTCTCGGGCGCGGATACCATTGAGGTTCGCCGCCACGCCCGTGCCGCGGCCGAGTGCTTGAAGACGGGTGATGACAGTGAAGCCACCTATGGGAAGGTCTGGGAGGCGCTGGAGCCCTGTATCGAGATTATCGACCCGCAGGGCCTACGCCATGGAGGCCAAGACCGACACAAAATCGGGTGACAAGCCCACGCCGGAGCAGCAGGCGGCGGTAGAGTACCGACGTATCGCCGGTGACTTGCAGGCCCTGCTGCGGCTCTTGATTCTGACCCATCTGAGTGAGCGGATTGTGCGGCCGGACGAACCATGGGAACACTACGGGACCCGTATCCTGGAGTGCCACCGGGCCCTGGCGGACAAGCCGGCCCTCGCTGAGACCCTGCTCTGCGAATTATGGGAAGAAGGCCCCCATCATCGGCGCATCGGGTAGTGATAAATTTTTAAGCGCGTAGGTTGGGTACAGCCGGGAGCGTGCTCAACCCAGGTGCCCCGCCCGATTCTTTGTTTGAGGCGATTTTTCCTATAGGAAAATCGATTCCTCCCTCCGGGTACGGGGGACGCAAAGAGCGAGCATCATGAGCTCGCTTACCGCTAATACGATAAGTCGTCACCAGACGAAGATGTCGGCCATGTCTTTTGTTCGAATGTCGGGTTACGGCGCGTTCGAGGGTGTTTGTATCCCTCACTATCGGAAGGACGCGCCTAACCCGACCTACAAGACTTTGGCCCACATGATGCAGAATTTTTGGAGAAATACATCAATCTCATCCCACCGCTTCCAGAAAAAGCGAATACTTTCACAGCCTCTCCAGCGTGGGAACGCCACTTTGGCCGCTCCAACGGCCAGGCGTGGTGACGCTGGAGCGTCAAAGATCCCTCCTCCGTCGGGACATGCTTGTTCCCACGCCGGAGCGTGGGAGCTAAATGGTAATCATGCTTTTGTAATCAATGGGTTAGTTTTTAGACAGCCTCTTAGCTAAATGTCAACAGGACCTAGGTATTCACCACCTTGCGAGTGGGCTCGCGGATCAGGATATCCGCGGATATGCCCAAACTAGTGCTGAGCTTGCGAATCATATTCAAGCTCAAGGGGTGTTTACCATTCAGAATTTCCGAGATCTTGGAAGCGGAACCCAGGTAGCGGGCAAGATCTTTCCGGGTCAGGCCCATTTGATCCATGCGGAATTTGATGGCCTCGATGGAATCGGGCGGGTCGATCGGATAGTGTTCCCACTCGTAGTGTTCGATGGCGAGTGCCAATAGGTCGAGCTCATCCGACCGGGGGTGGTGGCGGCAGGGTTGCGGTCCAGCAGGTCCGTTAAGCGCTCAAGTGCCTGTTCGTGTTCGCGTTCGGTCTTGATGATTCTTACCTGGCTCATGCCCGTTCCCCTGCTCAAAAGCACTTCTTATCGTATTCGGCATGGGTTCCGGCCCATTCGATCACTACAATGCCGTTTTTGTAGCATACCCTCACGACCAGACGATAGTGATTACCCTCCTTCAAAATGCGGCTCAACCCGTTATCTGTCGGATAAGGGCGCTGACCTGTTGTATGCGCTTGGCCGGGTCGGCCAGGTCGCGGAAGAAGCGCAGCTTGTCCGTGCCCTCGAGCTTGAATTCCTTGGGTTTAGTCTGGATAAGTTTGACCATGCGGCTGGGGTCGATCTTGGACTCGGCGTCGAACAGGATGCGTCCGCCGGCGGGACCGGCCTCGATCTTTTTGATGCCGAAGGGCCGGACCTTGAGCTTGAGTTCGGTGATGGTGAACAGGTTCTTGGCCGGGTCCGGCAACAGGCCGAAGCGGTCGATCATCTCTACTTGTAGCGCTTTGAGTTCCGTGCCGGTGGTTGCGCCGGCGATCCGTTTGTACAGAACTAAGCGGCTGTGTACGTCGGGCAGATAGTCGTCCGGGAGCAGGGCGGGGACGGCCAGATCGATCTCGGCGCCCTGGTCCAGGGGGCGGTCGAGCTCGGGGGTGCGGCCGGCCTTGAGGGCGGCGACCGCCCGTTCGAGCAGATCCATGTAGAGGCTGAAGCCGATCTCCTGGATCTGCCCGCTCTGCTCCTCCCCCAGCAGCTCGCCGGCGCCGCGGATCTCCATGTCGTAGGTGGCGAGGGTGAAGCCGGCCCCGAGATCTTCCAGGGATTCGATGGCTTCCAGGCGCTTCTTGGCGTCCGGAGTCATGGCCGCCGGGGGCGGGGTGATCAGGTAGGCATAGGCCCGGTGGTGGGAGCGCCCGACGCGCCCGCGTAGCTGATGGAGCTGGGCCAGGCCCAGCTTGTCGGCCCGGTCGATGAGGATGGTGTTGGCGCTGGGGACATCGATGCCGCTCTCGATGATGGTGGTACATACCAGCAGGTTGAAGCGGCGGTGGTAGAAATCCCGCATCACATGTTCCAGGTCCCGCTCGCGCAGCTGGCCGTGGGCGACCTGGATGTGGGCCTCCGGGATCAGGGCCGCGAGCTTTTTGGCCGTGTTGTCGATGGTCTCCACCTGGTTGTGAAGGAAATAGATCTGGCCGCCGCGTTTCAATTCACGCAGGCAGGCCTCCTGGATCAAGGCGTCGTTCCACTGACTCATGAAGGTCTTGATGGGGTGGCGCGCCATCGGCGGCGTGGCGATGATGGACAGGTCCCGCAGGCCGGACATGGCCATATTCAGGGTGCGCGGGATGGGGGTGGCGGTCAGGGTCAGGATGTCCACCTTGCTGCGCAGGGATTTGAGCCGCTCCTTGTGCCGGACCCCGAAGCGGTGTTCCTCATCCACGATAACCAGCCCGAGCCGCTTGAAGACGATGCCTTTCTGCAACAGCTTGTGGGTGCCGACCACGATATCGAGGGTGCCGTCGGCCAGGCCCGAGAGGATGCGCTGCTGCTCCTTGGCAGTACGAAAGCGCGACAGGCTCTCGACCCGGACCGGCCAGTCGGCGAAGCGGTCCGAGAAGTTCTCGTAGTGCTGCTGGGCGAGCAGGGTGGTGGGCACCAGCACGGCCACCTGCCTGCCGCCCTGCACCGCCGTGAAGGCGGCCCGCATGGCCACCTCGGTCTTGCCGAAGCCGACGTCGCCGCACACTACCCGGTCCATGGGCTTGGCATCGGCCATGTCAGCGAGCACGGCGTCGATGGTCTGCTGCTGGTCCGGGGTCTCCTCGAACTCGAAATTCGCGGCGAAGGCGGCAGTGTCCTCCCCATCTACGGGGAAGGCAAAGCCCTCTCGGGCGGCCCGGCGCGCATAGATATCCAAGAGTTCGGCGGCGACGTCCCGCACCTTCTCCGCGGCCCGGCGTTTGAGCTTCTCCCATTGTCCGCTCCCCAGGCGGTGCAGGGGGGCGGTCGCCTCGGCGGCGCCGGTGTAACGGGAGATCAGATGCAGGGAGGCGACCGGGACATAGAGCTTGTCGCCCTGGGCGTACTCCAAGGTCAGGAACTCGGTAGCCATGCCGTTGACGTCCAGGGTCCGGAGGCCCAGATAGCGGCCGACGCCGTGATCCTCGTGCACCACGGGCGCGCCCAGGTGCAGCTCCGTGAGGTTGCGGACCACCGCCTCGCCGTCGCGCTCGGCCCGCTGCCGGCGGCGGGCCTGACGCACCTGTGCACCATAGAGCTGGGTCTCGGTAATCAGGGCCAGGTCTGCGCGCTCCCCCTCATGCTGCAGGAACAGCCCCTGCTCCAAGGGCGCGATCGCCAGGCCTAGGGGCTCGTCGGACGCGACAAACGCCTGCCAGCCCGTCACCGGGCGCGCCTCGATGCCGAATCCGTGCAGGTTCTCCAGCAGCATTTCGCGCCGGCCGGCACTCTCGGCGGTACAGAGCACGCGCCGTCCAGGCGCGGCGAGGAACTCCTGTAGTGCCCCGGCGGGTTGGGCCGCCCGGGCCTGGATCGCCAGCGCTGGCAGCGCGCGGGTGGCGAAGTTCACCACCCCGCTGAAGCCTTTTCGGCGCTCCGCGATCTCGGTCGCCTGGTGCATGATGCCGGACATGCGATTGAGCCGCGCCGCCAACTCGTCCGGCGTCAGATAGAGCCGGTTGGGAGGCAGCAGGGGGCGCTCGATATCGTGCCGATACTGCTCGTAGCGGATGGCCACATGGGCGAGGAAGCGCTCCGCCGCCTCCCGACATTGGGTGTCCTCGATCACCAGGGTCCCTTCAGGAAGATAGTCGAACAGGGTCGCAGTACGGTCGAAGAACAGGGGCAGATAGTACTCCAGACCACCGGGCACTGAGTCCGCGGAGACCTCGCGGTAGATCAGGCTCTGTTTGGGATCGCCCTCGAAGGTGCCGCGGTAGCCTTGGCGGAAGGCGGCGATCCCCTCTTCGGTCAGGGGAAACTCGCGGGCCGGCAACAGGCGGATGAGGGGGACCTGGTCACGGGAACGCTGGCTGTCCGGGTCGAAGCTACGGATGCTCTCCACCTCCTCGTCGAACAGGTCGATCCGGTAAGGCCAGTCGTTGCCGGCGGGGAAGAGGTCGAGCAGGGAGCCGCGCACCGCGAACTCGCCGTGGGCGATCACCTGAGACACGCACTGGTAGCCGGCCTGTTCCAGGCGACGGCGGATGGCGTCCAGATCCAGGCGGTCACCGACCGCCAGTATCAGGGAGTGGCTATCCACATACTCCCGCGGCGCCAGGCGTTGCAGCAGAGTGCCCGTCGGCACCACCAGGATGCCGCGCTGCAGGGTCGGTAGTCGATGCAGGGTCAGCAATCGCTCGGAGACCAGCTCCGGCAGGGGTGAGAACTGGTCATAGGGCAGGGTCTCCCAGTCCGGGAAGCCGAGCACCGGCAGCTCGGAGCCGGCCAGAAAGAACCCCAGCTCGGCCTGTAGCCGCGCGGTGGTCTGTATGTCCTCCACCACGGCGAGCACCGGCCCCGGCGCCCGTTCCGCAGCCTTGGCGATCACCAGGGCCCGGCTCGATCCGTACAGGCGGCCCCACAGCAGGCGTTCGCCGGCTTTCGTGGGCAACGGTGGCGACAGCGGGGAAACGGGATCCGGAGTGGGAGCAGCGGCTGCGGTGGACATCATCAGGGGGTGCGATAAGATCGAATGGATAAGGGCAGTAGATTTTCTCACAGCTGCTGCTGGGCTTCACGCGGCGCGGGAAGCCAGGGTGGGCGAGCGGGTACGACTTTCGGCTTCCGGTCGCGTAGTGGGCTGCGTCCACCGACGAATCATCCGGCTTTGATTCTGAACCGCAAAGGTGCAGAGGTTTCCTGTTTATTTCAAGATTCACGATGCCTTTGGTTATTGAGAATCTTTATGTTCCAGCAAAGCTAGTTTGTTTTCGATCCGCCGTATTTCTTGAAAAGCAATACGCAGATCATCATATTCTCTTTCTGTCCCTTCTTCCGGTTTTTCTTCGTTCTTGGGTAGAACAAAGTCAGTCACTCCGCCCTTTTCAATCAACCACTATGGACTGGAAGTCCATAGTCTGGAGGACTAAAGCCCTCATCCATGGCAAGCCACGGACTGAAAGTGAAGGAAATTAAAGTCCATAGTTTCAGCTATGATGCGCTTCGCGCACTAAAGTTATTGGAGCAATGAAACTGACCAAGTCCTTTACTGCCGTATCCAGTGCCTTTACTTTATCCCCTTCCCCTTCTTTTTTTAATTTTAGCTGCTTAACCGTATTGGCTGTAATCTCCTCGATGCCAGATTTCTTTTCTTCTTCCGCTTCCTTTTCTATGTCATTTGCTAACTGTTCGTTTTTTAATCTCAGCCCTCGTATTTCTTCCGCTTTCTTTCTAATATCCAATACCTTCTCCGCGACTTTCAGCGCAGAGATAATGATCCTGCTGGCGGTTGTTGCAATGGCAGCCACTACGACTAATTCAATTATTATTGAGCCTTTAGTAGCACCCACTATTTTTACATCTTCCGGGGATAAATTGTGCGCCATGGCAATACCCCGGCCTATTTCATACCAAATATTACCCCAATTCTTGAAATCCTTTATGTTTGCCATTGTAGCAAGGCCAGTTAAAGCCGACACGCATTAGGATCTCGTTGTCCAGTTCATATTTTTCCTCTACTACACACTCAGTTAACGCTTCCTCGATTTGATTGGACTTATCTATTCCTGCTGTCAATTTCTGGGATATTTCCCATATTTCGTCGGTTGATGTCGCCACATCAATGACATTTTTATATAAACCATCCTCTATCGTGTCTATACTCTCTTGTCCGATTGCATCGGCAATACTGAGCTTATAGAGGAAAGTCAGCTGATCTTTTGTAAGTTGTCCTAAAGGAACATGTCTTAGAGTCTCAATCAGAACATTCCTTTCAGACTCAAAAGATCGTTTCTGTTGGTGAGAATTTACACGAAGGATTTGGTGGAGTTTCTGATACTTTTGGGGAATCTTCGTATTTTCGATTTCAATGCTTCTCCAGCGTGAAAGGTCAAATAGCTCTGAGACGTTAAGTCCCTTCACTTTCAGTCCGTGGCTTGTCCACGGATGAGGACTTTAGTCCTCTAGACTATGGACTTTCAGTCCATAGTGGTTGATGTTTTTTCCTCTTCTACTCCTAACGTCTACACAGAATGCATATAGACATTGCTATGTTACCATAATCGTAGCCTGCATAGGTTGGGGTGGGAGACGAACCCCAACGTGATGTCTATCGGCGCGCGTTGATCGAAGGAGGGACCTACTTCTTCACGGTCAACCTCGCGGAGCGCTCAAGCCGGTTATTGATTGATCAGGTCGATGATTTGCGCGAAGTCGTGCGGTCTGTCCATAAGGCACATCCGTTCGAAATAATTGCCTGGGTGGTGTTACCGGATCGCCTGCATGCGGTATGCTGTCTTCCGGAGGGTGACTCGGCATACCCAGTCCGCTGGGGACTGATCAAATCGAATTTTTCCCGCTGCGTTCCAACAGGCGAACGAGTTCGTGAAAGTAGGAACAAGAAAGGTGAACGTGGTATTTGGCAGCGGCGCTTCTGGGAGCACCTGATTCGGGATGACATAGATCTCCAACGTCATTTGGATTATATCCACTACAACCCGGTCAAACATGGCTACGTAAAACGTGCGATTGACTGGCCATACTCGTCGTTCCATAAATATTTGCGTCTCGGCTGGGTAGATGCGGGATGGGGTTGCGCGGACGACTTCCCGAAAAATTTCGGTGAACGAGTGTGATGTTGGGGTTCGTCCCTCACCCCAACCTACGGAACTGGCGCTTGGATTCGGGCACTCCCTGCCGGAATGATGCGGTGCGTCCGAAAGGACTCTAACCTTATATCTGTTCATCAGCCGGTTACCCTGATCCGGCTCCAATCGAGTTGGGCAAAGTGGAACATACCCTTTAAGATGGGTAATGATTTCGGAGAGATCTCTACGCGTATATTGATGAGGACTCACATATGCTGGTCGTCGCCCTGACCGGAGGGGTAGGCAGCGGTAAATCCAGCGTCGCCGCCCTGTTGAGCGGAATCGGGGTGCCCATTATCGATGCCGACGCCATATCCCACGCGTTGACGGCCCCAGGCAGCCTGGTTCTGGAGCTGATCGCGGAGACCTTCGGCGCCCGTTTCATCGACGCTAATGGACATTTGGACCGGGCCGCCATGCGCGCCTTGGTCTTCTCAGACATCGCGGCCCGCGCGCGCCTCGAATCAATCTTGCACCCACGGATCGTCTCGGAGATGCAACGACGCTTGGCACAGCTCTCGGCGCCTTATGCCGTACTGGAGATCCCCCTGTTGTTCGAGGCCGGACAAACGGCGCTCGCCGACCGCATATTGGTGGTGGATCTTCCCGAAGCGGAACAGGTACGCCGTGTCCGGCGCAGGAGCGGTCTGGACGTGGCGGAGATCCAAGGCATCATCGGCAGCCAGGTACCCAGGTCCCGGCGCCTGGAAGGCGCGGACGACATCATCGATAACAGCGGCGCTCCGCAGGCGCTCGAAGCACAGGTAAACCGCCTCCACCGCTATTATCTGGAGCTCGCGGCCACTCGCTAGGATCTCCCTTGAATGACCCGTATCTTTACAAATGAGTCAAGTTTGTGCACGGCACAAAACATTCACGCCTGGTGGGCTTAAGGCGAAGTCGCGTCTCGCCGGCTAATCGTACAGGATTAACAGGATTTTTTTGTTGTGAAGCGTGTTTGCCAGTTTGGTCAGGGCGTGATCGGGCGTCGGAAATTCAGGAAAGACAAACATCTTGTCAATCCTGTGTAATCTGTAAATCCTGTCCGATTGGCGTTTTGCGACGACGCTCGAGTTGGGTATTCGTGGGCTTAAGGCAAAGCCCCGCTAGGCTTGACCGAGGCCCGATACCTTACAACGCCAGGACGGTGGGCATGGCCTACTTGGTAGTGGTTAAATTTGAAGTGGCATGGTTGTGCGACCTGATGCTTCGAACCCTCACTGTTTTTGCCATCCCCGGCAGCTGGATTCCGGTACTCCCTGCCGGAATGACGTGGTCGGGGCCGGCAGACTTCACCACTTAAAATCCGGCCACTACCGCCTACCCTACTCTGTGCAATCTGCCGCTTCAAAACATATGTCAGGTCCCGAGCACTTTCACTGACGGGTATATTCCGGACGCCATCAGGTCCACTCGAGTACGATGTCATCGCCCACGAATCCCGAAGCACCGGGCCAGGAACAGCCCTTCGTTGCCCACTTGGTGGAACTGCGCGACCGCCTGATGCACATGCTGGTAGCGGTGCTGGTGGTATTTCTCGTGCTCTTCCCCTTCGCCAATGACATTTATATCTATGTGGCCACGCCCCTGATGGCGCAACTGCCGGAGGGGACTAGCATGATCGCCACTCAGGTCGCCTCTCCTTTCCTGACCCCCTTCAAGCTGGCGTTGGTGTCGGCGGTCTTTCTGTCCATGCCCTATCTGCTGTTCCAGCTCTGGTCGTTCGTGGCGCCGGGACTCTACAACCACGAGAAACAGCTGGCGATTCCCCTGCTGCTCTCCAGCATCCTGCTCTTTTATTTGGGGATGGTCTTCGCGTACTACGCGGTCTTCCCGCTGGTATTCGCCTTCCTGACCGGGACCGCTCCGGAGGGGGTGGCGGTCATGACGGATATCAGCCACTACCTGGATTTCGTCCTTACCCTGTTCTTCGCCTTCGGCATCGCCTTCGAGATCCCCATCGCCACCATCCTGTTGGTCGCCGCCGGCATCACGACGCCGGAGGATTTGGCCCGCAAACGACCCTATCTCATCGTCGGCGTCTTTGTGGTAGGGATGCTGTTGACGCCCCCGGACGTGATCTCCCAGACCTTGCTCGCCCTGCCCATGTGGATCCTGTTCGAGCTCGGGGTCTTCGCCTCCCGCTTCTTTCAGCAGCGACGGAAGGCGTCCGAAGCGGCCCAGGCGACGGCGGCTACCGGCAGGACGGCCACCGGCGGGACATCCGCCGGGGGATCTCCCCCCGGCGAGGGCTTGAACCCAGGCCCAACCGCATCTTCCGGCGCACAGGATGGCAAGTCCGGCGAGAAGGAGGGACTGGTGGGCCGGGACCTAGCCGGTGGTGATCCCCTGGATCCGGAACGCTTCCGACCCTTGACGGAGGAGGAACTGGAGGCGGAGCTGGATGCCATCGAGGCCGCTGAGGAGCTCGCTTCCGAAGCCTTGGACGAACCGGACCCAGTGGATCAGAAACTCAAGTGGATCAAAGAACTACGCGATCAGGAGGAGAATACGGGGGTCCGGCGACTGCTCTACGAGGTCCTGGAAGAAGGCGACGATGAGCAACGCCGGGTGGCGCGGAATATTCTGACGCAGCTCGATGATCGTTAACCGTTTGACCTCCACCCCATCCTGGACTAGGCCGTTTTCTCGTCTCTGGAATCGGTGGCCGGTCGGCGGCGAAATTCGCCGTCCGAAGGGAAAACTTTCAACGAGGTGACGTCACGTTCATCATGGATACCGCATTAACTTTCGAGAAAACCCGGCAATTGTTCCAAGAAACGGACCGTAAGTTCCAAGAATCGCAACGGGCCTGGGACCGTAGGTTTCACGAGACGAGCCGTGAGTTCCAGGAGCCGCAACAGGCCCTAGACTGCAAATTCCAAGAGACGGCCCGCATGTTCCGGGAAACGGACAAGAAAATGAAGGCCTTGCAGGAGCTATTCGAAGGCCAATGGGGTAAGTTGATGGAGAGCCTGGTCGAGGGGGATTTGGTGCGTTTGTTGAAGCGACACGGGATCCGGATCAACGATACCTCGACCCGGCGTAAGGGATGTCGCGATGGGGAGAACTACGAGTTCGACATCATCGCCCACAATGGGGAGGAGATCGTTATCGTGGAGGTGACGACGACCCTGCGGGCCGAAGCAGTCGAGAAATTCATCGAGCGCCTCCATCGAGCCAGGCGTTATCTGCCTGAGTACAGTGCCCATACGGTGTTCGGTGCGATGGCCTATTTGCGCGCGGAGCAAGCGAGCGACCGCCAGGCGCAGAACCAGGGGTTATTCGTGATTCGGGCCACCGGCGACAGCGCCGCTATCGTCAACCCCAAGGGTTTCCGGCCCCGAAAGTTCGGGTAGGGACAGCTCTTCCTTCGACTCGCTCCCCTACTCCAGCATCGGGAAGCGCCTCTCGATCCACCATGGCCCAGACCCTCGCAGGGTGGGGGTAAGCCTCGCCGCTACGGCGAAAAACTCAAGGTGCCGTTATTCGTAACGGACTTCCAGGATCTCGAACTCGCGGGGTCCGCTGGGCGTCTCGACCGCAACCACCTCGTCCACTTGCTTTCCGATCAGAGAGCGGGCAATGGGCGAGCTGATGGAGATCAGGCCGCATGTGGAGTCGGCCTCGTCGTCGCCGACGATCCGAAAGGTTTGCTCCTGGTCGCCGTCGAGTTCCCGTACCTCCACGGTGGCGCCGAAGATCACCTTGCCGTCGGCCAGCGTCCGAATGTGCTTATCCGTCACATTGACGATGTGGGCGTTGGCGAGCTTGTTCTCGAGGTCCTTGATGCGGCCCTCGATGAAACCTTGTTGCTCGCGGGCCGCATGGTACTCGGCATTCTCCTTGAGATCGCCGTGTGAGCGCGCCTCGGCAATAGCCTCGATGATGCGCGGCCGCTCGACGCGTTTCAGGTGCTCGAGCTCGGAACGCAATTGTTCAGCGCCTCTGGCGGTCAGAGGTATTTTGGGCATGTCAGTAAAGTTCCTGTAACCGGTTGACTCCGCTGGCGTCCAGCTGCTTCAAGGCCAGACAGGTCGCTTCGGCGCCGGAGATGGTCGTAGTGTAGCTTACCTTGTACTGGAGGGCGGCCCGGCGGATCTCTGCGGAGTCGATGATGGCCTGGGCGCCCTCGGTGGTATTGACGATGAAGCTGACCTCATGGTTCTTGATCATGTCGACGATATGGGGCCGTCCCTCCGCGACCTTATTGACAGCCCGGCACGGGATACCCGCCTCTCTTATCGCCGCCGCGCTGCCGCGGGTGCCGTAGAGGTCGAAGCCGAGGTCCAACAGCTCCCTGGCTATCCGTACCAATCTCGACCGGTCCGCCCGGCGTACGCTGAGCATTGCCTTGCCCTTACTCGGTAGTCCCGTCCCCGCCCCGTCCAGGGCCTTGGCGTAGGCCTCGCCGAAGGATTCACCGACGCCCATGACCTCGCCAGTGGACTTCATCTCTGGCCCCAACATGGTGTCCACGCCGGGAAACTTGATGAACGGAAACACGGCCTCCTTCACGAAGTAGTGCTTGGGTCGGCGCTCCTTGACCAAATCCTGCTCCCGGAGGGATACGCCGACCATGCAACGTGCCGCTACCTTCGCCAGGGGTACCCCAATGGACTTGGAGACGAAGGGCACGGTGCGCGAGGCCCGCGGATTGACCTCCAGCACGTAGATTTCCTGATCCTTGACCGCGAACTGGGCGTTCATCAACCCGACCACCCTCAATCCCCGTGCCAGCTTGACCATCTGCTCGCGCATCCGATCCTGAATGGCCGGCGAGAGCGTATAGGGAGGCAGCGAGCAGGCGGAATCGCCGGAGTGCACACCGGCCTGCTCGATGTGCTCCATGATGCCGCCGATCAGCACCTCCTTGCCGTCGCAGACGGCATCCACGTCCACCTCGATGGCATCGGCGATGAAGCGGTCGAGCAGCACGGGGGATACGTTCGATACCCGCACCGCTGCGCGCATGTAACGCTCGAGGTCCGTCTCGTCGTAAACAACCTCCATGGCCCGGCCACCGAGCACATAGGACGGCCGTACCACCAGGGGATAGCCGATCCGCATCGCCTCGGCCACTGCCTCTCCCTCACTACGGGCGGTGGCGTTGGAGGGTTGGCGCAGGCCCAGGTCCCGGATCAGGTGTTGGAAGCGTCCGCGATCCTCCGCCAGGTCGATGGAGTCCGGCGTGGTGCCGATGATGGGTACCCCGGCGGTCTCCAAATCCCGGGCCAGCTTGAGTGGGGTCTGACCGCCGTACTGGACGATGACGCCGAAGGGCCGCTCCTTGGCGACGATCTCCAACACGTCTTCCAAGGTCAGGGGCTCAAAGTAGAGCCGGTCTGAGGTATCGTAGTCCGTGGATACGGTCTCCGGGTTGCAGTTGATCATGATAGTCTCATAACCGTCCTCGCGCATGGCGAAGGCGGCGTGGACACAACAGTAGTCGAACTCGATGCCCTGGCCGATGCGGTTGGGCCCGCCGCCCAGGACCATGATCTTTTTGCGTTCGGTCGGTACCGCTTCGCATACCTCTTCGTAAGTGGAGTACAGGTAGGCCGTGCTGGCGGCAAACTCGGCGGCACAAGTATCCACCCGTTTGTAGACGGGACGCACGCCCAGCGTGTGCCGCAGCGCCCGGACCTGCTGCTCACTGAGGCCGACGAGCGTCGCCAGGCGCCGATCGGAAAACCCCTTACGCTTCAGAAAGCGCAGACGCTCGGCGGTCAGTGTCCCGGCTCCCTCGGATCTGATGTCCGCCTCGATTCGGACGAGCGCTTCGATCTGGGCCAGAAACCAGGGATCAATGCCGCTGAGCTTGTGAATCTTCCGCATCGACAGGTTGGCCCGGAAGGCATCGGCCACATAGAGGATGCGCTCCGCACCGGGCTGGCGGACCTCCCGGCGCAGGATGCGGTGGACCTCCGGGTGGGCCAGGTCCAGGATCTCGTCGAGTCCGGACCGGTCGGTCTCCAGCCCGCGCAGGGCCTTTTGCAACGACTCCTGAAAGGTGCGCCCGATGGCCATCACCTCCCCCACCGATTTCATCTGGGTGGTGAGCCTGGGGTCCGCTTGGGGAAACTTCTCGAAGGCGAAGCGCGGGATCTTGGTGACCACATAATCGATGGTCGGCTCGAAAGCAGCGGGGGTAGCACCGCCCGTGATTTCGTTCTCCAATTCATCGAGCCGGTAACCCACTGCCAGCTTGGCCGCCACCTTGGCGATGGGAAAACCGGTGGCCTTGGAGGCCAAGGCCGAGGAGCGCGAGACCCGGGGGTTCATCTCGATGATAAGCATGCGCCCGTCGTCTGGGTTGATCGCGAACTGCACATTGGAGCCGCCGGTATCGACGCCGATCTCCCGCAGCACCGCGATCGAGGCGTCGCGCATCCGCTGGTATTCCTTGTCCGTCAGGGTCTGGGCCGGAGCGACCGTGATGGAGTCGCCGGTATGTACCCCCATGGGATCGAGATTCTCGATGGAGCAGACGATGATGCAGTTGTCCTGGTAGTCCCGCACCACCTCCATCTCATACTCCTTCCACCCCAGGACCGACTCCTCGATCAGCAGCTCGCTGGTTGGGGAAAGGTCCAGCCCGCGCCGGCAGATGTCTTCGAATTCCTCCCGATTGTAAGCGATGCCGCCGCCGCTGCCGCCCAGGGTGAAAGAGGGGCGGATGATGGCCGGAAAGCCGATCTGGGCCTGGACCTGCCGGGCCTCCTCCAGGCTGTGGGCCATGGTGGATCTGGGCAGGTCCAGCCCGATCCCGCGCATGGCCCGGCGGAACAGATCCCGATCTTCCGCCTTGTCGATGGCCTCCCGGGAGGCTCCGATCAGCTCCACGCCGCATTGCTCCAACACCCCCTCGTGCACCAGGTCGAGGGCCGTATTGAGCGCCGTCTGACCCCCCATGGTGGGCAGCAAGGCATCCGGGCGCTCCCGCTCGATAATGCGCGCGAGGGTCCGCCAGGTGGTGGGCTCGATGTAGGTGGCGTCGGCCATCTCCGGGTCCGTCATGATGGTGGCCGGATTCGAGTTGACCAGGACGACGCGATAACCCTCCTCCCGCAGCGCCTTGCAGGCCTGGGCCCCGGAGTAATCGAACTCGCAGGCCTGACCGATCACAATGGGACCGGCGCCGATGATCAGGACGCTGTCGATGTCTGTTCGTCTTGGCATTTTTTGTCCGCAAGTGAAGTCCGCAATCAACCACTATGGACTGAAAGTCCATAGTCTGGAGGACTAAAGCCCTCATCCGTGGACAAGCCACGGACTGAAAGTGAAGGGACTTAACGTCCATAGTTTCAACTATGATGCGCTTCGCGCACTAAAGTTATTGAAGCAATGAACGCGAATGGACGCAAATATTTTACTAAACCGGGTCCGAGTCGATTACTGATCTCGAACGCATACCTGATAACACGTCACGAAATGTTCATTAGTATTTACATGGGAAACAAATTTTACTCGTTCCATTTGCGTCTATTTGTGTTAATTTGCGAACTCTCTTTGAGGACCTCATTTGCAGGCCCGTATCAAATCGATAAAATGGTCGAACATGGATGCCACATCGTGTGGTCCGGGACTAGCTTCCGGGTGGCCCTGGAAACCGAAGGCGGGGCGTTCCCGGTGATGGATGCCTTGCAGGGAGCCATCGAAGAGGGAACGGTGGGTCGCCCGGACCTGTGCCGGGAGACTGTCTTCGTCCACCGCGAAGCCGTGGTTCTGGCTGCTGATCATCACCCGACTCGTGGCAAGCTCTTGCACCGGGTGATTGGCGCCATGATGGCCAAATTTCATCTTCAGGGTGCGGGCACCGCAGGCCAAGGCCAGGAGCTGATGTCCCAGGCAGATACCGAATAGGGAGATACCGGTCTCCAGGAGCGTGCGGATCGCCGTAATCGCGTAATCGCACGGCTCCGGATCTCCGGGACCATTGGACAGGAAGATGCCGTCTGGCCCCAGCGTCAGCACCTCGGCCGCCGGCAATTGGGCGGGCACGACGGTAACTCGGCAACCGCGCTGCACCAGCATGCGCAGAATATTGCGCTTGACCCCGTAGTCGTAGGCGACCACATGCAGCGGTCGCTCGTCACTCGGGGACGGCGCATCCGAGCCACCGGCATTCAGGTCCCACACCCCTTGTGTCCACTCGTAGGGGGTTGGCGTAGTCACCTCCCTCGCCAGATCCATCCCCTGCAAGCCCGGAAACGACTGTGCCGCCCTGATCGCAGCCGCCTCGCCGATAGTATCCCCGGCCTGGATACAACCATTCTGGGCACCCTTTTCCCTTAGTACTCGGGTCAGTTGCCGAGTGTCGATGTCGGCGATGGCCATTACGCCATGGCGCACCAGGTAGTCGCCCAGGGACGCCTGCAGGCGCCAATTGCTGGCCTGCACCGGGAGATCACGCACAATCAGTCCGGCGGCATGGACCTGGGAGGACTCTTCGTCATCCGCGTTGACGCCCACGTTGCCGATATGGGGATAAGTCAGGGTTACCAGCTGCCGGCAGTACGAGGGATCGGTCAGGATCTCCTGATAGCCGGTCATGGCAGTGTTGAAAACCACCTCACCGACGTTTTGACCGTCCGCACCAATGGAGATCCCGCGGAAGATGGACCCGTCTTCCAGGACCAAAATAGCAGATTTTCTCAAGGGCATCTCCAAACGAAGCCGTGGCGGTATCGGGGGCACCGCCAGTGACGCTCGGGAGCGCCTCTCGCCCTTTCAGCTGCCGTCCCGGAACCTACGGAAGTGTACGTGGTGGCAGGATAGTCGGTGCTATCCTAGCCGGGACGAATTCTAAGGGCAGGCCAGTGCCCTGTCCACATCGGCAACGAGGTTATCAAAGCGAGTGCGTATAATCGAAGCGTACATCAAAGAACCGACATGCTTGCAAAGGCCACTCGCCGGGACGGGCTTGCCGGAAATGGTCGAAGATTTGCCGAAGATCCGTAAGATGAGGACAAAGAAAAACAGCATGGGTTGCAAGAGCAGCTGGATGGCACACATCAATTTCACACCCCTTACTACCCTCGCCTTCGATACCCTGGACCACTGGGAGCGGGCGTATCACGTCGCCGTGATGCGTGCTACCTGCGACTGCCGAACAAACGCCCGTTGCCGCTGCCGATGACTACTTCGGCGAACCTGCCTGCTCCGGCCTGCGCTGGGAAAGCGACCTGGCTCCTTTTCCCCGGTCAGCCGATTTCGGCCTTAGAGGCTGTTTGAAAACTAACCCATTGATTTTAAGCCGGTAGGCTGGGTCGAGGGACGAGACCTGGCAGGCCAGGCTTGTCCCTAAACGCTGGGTTTCGTTTTCAAAAATTGTTAATACGAATGCATTCCTCTGACTTTTTGATCTTGCCATTTGATTTGTATCTCAGTATTTTCACTTGTTCTTTCTTTTGTTGGGCAATAAAAGTCTGCAAATATCGAATTAAATAGCCCCATTACTTCTCTACCAATAGGTCGTTTATTAGTTATCTCTGTGATGCAAGTAATAGATATTAATTTCTACCATAGTGTAGTTTAACAAAACAATATGAAATTCAAATCGTGGTGAATGGTCTGCCAAATATCTGTCGAAATTGATTTTCACATTGAAAATCGATACGCCATCAGAAATATCCCTTATCTTATGGAATACTGTTACTTCCCATCCGTAATCACTACTTATTTTACCTCCAATCGTGTTCATGTAGTGGGATTCCTCGGCTAACAGGTTGTAGACGGCAAGTCGCCGTGTTCAAGTACATCGAAGCGCCTTATATACCACAATTGTTGCTTCTTTGTAAATTCATGACTATCTTCATCAACGCGCTTAGAAACAATGCGTTAAGAACTACGGACGACTTGTTGCCTCGACCTCTCCCGGCGAACAACTAGGGCGAGTTTCCATCTCGTTCTTGATCCCTATGGCTATCGCGTCTATGCGGGTCGGACGATACAGCATCGAGCAAGCAATGGCTAGTCAGAACGCAAGCAGCCCGCTAGGATGCGGTGAGCGCGGTAGGTCTTATTTAGGATGGCACTACGAGGGGACGCGAACCGCATCAATGGTGCGGTGAGCACCTGTCTGTGTGCAGGGACGCACAGGTAGGCGGCAAACTGCATCTTTGGACAACGGGCGCACTCGACACTCAGGTTTTGTCATCACTTAGGCATCACACGAGCCAACGCGAATATTCCTATGGGCGTAAACAATCCAATTCGCGCGGATTCGCGTGATTCGTCGTTTTCCCTTCGGATACGGATGTTGGGCACGCCACTGGGAGCGCCGGCATCCTGCCCGGCAAAATCGACTTGCCGGCAGGATGCCAGCGCTCCCGGCTTTGCCCAACCTACCTGATGTCTTTATAGCTCCGCCCACATCCGCAGTAGGTTGGCGTAGCACCGGTCCAGGTACCCCGTCGTCTCCTCTTCCGGCGCCTCCTTCAGCAGCTTCTCCCGCGCCAGGTTGAGCTCGTAGAGCAGCTCCCGTTGCGCGGGATCGCGCACGTGGCTTTGGATCCAGGTCAGGGCCACCAGGCGTTCGCCCCGGGTCACGGGGGTGACCCGATGCAGGCTCGAGGCGGGGTAGATGACTGCGTCCCCGGCCAGGAGCTTGAACCGTTTCTCACCGAACGCGGTCCGGATCGCTAGCTCACCCCCGTCGTAGGTCTCCGGTCGATTGAGGAAGATCGTCATCGCAACATCGCTGCGAAAGCGTGGCCCGGTACTGCCCATGATGGGATCGTCCACATGGTTGCCGTAGGTCATGCCGGGACGGTAGCGGGCAAAGATGGGGTCCGCTACCCGATGGGGTAAGGCACCGAAGCGGAAGGTCTGGTGGTGACCGAGACTCGCCATGAGAATTCGAATCAGCAGCTTCATACGCTCGGGGTCTGTCCGCAGCTCCAGGTTGTCCTTGACTCGAGCGGCGGCGAAGCCGGCGGTGAGCCGACCGTCGACGAAGGGCGCATCGGCGAGGATCTGGTGGATCTTTTCGAGTTGGGCCTGGTCGAGCAGACCGGGAATGGTCAAGAGCATGGGCAGTCTTCCGTTCGGACTTGGCGCCTCTGTTAGAATGCCAGCTTTGCCGGGTTGCATAAAAGGGGCGCACTATGATTTTAAAGGCCATCATCGACGATCGGGAATATAGCCTCAACGTACCCGAGACCGTGCTTGTGCAGGGCGAAGAGTATTTCTCAAGACTCGATGCCGACATGGACCAGGGCTGGCAGATGAGCCGCGAGTGGGTGCAACACCCCAATCAAGTGGAACGTTGTTAGATCGTCGCCGACAAGCTCCTGACCGCCCTGGAAAACGAGAACCAGAAACTGGGCATGCTGATGGCCGGCTATATCCTGAGCCGAATGCCGGATGTCGACACGGTGGAAATCGATATCAACGGTGAAATTCAGAACACCCAGTTCGTCAGGCGGTCCTGAGAATCTCTTTGAACCACAAAGGCACAAAAGGCGCGGAGATGACTTTTATCCGCAGATTACGCAGATTTTCGCAGATTATTTTTTCCAAATCTGCGTTAATCTGCGTGATCTGTCGATTTAAAACACTTTGTTGCGAAGGGCGCGGCGCGTTGTATCCCTACCGAGAAGATCAGAATATGAATGCCAGGTATTCCACTCGGTTAATCGGCCCTGGGGTCGGTCTTGTGATTTGGCTACTAGTCATCGTATCCGTGGCGCAGGCGTCCCCTTGGACGCGGGTCGCTACGGCGACTCCGGGACCTGCCATCGCCATCGGAGGCCCTTCGAACGGCTGCATCGCGGGCGCGCGGGCGTTGCCGGTTACAGGCACCGGCTTTGTCAGCATCTGGCGTTGTCGCAATCGCTATTACGGTCATCCGGATACGGTCCGCCTGGTACAGGACTTGGGTCGGGCGCTGCGCAAGCGCACCCGTAAGCTAATGATGGTGGGCGACCTTTCGCAACCGCGCGGTGGGCTCATGTCGTCCATGCACCGTAGCCATCGGAACGGCATGGACGTGGATATCTGGTTCCGCCTGGTCGGCTCGGCCCGGAGTGCGAACGATCGGTACCCGGAGGGACGCAGCCCCGGCAGCATGGTCGCGCCTGGGGGATTCGAACTCAGCAGGGACTGGGGTGAGCGTCAGCGGTTTCTACTCAAGGCAAGCGCCGACCACCCGCGGGTGGACCGGATCTTCGTCAACCCGGCCATAAAACGCGCCCTATGCCGATCTGAGAAGGGCGGCCGATCCGAGAGGGGTAACCGCAGCTGGCTGCGCAAGCTACGGCCCTGGTGGGGGCACGATGCCCACTTCCACATCAGGCTCAAGTGCCCCAAGGACAGTCCCCGCTACGGGCAACAACCCCCCCTCCCCGCCGGAGACGGCTGTGATCAATCGCTCGCCTGGTGGTTCAGCGAGGAAGCGAGGACGCCGTCGAAGAAGCCGAAGAAGAAAAAACCCCGACCGCCCATACCGGCCGCCTGCAAAGCGCTGCTTTCCAAACCCTGAGTAGACCGGGATCTCAAAGGGCACCGGCGCTCGGCTTGTCCAGTCCCTCAAATGCCCGCCGCAAGGCGGCTTCTACCTGCGCCGGCTCCACCGGAAAGGGAATCGCCTCAAAAACCGGGAAGCGGGACAGCAGGTTGTCCAGCTTGTGCCGATACTCGTCTTGAAAGAAGACGATGACCTTGACCTGCGGATAGCGTTGCAGGCGGGCCATCAACGCCTCCAGATTGCTGGTGCGGTCCCGGAAATCCGACTGGAAATTGTATTCGGCGACGATGATGTCGGGGATCCGCTGCTTGAGAAAGGATTGAGCCTTACGCTGAGAATTGACAATGGGAATTAGTAGTTATAGGCTTATTGGTAAAGCCAAAGTATGCTGCCGGTCACCATGACCTACCGCCCCTGGCGTATCGAATCGCTTACCCTCAAAGATTTCCGGCACAGACAGGATCTGCATTCTCGGATAAAGCCGCCCCATAACGTCCAAGCCTCCGGCTTCCGCTATCAGCTTCTTAAAGTT
>Ga0209679_1000202_pt1 | contig 28214 bp, 24 predicted proteins | sample WorMetHEROISLAND_4_FD_187408 | JGI IMG/M metagenome (GOLD analysis project Ga0209679, IMG submission 187408) | Marine gutless worms symbiont microbial communities from Max Planck institute for Marine Microbiology, Germany - Olavius sp. 2 HERON... ...
CCAGGTCCACGCACTCGATCCATTTGGGATGATATTCCGAGGATACCAAACACGTCCGATGAGCGCCGTGGTTACGTCACACAGAAACCTTTGGCATTGCTGGAACGCATCATCAAAGCAAGCACCAATCAACCACTATGGACTGAAAGTCCATAGTCTGGGGTGCGACTGAAAGTCGTTGTTTCGGCTAAAGCCGACTGAACGCCTCAGACTAAAAGTCAGTCCACGATGACTAAAAATCAGGTTTCATTGCTTCAATAACTTTAGTGCGCGAAGCGCATCATAGTTGAAACCATGGACTTTCAGTCCCTTCACTTTTAGTCCGTGGCTTGTCCACGGATGAGGACTTTAGTCCTCCAGACTATGGACTTTCAGTCCATAGTGGTTGATTCTCTCACACCGCACAACTCTTGAACCGCAGAGTCGTAGAGGCCACAGAGAAACCATCAAAAAGGACTCTTGCGTACTCTGCGTCTCTGCGGTTCAACCATTCATAACCTTTGTGCCCTTTGTGCCTTTGCGGTTCACATGCCAACCCGATTTCGACACCCGGATTTTCAGGCCCTGAGGGAATCACTGAGAAAAGGCCGGAGCTTGGCGACCATGGCCCGGTGGATCTTGAGATTGCCGGCGATCACATTGCCGGTTTCCAGGTGCCGATCGCCGCCGGCCAGGTCACTGACCGTACCGCCGGCCTCGCTGACTAACAGGGCGCCGGCGGCGATGTCCCACTGGGCCAGCCCCAGCTCCCAGAAGCCATCCAGTCTGCCCGCGGCCACATAGGCGATATCGAGGGCTGCAGAGCCGGGACGCCGGATGCCCGCCGTATTCCGCATCATGACTTTGCACATGTCCAGATAGGTATCCAGGTGACTATAGTCTCGGTATGGGTATGGTAAGCCGGTCCCGATCAGGGCGCCTTCCAGGGACGGGCGATCAGTCACGCGCAGGCGCCGGTCGTTGAGCTGGGCGCCCTGGCCGCGGCTAGCGGTGAAGAGCTCCTCCCGCAACGGATCATAGACTACCGCCTGCTCCAAGCGGTTGCGGTACTTGAGGGCAATGGAGACACAGAATTGGGGAAAGCCATGCAGGTAATTGGTGGTGCCGTCCAGGGGGTCGATCACCCACTGGAAATCGTTGCCCTGGTGCTCGCCGCTCTCCTCGGCCAGAATGGCGTGATCCGGGTACTTGCTGCGCAGCTCCCGGATGATCGCCTCCTCGGCGCTGTGGTCTACCTCGCTGACTAAGTCGTTGAGACGCTTGTTGGTAACGGCGATCCGGTCGGCGTGTTCGAGGTAGCGCAACAGGATCCGGCCGGCGCTGCGCGCGGCCCGAACGGCGATAGTGAGCATGGGGTGCATGATAGGCACCATACCCGAAGCGGCGAATAGATTCAAAATATGACCATGGACCCCGACCCCGAAGTACTCCACAGGATCCGGTTCGTCATGGTGGAGACCACCCACCCGGGGAACATCGGGGCGGTGGCCCGGGCCATGAAGACCATGGGGCTGAACCGGCTGTATCTGGTGAACCCCAAGGCGTCGCCCAACGCAGAGGCGGTGGCCCGCGCCGCCGGCGCCGATGACCTGCTGGCGAGCGCCGAGATACATGGAAATCTGGTGGACGCCCTGCACGGCTGTCGATTGGTGGTCGGCTCCAGCGCCCGGTTACGCACGGTGGCATGGCCGTTGCTGGAGCCCGCCGATTGTGCCCACCGACTCCTGGCGGAGGCTCGGCAAGGCGAGGTGGCCCTGGTGCTCGGGCGCGAGCGCTCCGGGCTCACCAACGACGAGCTGGCGCGTTGCCACTTCCTCGCCCACATCCCGACCGATCCGGCATTCCGCTCCTTGAACGTGGCCTCCGCGGCCCAAATCTTCGCCTATGAGCTACACCGTACCTGGGGTACGGCCGGAGAGCAGCACACCGAGGAGACCGGGCGGGACCTGGCGCCTGCGGAAGCGATGGAAGGGTTTTACGTGCACCTGGCGCAGACCATGACGGATACCGGATTCAGCGATCCCGCCCAGTCCCGCAAGTTGCTGCGGCGCCTGCGGCGTCTGTTCAATCGCGCCCGCCCCGATCGGGTGGAGATCAATATCCTGCGCGGTATCCTGAGCGCCGCACAGGGAAAGAAGACCCCCGGACGATTTCACAACGCCGACCCCTCCCGGTCGGCCCCATCCAGCGACCCCGACGGGAATGCGGCGGGGTGAAAACGCCCCCTAGGGAATGACCGAGTACCCCCATGTTCGAGCGCTTACGTGAGGATATCGATTGTGTGTTCGAGCGGGACCCCGCCGCCCGCAACGGATTCGAGGTCCTGACGACTTACCCTGGGCTACACGCGGTCCTCATGCACCGCGCTACCCATGCCCTTTGGAATCGCGGCCTCAAATGGCTGGCCCGCCTGCTGTCCAACCTGGCGCGCCTCTTTACCGGGATCGAGATTCACCCCGGCGCGCGGATCGGCCAACGCCTCTTCATCGACCACGGCATGGGGGTGGTGATCGGAGAGACGGCGGTCGTCGGCGACGATTGCACCCTCTATCACGGCGTAACCCTGGGCGGAATCAGCTGGAACAAGGGCAAACGACATCCCACCCTGGGACGGCACGTGGTGGTAGGTGCCGGGGCGAAGGTGCTGGGCCCCATCGAGATCGGTGACGGCGCGCGCGTCGGCTCCAACTCGGTGGTGGTCAAATCGGTGCCGCCCGGCGCTACGATCGTCGGGGTGCCGGGCCATGTGGTAGAGCCGCCGGCGGCCGACGAGACCTACGAACGGCGCGCGGTAACCGCCACGCGCATCGGCTTCGACGCCTACGGCGCCACCAAGGATGCCCCCGATCCGGTCGCCAATGCGGTCAACCTGATGCTAGATCATATCCATATCATCGACCAACGCCTCGAGGCCCTGTCCCAAATCCTGGAGGAACAGGGAATCTGCGGGCATTTCGATCATCTACCGAACCTCCGGTGCGAGATCCGGCCGGCATGGAACGAGACGAAGACAGAGGAGAAATCGGTTGTGTCGGATCAGGTGGATACCTAGTACAGCAGTACCAAATAACATGGAAATCATTTTTTCCGCCAATGAACGCGAATCAACGCAAATCGGTCGCAATGGGATAGTGGATAAATTTTAGGTGGTGAAATCTGCCAGCCCCCCCTCGCCATTCCGGCAGGGAGTGCCGGAATCCAGGTGTCAGGGATGGCAAAAACAGTGGGGGTTCACATCATTTAGGGCGCACAACCACGCCACTTTAGATTTAACCACACCCAACCACGAAACACCAGAGAGGATTCGGAACCATGAGTGATCACGGCGTCAAGAGCCTTACTTCCCAACAGGCCTGGCAAATGCTTCAGGACGATCCCCGGGCGCTCCTGGTGGACATCCGTTCCACCATGGAGTACCTGTTCGTCGGTCATCCGACCGGCGCCGTCCACGTCGCCTGGATCGACGAGCCCGACTGGACGGTCAACCCGGACTTCGAGACCGAGATTCGCAAGCTGTTGCTCGGCGGGGCGGTGTGCACGCAGGAAAACCCCTGCATGCCGATCATCCTCATCTGCCGCAGCGGAAAGCGCTCCCTGGAGGCCGGCAAGGTCCTGCTGGAAACCGGGATGCAGAACGTCTTCCACATCGACGAAGGCTTCGAGGGCGATCTCGACGAACATCACCACCGCAGCAGCATTGGCGGCTGGCGCCTGCGTGGACTACCCTGGGAGCAATGCTGACAAGCTTTGGAACCGGATATCACTGCATGGTTCCGTGCTCGGGTGCGCGGCGGCGGATGCCAAGGAAATGCCAAGGATATACGGAAATGCATGATACCGGAGAGGACCACTCCAAAACTGAGGACCTGCATACCAAGGCTAAGGAGCTCCATACCGAGGCTGAGGAAATGCACATCAAGGCCGACGAGATGTATACCAAGGCCAAGGAGGCACACACCAAAGCCGAGGAGGATTACATCAAAGCTAAGGAATAAGGCGAGTGCAGTGGCGACGAAGGAAAGTGTTCGTGTTTTTGCGTCTTGGGCGTCTTTGCGGTTCAAATAGGGCCTTGATGCGCCCGGAACCGCCCATGGACCGATCCACTGTTTTCATCAGCTACAGCCACGATAGCCCCGAGCATGCCGAGCGGATGCGCGGGCTGGTCGCCAGCCTGGAACGTGACGGCTGTACTTGCCGTCTCGATGTCTACAAGGACACGGCCGAGGACTGGCCGGCCTGGATGACCCAGCAGCTCATGGAGGCGGATAGCGTCCTGTGCGTGGTTACCGAAACCTACGAGAAGCGCTTCCGCGACCAAGAGCTACCCGATGTGGGGCGAGGCATCGGCTGGGAGGCCGGGCTGATCCGGTGTCTGCTTTACGCCCAGAAGCTGCACAACGACCGTATCTTCCCGATCTTTTTCGAGCCTTCAGACAAGCAGTACATCCCACTCGAACTTGTGGGATATGACCAGTTCCTGCTCGACGGATTGGATGGCTACGAATCCCTGCTGCGCAAGCTGCTGGGCCATCCGCTCGACGAGTGGCCCCAACCCGGTCCGGCACCAGAATCTGCCAACCCGGACGACCAAGCCCTTGTTCGACCGGCCCGGCGGAGCTAGGTTAGGCGGGTCCGGGCCGGTTGAACCGAGCCTATCAGAGCCCGATCCGCCAGTTCGGGCTTCCCTGCGCCGACGGATTGCCCCTTCTCGCCTGCTCGATCTGGGCGTCGCCAGTCGCTTCGAGGAACTGGTGGGACGCGAGGAAGAACGACAAATCCTGGACCGGGCCTGGAACGACCGGGATACCCGCATCCTGATCTTCGTCGCCGCAGGCGGGGTGAGCAAAACCGTCCTGATTACGGACTGGATGCTGGGCCTCGTCCACAATCACTGGCAGGGCGTGGACGATTTCTTTAGATTGGTCCTTCTACAGCCAAGGCACCCGGGATCTGGGCACGGCCAACAGCGGCCAATTCCTGGACACCGCCCTGCGCCATTTCGGCGAGACGGCACTGGCCGACAGCCCAAATCCTGCCGAGACCAAAGCCGAGCGGCTGGCTGAGCGTGTAGCGGAGACCCGGACCCTGCTCCTACTGGACGGCGTCAAGCCCCTGCAGCACCCTCGACACGCGGGCGGGCTGGCAGGCCGGCTCAAGGACCTGGGCCTGGAGCGCCTCCTCAAACGCCTGGCCCAATTACCGAGTGCGGGCGGCCTGTGTGTCCTCACCAGCCGGCTGTCCCTGGTGGATCTGAAACGCTTCCATGGCCGAGGCGTGCGGGAAGAAGCGCTCGACAACCTGTCCGCGCGGGCCGCCGCCCGTCTACCGTATCAGGCCGGTGCCCGCCGTGCCGGCGCTGCCGAGATCGATCCCGACCATGCCCCCGATGACCGGGAGCTGCTCGAAGCGGCGCGGGAGCTGAAGGGCCATGCCCTGGCCGCACAACTACTGGGGGGCTATCTCAGGCACGCCCACGGCAGGGATATCCGCCGCCGCGACCGTCTGGACTGGTCCCAAACCTTCGATCTGGAGCAGGAGGACCATACCGGGTCCCTAATGCGTACCTATGAGCACTGGTTCGAGCACCAAGGCAAGCCCGGCCGCCGCCAACTGGCCGTCCTGCGCCTGCTCGGTCTCTTCGACCATCCGACACGCCTGGCACTGCTGGATGCCCTGCGCTCCGCTCCGGCTATCCCTGGCCTGACCGAGCCCCTGTTTGGACCCAACGGGGGGCTGGACACGGAGGATTGGAATCGAGTCCTCACGAGCTTGACCGAGGATCATCGCTTGATCTCGGTCCAGCGTAGCGGGGGCCGGATCGAGCAGCTGGATACCCATCCATTGATCCGCGCCTGGTTCGCCCACCGGCTGCGGCAAGACAACCAAGCCGCCTGGATCGAGGCCCACCGACGCCTGTATCAGCATCTATGCGACATCACTGAATATCGACCCGACACTCTGGAGGGATTGCAACCCCTGTATCAGGCCGTCATGCACGGCTGTCAGGCCGGACTGCAGCGGCAGACCCTGGACACTGTCTACCGTGAGCGCATCCTGCGGGGCACCGACGTCTACAGTACGAAGAAGCTCGGGGCGGTCGGTGCGGATCTGGGCGCGGTGGCCTGTTTTTTTGACCGGCTCTGGGACCGACCCCTCGCCCCAGCTCTCGCCCACGAATCGATCCTGGCTGCTCGGTGAGGCGGCCACTCGTCTGCGCACTCTGGGCCGGCTGGCCGAAGCACTGGAGCCCATGCAAGCGGGATTGGGGACAGCCATCAAATGGCTGGACTGGAAGAACGCCGCGATCCGTGCCGGCAATTTGAGTGAGCTGGAGCTGCTCTTGGGCGATCTGGCTGCCGCCATTGATGATGCCGAGCGGTCAGTCGGCTTCGCCGACAATAGCGAGTTCTATTGTGTTCTATAGTGGGGATGAGTTCTGGCGAATGGCAACGCGCACGACCCAGGCCGATGCATTGCATCAGGCGGGCCAAACGGATCAGGCCCGGCGCCTGTTCGTCGCGGCCGAAGCCATACAGGCCGAGCGACAACCGAAATACCCCCGGCTCTACTCACTGTCGGGCTTCCGTTACTGTGATCTGCTGCTGGCCGATGCCGAATACACCGCCTGGCGGCGGACACTCGACCCTCAGGTCCGAATCCCGGATCTCGCCGATCTGCAAGACACCTGTGATCAAGCCGCCGAGCACGCCGACAGACTCTCGCATGGGTTCGGGGAAAACTCGGCTTACTGGATGAGGCATTGGACCGGCTCACGCTGGGCCGTGTAGCAATCTATCAGGCCCTGCTGACCCTGGCAGACGGGGGATACACTAGCGCAGGAGAGCCGGCACTATCCGGGCTCCAGATCCCCCCGACCGCCATCGACCAACTGACCACAGCAGTCTCCGGCATCCGCAAGTCGGGCCGGACAGACTATCTTCCCCGTGGCCTGCTCAGCCGGGCCTGGCAGCGGTGGTTGACAGGCGATGGTCCCGATTCCTGGAAAGGCGCCGTGGCGGATCTGGATGAGGCCTGGGAGCTCGCCAAGCGTGGCCCCATGCCCCTCTACCAGGCGGATATCCTGCTCACCCACGTCCGGCTGTTCGGACGGAGCGACGGCTATTCTTGGGGCTCGGCGCAGGACGATCTCGCTGAGGCTCGCTGCCTGATCGAAAACCACGGCTACCACCGCCGCGACCGCGAGCTCGCCGACACCGCGGCCGCTTTCCGGAAATGGCAGCTCGGTAGGTTGGGGTGAGGGACGAACCCCAACAACGAGAAGGGTGTCTTCCACGAAAAACAGACCGCGTTCAGACGCCGTTCCAGGTCTTCGTCCAAGCGCACCGACAACATATCGCAAACCTCTCGGGAAACTGTATGACTGTATTACGGCATCCGCAGCCCGGTGTGGCAACAAGCGTAGATCGGATAGGCGAGCACCTATAAGGTAGTGGTTAAATTCAAGTGGCATGGTTGTGTGATGCAGTCATTCAAGCCCCCACTGTTTTTTCCATTCCTGGCGCCTGGATTCCGGCACTCCCTGCCGGAATGATGCGGTGGAGGCTGGCAGACTTCACCACTTAAAATTCAGCTACTACCCCTAAATCAAATAAAAAATCCTGTAAATCTTGATAATCCTGTAAATCCTGTTCTATTCGGGGCTTGTGAAAAATCATTCAGTCAGATCCCACAACCAACACCAAATCATTCAGGATCGCTTACAAAATTGCCTGCGCAGCGAGCCAGCGGTGGGTAAACTCCTACCTGTCCAAGACGAACGCCCATCGACGGGGAAAGCATGGGCCGACACAGCTTCTTAAAGATATCAATGGAACTCTCCGGTTAGGCCTGAGGGAAGGGGAAACGGCGTGAACGAGATCTATTCGACCTGGATTTTGACCCACCGCTGGTCGGTGATCGTGGTGACTCTACTGCTGGTGGCACTGGCCGGAAGCGGTGGCCGGTGGCTGGAGTTTTCGACCGATTACCGGGTGTTCTTCAGCGCCGAGAATCCCCAGCTCACCGCCTTCGAGGAATTGCAGGATACCTACACCAAGAACGACAGCCTGCTGATGGTGCTGGCACCCGCGTCGGGCAATGTCTTTACGCCCAAGGTCTTCGCGGCGATCGTGGATGTCACCGAACGGGCCTGGCAGATACCCTACTCGCTGCGCGTCGATTCTCTGAGCAATTATCAGCACACCTATGCCGAAGGGGACGCGCTGACGGTCATCGATCTGATCGAAGACCCCGCGGCTATGACCCCGGACCAGGTAGACCGGATCCGCATCATCGCCCTGAACGAGCCCTTGCTGGTGCGGCGGTTGGTCTCACCCCAGGGGCATGTCACCGCGATCAATGTCACCGTCGAGCTGCCGGGAAAGAATCCGGGCGCGGAGGTGCCGGCGGCGGTCGCCAAGGCGCGCGAGATCGTTGCCTACGTGGAGCAGACCTATCCGGAGCTCAAGGTCTATCTGAGCGGCGTCGTGATGATGAACAACGCCTTCGCCGAGGCCTCCCAGTATGACATGACCCACCTGCTGCCACTGGCCTTGCTGTTTATCATCGTTGCCGTATTGCTGCAACTGCGCGGCCTGGTGGGCACCCTGGCGACGGTGCTGGTGATTCTGTTCTCGGTGATCGCCGCCATGGGGATCGCCGGCTGGTTCAAAGTGCCGCTGACCGGACCCCTGATGTCCGCACCGACTATCATCATGACCTTGGCGGTGGCCGACTGTGTCCATATCCTTACCAACTGGATGCGGGGTCTGCGCCGGGGCCATGAGAAGAAGCAGGCCATGATGGAGAGCTTGCGCATTAATCTCGCCCCCGTCTTTCTGACCTCGGTGACCACCGCGACCGGTTTTCTGACGCTGAATTTCTCGGATGCGCCGCCGTTCGGGCATCTGGGTACCATCTCCGCCCTCGGCGTCATGATCGCCTTCGTGCTCTCGGTCACCTTGCTGCCGGCGCTGGCGACCCTGTTGCCGTGCCTGATGCGTGGGTGGCGGCGGGCGGACAGTCACCCGATGCTGGGGTTTGCCGACTGGGTGATTCGGCAGCGGCGCCGTTTGCTGATCGGTATGGGCGCAGCCATCCTGACCCTGGTCGCCCTGGTGCCGCTCAACGAGGCCAATGACGTCTTCGTACACTATTTCGACGAGCGCATCCGCTTCCGCACCGATACCGATTTTGTGGCCGAGAACCTGAGCGGTATCTATTTCATCGACTATTCGTTCGACACGGGGGAGCCGGGCGGCGTTGCCTTGCCGGCCCGCCAACGCCAGATCGAGGCCCTGGCCGAATGGCTACGCACCCAACCGGAGGTCGTACACGTCAATACCATCACGGATATCTTCAAGCGCCTGAATCGGAATCTGCACGGCGATGCGGACGCCTGGTACCGCTTGCCCGAACAGCGCGACCTCGCCGCTCAGTATCTGCTGCTGTACGAGATGTCGCTGCCCTATGGTCTGGATCTCAACAACCAGATCGATATCGACAAGCGGGCGACCCGCCTGACGGTGACCCTGCACACCCTGTCGACCAGGGAGGTGCTCGCCTTCGAGCGCCGCGTCTACGATTGGATGGAACGGCATATGCCGGAGCTCCTGACCTATGGCGCCAGCCCCACGGTGATGTTCTCCTATATCGGGACCCGCAATATCCGCAGTATGCTGGGTGGTGCGGTCACCGCCCTGATCCTGATCTCGCTGTTGTTGATGGTGGCGCTCAGGTCCTGGCGCTACGGGCTCGTGAGCCTGATCCCGAACCTAGCGCCGGCGGGGATGGCGTTCGGCGTGTGGGCCCTGATCGACGGTGAAATCGGCCTCGGCGTCTCCGTGGTGGCGGCCATGACCCTCGGCATCGTGGTCGACGATACGGTCCACTTCCTGAGCAAATATCTGCGCGCGCGCCGCGAGCAGGGACTCGACGCCGCCCAAGCGGTCCGCTATGCCTTCGAGACGGTCGGGGTCGCCCTGTGGGTGACCTCGATCGCCCTGATCGGTGGCTTTTTGGTGCTGGCGACCTCGTCGTTCGAGCTCAACGGCGCCATGGGGCTTGTGGTCTCGATCGTGATCGCCTTCGCCTTGGTGTGCGATTTTCTGTTTCTACCCCCGTTGTTGATGCGCCTGGATGCATGGCTGCAACGCGGAGAACCCGGGCACGGCGATGCCCTTACCCCGATTTCGCCATCCATGGCGCTGGATTCCGGCAATCCCTGCCGGAATGACAAGGTGGGGGCTGAACCGTTACCACGAAAACCCGGAGATGGTTTGCTATGAGGGTATCGATGAAGACCTTCAGTACCGCAGGTCCCGTGAAACTGGACGAACACTACAACATCCCTGCACTAGCGCGTTGGGATATGGATGAAATCCGGCGTTTGATCCGGGAACAACGCTACTTCGTCCTCCACGTCCCGCGCCAGACCGGCAAGACCAGCTGCCTGTTGGCATTGATGGAACGACTCAACGCGGAGGCAGGCTATGCCCGCGAACGGCTCGTCGAACGGCGGGATACTCACCTCGACCAACTGGCCGACAAGTACCGAAGCGGGTTATCTGGTGGTTTTCGATCGCACCCCGGATACCTCTTGGGAGAAGAAGCTCTTTATCAGGCAAGAGCAGTATGGAAAATACCGGATCGGGGTGTGGGGAATGTAGAGTCTGTCCGGCTTACCCGTTCGTAGCGAGGGATCGGGGAACCGAGTACCGGTCGGCAAACAAGGGGAAAACTACGAATCACGCGAATCCTCGCAGATCGATTCGCGCGATTTGTCGTTTTCTCTGACGAAGACGAGAGTTCACCTTGATCGATACGGGAGAAAACGATGGCTGGAGCCAGACAACTGATTTTGATTCTGATCCTGCTGGTTTTCAGCGCACCGCTCGCGGCCGAGACCGCCGCGGAGAAGGGATTACGGATTGCAAAAGCGGCCGATCGGCGTGACAGCGGCTGGCAGGATCAGACCGCAGACCTGGTCATGATTCTGCGCAATCGCAGGGGCAGCGAGAGTAGGCGCGAGATCCGCACGAAAACACTGGAAATGCAAAACGACGGCGACAAGAGCCTGTCGCTGTTCGACGAGCCGGCCGATGTCAAGGGAACCGCGATGCTGACCTTTTCCCATGGCCTGAGGCCGGACGACCAGTGGCTCTATCTACCGGCCCTCAAGCGCGTCAAGCGCATCGCCTCGCGCAACAAATCCGGTCCCTTCATGGGCAGTGAGTTCGCATACGAGGATATCGGCTCGCAAGAGGTCGAGAAGTACCGCTACAACTACCTGCGCGAGGAGGCCTGTGGCCCTGGTTGGCGCTGCCATGTAGTAGAGTGCATCCCCGCCTACGAGTATTCGGGGTACTCAAGACAGGTCGGATGGGTCGATACCAAGGAATACCGCCCCGTAACGCTGGAGTTTTATGATCGCAAAGGTGACCATCTCAAGACCCTCAAGTGGAAAGGTTATAAATCCTACAGGCTCCCCGCCAGCAACTACTGGCGCGCCGATGAGATGTTCATGCAAAACCATCAGACCGGAAAGTCGACCACGCTGAAATGGTCCAATTACCGCTTCGGCACAGGACTTGGCAACAGCGATTTCAACAAGAGCGCGCTCGCGCGACTGCGTTGATCCCGAACCGGGTCCGTATGAAGCTCGCAAACAGGCTGTTTCCGGTGCTAGTGATCGCGTTCACGTCCGCGGCATACCCCCTGGACTGGTCTAGGAATCTGGCCGTCGAAGTACGCAGCTTCCCTTCCGCCGCCCGGTGGTCCGAACAAAAGAACGGCGGCCTGTCACTCAGCGTTCAGCCCGAGCTCCGCCATCAGTGGCACGACGGCAAGCGTGGGCTCACCTTCATTCCCTTCCTGCGTATCGACAGCATGGACGAGGAACGCACCCACGCCGATATCCGTGAGTTCAAATACCTGCACGTGGCCGACGGCTGGGAGCTGCGCGTCGGCATCGACAAGGTATTCTGGGGGGTGACCGAATCCCAACACCTGGTGGACATCGTCAATCAGACGGATCTGATCAAGAATACCGACGGCGAAGACAAGCTGGGCCAACCGATGGTGCGGGTCACCAGGGTGCTGGGGAACGGCGCGATCGACCTCTTTCTATTGCCCTGGTTTCGGGAGCGCACCTTTCCGGGCAGCAAGGGGCGCCTGCGTACACTGCTGGTCGTCGATACCGACCGGGCGCGCTACGAATCCGATCTGGAGCACAGACACTTCGACTATGCCTTGCGCTGGAATCAGGCCATCGGCCCCATCGATGCGGCCCTCTCTTGGTTCCACGGAACGGCGCGTGAGCCGGATCTGGTACCCGACACCCAGGATGGCACCTCCAGCCTGATACCCTATTACCCCCTACTGCGGCAGGCGGGCCTGGAGTTTCAATACACCGGCGAGGCCTGGTTATGGAAGCTGGAGGCGGTGCACCGGGATACCCAAGGGAAAGACTATCGCGCGGCGGTCGGCGGCTTCGAATATACCTTCGTCGGCATCCATGACACGCCGCTCGACCTGGGTGTATTGGCCGAATACCACTATGACTCGCGCCGGCTCGATGCCAGCTCACCGTTTCAGAACGACCTCTTTGTCGGCACCCGGCTGACCTTCAACGATACCCAAAGCAGCGAGGTACTGGCCGGCAGCTTCTTCGATCTCGATTACGACAGCAGATCGTTTCGAGTCGAGGCGAGTCGCCGCATTAAACAGAGCTACAAGCTCTCCGTCGAGGGACAGCTCTTTTTGGATATGGCCCCCAGCGACCCACTAGCGGCATTTGCCGCGGACGATTTCATCCGGATCGAGCTGACGCGCTACTTCTGATACCGAAGCGTAGATAGGCGTCTTTAACTTCTAGCCAAGAAGTAACGATTGTTCCATGCTTTAGGCAGTTCCAATCCTTATGGGATGAGGGGGGAAACGACCATGGAACGCAAGCTACAAGGGCCATAACTCATCGTATTCCTGAGCAAGGACACCGAGCTGATCGCCGCGGTATCGGAACGGCTCGCCACGGCGGGCGTCGAGATACTCGGTTTCCCGACCGTCGATGCCCTGACGGCGGAATAGGTGTCCGGTGGCGAGAGCGACCCTGGTGCTGGACACCGAGACCCTGCCCGAGGGACAGGACATCGCCTCGCTGATGGGCCATGTGGAGCAATGTTGGGGCAACCGCCCCATGCTGGCCTGTATCGCCCATTCCGGTGCCATCGAGCTGCGGCTGCAGGCCTTGCGGGCAGGCGCAGACGCCTTCTGGGTCGGCCCTGTGGCTGTGGACGCGCTGGCCGCGCGGCTGCTCGCGCTCAGCGCCACCCCCGGCTCGGACGGCTACCGGATTCTGGTGGTCGACGACCAGCCGGTGGCGGCCAACTTCGCCATCCGGGTCCTGGAGGATGCGGGAATGCACACCCGCAGTGTCGGCGACCCGCGTCGCGCGCTGGAGACCCTGGAGGCGTTTCGGCCGGATCTCGTGCTCATGGACCTGCACGTGCCCGGCGTGGATGGCATCGAGCTGACGGCCCTGATTCATGAGCACGAAGCGGTCTATGCGACCCCGGTCGTCTTTCTGTCCTCGGAGCTGGATCCGGGTCGGCAGCGGACACCCTGCGGGTGGGTGGAAATGACTTCATCGCCAAGCCTGTCCGCCCGGAGCAATTAGTCGCAACCGTCCGCCGGAACATCCGCACCTTTCGCCGGCGGCGGAGGCGGCGACACCCGAGCAGAGACGATATCCCGCCCCCGCCTACCCGCACCGAGAAGGTCCGTTCAAAACCAGGCGAACCAGTCGGCGACAAGGGTGGGAGCGAGCGCCGGCGCCTGCCGACCCCAATCCCGAGCGCGTCGCGCGGCTGACCGCACTGGTCCAAACGGCGCTGCGCTCCACAGGTCTGCAGCTGGTCTACCAGCCCATCATGGCCCTGCGGGGAGAACGGGAGACGCTTTACGAGACCGGTCTACAGCTCAAGCTGCCGAACGGCGAGTACCTGCCGGCGTCCGCTTTCCTCCCCGCCGCTCGGCGGGGCGGTCTGTTGCCGGCCATCGACCGCTGGGTCATGGAGCACGCCCTGGACCGGCTTCAACAGGAGCAGGCGACCCATCCACTGCTGCGGCTCTGCCTGCCTCAGAGTCTGGAGACCCTAGACGCGGAGGAGTGGCTGCCTTGGTTTCGGAACCGGATCGCCGCGCGGGATCTCACCAAGATGCCGCCGATCCTGCAGTTCCAATTCGCCGAGCTGTCCGCCGCGTGGGAGGTCGCCGCGACCCGTTTCGAGGCGCTGCGACGCTTAGGGATCGAGACCTGTTTGGATGTGCCCGAAGACGACCCGCGGATAGCGGACCTGATCGACGACCTAGGTATCGGGCTGATACGGCTCCCCCTACCGCCCACTCGGGCACCGGACCCGGCGTGCTTAGCGGAGCTGGTTACGCGCGTCCACGCGGCAGGGGCCAAGGTCATCGCCGCTCACATCCAAGACCCCCGGACCATCGCCCGCGTCTTCGGCCGCGGCGTCGACTTCATTGCTTCAATAACTTTAGTGCGCGAAGCGCATCATAGTTGGAACTATGGACGTTAAGTCCCTCCACTTTCAGTCCGTGGCTGGTCCACGGATGAGGACGTTAGTCCTCCAGACTATGGACTTTCAGTCCATAGAGGTTGATCAAGGAGATTTCCTGTAACCCCCCTCCGCGGAGCTGGGCTTCGATTTCGGTGAAGAATCAATGGGGTCAGACTCGATTGATTTCTGATTTTATGCTAAGTTTCCCACGCTTCGTGATTCCAGAGCATCCACAGTACGTGATCCAATGTAAATCAATCGAGTCTGCCCCCATTGATTAAAACCCCATCTTCTCGAAGAAGCTCTTGACGCCATCGAGCCAGGATATGGAATGGGGGCTGTGTTTGCTGCCGCCGGCCTGGACTGCTTCGTCGAGTTCGCGCAGCAGCTTCTTTTGGCGCTCGGTCAGGTTTACCGGCGTCTCGACAATCACGCGGCAGATGAGGTCACCTACGATGCCGCCGCGTACCGGTTTCACGCCCTTGTCGCGCATCCGGAACATCTTTCCGGTCTGGGTCCCGGCCGGGATCTTGAGCATGACCTTTCCGTTCAGGGTCGGTACCTGGAGCTCGCCACCGAGGGCGGCGGTGACGAAGCCGATAGGTACCTCACAGAACAGGTGATTGTCCTCACGCGTGAAGATGGGGTGCGCTTCGACCAGGACCTGAACGTAAAGATCTCCCGGCGGTCCACCCCGCTCCCCTGGCTCGCCTTCGCCAGACAAGCGGATGCGATCGCCGGTATCGACACCCGCCGGGACCTTCACCGAGAGGGTCTTCTGCTCCCGGACCCGGCCCTCGCCCCGGCAGTGGCTACAATGCTCTTCGATAACGGTGCCTTGGCCACGGCACCGGGGACAGGTCTGCTGTACCGAGAAGAAGCCCTGTTGCATCCGCACCTGACCACCACCGCCGCAGGTCGAGCAGGTCTTGGCGGAGGTCCCCGGCTTGGCGCCGCTGCCCCCGCAGAACTGGCACCCCACCAAGCTGGGGACGCGGATCTTGACTTCTTTTCCCGCCACCGCCTCTTCCAGGGTGAGGGAGAGGTCGTAACCTAGATCAGCGCCCCGATGCACGCGCCGTCCCCCACTCCGACCCCCACCGCCGAAGATGTCCCCGAACATGTCTCCGAAAATATCGGAGAAGCCGCCGCCGGCGAAGCCCCCTGCCTCGCTGAATCCTCCGCTCGCCTCCACGCCGGCATGTCCGAACTGATCGTAGGCCGAGCGCTTCTTGGGGTCGTTCAGGACCTCATAGGCTTCCTTGGCCTCCTTGAACCTGCGTTCCGCCTCCGCCCCGGGATTACGGTCCGGGTGGTACTTCATAGCGAGGCGTCGGTAGGCCTTCTTCAGGTCGGAGTCGCTGGCGTTGCGGCTGACACCGAGCACCTGGTAGTAATCGCGTTTGGCCATAGCTCCAAAGTGAGTGGACAGTGATCAGTGGACAGGGGGCAGTGGGCAGTCATCTGGCTCCCACGCTGGAGCGCGGGAACGAGCAAAATGGACACGAATCCTCATGCGTGTGAATTCGTGTCCATTCGTGGTTTTTGTAAAGATTCGGGTCCCTCAAGGACCGTAGCATCCTGCCTTACGGGTTTCATCGCGAAACGCCAATCGGACAGGATTACACAGGATTTACAGGATTCTTGTCGTTCCTGAATTTCCCACGCCCTCTCACACGCCTACCAAACCAGCAAGCCCCCTTCACAACAAAAAATCCTGTTAATCCTGAACATCCTGTTAATCCTGTACGATTAGCTGGCGAGACTGAACGTTGCCTTAAACCCGTAAGGCTGCGCTTTGCCCGCCCTACGGTCCTTGTTTGGGTAGGGGTTAAATTTGAAAGTGGCATGGTTGTGCGACCGAATGACTCGAACCCCCACTGTTTTTGCCATCCATGGCACTAGATTCCGGCAATCCCTGCCGGAATGACGAGGCAGGGGCCAGCAAACTTCACCATTTAAAATTTGTCCACTACCCCCAACTTAGACGATTTCTGTCAAATGACAGACCAGCCTGCTTGTCTTTGCGTCCGTCTTCTGGGTCGCGACAACAGTTACATCGCACAACGATGCGCCTGCTGTCGCTCCTTGAAGACGAACGAATAGCCGACCCACCCTGGTCTATCATTTTCCGGCAATCGCCTTAAACCTTAACCACTACCTCACTGTCCACTGATCACTGACGACTGACACTATTTCTTGTCGTCTTTGACCTCTTCGAATTCGGCGTCCACCACGTCGTCCTTAGTACCGCCGGTCTCATCCCCACCGCCCTTAGGATCCATGTCAGGTCCCGCCGCACTGCCGGGCGCACCGCCCTGCTGCTGGGCGTAGAGACGCTCGGCCATTTTGGCGGAGGCCTCGCCCAGGGCCTTGAGCTTGCTGTCGATGGCGTCCTTGTCCTCGCCTTTCATGGTCTCTTCCAGAGCTTTGATGGCGGACTCGATGGACGCCTTTTCGCCGGACTCCAGCTTGTCCCCGAGCTGTTCCATGGACTTGCGGGTAGCGTGGATCATGGTATCCGCCTGGTTGCGGATTGCTACTAGTTCGTGGAATCTGCGGTCGTCTTCCGCATGGGCCTCGGCGTCCTTGATCATCCGCTCGATCTCGTCGTCCGAGAGGCCGGACGAGGCCTTGATGACGATGGACTGCTCCTTACCCGTGGCCTTGTCCTTAGCCGAGACATTGAGGATACCGTTGGCGTCGATGTCGAATTTGACCTCGATCTGAGGCACCCCGCGGGGGGCCGGGGGGACATCGGTCAGGTCGAACCGCCCCAACGACTTGTTGTCGGCCGCGCGTTCGCGCTGCCCCTGCAGCACGTGTACCGTTACCGCGGTCTGATTGTCGTCGGCGGTGGAGAATATCTGCTGGGCCGAGGTGGGGATGGTGGTGTTCTTTCCGATGAGTTTGGTCATCACCCCGCCCAGGGTCTCGATCCCCAAGTTCAAGGGGGTTACGTCGAGCAGCAGGACGTCTTTGACCTCGCCACCGAGCACGCCGCCCTGGATGGCCGCGCCGATGGCCACCGCCTCGTCGGGGTTGACGTCCTTGCGCGGTGCCTTGCCGAAGAAGGCATCGACCTGTTCCTGGACCTTGGGCGTCCGGGTCTGGCCGCCGACCAGGATCACCTCGTCGATGTCACCCGCGGTCACCCCGGCGTCCTTGAGGGCAACGCGGCAGGGCTCGATGGTGCGCTCCACCAAATCGTCCACCAGGGACTCGAACTTGGCTCGGGTGAGCTTGATGTTCAGGTGCTTGGGTCCGGCCGCATCGGCCGTGATGTAGGGCAGATTGATGTCGGTCTGGTGACTGGAGCTGAGCTCGATCTTGGCCTTCTCGGCGGCCTCCTTGAGGCGCTGCAGGGCCAAGGGATCATTACGCAGGTCAACGGCTTGATCCCGTTTGAATTCGGCGACCAGGAAGTCGATGATGCGTAGGTCGAAATCCTCGCCCCCGAGGAAGGTATCCCCGTTGGTCGAGAGCACCTCGAACTGATGCTCGCCTTCGATCTCGGCGATCTCGATGATGGAGATATCGAAGGTCCCCCCGCCCAGGTCGTAGACCGCGAGCTTTTGATCGCCCCGCTGCTTATCCATACCGTAGGCCAGGGAGGCAGCGGTCGGCTCATTGATGATGCGCTTGACATCCAGGCCCGCGATCCGACCGGCATCCTTGGTCGCCTGCCGCTGGGAGTCATTGAAATAAGCGGGCACGGTGATGACGGCCTCTTTGACCTCTCCTCCCAGATAGTCCTCGGCAGTCTTCTTCATCTTCTGGAGGACCTTGGCGGAGATCTCCGGCGGGGCTATCTTCTTGCCGTTGACCTCGACCCAGGCGTCGCCGTTGTCCGCCCTGACGATGCTATAGGGGACCATGTCCTTGTCCTTCCCCACTACCTGGTCATCGAACCGCCGGCCGATCAGTCGCTTGATGGCGAACAGGGTATTTTTCGGATTGGTAACCGCTTGCCGCTTTGCGGACTGGCCGACCAGGACCTCATCGTCGCTGCTGAAGGCAACGATGGAAGGGGTGGTGCGGTCGCCTTCCGCGTTCTCGATGACCTTGACCTTGTCCCTTTCCATGACGGCGACGCAGGAGTTGGTGGTACCCAGGTCAATGCCGATGATCTTGCCCATGATGCTCTTTCTCCGAATTGTTCTGGTCGCTCGACGCGCCTTCTCTGCCGATTCAGTTGGGGTAAAACCCCGTGGTTTTCAAGCCTGTTCCGATGCCGGCGCCGCCGCGACGATCACCATGGCCGGTCGCACCAGCCGGCCATTGAGCAGATAGCCCTTCTGGATCACCGTGACCACCGTGTTGGGTGCCGCATCTGCCGTGGGTTGCATGGTCATGGCCTGGTGATATTCGGGGTCGAAGGGTTGACCCTGGGGGTCGATCCGCTCGACGCCGAATTTGCCCATCACGTCCGTGAGCAGCTTGAGGGTCAGCTCCGTGCCTTCGCGGAGCTTGGCAATGTCCGCGCGCTCGTCTCGGGCCGCGTCGTGGCCCAGCTCCAGGCTGTCGCGCACCTGCAGCAGCTCGCGCACAAAGCCTTCGAGGGCGAACTTGTGTGCCTTCTCCAGCTCGTTGGCCTGCCGCCGTTTCAGGTTCTCCATCTCGGCTCGGACCCGCAACAACTGGTCCCAATTTTCGTCCGCCTTGGCCCGTGCCGCTTCCAGCAGATCGGTCAGACGCTCTGGCATATCGTCCCCGGCCGGGTCGGCGTCATCCGCCGCTGTCGCTTCGGCTTCCGCTGTCACCACACCCTCCTCCACCGCCATCACCTCCTCCGTTGCCTCCGCCGCCGGCACGTCCTGCGCCGATGCGTCCTGTCCTTCCGGCTCCTGCTCCAGCTTGTCTGTCTCTCGCTCCCCTACCATCTGAACCTCCAAGTGCCGTAGGGTGGGCTGTGCCCACCCTACAGGATATGTGCAGAACATGAAGAAACGGCGTATTAGTGTCGTTTGCCCTATTGTTGCTTCAGAGCCGCCGTCAACAGACGCGCGGTCATGTCCACCAGGGGGATGACCCGCGGATAATTCATGCGTGTCGGCCCGATCACCCCCAGCACGCCGATCACCTGATCGTCGATACCATAGGGCGCCGTGACCAGACTACAGTTGTCCAGCAATCGATAACCGGACTCCTCGCCGACGAAGATCCGCACCCCCTCGGCCGCGATGCAGCGATCGAGCAGATGTAGGATCTGGCTCTTCTCCGTAAAGGCGTCGAAGAGCTGCTTGAGTTGTTCCACGCTCGCCAGCTCGTTGAATTCCATCAGGTTGGTCTGGCCGGCGATAAAGCAATCGTCGGTGCCCTCGGCAGTCTCGGCGGCCTCCACTACCCGTTGTGCCATCTCTACCGCCTGCAGCGTGCCCCGGTCCATATGCTCGCGGGTGGCCTTCATGTCCGCCACCAGACGCCTGCGCACTGCGTGCAAATCCTGGCCGGTGAACATGTCGTTCAAACAGTTTGCCGCCTGCTCGAGCTCCGCCGGTGAATAGCCGCGATCCGGATTGACAATCCGGTTGTGGACTTCACCATCGCTGGTCACCAGAATCGCCAGCACCCGGTTCCCGGACAGGGATAAAAACTCGATCCGGCGGAAGGCACTGGGCTCGTGGCGCGGCATCATGACCACCCCCGCGAGGTGGGTCACGCCGGAAAGCAGCTGGGAGGCGCTTTCGATCAGCGTGGAGGCATCACTCAGGTCGTTCAGCTGGCGACGCATCGCGTCCACTTCCTGCGCGGCCAAGCGCTTGACGGTAAGCAGGGAGTCGATAAAGAGCCGGTAACCCGAATCTGTAGGCACCCGCCCGGACGAGACATGGAGCGAAGACACCAGCCCCATCTCCTCCAGATCCGCCATCACATTGCGCACTGTCGCCGGACTCAGCTCCAGGCCCGTTTCCTTCGACAGGGTCCGTGAGCCCACGGGCTGACCGTCCTTGATATAGCGTTCAATCAGGACCTTGAGAAAATGCTGGGCGCGCTCGCTGACTTGGTTGTCACCGCCGGCAGTACTCGTCATCAAGGCCCTCGCGCGGGAAATCGAAGCTCGACCACAGCGGGCAGGTTAGCACTCGATTCATATGAGTGCTAACAGCGGCAATGTAGGATTTACATGCAAGGCTGTCAACTTGGAACTGTTTCTCCGCTGATGCCATCTTTAGAAACTGTCTGGTTAAAAGCAATCCTGAATTATATGGCGTTGTCCGGAGGATTCGACGTGTTGCGTTTCGACGCCCAAGGGGGTAGTGTTCTAATTTTGTTTTTCAGGGTTCAAATAGAACTTCTAAATCAATACTTTATGTCCCGGAAACAATAGAGTTGCAACACCACCCCCAAGGGCTTGTTGATCCGCGGCCAGACCCGTGCCGGCGTCTCAACGCAACCTACACCCACATTATCACTCGCGCGGCCTGTCCGTGCGGACCTCGCTTTGCGTCTAGGTCGGGTCAGGCGCGTCGGCCGATCCCGAAGTACAATCACCGGGCCGAACGCGCCGTAAACCCAACACGCCGGATTCCATAACCAACACCAAACAATCCGGGACTGCGCCCGGACAGGCACGGCGCCGAACGCGGCGTAACGCAACCCGCCGCTCGGATTTGTTCTAACCGGACAGCCCCTAATTTCCGCAGATGACCCAGGTTTCCACACCAAGCCGATTGCCCTGACCGGAAAATCCTGATACCAATAAAATCCGATCGAGTTTGACGTTTCCCCCGCCCGGTACGGTGCATGAGGGACGTGGTTGTCCAGGTCGCGTCGACATTTAGCCCGTAGGACGAGTAAAGTGGAGTCTGCCCCCCGGCGGGGGAGAGAAAAGGGGTAAACTCCGACTTTCGGGCGTGTCTCCTAATGGTACAGGATTCACAGGATTCCAAGGATTAACAGGATATTATGATTGTTATTTAAGAAAAATAATCCTGTTAATCTTGTTAATCTTGTCTATTAGTGGTTGGCACGAGGATTATGCCAACAGTCCCTGGTACCTGAGGCAGACGGGCAGATGTCCAACTTCAAGACAATCGGCATCATCGGCAAGCAGGACGAGGCCCCCAAGGTGTGGGAAACCCTCAACCGGCTGGTCAAGTGCCTGCACGCTTCGAGACGCAAGGTCTTCTTCGACGATGTGAGCGGGGCCAATGTCGCGGCGCCCAAAGAGCACATTGTCAGTCTCAGGGAGATGGGCCGGTGCTGTTCCCTGGTGATCGTGGTTGGCGGCGACGGCACCCTGCTCCATGCCGCCCGCACCATGGCGGAGTTCCAAGTACCCCTGGTGGGCATTAATCTGGGGCGCCTTGGTTTTCTGGCCGATGTGTTGCCGCAAGAGATCGAGACCAGCATCGAGCACATCCTCGCCGGCAAGTACGAGGAAGAGCCCCGCCACATGCTGCAGGCGCGGATCAGCGGCGAAGCAGCGGAGGTGGACGATTGCCTGGCCCTCAACGACGTGGTGGTCCACCGATGGAACCCGGCCCGGGTGATCGAGCTCGAGACCTATATCGGAGGCGTCTTCGTCAATGCCCAGCGCTCCGACGGCATCATCGTCGCCACCCCGACGGGCTCCACCGCCTATGCCCTGTCCGGGGGCGGCCCACTGCTGCATCCGGCCCTGGATGTGTTGGCGGTGGTCCCCATCTGTCCCCACACCCTGAGCAACCGGCCGCTGGTGGTCGCCGGCGACAGCCACATCGAGATCCGCATCGGGGAACAGGATCGGGATCAGGTCCGGGTCACCTGCGATGGGCTCACGGCATCGCAGCTCATATCCCCTGCTCGGGTCTTCATCGACAAGGCCCCTTGGCCCACCCGCCTGCTCCACCTCAAGGGACACGACCACTACAAGCTCCTGCGCGCCAAGCTGGGTTGGGGAGGACGGCCCCCGTGCCAATCGTCCTGAGCCGGAGACAACCCCCGTCGGGTTGTTGATATCACCGTCGTGCCGACCGCTAATTAGGACAAGATTGACAGGATTTCCACGATTAACAGGATTATTCCCCTTAAATAACAATTATAAGATCCTATTAATCCTGGAAATCCTGTGAATCCTGTGCCATTAGGAGACAAGCTCAGAGGTCGCGGTTTACTCCTTGATCAAATGTCAACACGCTCTAGCATCTCGTTTTACCTTAATCTTCATGTTTATGAAACCTCCTGTAGGGAACAGCCTCCGTGCCGTTCCGAAGAATCCGCACCAAATCCCGGAACGCCACGGAGGACGTTCCCTACGGAAAATCAAGAAACGGAGTACTAGTTTCATCGTCCATCCGCCCCCATGCTGACGCATATCTTGGTCACGGATCTGGCGATCGTCAGCGGCCTCGAGCTGGATTTCGAGGCCGGCATGACGGCACTCACCGGCGAGACAGGGGCGGGTAAATCCATCCTCATCGACGCCCTGGGGCTGGTGCTGGGGGACAAGGCCGATGCCCAGCTGGTGCGCGCCGGCTGCGAACGGGCGGAGATCATCGCCGGGTTCGACCTGCGGGCTAGTCCCGAGGCCCGGGACTGGCTCGCCGGCCAGGACCTGGACGCGGGCGACGACTGCCTGGTGCGCAGACTCCTCATGCGCCAGGGGCGCTCCCGGGCCTATATCAACGGCCACCCGGCCACCGGGGCCCAGCTGCAGGGTCTGGGCGAACGCCTGGTCGATATCCACGGCCAACACGCCCATCAATCCCTGCTCCGGGCGGCGCACCAACGAGATCTGCTCGACGACTACGGCGATATGAGCGATCTCGCGGCCCAGGTAGCCGACCTGTATCGGACCTACCGCGAGCATGACCAGCGGCTGGATCGCCTCCGGGCCGAGAGCGCCGATCGGGCCGCGCGTCTGGAGCTGCTGCGCTACCAAGTGGAAGAGCTTACGGACCTGGATCTGGACGCCGCCGCAATCCGTGAGTTGGACCAGGAGCAGAAACGGCTCGCCAATCTGGGGGAGCTACAGGGCACGACCGGCCGCCTGCTGCAACGGCTGTACGAAGGTGAACCCTCGCTGCACGCCGAGCTCAGCCATGCCGGCGCCGATCTGGAGACCCTCAGCGACCTGGACGCACGCCTGTCCGCGACCCGCGAGCTGGTGGTAGGCGCCGCCATCCAGGTCGAAGAGGCGGCAGCCAACCTGCGCCGCTACCTGGACGAGCTGGATCTAGACCCAGGGCTCCTGGGGCAAGTAGAGCAGCGCCTCACCCAGGTCCACGACCTGGCCCGCAAGTATCGGGTGCCCCCGGACCGGATCCCCGAGACCCTCCAGGCCATGCGCGCGGAGCTGGAGGCCCTGGAACACGACGACATGGCCTTGGAGACCCTGGCCGAGGAGTGCGACCGGGCGCGCGCGGCATTGCTCACCGCCGCCGAACAGCTCAGCGACGCCCGCTCCCGGACCGCCCAGCGGCTCTCCGAGACGGTCACCAAGGCTATGCAGGGGCTCGGAATGAGCGGCGGACGCTTCGCGGTGGAGGTCACCAGGGTCCGGCCCGAGTCAGCTACCGCCCAGGGACTCGACCGGGTGGAGTTCCTGGTCAGCGCCAATCCGGGCCAGCCCATGCAACCCCTGGCCAAGGTAGCCTCCGGGGGCGAGTTATCCCGGATCAGCCTCGGCCTGCAGGTCGCCACCGCCGAATGCGGCGCGGTGCCGACCCTGATCTTTGACGAAGTCGATGTGGGAATCGGCGGCGGCGTGGCCGAGATCGTCGGCGACCTGCTACGGACCCTGGGCGGGACACGCCAGGTCCTCTGCGTCACCCACCTGCCCCAGGTGGCGGCCCAGGCCCACAACCACTTACTGGTCCGCAAGCTCACCCGCGCCGGCCAGACCTACACCGATATCGAAAACCTGGGAGCAGCGGAACGCGTGGACGAAGTCGCCCGCATGTTGGGAGGCCGGGAGATCACCCGCAAGACCCTGGACCACGCCCGCGAGATAATCGAGCGTTCTCAGAGACTGTCTAAAAACTAACTTATTGATTTTGCTTGTTCCCACGTTCCAGCGTGGGAACACCACTTTGGCCACTCCAGTGGCCAGGCTTGGTGACGCTGGAGCGTCAAGGCTTGCTCCCACGCCGGAGCGTGGGAGCCAGATGACTAACCCATTGATTTTGAAAGTTAAAAAAATTCATAAAGATCCCTCGCTACGCTTCGGGATGACACAACGCACGTCCTTGTCATTTCGAGCGCAGCGAGAAATCTTTAGGTTCAAGCGGTTGGCAGGTGCTCAAGTTATAGACAGCCTCTCACGTCCTAGTACCCCATTTCGCCTTATTGTTCGCTCTCAGCGCGGCGAGAAGCGGCCAGATGCGAGGCGCGCGAGCGCAGGAATAGCTCCTCCTCTTTCAAGCTCGCGCAACACCGCAGCTGGTTGCTTCTCGCCGCACCCGAAGGGAGCTCCCCAAACACGCCAAGGCGGCGTTACAGCGCTTGGCAAGAGCGTGGGCTCCCTGCGCGCGGTGCCTTGCCGTGACGCGTTTGGGGGGCTCTGAGCGTGAAAAATAAGGCGAAACGGGGTACTAAGTCGTGTTGACATTTAGAAGGTCCGCACAGCGGACCCTACGCTAACCACTTGATTGACTGTAGGGTCCGCTGTGCGGACCGCTTGGGTGTTGCAGTCATTTAACATATGAAAAACAACCGATTAGGGTTAAATGCCAACAGGACCTAGCTTCCCGGTCGGCCTGAGATAGAGTGATCACCCATGTCTACATGGAATGCACGGCATTATCTCAAATTCGACGATGAGCGCACGCGGCCGGCAGTGGATCTGGTTGCTCGCATCCATGTGGAAACGCCACAGGAGATTGTCGATCTTGGATGTGGCCCCGGCAACAGCACACAGGTTCTACGTGCACGCTGGCCGGACGCGATTATTCGCGGTATAGACAATTCGCCGGAGATGGTCGACGCCGCCCGCGCGGCCTACCCGGCGCAAGACTGGATACTGGCCGATATTCCGACTGGGTCCCGGACCGACCGGTGGATCTTGTCTTCTCCAACGCGGCTTTGCAGTGGCTCGGCGACCATCGCAGGCTACTGCCGCGACTCTTCTCGGCGGTCGCCGATGGCGGTGCCTTCGGCTTCCAGATTCCGAGCAACGGCTATGCGGGGATCCGTAAGCGCATACACGAGATAGCCGAGGCTCCCATGTGGCGCGATCGGATGACGGCTGCTCGCGCAGCACTGACGATGGAAGAACCATCGGTCTACTACGATATCCTCGCTGGACAAGCTACCGCCGTCGATATCTGGCAGACCGAATATTTCCACCGGCTGGAGAGCTCCGACGCCATCGTCGACTGGATGCAGGCACCGGGTTATGTCCTTTTCTCGAAGCACTGGATGACGATAACGAACGGCAAGGGTTTATGCGGCTGCTGCGCGCCCGGGTCACCGCTGACTATCGGCCTCACCCTGACGGCAAGGTCCTGTTTCCCTTTCAGCGCACCTTCGTGATTGCATACCCTTGACAAACAAGGGAAAAACGACGAATTACACAAATCTTCGTGGATCAATTCGCGCGGATTCGCGTGATTCCTAGTACCCCGTTTCATGCGATCTTCCTTGTAAATTTACCATCTACTGATAAATTTACAAGGATGTTGGAGCGCAATACCCTACCGTCAGTGATTCGGGGCTTGTCTCGGCAGGCCGCCGTGATTTTATTCGGACCCAGGCAGGTCGGTAAGACAACCCTGGCCCTGGAAGTCGCCAAGACTCAACCATCGGTCTACCTGGATCTGGAATCCCTTTCCGACCGCAACAAGCTTTCCGATCTGGAGCTCTATCTGGAATCACACCAAGACAAGCTGGTGATCCTGGATGAGATACACCGCTTCCCGGAACTCTTCGAGGTACTGCGGGGCTCGATCGACCGGGGACGACGGCAGGGGCGCAAAACCGGCTGCTTTTTACTCCTAGGTTCGGCCTCGATGGAGCTGCTGCGGCAATCCGGGGAGTCGCTTGCCGGCCGCGTTTCCTATATCGAGCTGCCGGTCTTGAATCTGCTAGAAATCCGGCCGCAGGACATGCAAGAAGAGGCCCTCTGGGTCCGGGGTGGTTTTCCGGAAAGTTATCTGGCCACGGACGAGGTGATGAGCTTTTCCTGGCGGGTCGATCTGCTACGCACCTATCTGGAACGCGATATTCCGCAATTTGGCTCCCGCATACCGACCGCAACGCTGCGCCGTTTCTGGACCATGCTGGCGCACGCCCAGGGGGGGTTGTTCAACGCCTCCAAGCTAGCGAGCGGCTTGGGGGTAAAGGGACAGACCGTTGCCCGCTACGCGGACCTGCTCGTCGATTTACTGCTGGTGCGCCGCCTGCTACCCTATCACGCCAATACCCGTAAACGGTTGGTCAAATCCCCGAAGGTGTATATCCAGGACAACGGCCTGGTGCATGCCTTGCTCGATATCCGGGAGAGAGAAAGCCTACTGGGATACCCGGTCGTCGGCCCGAGCTGGGAGGGGTTCGTGCTCGAGACCCTGCTCAATCTCTGGTCCGGACCCGAACCCCCTAGCTTTTATCGGACCTCGGCTGGCGCCGAAATCGATCTCGTACTTCCGATATCGTCTCAGGACCGCTGGGCCATCGAGATCAAATGCGGATTGTCTCCCGGCATCGACAAGGGTTTTCATCAGGCCAGGGAGGATATCCGGCCTGCCGAGAGTTTTATCGTCTATTCCGGGACGGAACGGTTCCCACTCGCCCCAGGCGTCCAGGCCATCGGATTGCGGGAGCTGGCGGAGAGACTGGTTGAGCATTCTCAAACACATTAAAGGCGCAAAGGGTGTAAACCAATGCCGGTGTTGAATGCGGGGTCCGCCGCGCAGGGCGAGCGCGTATAAATTTCTTGGCGATTAACCGGTTGCTGCCGGCTTGCGGTCGTCAGCCGCAACTACGGGGGTTCGCCATGAACGGTAGGCGCCGGCTTGCCGGCGCTGGGCTAGAAGGCAACCAAGCCGACAGGTCGAACCTCAGCAAAGCGCGGGCAAGCCCGCGCCTACGAGCCTTCCAGCGCTGGGAAAACCAATTCGGCAACTTCATGTTTTTTGGAAGATTTATACGCGCTCACTCTGGTCCGCTGTGCGGGCCTTCCAAATGTCAACATGCCTTGAAATATAGCGATTGATCTACCCTGGGTAGCCGTCGACAATAGGGTATCTTGGAAGTTTCAAGCACCTGTGCAGGGCGAGGCTGACCTGCCCTGCTCAATCGGAAAGTCTTGTAGGTCGGGTTAGGCGCGTCTCTCGATGGTGGGGGATGCCAACACCTTCGAACGTGCCGTAACCCGACATTCGATCATGCGCGGCTTGTTTGCTCCGTAGAGAACACAGATTTAAAGGAAACCGGCTGCATACAGCTGCGTCAGCTGTGGATTCGATAGACCGCGTTGTTCGGGCCAGTACGGATGCTCTCAGCTACTGATAGCATCGAACGAGCGGGGGTGGTGGGTAAATTTTGGAAATTAGTAGTTATAGGCTTGACGTCTAGAAGAATCTAGGATAGAGTTTCAATCAAGGAGGATAATATGATGAATTTGTTCCGAATTTCAACACTGTTCCCAGATCATGAGGCGTGCATTGAGCATCTTGAGGAAGTCCGCTTCCGGGATGGCGATTACTGTCCACATTGTGA
>Ga0209679_1000206_pt1 | contig 27715 bp, 24 predicted proteins | sample WorMetHEROISLAND_4_FD_187408 | JGI IMG/M metagenome (GOLD analysis project Ga0209679, IMG submission 187408) | Marine gutless worms symbiont microbial communities from Max Planck institute for Marine Microbiology, Germany - Olavius sp. 2 HERON... ...
GCGGGGATTTAACTACCTGGCCAAGGTGATAACGGGAGTGAAGTTTAAAGATGGAATCGAGGTGACGACGGGCAATTAGGTAGCAGCTGGATCAATATCCAAACACCAGATTTGACGAGAACTCTTTTTGCTTGCATACAACAACCTAACGTAGTTCAGTCGGGAGCCTAAGCGTCTTTTCGAGGATTCTACGTGGGAGGTGCAGGTGGTGGTGGGTAAGTACTGGCTGATAGTAATTCAACCCTTTTACTCGTTATCGCGCGACGTTCTTATCGACTTGCCTCTAAAATCCACTTTGAAATGTAATCAACAACTCCTGGTGCGTAGATGTTTCGACCCGCAACGATGGCATAGAGATTTGAGTGCTAGGGAATTTGCGAAGAGAGTTGGTAGTCGAACCAACGGGATTTTAGAAGACCATGAGTGGCTTCGGGCCAAACAACGACTTCGTTGCTAGGATGGCCATTGGCCAAACTTTGCTCGTAAATCCGTGCTTCCCTTTTCGCATCGACGTTTAGATCGCGTTCGCCAAAGATGGCTAACATAGGCGCAAGGATCTGTGGAAGTTCTGCGGTGGAATCAGCCAAATAGTTCTTGGCCGCGAAGTAGAAACGCGCTTCATCCATTCGATTTTCATCAGTGGTGAGTTGCGAGTAGCGTTTATAACTGAGAGGGTCGGCGAAAACCTCTTTGCTATTCTCTATTTGTTGCTGATTGTACGCTCGGATATAGTCGTCGGTATGTCCTGCGGCTTTGAGTCGTACAGATGCGAAGTAGGCGCCCTGCATCTGCCAGTTGGTTGCACCACCAACGATAACGTAATAGGTGTCCCGTGAAACCCGAGTGGCCACTTTCGGGAGTACCCAACCCGCTTGCGAGAACCCGAGATACCCAACGCTATTCCCCGTCGCGGCGGTGACCTCACGAACCGCATTCAATGCCGCTATGGCCTCGTCGGCACGATCCACCATCGATTGCGTTAACCAATCCCCGGAACTTTTACCGATACCAGGCTTGTCCCACGAAAAAATACCTATTCCACGATCCAGTAGGGCATTCATGAGCGGGAGATATTTACCTTCGGAAAACCGATCTTGCAGGCCATCCCCGTGCACGAAAAGAGCAATAGTGGCGGATTCGTTGCCTGGTGGCAGAATCAAAGTGCCGGTTAACCTCGCATCTTTCGTACTAAACGTAATGTCTTGCTGCTGATTTTCGGATAGATCGAAATCGCTCAAACCCTGGAGAACCAAAATCCCGGCAGATAGGGCGAGTAGGAGAGGGATGCCGATGACAACTAGTCTAACTGTTTTGCGTTTCATTCTCGGGACGTTCTGGGGGCAGCGTTCTGGGGACCGTTTACCTAACTCAATGGAGATGGGGATTCGAAATAGCGCGTTAAAACCTCAAAGAGGTCTATTTAAACTAAGTTATGTAAACTGTCCCCGGCGTTTTGGACTACTACAGTGATGCAGCCCGTTCGCGAAGCACAAATTTCTGAATCTTGCCGGTGGAGGTTTTGGGTAAGTCGCCAAAGATGACGGTGCGAGGAATTTTGTAACCCGCCATGTTTTCGCGACAGAAGGCGATGACTTCATCTTCGGTTGCGGAAGCTCCTTCGCGCAACGTAACAAAGGCACAGGGCGTTTCGCCCCATTTTTCATCGGGTCGAGCGACGACGGCGGCTTCGAGTACAGCGGGGTGTTTGTATAGCGCGTTCTCCACCTCGATGGTGGAGATGTTCTCGCCGCCGGAGATGATGATGTCTTTGGCGCGATCCTTGAGCTGTACATAACCGTCGGGATGCATTACGCCCAAGTCGCCGCTGTGAAACCATCCGCCTCTGAACGCCTCTTCTGTCGCCGTGGGGTTCTTTAGGTAACCTTTCATGACGACGTGGCCGCGCAGGAACACTTCGCCAAGCGTTTCACCGTCGGCGGGTGTCGGCTCGAGCGTTTCGGGATCGGCTACCATCAATCCTTCCAGTACGTGGTAGCGTACTCCCTGGCGCGATTTCAATTGTGCCTGCTCTTCGATGGGGAGGGCGTTCCACTCCTCGTGCCAATCGCACACAACGGCAGGACCATAGCTTTCGGTGAGTCCGTAGACGTGGGTCACCTTGAAGCCTTGGCGTTCCATGGTCTCCAGCACGGCCGCGGGGGGAGGGGCGGCGGCGGTCATTACTTGTACAGTGTGATCGAACTCGCGCCGTTGCTCCGGCGTTGCATTGATCACCATGCCGAGCACGATGGGGGCGCCGCAAAAATGCGTGACCTTATGGTCGGCGATAGCGTCGAAGATGGCAGCGGCTTCGACGCGCCGTAGGCAGACACTGGTTCCGGCAAGTGCTGCTAAAGACCACGGGAAGCACCAGCCGTTGCAATGGAACATGGGCAGCGTCCAGAGGTAGACCGGGTGCTTGCTCAGATCCCACGCCATGATATTGCCGATGGCGTTCAGATAGGCGCCACGGTGGTGATACAGAACCCCTTTGGGGTTACCGGTGGTACCGGAGGTGTAGTTCAGCGCGATGGAATCCCATTCGTCTTTCGGTGGTTGCCAAACGAACTCGGGATCGCCCCCGTTCAACAGCTCTTCGTAGGTCAATGAACCGAGGCGTTCTCCTCCCGGGTGGAGTGGGTCATCGATGTCGATCACCAGCGGTGGAGCGTCCATTTTTTCCAGCGCTTTGCGAACGGTGTCCGCAAACTCACCGTCGGTGATGAGGATTTTCGCCTCGGCGTGTTCCAGGATGAAGGCGATCATCGCCGCATCCAGGCGAACATTGAGTGCATTGAGAATACCCCCGGCCATGGGAACGCCGAAATGCGCTTCGTAAAGCGCCGGTATGTTGGGCGCCATAACGGCAACGGTATCCCCATCGCCGATGCCATGTCTCTGCAGTGCGGAGGCCAGTCGCCGGCAGCGCTCGTAGGTCTGCGACCAAGTGTAGCGCTGTTCACCATGGATGAGGGAGATCCGCTCCGGATAAACCTTCCCCGCGCGGTCGAGAAAACTGACGGGAGTGATGGATGAATAGTTCGCGGGGTTTTTCGTGGAGTCTGTTTGTTGCACAATTCGTGACATGCTGAACTACTCCTTTATGATTATTTGCACCGCAATACCGCACCTATGCACGACTTAGGAAAAGAAGGCTGGTATCTCCTCTTTGGAGAGTGGGTGGCTAAAGAGATAACCCTGAGCCTCGTCGCAACCCTCTTCGACGAGAAACGCCTTTTGCTCTTCGGTCTCAACACCTTCCGCGATGACGTGAAGTTGTAAACTCTTGCCCAGTGCGATCACAGCGCGAGTAATCGCCAAGTCGTTGACGTCGCCAGGGATATCGCGCACAAAGGACTTGTCGATCTTCGGTCGGTGGATGGGGAGTTGTTTCAAGTGGCTGAGTGACGAGTAGCCGGTGCCGAAATCGTCGATGGCCAATGTAATGCCGAGCTGGCGCAAACCTTCCAGGGTCCGGATACCCTGATCGGCTTGGGTCATGATAAAGCTTTCGATCACTTCGAGTTCCAAATGCTCTGGATCGAACCCGGTCTTTTCCAGGGTCTGCTTGACGACACCAACGAATTCCGATCTTTGGATCTGAGCGCCGGATACATTGATCGCGAGGCGGTCAAACGCCATTCCGGCATCGAGCCATTGTTTGGCCTGACGGCAGGCGTTTTCCAGTACCCACTCTCCGATGGGAAGTATCAGCCCTGAACGTTCCGCTGTCGGAATAAATCGGTCGGGTGGTATGTTGCCGTACTGCTTGTGGTGCCAACGGAGCAGTGCTTCGATGCCCACCGCTCTACCGCTCTACCGCTCTACCGCTCTACCGCTCTACCGCTCTCCAGATCCAATTGCGGTTGGTAGGCGAGATCGAGTTCGTTGTTCTCTATGGCGTGGCGCAGTTGGTTTTCCAGCAGCACGCGTTCGAAAGCCGATGTCGTCAGCTCCGCGGTGTAGAATTGGTAGTTGTTTCGCCCCTGATCCTTGGCGCGATACATGGCGGCGTCGGCGTTACGCACCAGCGTCGTAGTATCTTCACCATCGGAGGGGAATAGGCTGATACCGATGCTCGCGGACAGATGAAAGACGTGCTCATGAACCTCGATAGGTTCGCGCATACTCTGCAACAACTTGTCGGCCACTAAGGCGACATCCTGGATGTTGTCGAACTCTTCGATAACGACGACGAACTCATCGCCACCCAGTCGGGCGACCGTGTCCTCTTCGCGCACCGTCTCCAGCAGTCTTTCGGCAATGACCTGTAGCACTTTGTCGCCTACGGGGTGACCCAGGCTGTCGTTGATATCCTTAAAGCCATCCAAATCGAGAAATAGAATGGCCAGGCGATGCTCTTCGCGCATGGCCTTTAAAAGCGCATGTTCGCAACGATCCTGGAACAGTAACCGGTTGGGGAGATTGGTCAGGGCATCATAGTGTGCCAAATGGGTAATGCGTTGCTCGGCTTCCTTGCGCTGAGTGATGTCGGAAAATATTCCGATGTACTGCGTAATATTGCCATCGGAATCGCGCAACGCACTTAAATTCTGCCAGACAAGATAGGATTCTCCGTTTTTGCGTCGATTCCAAATCTCACCCGCCCAATGTCCGGTGGAGATCAGCGTGTTCCAGAGATTCTGATAAAAACCGCGATCGTGACGACCCGAACGAAGCACGCGTGGGTTCTTGTTCAACATCTCCTCTTGGCTATACCCGGTGATTTCGGAAAATGCGCGATTGACACGCAGGACATTGGCGTCGGCGTCGGTGATGAGTATCCCTTCCGCGGTACCATCGAAAACGCTGGCGGCGAGACGAAGTTCGAGTTGTGTTTCGTGTCGCTCCGTTACGTCGGTAACTACGCCCTCCAGATAGCCCTTGTCGGGGTAGAGAGTGCCCGAGTACTCAAACCAGCGTACTTTGCCATCCTTACGGTAGAGCGGTGCGATGAAATTTTTAACCTCGCCGTCCCTTTCGAGAATATCGATCAGGCGGGGTCTGTCTTCGATATTGACATGGTGTTTGGGGGCCTGATACTCCTCCATCATCTCATCCGGCGTCGCGTACCCGAACATCTCGGCCAAGCGTTGATTGCAGGTGATCATCTGACCGTCGGTGATACGGGTGCGATAGAGGCCGACCAGGGTAGTGTTGAAGAAGCTGTGGAACACTTCCGCCTGGTACTGCAGCTCGCGTTCTCGTTCGACATAGATCGATAAATCGTGAAGAACCAATAAGGTCTTGTTATCAATAGTACTGCTCACCACGGCTACAGGTGTTTGAACACCCGATCGCGATTTCGCTAAATAGTGGTTCGCAGACTCGCCACTGTCGATGTCACCGAGTAATACTTCCGCGTTGGATTCTTTCGTTGAACTATCCAAGGCTTCCAGTAATTGATTCAGGTAGAGTGGCGAATTCGTAGTGGGATCGATGTCGAAAAGAGCCCGAGCCGCACTGTTGGTTTCAACAACGCGACCGTCATCGTCCACGACAAGAAGTGCTTGCGGTAGGTGTTCGAACAGCAGGTTGTGGTCGGAACTTCGTAAATCCAAATCTAACGGCCTGATATTTAAGCTGAGCAAGAGTTACCAACGCTGTTTGTTGGGCTATTTTGCAGCGCTTTGTCACTATTGTGAAGCGACTGATTCCTTTCAATCTTGAGTTTCGGCAGCAGCGAGCTTTTTGTTGGCAGACGATATCCAGGTGGTCAACGCAATACCCAGCGCAACGGCGACTATACCCAGAAGGTGATAGGTCTGAAGCCGTTCGTCGAGAAAGATGATCGCTAGAATGGTGGCGAATACCGGCATGAGATGAACGAAAATACCGGCGCGATTGGCACCCACCCAACGTACTGCTCTGTTCCAACAGATGAATGCCAGCACCGAGGCGAACAGGGCGACGTAGAGGATGCTCAGGAGGGTGGTGGCGTCAAATTGAATCGTACGACCGCTCCAATGCTCCCACGCATAAAAAGGGACTAAACAGATCAACCCCGTGACCATGATCGATAGGAGAAACACCAGGGGATGGAGACCCTCCGGGTAGTGGCGCAAGAATACCGAGTAGCTGGCCCAGGTGACGGCAGCGGCCAGTACCCAAAGATCTCCGCTGTTGGCATGCAGTCCAAACAGATCGGCAGGAGCACCTCGGGAGATGATCCAAACCACGCCTAAAAACGAGATCAGCCCACCCAAACCTTGGCGTAGCGAGATCCGTTCCCCGTAAATCAGATAGCTGATGAAGACGATGATGACCGGAATGGTGGAGTTCACGACGACCGCATTGATTGTACCGGTCGTCTGGAGACCGATATAGACCAATGTGTTGAACCCGGCGACGCCCAAGGCGCCCTGTGCCCAAAGAAATCGCCCGTGTTCGATGATCAGTCGGCGCTCCTGCCAGGCAAGTCGAATCGCAAAGGGGAGAAGAATAATCAACGCGATGAGCCAACGCCAAAACGACAATGCAATGGGTGGAATCAGTTCATGCACACCGCGCCCGATGACGAAATTGCCCGACCAAAAGAGCACGGCGAGGGTCAATAGTAGATAGGGAAGAAATCTAGGGGGCATCATCTACGAAAGATCGAAGATCCGTCCAATTGGCCGTAACCCCATTTACGATGTCGCTTTCCGCAATGCCTGGTCGATGTCCCAGAGGATGTCGTCGACGGTCTCCAATCCAACCGAAATTCGAACCATACCCGGTGTGACCCCCGCGCTGAGCTGTTGCTCTTCCGAGAGCTGACGATGCGTGGTCGACGCCGGATGAATGACCAGCGTTTTGGCATCGCCTACGTTGGCGAGATGACTGAGGAATTGACACGCTTCGATAAAACGTTCCCCCGCTTCCGCACCGTCTTTTATTTCGAAAGTAAGAATCGAACTGGGACCCAACGGCAGATATCTCTTCGACAGTGCGTGATAGCGATTGTCTGCGAGTCCCGGGTAGTTGACCGAACTGACGGCCGGGTGATCGTTGAGAAACTCGGCGACTTTTTGGGCGTTGTCGCAGTGTCGTTCCATGCGTAGTGGGAGTGTTTCCAATCCCTGAAGAAAGAGAAACGCGTTGAACGGCGTCATTGCGGGTCCGTAGGTGCGCAATGTCTCGACGCGACACTTCATGATGAAGCCGAAGTCACCGAAGGTCTCGTGAAAAACCACGCCGTGATATCCCGGCGAAGGTTCGGTCATCATGGGAAAGTTACCGTTGCCCCACGGGAACCGGCCCGATTCCACGATCACTCCTCCCATGGAGGTACCGTGACCCCCGATATATTTGGTCGCGGAGTGCACGACGATGTCGGCGCCGTGCTCCATGGGCCGGCACAGATAAGGCGTCGCGAACGTATTGTCGATGATCAGTGGAATACCGGCATCTTTGGCGACTTCAGCCACGGCGGCAATGTCCAGGATATTAATGCTGGGATTACCGATGGTCTCTGCATAGAGCGCCTTTGTTTTCGGCGTGATGGCGTTGGCGAAATTTTCAGGTTCATCGGGATTGACGAAGGTGGTGTGTATGCCCAATTTGCGAAAGCTGACGTCGAATTGCGAATAGGTACCTCCGTACAACGTGCTCGCAGCCACCAGTTCGTCGCCCGATTCTAGGAGGGTAAGCAGACAGGTCATCTGCGCCGACATGCCGCTCGCCGTCGCCAGGGCGCCACGGCCTCCTTCCAAAGAGGCCATGCGCTCTTCGAAGGCCGCCGTAGTGGGATTCATCAGACGTGTGTAGATGTTGCCGAAGGTCTGCAGGTTGAAGAGGCTGGCGGCGTGGTCGGCGTCGTCGAAAACGTACGAGGTGGTCTGGTAGATGGGGGTGGCTCTAGCGCCCGTGGCCGGATCGGGGACCTGGCCGGCGTGTAGGCAACGTGTCTCAAAACCGTATTCGTGATCGGGCATGGTTGTGTTTCCTAACAGCGGGTATGCGCGAGAAGAGAAGGGTTCTAATTGGCGATGTAGCGCGGCCGCTTTGCGGAGATGACGCGGGTGTTGATTCCCACGAAGTTGAGGCCGCCAAAGATGCGCGCATGTTCGATTTTCATGCAGCGGTCCATCACCACTTCCATACCGCATCGGAGTGCGATCTGTACCGCTTCGTGGTTAATGACGCCCAACTGCAACCAGAAAACTTTGGCACCGATGGCGCACGCTTCATTTGCAATCGCAGGGGCGTCGACGGGCTTGCGGAACACATCGACGATGTCCACCTCTTCAGGGATGTCACTCGGTTTCGCGTAGCACTTCTCGCCGAGCACCTCGTCGTAGGTAGGATTGACGGGGATGACGCGATAGCCATGTTGCTGCAGGTATTTCGCAGCGAAGTAGCTGGGGCGTACCGGATTTGCCGAGAGGCCTACGACGGCTACCGTTTTCATTTCCCCCAGTATGCGGCGTATTCCTTCAATATCATCGGTCACTGCTGATCGGTTCACGCACCCTCCCGTCTTTGGCGATCCAACTCTCTCAGTTCATTGCGTCGCACTTTGCCCATTGTTGTCAAGGGGAGCTGTTCGATGTATTCGATCTCGCGGGGATATTCGTAAGCGGCGAGACGGTTCTTTACCGACGCCTGAGTGTCGCGACTCAACGCTTCCGAAGGTTCCGTTCCCTCGGTGACGACCAGGTACGCTTTAATGATATTGCCGCGCAGGTCGTCGGGTACGCCGATGACGGCCGCTTGAGCGACCGTGGGGTGTTTGATCAGGCAATCTTCAATCTCCGCCGGACCGATGCGGTATCCTGCGCTGGAGATGACATCGTCTTTGCGCCCGACGAACCAGATAAAGCCATCGTCGTCGCGGTAACCCAGATCACCGGTGAGAAACCAGTCGCCCACACACTTTGCGCGGGTTGCCTCGTCGTTACCCCAATAGCCCAGGAACATGACCGGATCGTCACGAAAGGCGGCGAGCTCGCCGATCTCCCCCACGGGTAGAGGATTACCCGCCTCGTCGATGGGTTCGACCCGGTGTCCGGGGTAGGGTCTGCCCATGGAGCCGGGTTTGACCGGCAGAATGGTGCTGCAGTTACCTACCAGGTAGTTGAACTCGGTCTGTCCCCACATCTCGTTGACTGGAACTTGCAGCGTCTCATCCGCCCACTGAATGATCTGTTCGCCCACCGCTTCGCCCGCCGACATGATGGCTTGCATGGAGAGAGAGGGTATCTGTTGCGCGGGCACTTGCATCAACATCTTCATCGCAGTCGGGGGAATGAAACTATTGCGTACGCCGTACTTGGCCATGAGTTGATAGGTGCGCTCGGGATCGAAAGCACCTTTCCCTTCATAACCCAGTACCGGTTTTCCGTAGTACCAGGCGGGGAGGAGCGCATCCAACAAGCCCCCGGTCCAGGCCCAATCGGCGGGAGTCCAGAATAGTCCGCCGGTCTGGGCATAAAAATTCTGCGAAAGCTCGAAGCCGGTCAAATTGCCGAGCAACGAACGATGGGCGACCAACGCGCCTTTGGGCGGACCGGTAGTGCCCGAAGTATCGATGATCAATGCGGGATCGTTGGCGGAGGTGACGACGTCCGACGGAGTATCGGCGCCTTCGTGCAACGCCTCCCAGAAACTGCCCTGCTCGGGCTGCTCATCGCAGATCAGAAGGGTGTTCAGATCGGGGAGATGGGGATGAACGCTCTCGATGGCCGGGAGTCGCGTCGGTGATCACCGCACTGGCACCGCTGTTGCTCAAGCGGTATTGTAGAGCATCGGGTCCGAACAGTATCGAAAGCGGTACGGCGATGGCGCCCATGGAGTAGATTGCCACGTGGGCGATGGCGGTTTCGGGTCGCTGCGCCAGTACGATCGCGACCCGATCGCCCCGTTTCACTCCCATGGCCTGCAGGGCGTTGGCCAACCGGTTCGCATACTCACGAATCTGGCCGAAGCTGTAGCGCGCCTCCGTACCGTGACTGTTCTCGTAATAGAGCGCAACTGCATCGGGTGCCGCCCCGTTTTGATGACAGACCGCTTGGGCGATATTGAACTCAGAGGGTATGTTCCACTGGAACTGCGCTCGTTGCGCGTCAAAATCACCCGTTTGAGGATCCAACAACCCCATTTCGATACCCCCTCGTTAGCCTATTTCTTGGGTGGCGGGCTGACGAGTGCCTCGCCTTCGATAACTTGTACGTCATCTTGTTTATAGCAGCAGGTGCGTAGCGTGACGCGATTTTTTTCTAGACTGATATCGATCACCTCAACTTCGGCGCGCACTGTATCGCCGATGTGGACAGGGGCGAGGAACTTGACCTGCTGACTGATATAGATGGAGCCGGGCCCTGGGAGCTGCATCGCCAGGACGTTGGAGATGAGACCGGTAATCAGAATTCCATGGGCTATTCTTCCCTTAAACACTGTCTCTTCGGCCTGTCGTTGGTTGATATGGGCCGGGTTGAGGTCACCTGTGATGCCGGCGAAGAGGTATACATCGCTTTCACTGATTGTCTTTTCGAAGACAGACTTTTCTCCGATGGAGAGTTCTTCTACCGACTTTCCAAGAATCATCGTTTGCTCCTCGTGTTGGTTTAATCTATAGATTGACGCTTACGTAAACGTGATGTGAGAATACAATGTAGTTCGGGGCTTGCATATCCTAGTACACGGAATTCTGCCATCCGAACCGCCGCTGCGGAGGTCGCCATGCCGGAAGCAAACGTCGCCACCCATCCCGGAGCCCATCGGGAAAACGCGAGAGCAAGAAAAATCCGTTTCGTCACGGCCGCGAGTCTCTTCGACGGTCACGATGCTTCCATCAATATTATGCGTCGCATCCTCCAGGCTGCCGGTGCCGAGGTGATCCACCTGGGTCACAATCGCTCGGCGGAGGAGATCGTGACCGCGGCACTCCAGGAAGACGCCCACGGGATCGCTATCAGCTCCTACCAGGGCGGGCACGTGGAATACCTTAAATATATGGTGGATATGCTGCGCGAGCGCGACGGTGATGCGATTCGTGTCTTTGCCGGCGGTGGCGGCGTGATCGTTCCCGATGAGATTCGCGAACTGGAGTCGTATGGCGTGACGCGGATCTATTCGCCCGAAGATGGTCAGAAGATGGGCCTGCAGGGGATGATCGACGACATGCTGGCGCGCAGTGACTTCGATCCCGGCGAGCGTGCACCCAATACGCTGGAGGCCATTCAACAGGGGGATCGGCGCGCGCTTTCGCGACTCATCACGGCCATCGAGAACGGGACGGCCGATACCGGATTAGTGACATCGATTCGGGAGGCTGTCGCTCAGCTCAAATCCCCCAATCCCGTGCTGGGCATTACCGGGACGGGTGGATCAGGTAAATCCTCGCTGACGGACGAACTCATACGCCGGTTTCGCTTCGATCAGCGCGACCAGCTCAAGATTGCCATTCTGGCGGTGGATCCGACGCGACGTAAGACGGGCGGAGCCCTGTTGGGCGATCGTATTCGCATGAATGCCATCGATTCCCCCACTATCTACCTGCGTTCCATTGCCACACGCGACGCCACCGGCGAAGTTCCGGAGAGCGTCACCGATATCGTTGCACTGACGCGGTTGGTCGGTTTCGATCTGGTGATTGTCGAGACACCCGGTATCGGCCAGGGTGACGCCGGTATCGTCCCGTTGGTGGACGTCTCGCTCTACGTGATGACACCGGAATTCGGCGCCGCCAGTCAACTTGAGAAGATCGACATGCTCGACTTCGCCGACCTTGTTGCGATCAATAAGTTCGATCGCAAAGGGGCCGATGACGCGTTGCGCGATGTGCGGAAACAGGTGCAGCGCAACCATGAGTTGTTCGACAAGGAGCTGGAGGCGATGCCGGTTTTCGGCACCATCGCCAGTCGTTTCAACGACGACGGCGCGACAGCGCTCTACCACGCTCTGAAACAGGTATTGCAGGCGCAAGGGTTAGCGCTCGAGCCGGGCGAGCTCCCGCAGGTGGGTGTGCGCAGTTCAACGATCGAAGGGGCGATTGTGCCGCCGGATCGGAGTCGCTACTTGGCGGAAATTGCCGAGACCGTACGCGACTATCGCACCCAGGTGGAAGCGCAGGCGAGAATTGCCCGCGAGCGACAGCAGTTGCAGGCGACCCAGCAAATGTTGCGAGATTCGGGCAGCGCCGAGACGGATACCGATAGCGCTATCGATTCGCTGATCGCGAAAAAAGAAGAGGCCCTCGATCCACGCGCCAAAAAACTCCTCGCCATGTGGCCGCAGGTCAAAGAGAGCTATTCCGGCGACGAGTATGTGGTGAAGATTCGCGACAAGGAGATTCGCACGGTACTCACGAGCACCACCTTATCGGGAACGAAGATACCCAAAGTGGCGCTACCGCGTTATGAAGATCACGGTGAGCTGCTGCGCTGGATGCTATTGGAGAACGTCCCGGGCTCTTTCCCTTACACGGCCGGTGTCTTCGCATTCAAACGCGAGGGAGAGGACCCCACGCGCATGTTTGCCGGCGAGGGTGATGCGTTCAGGACCAATCGCCGTTTTAAGAACCTGTCGGAACACTCGGAGGCGAAGCGCCTTTCGACCGCCTTCGATTCGGTGACGCTGTACGGATTCGATCCCGATTTGCGACCGGATATCTACGGCAAGGTCGGGAACTCAGGCGTCTCCATCGCGACCCTGGAAGATATGGAAGTGTTGTACGACGGATTCGATCTCTGCAATCCTTCGACATCGGTCTCCATGACCATCAACGGGCCGGCGCCCACGATTTTGGCGATGTTCTTCAATACCGCCATCGATCAACAGATGGCGCGCTTTCGCGAAGACAACGATCGCGATCCCACCGACGACGAGATCGAAAAGATTCGCGAATGGGCCTTGGAGAACGTTCGTGGCACGGTGCAGGCCGATATCCTCAAAGAGGATCAAGGTCAGAACACCTGCATATTCTCAACTGAATTCGCGCTACGAATGATGGCGGACATTCAGGAGTACTTTGTCCACCATCGCGTACGTAATTTCTACTCGGTCTCCATCTCCGGCTATCACATTGCCGAGGCGGGAGCGAATCCCATCAGCCAACTGGCGTTTACGTTGGCCAACGGATTTACTTATGTGGAAACTTACCTGGCGCGCGGAATGCGCATCGATGATTTTGCGCCCAATCTCTCCTTCTTCTTCTCCAACGGTATGGATCCGGAGTACTCCGTGCTGGGGAGAGTCGCGCGCCGCATCTGGTCGACAGCCATGCGTTTTCGCTACGGCGCCAACGAGCGCTCGCAAAAGCTGAAGTACCACATCCAGACATCAGGGCGTTCGCTGCACGCGCAAGAGATGGATTTCAACGATATCCGCACCACGCTTCAGGCGTTGATCGCCATCTACGACAACTGCAACAGCTTGCACACCAATGCCTACGATGAGGCGATCACCACACCGACCGAAGAATCGGTGCGGCGCGCGCTGGCGATTCAACTCATTATCAACAATGAGTGGGGTGTGGCGAAAAACGAGAACCCCAACCAAGGCAGTTTTGTCATCGACGAGCTAACCGATCTGGTGGAAGAGGCGGTGCTCTCCGAGTTCGAACGCATCTCCAGCCGCGGGGGCGTGTTGGGTGCCATGGAGACGGGATACCAGCGCGGTAAGATCCAGGATGAATCACTCTACTACGAACGTAAAAAGCACGACGGCAGTCTGCCCATCATTGGCGTGAATACGTTTCTCAACCCCAACCCGTCCGAGGAGCTGACCATCGAGTTGGCGCGCTCCACCGAGGAAGAGAAGCAGAGCCAGATCGATCGCTTGCGAAGCTTCCAATCCAACAACGCCGATGAATCGGCGGCGATGCTGAGACGCCTGAAGCAGGCCGCAGTGCAGAACGAGAACTTATTTGCAGTGCTGGTCGATGCGGTAAGGTGCTGCTCTTTGGGTCAGATCACCAACGCCCTCTTTGAAGTGGGCGGTCAATACCGGCGCAATATGTAGATCGCTCGCGGCCGTCGTTATTCTGTCTGTTTGCCCTCGTAGCGACGTAATCCTTCAACGTCCAGAACGGTGATCATGCCGTAGTCGACCGCGGCCAAACCTTCGGCCTCCAGCATTCTCAGCGCTTGGTTGACGCGCTGGCGTGACGCACCGGCGATGTACCCCAGCTCCTCCTGTGAGATCTGAATGCGTGTTTCCGCTCCCGGATAGAGAAAGGTATTGAACAGCGAAGCCAGCGCACGCGCGACCCTGGCATCGGGGTCCAACAACCGATCGTGTTCGACCATGCTGATGAACTGGCCGAGCCTTTCGTTGAGCTGCATGAGCAGAAGGCGGTTAAAGGGGATACTGTTGTTGAGTAGCCAGTGAAACGTCTTTTCGGGCATGAAGACGACGCGAGAATCGCGTAGAGCGATGACATCGTATTTGCGGGTTTCGCCCTTCAGCACGGAGCCTTCACCAAACCAACTGCCAGCCGGGATACCGGCAAACGAGACAGCCTTACCCGCGTGGGAAAAGACGTTGAGTTTCACCAGCCCATCGAGGACACCGATCCAGGCGTCCGATGGCTGACCTTTATGGCATATATAGGAACCGCCTACGTAAGACCGCTCGATCAAATCGCTTTCGACCCGAGCTCTTTGATCATCGATCAACTCCTTGGTCCAGGGGCTGATTTCGAGCAACTCTTCGACTGAACGCATATCTGATTCTGGGATTGTCAATCAAACGACAGAGAATTTGGGAATATACCGCGTATGATCCGAAAACATAAACAAAAACCCGTCCACAACGGCAGCGGAATTCCCGAAGGGAATAGTTGTCATAACCACAGCGAACGGGTTGCGCAGAGGGTGAGGAGGAGTCAGATCGTGTGCGGTTGCGCGTGGATAACCACGTTGTTCAGTTTCCTTGACAGAGCTATCTGTTCGGCTTCCAATTGTCTCGTGCTGTGCAGCAACAGCTCTTTTGCGATGCAACAACCGCGAGGCCTAGCGTGAGCGTCAAGCAGGTCGCCGTAATCGGCGCGGGAACCATGGGCCACGGAATCGCTCAGGTAATCGCCGCGAATGGTTTTCCCGTGCTGCTGCAAGATGTTTCCCAAGAGCGTGCGGATGCCGGTATCGCCCGGATTACCAAAAACCTTGATCGCCTCGTTGAAAAAGAGAAGATCCCGGCAGCGGATAAGACAGCCACGCTCTCCCAGCTGACCGCTGTTTCCGATCTCAAGCAGTTGGCGGATGCCGATCTCGTGGTCGAGGCCGCGTCGGAAGATCAATCGATAAAACTGCAGCTCTTTTCCGAGTTGGATCGGATCTGCTCTCCCAACACCGTTCTCGCCACCAATACCTCCTCGATCTCCATTACCAAAATAGCGGCTGCGACGCAGAGACCGGCCCACGTAATCGGAATGCACTTCATGAATCCTGTACCGGTCATGAAGTTGGTTGAGATTATCCGCGGCATGCAGACCAGCGATGAAGTCTATGCGTTGACGCATAGCCTGACGGAGCAGTTGGGTAAGGTGCCGGTGGAGGTCAACGACAGCCCCGGTTTCGTCTCCAATCGGATCTTGATGCCGATGATTAACGAAGCGATCTATACCCCCTACGAGGGCGTCGCTTCGCCGGAGGGGATCGACGAGGTGATGAAGCTGGGCATGAACCACCCGATGGGCCCGCTGGCGCTCGCCGATCTCATTGGCCTTGATACCTGTCTCGCGATCCTGGAAGTGCTGCTCGACGGTTTGGGAGATCCAAAATATCGGCCTTGCCCGCTGCTGAGAAAAATGGTGGATGCCGGATTGCTGGGTCGCAAGTCTGGGCGTGGATTCTATGATTACAGTGTGTGATGAACGCTGTACCAGCGCCCGGAGATAGAGAATGAGTTACGAGAACATTACGCTCGAAGTCGTGGAAGAGGGTGTCTACTGCCTCACCGTCGATCGGCCGCGCGCCCTGAACGCCCTCAATCCGGAGACACTGGAAGAGATTGGGCGGGCCGTCGCCGAAGTGGCCGGGCACTCGGATGCACGCGCGTTGCTGTTGACCGGGGCGGGCGATAAGGCATTTGTGGCCGGGGCGGACATATCGCGCATGCAATTCATGAATGCGCTTCAGGGCAAGGCGTTTTCGGAGTTGGGGTTGCGCACTTGCCGTAGCCTCGAGTTGCTTTCCACTCCCACTATCGCCGTAGTGAATGGCTATGCGCTGGGTGGCGGTACCGAGCTGGCCATGAGTTGTGATTGGATATTCGCCAGCGAACGGGCGGTTTTCGGTCAGCCCGAAGTCAATTTGGGAGTGACGCCGGGATTCGGCGGCACCCAACGTCTCACCCGTCTCGTGGGGCGGGCGATGGCCATGGAATTGGTCACAACCGGCCGTCAGGTTAAAGCCGATGAAGCGTTGCGAATCGGCTTGGCCAACCGAGTGGTCGCACCGGAGAAGCTCATGGAGGAGGCTCTGGAGAGCGCCCGCCTGGTCGCAGGCAAGGGTCCGGTGGCGGTGCGCCTGGCAAAAGAGGCGATCCAGCGGGGACAGGATCTGGAGCTGGATGCTGCGTTGGTGATGGAGAGCGAGGTATTTGCTCTCTGCTTTGCCACCGAAGATCAGAAAGAGGGGATGGCGGCGTTTCTTGAGAAACGCTCACCCGAGTTCAAGGGTTGCTGATTTGGAAGAGATACTGGGGCCTGTTCACGGGTCCTGTGGATTCCAGCAGCTATAGTTAAGCGAGTCAGAAACAGATTAGTAGCCCCTGGGGGAAGAGTTTATGAAGGACATCCTGGTACACCTAGATCAATCAGAGCGTAGCTCGAATCGCCTGGACGTAGCGTTTCAGTTGGCAAAGCAGCACGATGCGTTACTGATCGGCCTGTTCGTCGAGTCGAACTACAACGTCACGGCTTACACGCCGGGTGAGTTCAAAGGCGGCTGGGACGAGAAACTAAAAAGAGCCGGCAACACGGCTCAGCAGCAGTTCGAGGAGCGGGCCAAACGCGAAGGTATCAACGTCGAGTGGCGGCAAATCGACCGGGAAGGGATCAGAGATAGCGATGTCATCGATCAGGTCATCCTGCACGGGCGCTATGTCGATATGCTGGTCATCGGACAGACGGACCCCGAGGACAACGGTAATCTGCCCGTGAACCTCCCGGATGAAGTCGTGCTTGGCGTGGGCAGACCCGTTCTGCTGGTGCCGTACAGTGGTCGCTACGATCTAAGCACTATTCAGGCACTCGTCGCCTGGAATGGCGGCCGGGAGGCGGCGCGTGCGGTAAACGACGCGCTACCGATTCTAAAGACGGCGAAGCGGGCGCTGGTGATGGCGGTCAACCCGGATGATGGCAGTGGCAGCGATCACGGCGATATTCCAGGTGCCGATATCTGTCTGCATCTAGCGCGGCACGGAATTAACGCTGAGGCGCAGCATGTCAAAGCGCCCGATGTACGCGTCGGCGATGTGCTGCTTTCGCGAGCCGCCGATGAGGGCGCGAACCTTTTGGTTTGTGGCGCCTACCAGAATTCGCGTTTGCGCGAACTCGTCCTGGGTGGTGTTACACGTCATCTCTTTACCCAGATGACGCTACCCATTTTGATGTCGAGATAGACCGGAGATCTACGCCAGCCCCGGGGGCGAGAACGCCCTCGTTGGGGAACGATAAAGAGACTTCCGCATCGCCTCAGGCGAAACAGGAAGCAAGGTTTTAAAGTTGCGTGATGACTCGGCCAACACCAAGGCCGGTTGGAATCACATAAAGATCAATGAGGAGGATCCGAGGTGCACCGCTTCAAGCGGCACAGCATCGAGGACGTGGAGGTAAGATGACTGCCGATATGCAGCAGCGCGATGCCGATCAATCGGCCCTGGCGCCAAAATCGTTGGATACCTTTCCCAAGTTACTCGCACACCATGCGCAGGTTCGAGGTGCTAGTCCGGCCATGCGCGAAAAGGATCTCGGCATTTGGCAGTCGTGGACCTGGAAAGAGGTTGCGGATGAAGTAGCGACGCTCGCCGGTGGTTTGGCCGCCATGGGATTCAAGCGTGGCAACAAGCTGGCCATCATAGGCGACAACCGCCCAAGACTCTATTGGGGTTTCACTGTCGCGCAAAGCTTGGGTGGTGTGCCTGTTCCCCTGTACCAAGACGCCGTGGCGGAGGAGATGGCTTACGTACTGGACGATGCCGATATCCGTTTCGCCCTGGTTGAAGATCAGGAGCAGACAGACAAGCTGCTCGAAATGAAAGAGGTGTGTCCGAAGATCGAGGCGATTATCTACGATGATCCTCGCGGTCTGCGCGACTACAACCAGCCTTACGTAATGAGCGGCGATGACGTTCAGACCAAGGGACGCGATTTTCTCGCTGAAAACGCTGGCTTTCTCGAAGGCGAAGTCGCTAAAGGCGAAGGAGGGGATGTCGCCGTCATTCTCTATACCTCGGGCACGACCGGCAAACCGAAAGGTGTCTGTCAAACGCATCACGCGTTCATTGAATCTGCGCGGGGTGGTTGTGTGTTCGACAAGTTAGGACCTGACGACACGATACTCTCCTATCTGCCGATGGCCTGGGTGGGGGATTATCTGTTTTCCAACGCGCAAGCGCTGGTATCAGGATTCAGCATCAACTGCCCCGAATCGAGCGATACGGTGATGACCGATATGCGCGAGATTGGACCCACCTACTATTTTGCTCCGCCCAGCATCTACGAAAATCTGCTGACGCAGGTGATGATCCGCATGGAGGATGCCAGCGCGATCAAGCGTAAGTTGTTTCACTATTTTCTCGGTGTCGCCCGTCGCTGTGGTGCCGAGATCCTGGATGGATCTAGCAACGTCTCGTCGTTGGATCGTTGGTTGTACAAATTAGGTAACTACATGGTCTACGCGCCCCTGCGCAACGTATTGGGGATGAGTCGTATTCGAGTGGCCTATACAGCGGGCGCGGCAATCGGTCCCGACCTGTTCCGGTTCTATCGCTCACTCGGTATCAACTTGAAGCAGCTCTACGGCTCGACCGAGACCTGTGCCTATGTTTGCCTGCAACCCGATGGCGGCGTGAAGTTGGATACCGTGGGCATACCGGCGCCAGGGGTCGAAGTGGAGATCGCCGATTCTGGTGAAGTGCTCGTACGGGGTCCCATGCTGTTCAAAGAGTATTACAAGCGACCCGATGCAACCGCGGAAACCATCGATAGCGAAGGTAGTTTCCATACCGGCGATGCGGGACTTTTCGATGAAGACGGTCACTTGAAGATCATCGATCGCGCCAAGGATGTCGGTAAGTTGTCGAGCGGCGCCATGTTCGCTCCCAACTATATCGAGAACAAACTCAAATTCTTTCCGCACATCAAAGAGGCGGTCGCGTTCGGGCATGATCGGGACATGGTGTGTGCCTTTATCAATATCGATCTTGAGTCGGTGGGTAACTGGGCAGAGCGTCGTGGATTGGCCTATTCGGGCTATACCGATCTGGCCAACAAAAAGGAGGTTTATGATCTCATCGGAGAGTGTATCGATGAGGTTAACGAGCAATTGATCAGCGACCCTCTGTTGAGTGAATCTCAGGTACACAGGTTTCTCGTGTTGCACAAGGAGCTCGACCCCGATGATGACGAACTGACTCGGACGCGCAAAGTACGTCGGCGCTTCATCGCAGAAAAGTACCAAGTGCTGGTCGATGCTCTCTACAACGGTAGTAATGAATGCCATATCGCTACGGAAGTGAAGTTCGAGGATGGGCGTCGCGGCGAGATAGAGGCCGATGTCGAAATTCGAGACGCCAGTGTCACTCCGGTACAACAGGAACTCCGTAAAGCGAGTTAGAGGTTAAAAAGTTATGAATAGGGCATTTCCCATTGGCGACACGCTGCTGGCGGTGGATGACGTCTCGCTCTCTTTCGGCGGGGTGCGCGCGCTCGCGAATGTCAGCTTTGATGTTCCCGAGCACGCAATTGTTGGCATTATCGGTCCAAACGGTGCCGGTAAGAGTTCCATGCTCAACGTCATTAACGGTTTCTACAAAGCGCAGGAAGGTCACATCACCTTCAAGGGCGAAACGCGCAGGCACATGCGTCCGCACGAGGCCGCGAAAAACGGATTTGCGCGAACCTTTCAGAACATCGCTCTCTTTAAGGGAATGAGCGTTCTCGACAACATCATGACGGGGCGTACGCTGAAAATGCGCTCGAATATTTTGGCACAAGCGATCTACTGGGGACCGGCCAGGCGCGAAGAGATAGAAAACCGTGAGGTGGTTGAAAACGTCATCGATTTCATGCGTATCCAACACGTTCGAAAAACTCCGGTTGGAAGGCTTCCTTACGGTATGCAAAAACGCGTGGAGCTGGCGCGTGCGTTGGCTGCGGAACCCGAGGTGTTGCTGCTGGACGAACCCATGACCGGTATGAACACCGAAGAGAAAGAAGACATGGTGCGCTACATTCTGGACGTCAACGAAGAGTTCGGAACCACCATTATTCTTATCGAACACGACATGGGTGTTGTCATGGATATATGCGACAAAGTTGTCGTGCTGGACTATGGCGGCAAGATTGCGGATGGCACGCCGGATGAGGTGCAGAAGAATCAAGCGGTGCTCGACGCCTACCTGGGTGTCTCCCATACTGACCTAATTAACGATTCGAGGCAATAAGAATGCTCTTCTTTTTCGAGGCAACAATAAGTGGCCTGACAGCCGGTGTGATGTATGCACTGGTGGCCTTGGGCTTTGTGCTTATTTTTAAAGCGTCGGGTGTGTTCAATTTCGCCCAAGGCGTAATGGCGCTGTTCGCTGGTCTTACGTTAGTCGGTTTCATGGAAGAGTTCGGAATGCCGATTTGGTTGGCGATCATCGGTACGATCGCCGTTATGATTGCGTTAGCTTGGCTCATAGAACGGCTGGTGCTGCGTAAGCTCGTCAACCAGGAACACATCATCCTATTCATGGCCACCCTCGGGCTTACCTACGTGTTGGAGGGTATGGGCGACATTTTGTGGGGTTCCGATGTGAAGGTGTTGGACATCGGACTGCCGCAGGGCGCCAGCGATTGGTTGTTGGACAATTACAATCTCTATGTCGAAAAACTCGAAATCGTCGCAGCGGTAACTGCCGGAGTATTGGTTGTCGTGCTTGCCGTCTTCTTTCAAAAGACGCGAATTGGACGTGCACTGCGTGCAGTGGCCGATGATCACCAAGCGGCACTTTCCGTCGGCATCAATCTTCACACCATCTGGGTTATCGTCTGGTCGGTTGCGGGTATCGTCGCGCTGGTAGCCGGAATTATGTGGGGAAGTAAGTCCGGGGTGCAGTTTTCACTCTCGTTGATCGCGTTGAAAGCGCTTCCCGTACTGATGCTGGGCGGTTTCACATCGATCCCCGGCGCTATCATAGGTGGATTGATCATTGGTGTCGGTGAAAAATGGGCGGAGATCTACGTGGGCCCGTTTGTTGGCGGTGCTATCGAAAACTGGTTTGCCTATATGTTGGCCCTGTTGTTCCTGCTCTTTAGACCGCAGGGGCTTTTTGGCGAAAGGATAATCGAGCGCGTGTAGGGGAGTATTAGAAAGATGTTTTACAGAGAAGCAGGACAATTCAAAACTTCCTACGCCGCGGATCAGGGTCTGTTCCCGATTATTCAGGATCGCTGGTTCGTTATTGCACTGTTAGTGGTGGCTTTTGTCGTCGTACCGCTGGTCGGAAACGACTATTGGTTTAACGCGCTGCTCACTCCATTTCTTGTTTACGCAATGGCAGCCATCGGTCTGAATATCCTGGCCGGATACTGCGGTCAGTTGTCGCTGGGGACCGGCGGGTTTATGGCGGTCGGCGCCTACTCCACGTACAAGTTGATGACGGCGTTTCCCGAATTGAATCTAATCGTGATCATGGTGTTGTCGGGTGGCATTACCGCTGCGGTTGGTATCCTGTTCGGCATTCCATCGCTGCGTATCAAAGGCTTTTATCTGGCGGTGGCGACACTCGCAGCACAGTTCTTTATCGTCTGGCTGTTTAACAAAGTACCGTGGTTTTTCAACTACAGCGCATCGGGTCAGATCAGTGCGCCACCGAGTGAGATGTTCGGTATCCAGATTACCGGCGCAGCCGCCGATCCGGCAGTGACCTATTTCTTCACACTGTGCATCGTGACGGTATTCGCTTTTGTTGCCAAAAACCTGGTACGAGGTCGAAAGGGGCGTAGCTGGATGGCCATTCGGGACATGGATATCGCTGCGGAAATAATCGGCATCCGACCCTTGCTAACGAAATTGACGGCGTTTGCCGTGTCTTCGTTTTTCGTTGGCATCGCCGGCGCACTGATGTTTGCGGTCTGGCTGGGATCCGCCGAGGTGACTGAAGCTTTTGGAATCGACCAATCGTTCCTCGTTTTGTTCATGATCATTATCGGCGGACTGGGAAGTATTATGGGATCCTTTTTTGGTGCAGCCTTTATGACGGTACTGCCCATCTTTCTCAAGAACCTGTTTGTCGATGTGATGGGCTTTGGTACCGGCTTCGCCGAACACGTCCAAATCACCTTGATGGGCGTGCTGATTATCTTCTTTCTGATCGTGGAACCGCACGGTTTGGCCAGATTGTGGCAAATCGGAAAGGAGAAGTTGAGATTGTGGCCGTTCCCCTACTAGCGGGTGCGGTTAAAAAGAATTCGTCCTATCCATGGGGTGTTCGTCCCGGGGCGAAGGGTTGGTGAATCCAACCGATTGAGCCAATGAAGAGGAGAGCAAAGATGAAAATGACAAAGCTACTCGGAGGCACACTCGCTGCATCCCTGTTTGCAGGTGGTGCCGCAGCCTATGAGTTGACAATACCCACCCTGGACTACCGGACGGGTCCTTATGCCCCTAACGGTATTCCTTTTGCAAACGGTTATTCCGATTACTTTACCTTGTTGAACGAACGTGATGGCGGTATCAACGGATCCAAAATCAACTTAGTACCTTGCGAAACAGGCTACAACACCAAAAAAGGTGTGGAGTGCTACGAAAAAACTAAAAACGAAGGTAACGGCGCTATCGTTTTTCAGCCGCTTTCAACGGGTATCACCTATCAGTTGATTCCGAAAGTCGCTGCCGATGAGATTCCTCTCTATACCATGGGTTACGGCCGTACCTCCGCGGCTAACGGTAAGGTCTTTAAATGGGTCTTCAACGTTCCGTTGACCTATTGGGACGGCGCTACCATTGCGGTCCAGTACATCGCCGATCAAGAGGGTGGCACCAATTCCCTGAAGGGCAAGAAGATCGCACTGGTCTATCACAACTCCGCTTACGGTAAAGAGCCTATCCGTACTCTGCAGGAGATGGAGAAGAAGTTCGGTTACAAGTTGATGCTGTTACCTGTCGATCATCCCGGTCAGGAGCAGAAAGCGACTTGGCTCCAGATCCGCCGCGAACGTCCCGATTGGGTCTTGATGTGGGGTTGGGGTGTCATGAACCAGGTGGCCATCAAAGAAGCCGCTTCGATTCGCTTCCCAATGGATCATTTCATTGGCGTATGGTGGTCGGGTTCGGAAAACGATGTGCTGCCGGCCGGTGCTGCAGCGAACAGTTACAAATCTCTGGCTTTCCACGCTTCCGGATCCAACTTCCCGCTTCATCGTGACATCCTCAAACATGTGTACGATGGCGGCAAAGCAGTGGACGCAGGATTTCGCGATCGTGTCGGCGAGGTGCTCTACAACCGTGGCTTGATTGCAGCGGTCTGGACTGCCGAAGCGATTCGTACTGCGATGAAGCTTCACAATACCAATGAAGTGACTGCCGCGATGGTACGTGACGGATTTGAGAACCTGGATGTTAACGCTATCCGGTTGAAAGAGTTGGGCTTGGCTGGTTTTACCTACGAGGTCAAGGTGAGCTGCGATAATCACCGTGGTCAGGGTAAAGCTGCTGTTCAGCAGTGGGATGCCAAGAACAAGCGCTGGAATCTGGTGAGCAAATTCTACAAACCGCTCGATGACATCGTGTGGCCTCTTGTAGAGGAAGACTCCGGTAAATTTGCCCAGGAAAACAGTATTGCTGCGCGCAACTGCAAGTAGTTAGAAGAGCTAAGGCCAGGGGCTTGCGCCCCTGGCCTTAAATCACCCACTGACGAGGTATGCAAGATGTCACAACCGGCTAAAGAGATTAGTTCGGAGTCCCAATCCGCCCAGGAGACGATCCTCTCGGTTAACAATATCGAGGTCATTTACGATCACGTGATCCTGGTGTTGAAAGGTGTATCACTTGAAGTGCCGCGGGGTGGCATCGTTGCACTGTTGGGCGCCAATGGCGCAGGAAAAACCACCACCTTGAAAGCAATCGCCAATCTACTGCGTGCCGAGCGCGGCGAGGTGACCAAGGGCTCGATCGAATTCGAAGGTGATGAAGTACAGCATTTGAGTCCCAATGAACTGGTACAATGTGGTTGCATACAGGTCATGGAGGGACGCCACTGTTTCGAGCATTTGACTGTCGAAGAGAACCTATTGACCGGCGCTTACACTCGACGAGCGGGGCGTCAGGAGATACGGAACGATCTGGAGATGGTCTACCACTATTTTCCTCGCTTGAAAGAGCGCCGGCGCTCTCAAGCCGGATACACTTCAGGCGGTGAGCAGCAGATGGTTGCTATAGGTCGGGCGCTGATGGCGAAACCGCGAATGATTCTACTTGATGAACCTTCGATGGGACTCGCTCCTCAGTTGGTGGAGGAGATATTCGACAATGTTCATCGCCTCAACCAGGAAGAGGGTGTCAGCTTTCTTCTGGCCGAACAGAATACCAACGCAGCGCTACGCTTCGCCAGCTACGGTTATATTTTGGAGACCGGACGCGTGGTGATGGATGGCGATGCGAAGACGCTTTCCGAGAATGAGGACGTCAAAGAGTTTTATCTCGGAATGAGTGGCGAAGAGAAGAAGAGCTTTCGCGATGTGAAACACTACCGCCGCCGCAAACGTTGGTTAAGTTGATTCATTACGAGGCGCTGTTTTCGCAAAAAGCAGCTTAACAGCCTTTTCTTTAGGGCGAAGGCCAAACCACAAGATAGCGAGCGGTCCAGATACGATCGCGGCGGGTTGCTTTTTTCTAACAACCCGCGAGCACCCGGAAAGTTGGAGGAGACATGGGTCAGAACGTCGAACACTATGATGATCGCGAGACGATGTCGGCGGATGAGCGAGAGGCTGCACTACTAGAGCGACTCCCGCATCAGATAGCCCATGCGAAAGCCAATGCGCCGGCATTCACCAAGCGGCTCGAGGGCATCACTCCCTCCGAAATCACCTCTCGGGAAGCGCTTGCCGGGTTACCTGTGACCCGAAAATCAGAATTGATGGAGCTGCAGAAAGAGAATCCTCCGTTTGGTGGGTTCACCACGCTACAGCCGGGGAAGTTGGCGCGTCTCTTTTCATCACCGGGACCGATCTACGACCCGGAATCGCGTGTAGCCGACTATTGGCGTTTCGGGCGTGCCCTGTACGCCGCAGGATTTCGGAGTGGCGATCTGATTCAGAACTGTTTCTCGTACCATTTTACACCTGCCGCTTCGATGACAGAGGGTGGAGCGGCTGCGCTGGGGTGTGCCGTTATTCCTGCCGGTGTCGGGCAAACCGAAATGCAGGCGCAGACCATGGCGGATTTGCAACCTTCGGGTTATGTCGGTACGCCATCGTTTCTGAAAATTATCTTAGAGAAGGGCGATGAGTTGGGTTTGGACCTCTCCTGTCTGAAGCGAGGGATCGTATCGGCCGAACCTTTTCCACCCTCGCTGCAAACGTTCTTTGCAGATCGAGGCATCGACGTTTATGAGTGCTATGCATCGGCCGACGTGGGAATGATCGCCTATCAGACGCCAGCGCGAGAAGGCTTGGTCATTGAAGATGATATTTTGGTGGAGATCGTCCGACCAGGGACTGGTGACCCAGTGGCTGAGGGAGAAGTAGGCGAAGTGGTTGTTACAACCTTCAATGAGGCCTATCCATTGCTGAGGTTTGCTACAGGCGACTTGTCAGCCATTATGAGCGGTGTTTCTCCCTGCGGGCGTACCAACAAACGCATCAAGGGTTGGATGGGACGCGCTGACCAAACCACTAAAGTCAAAGGGATGTTTGTGCACCCCTCTCAAGTTGCCGAAGTGTTGCGTCGTCATCCGGAGGTCACGAAAGGCAGACTCGTCGTTGCCCAAGAATCCTCTCGCGATCTGATGACGCTGCGGTGCGAAGTCAACCAATCCGACGATTTGCTCGCCAGAGCGATAGAAGAGAGCATTCAGTCCATCTGTAAATTGAGAGGACAGGTCGAGTTTGTCTCTCCTAACGTGTTACCCAACGACGGAAAAGTGATAGAAGACGTTCGCACCTTTGAATAGGAATGCCGTTACTCGTCACTTTCCCGTGCGCGACCTAAGGGTGTGCAAACAAGCATTTTTATCCACGGGAATATCAGAGTTGCGGTGGCGTTAGCGATCAATATCACGGGAGCGTCAGTAGGGACTCAGGCATAGAGTCGATAATGTTTCGCAATCCTCGATTATCTGCGCTTCATTCTCGTTGAGCCGAGTGACCCGCACGGGTAAAGTGCTCAACTCCAATGTGTATAAAACGTAGGAGCCAAGTATGTCGGAAGAAGCCGCTAGCCGTTTTCCCGTCCCTGAACTGAACTCGCTGCCCACCGATATCCGGGAACGTATAGAAGAGGTTCAAGAGAAGGCCGGTTTTATTCCCAACGTGTTTATTACCCTCGCGCATCGTCCCGACGAGTTTCGTGCCTTTTTTGCTTATCACGACGCGCTGATGTTACGCGAAAGCGGCTTGTCTAAAGCTGAGAAAGAGATGATTGTGGTGGCTACCAGCGCTGAAAATCGCTGCCACTATTGTGTCATCGCCCACGGTGCGATCCTGCGCGTCTATGCGAAAGACCCCTTGATTGCCGACCAGGTCGCTATCAATTACCACAAGGCTCCTATTTCAGAGCGCCAAAAGGCGATGCTGGATTTTGCCATCAAAGTGGCCAATCGGGCTCATCGGATCGATGACGCCGACTATGAGCAGCTTCAGCAACTCGGATTCAGCGATGAAGATGTATGGGATATCGGTGCGATTACCGCATTGTTCGCTCTATCCAATAGAATGGCCAATCTGATCAGCATGCGGCCCAACGACGAGTTCTATTCCATGGCCCGCTGATACAGTCCACTTAGGGAGTGGCACAACAAAAGGGGCAGATTCATGAATGATCACGTATACAAACGGATAGAGCTGATTGGTTCATCGGCGGATAGCATCGAAGATGCTATAGAGAACGCCATTGCTCGCGCGGCCGAAACTGTTCGAAATATTCGCTGGTTCGAAGTGACAGAAACAAGGGGAGTGGTCCAGGATGGCGAGGTCACTTGTTACCAAGTCACTGTAAAGATTGGTTTTACCCTTGAGGAATAGGGTGGGACGAAATAATAACAAGAGGTCCAGAATAACCGCGTAACAGTGTCGGATATAAGGGAATAAATTGACGTTAACGTAAACGTTAGTATACTGGCGCTCGGACCATTTTTAGTTTGTTTAAAGATTGCCACCGGGACGGTTAGAGGGGCAGCAGTGGTGTCTCCCTGTACCGCACTCTTCGATCCGTAGTGGCCAATGTTTAAGTAGGAGTGACGGGATGAAAGTACTGGTCGCGGTGAAGCGCGTGATTGACTACAACGTGAAGGTACGGGTGAAGACCGACGAGAGTGGCGTGGAGCTGGCCAACGTCAAGATGGCGTTAAATCCCTTTGA
>Ga0209679_1000207_pt1 | contig 27711 bp, 30 predicted proteins | sample WorMetHEROISLAND_4_FD_187408 | JGI IMG/M metagenome (GOLD analysis project Ga0209679, IMG submission 187408) | Marine gutless worms symbiont microbial communities from Max Planck institute for Marine Microbiology, Germany - Olavius sp. 2 HERON... ...
TTAACCTCTTTGCTATGACATTTTCGACAGGTATGTACTTTAGTCCCAATAACCATGATTGAAAACCCCTTTGATTGATTTTAGAGATGAGTTATTCTACTCTGGCATTTAAAAATTAACCACTACCTAAAAACAAACGCAAATCGGTTGCAAGAGATTACATGCCCTTTTCCGTCCGCAAATGATGCAGATCCCCACGGACTGTTTTGTTCTTATATCTGCGGATAGATCGAAACTACCGGCTCATTTTTCTCATACTCAATTTCCGCCTCGCCGGTTTCGCTTTTCGCTGCCAATGAACACGAATTGACACAAATCGGTCGCAATCGGCTCGCCATCAGCAACGATTCCTGATCCATTTGCGTTCATTGCTTCAATAACTTTAGTGCGCGAAGCGCATCATAGTTGAAACTATGGACGTTAAGTCCCTTCACTTTCAGTCCGTGGCTGGTCCACGGATGAGGACTTTAGTCCTCCAGACTATGGACTTTCGGTCCATAGTGGTTGATTCGCGTTCATTGGCGGATAAATCTCCTGTAACGTGTGAAAAGCGGCCGGTTAATGAGAACAGACGCCTACGGAAGTGCGCTGCATCCTGTGGAGACCGTATCAAGCGTCCTTCTTGGCAAAGAACTCCTTGGCCCGTTTGTCGATCTCTTCCGGCGTGAGGTCTTCTTTGTGGGTAGAGAGGAACCAAAGGTGTCCGAATGGGTCTTCGAGGGTACCATTGCGATCATCGTAAAAGCGGTTTTCCAGCGGCTGGATGATCTTTGCCCCGGCCGCGACGGCTTGGGCAAAGACCGTGTCTACGTCTTCCACATACAAATGGAGACCCGCCGGCGAGCCGCCCAGTGATCGGGGGTTCCGGAATGTCTCTTCTTCGCAGGGATCGGCCAGCATAATGGTCGAATCTCCGATTTTGATTTCCGCATGCCCGATCCCACCGCTCGGGGTGGGCATCCGGAACAGCTCGGTGGCGCCGAACGCCTGCTGATAAAAATCAACGGCCGCGGCCGCGCCCTCGATGCTCAGGTAAGGAGTGATATTCCGGTAGCCGTCCGGAATCGGTTTTACTGACATCTGTAATCTCCTGTTGCGGGGGATTTTGATAGTGATAATTTTTCAAATGGTAGAGCAGGTCTTTGCATGATGGGTAGTGGTTAAATTTCAAGTGATGAAGTCTGCCGGCCCCTCCCGCGTCGTTCCGGCAGGGAGTGCCGGAATCCAGTGCCAGGGATGGCAAAAACAGTGGGGGTTCGAATTATCAGGTCGCACAATCACGCCACTTTGAATTTAACCACTACCTACCGGGGATTCGTTTATGACTCACCCACGAACACCAACGGCTCTTGTAGCTCATATTTTGTCATATGTGATCCGCTAACGCCCTGGCCGTTCACGAGTGAGCCTCAGAGACTATCTAAGAACTAACCTATTGATTATAAAGATCTATCCTCTAAAGATAGCGCATAAGATGGAGTGAGCCGACGGGCAGGAACGCCGGCGGCGAACGGCATCCGCTGTCGATTGGAGGTAACCGCCAATGGTACAGGATTGACAGGATTTTCAGGATTATTTTTATTAACACAAGAACTTATAAAAAAATCCTGTTAATCCTGTCCGATTAGCGGCTGTCACCGAGCCCGCAGGCTCTCTGTATCCTACGCAATCTGTTCCTGGTTTTTATACAGCCTCTCAAAGTACCCGATTCCCCTCGGCGATATTGACCAGCTCGGAAAACGCCAGCACCGCAGCACGCCGTCCTCCGGAGGGCCGCAGCCCGACTAGCAGGCCCGCATCGCGCACCTCGCGCAAGATTCTGCTTGCCGTCGATCTCGGGATATTCGAAGTAGCGACGAAATCCGAGGTCTTGAAGATCGGACGAGAGAAAAACCAGTCAAGGGCACGGACGGCATATTGCGAGTGGGTCTGTCTCATGATCCAGTCCTTGCGTTGGTTGTACAATTCCAGAATTTGCAGGGCACGGCTCTGATTCGTTTCCGCCTGGACGATCAAGGCGCGTAAAAAAAATGCCACCCAGCCACTCCAGGTCTCCATCACGTAACACGGTTAGAAGCTGTTCGTAGTAGCTATCCCGATGTTGCTCCAGATACTCGCTGAGGTAGAAATTCGGCGACGAGAGCAATCCCTTCTCGAATAGAAACAAGGGTACGATGAGACGCCCCAGACGACCATTGCCGTCGAGGAACGGGTGCAATGCCTCGAATTCGGCATGGATCAACGCGAGCTGTACCAAGCGATTCGGGGCCTGGTCATGCAGATAGCGTTCCCAGGTTGCCATGGCTTTCGATAGATCATGCGCCGGGCAAGGAATAAAACAGGCCTCTTCGATGGTGCAACCCTGAGGGCCGATCCAATTAGGGATTTTTCGATACTCGCCGGGCGACTTATGGCGTCCGCGCACCCCCTGCATCAAGACCCGGTGAGTATCCTTCAACAGGCGTTGGGACAGCGGAAGATCGGCCAGCCGTGCCGTGGCCTCCTGCAGGGCCGCTCGATAGTTCAGCACCTCGCGGATATCCGCTTTCTTCGGCGTACTCTCGTCCTCGTCTATTCCTCCGCCTCGAACTCCAGCACCTCGCCGAGCGTCGCCTGGGTTCCCTCGATGCGGCTTGAGAGCACCACCTCCTGTGCCGTCTACGGAGAGAGCAGGACATCGGTGTTGGGAATGCCGTGCAGTACCCCTTCATAGCGGGCAATAGCGGCATTGGCCGGACCGATCAAGGGGATCAGCCGGGACCAGTCCAACTCAGCCGGTGGGAAACTGCCTCGGTGATAGTCGACAGGGCTCACGCCACTACCCCCGCGGTATGCTCGTCGATTGTGAATCTCACGCAGGTTTCGTCCTGAGAGGTCGCCAATCCGCTCATGGGCCGACTTGGCCGCATGGGCGGTCGCGGTCTGATGTATCCCCATATTATTGCAATGTTCGGATATCGAACTCGACCGGGAGTTTACCCTTGCCACCGCCAAGGGCGGATTCTTTCACAGTCTCCAGAACGTGGGGGTTAGATGATGCTGTGGGCGCTCCGATAGTCTGCTGTTATCTGGGCCTTCGAGCATGTCTCAACGCTTCTCGACGCTGGAGCGTGGGAGCCAGATGAGTGCAGCCGGCAAAAGGTCAAAGGGCAAAGCACAAAGGGTCAGAGCGTCCTGGCGAGACGAATACCGACGAAGCAGTAGGCTTCATCCGCGGTGCTCCAGTTGCGGTAGGCGGAGCGCAGCCCCCTCGGGCCGCCGTACCAGCCGCCCCCGCGCACCACACGCCGGGTGCAGTCCTCACCCTTGGCCTCCAGCGAGGCGCTGCCGTCATTTGGCGCCCCCGTGTAGTCCTGGTGCCAACAGTCCTCCACCCACTCCCAGACGTTGCCCAAGATACCCGACAGGCCGAAGGGGTTACGCCGATAGCGGCCGGCAGGTGCGGTAAACTCCGCACCATCGTCGCAACCCGCTACGGTCCAGTCCGGGAAACGGGCCTTGGCGGTCCGATCCGCGCCATTGGAGTAGATGCAGGACGCGGCCGGATCGTCGCCCCAAAAGCGGCTGGTGGTCGTGCCGGCACGGGCGGCATACTCCCATTCGGTCTCGGTGGGCAGGCGGTACGCGGCACCTGTGCGCAGGCTCAACCAGCGCGCATAGGCACGGGCGTCGTTGAAAGAGACGCAGACCACAGGATGATCATCAGACTGCGCAAAGCCGGGGTTGCGCCAGTTTGCGTCTTCCCGTTGCGAGAGTCCCGAACCATCCGCGTCCAGCGTGTAACAGCCGCCGCCACGCTCGGCGTCGGTCCAGTAGCCGGTTTCCGCGACGAAGCAGCCGAACTCCCCGACCGTGGTCTCACAGCGGGCCAGCGCAAAGGGCCTGACCGCGGCGACCGCATGTCGCGGTCCTTCATCATCCCAGCGGCCTTCCTCTCCCACGGACGATCCCATCGTGAATCGGCCGAATTCGATCAGCACCATCTGCGGCCCTGCGCCGGGACGACTGACACAGGGCTCAGCCGGCAGGGTGCCGGGCGCAAAACCGCTGGTCTCCTCAGCGCCCTGGATCGGCAGCGCTAGGAAGAGTGTCAGGACCATACCAAGCAATGGATGCGTCCGGGACCTTCGGCGACGCCTACCAGCCCTGGACGCCGGCACTCCCGGCCCGACTCTTCGGCGTCTGCATTCCGTGCGGGGCGCCGGAGGACGGATCAGCCTCTGGCTCCCACACTCCAGAGTGGAAGCAAACCCTTGACGCTCCAGCGTCACGAATGCTCACCATCGGGTCACCACCTCGATCGACCCCGCTTGCCGGGCGTAATTCCGTGCGCTGGAATAGCGCCAGTGTACCGGATCGTCCACGTAGCCCCGTGCAACCGGATTATTGTGAATATACTCCAATTTCTGCCGCATCATCGCCTCCCCCTGGATCTGCTCCGGGTGAGAGTCCTCCTGCCACACTTGATGCGCCCGATCCACTTTGTGGCGTGGCTTGTGGAACGCGAGCAGATCCAAAATCGGTGAATGGCGATCCTGCAATCGTTTCACGACCTGCCCTGCGGTGAAGGACTTGAAGCTGGCTATCGCCTGGCCCAGGTCCGGTCCGGCAGCAAGCAGGTGACAATGGTTCTCGAGGACGACGTAGCCATACAGGAACAGGCGATCCTGGCTCTGCAGAAATCTCAACGAGTCGAGCAGGATCTGCACGTTCGCAGGCTGAGCAAACAGGGGCAGCCATTGAAGCACCGTGCAGGTGAAGAAATAGGGTGCGTCCGGGTCGTAAATTCGGTAACGATCTCAGCCCATGGTGATCCTCCTCATCTCTGGTCCTGTGTTACCTGGGTTTTCGAACATACCTTAGCGCTTTTCGACGCTGGAGCGTCGGGGCTTGCTCCCACGCCGGAACGTGGGAGCCAGATGCGGGACAAAGTAAAAAGGATACAGGGTCAGAATGTCCTGGCGAGACGAATACCGACGTCGTAGTAGGCTACATCCGCGGCGATCCAGCCGCAGTAGGCGGAGCGCAGCCTCCCCTGGTTGTTGATCCAGCCGCCCCCACGCACCACACGCCCGGCGCAGTCCCCACCCCCGGATTCTCGCCAGGCGCTGCCGTCGGTCGGTGCGCCTGCGTAGCTGTCATGCCAACAGTCTTCCACCCATTCGTAGACATTGCCTGCTACTTCGTGCAGGCCGAAGGGGTTGGCCGGCAGGCTCCCGACAGGGACCGTCCGTCGCCGCCAGACACCGGTCCTGGCGCCGCAGTCGTTGTAGTCATAGTTACCGTCGTAGTTGGCCTGGTCGGTGTGGATGCATTTTCCGGTCCAAAAGGGGGTTCGGGTGCCGGCACGGGCGGCATATTCCCACTCGGCCTCGCTGGGCAGGCGGTAGCTGTGGCCGGTCTGCTTACTGAGCCACTCCGCATATTCTCGAGCATCCTGCCAACTGACATTGATCACCGGCCGGTCGCCACGGCCCAAACCCGCGTCGTCCGGCTTCTCGCGCCCGGTGGCCTCGGCAAAGCGATCATAGTCCACGAAGCGGACCTCCGTGCGGCCGATGGCGAAGGGCCGGACGGTTACCCGGTGCTGCAGGCCTTCATCGCTATCGCGTTCCGGTTCGTCGTTCGGTGAGCCCATCAGAAAGGTACCGCCTAGAAGCGAAACCATCTCGGGACCGTCGCCGCCGATCTGTAAGGGATCGCGGAATGTCCGACTAAGCGACTCCGGCACCTGTCCCGTCTCCCTTGCATCCGGTTCCTGCGGTTCCTGTGGTTGTTGCGCTTCCGGCAGCAACTCGGGCGGAATTACCAGCTCGGTGATCTGCTCCGGCGTCAGGGGATTCACCAGCGGGTCCGTGAATTCACTACCGGTTGTGCCGGGGGTCCGGAGCAACACCCGTAGCTCTTTGAGGCCCGGCGATTGGGTAAGCTCAGTGACTTCGGGGGCCTGGCCCCAGGTGAGATAGGCTAAACGCTGGGCGATAGAGGTGGCTGCGGGCTCGTCGGCGGAATCGCCCCATTGGATTCGGTTGACCAATGGTGGGGACTGGGCATTTTCTCTGGGCGGCTCCAATGCCGCCTCGATGATCGTTGTATCGAAACCATCGGCCGCCAGGGTCGCGGAAAGTGCCTGGGCAAGCGCGGCGGTCTCTTTTCGGTGCCGGATGGTGACCTTGTATTCGGCATGGGCGGTATTCTGCATAGCGAGCAGACGTGATTCTGTCGCTTCCCGGATCCACTGCTGCCAAGCGTATCCGACGAGCCCGGTACTCACAGCGGCCAGCGCCGCGGCGAACATCGCACGCACCAGCAGGGCCCGGCGCAGGGTCCCGCCCAGATAGGGGCGCAGCAGGCATCTGGGCAAGACGAAATCGAGCAGCCGCGGGCGCCAACCGAACAGGACGCCGGCGAAGATGACGTCGTTGAGGGCACCGTGTTCGGCGGACAGGGCGCGCGACGCGGACAGCCAGCGGTTGAGCCGCCACCCCTGTGCCGCAGCCAGTCCCGGAGCCTGGTCCAGATCCCGACGGCGCGCGGCAAGGCGACGGGCAACGTGGGGCGCCCGGTGCCGGTCTCCGACTCGGGAGACAACAGTTGGCGATAGAGCTGGCGGAGTCTGTGTTCATCGGCGCGGTCGAGACGCTCCAGCAGATCGGCACGCAGCTAATCCGGCAGCCAACCGGCACGGCTCCAGGGCAGATGCGCGACCTTGAGCAGCCGGCGCTCGCGGGCCACGGCGCCAGAATCGGAATCGGGAAACAGGCTCAGATCCAGGAGGCGGGTCAGGCCCCAGTGGAGCTGGGGGTAGGCGGCCATCGCCGTGAGCAGCCAGATCCCGTCCGCTCCCAAGTAGTCGTCCAGCACGGACAGCAGCCTGGCCTGTTCCTCAGGCGCCGGCGCTACCGGCTGGGTCCAGCGCCGAGTGTCCTGGAGCAGACGCGGCAGGGATATGGTGAGGACCGGCAGTGCCAGGTTCGCCGCGGCGGGTGGCTGGCCGCTCAGCTGCAGGGCGAGGGCCCGAACGCTGGCACTGTCGATCTCGGCGACGACGAAGCCGACCTCGGTCAGGGCGGTTTGCCAACGCTCGGGCGGGCGCCGGGTGACTAGCAGTCCCCGCTCAGGCCAGCTGGCGAAGGCGGCGAGCCAGGGCAAGGCGGCGTCGGAGAAGGGGTCGATCAGGGCCGCGGGCTCGCCGATCAGGAGCAGCCGTGCCCCCGTGTGCTGACCGGCGACCGCGGCCAGGGGGAGCCAACGACCATCATGGCCGATCAGCCGCCGGGGGCTGTCGCGATAGTTGTAGCGGTAGAGGTCGAGCCCGGCCTCACGCAGCCGGTCCGTGAACTCGCCTGCCAGACCAGCCATATCTGGTCGCTGGCATGGTGCTGCTCGACCAGGACCACCAGCTCCGGCACCCGGCGGCACGCCTGGCGCACCGGTTGCAAGAGCCCGGCATGGCGTGCGGTGCGGTCGACCGTGGCCTCGATATCCAGATGCCGGGTCGGCACTGCCACCGGAGTGTGCAGGCGCTTGAGGGTCTGCTGCAAGTCCGAGGCAGCGAGCGGATCGTCGCTGTGGGCAACCAGGCCGATATGGGTGAGCGGATCGTTCGGATCGCCCCGGCGGCGCTTCAGCACTGTCTTCCAAGTCAGCCAGCGGATGAGCAGCTATATCAGGGCCAGGCTGCCCGGCAGGAGCAGGAACAGATCACCCAGGGTCTCCAGCCGGGCGCGGTGGACAGGGTTCAGGGTCGGCCCTTCGAGGGGCGTGCGCGGTGGGACGGGCTGCAGCGTCAGCCCCTTTGTTCTCCGGTGGCGGCGGGGGTTGAACGTCCGCGGACGGAGGCGACGGGGGCTGCTTGTTCGAGGACGACGGTGAGGGTCGCGGTTGAGATTGGATGTGATACCAAGTAGAGGGTTCCGGCCAACACGAGAAACAGCAACGCGAGGCCTGCTAGCCAGCGTCGTAAATGCGGCAAAGGTGGCGGCTGCGGCGGTGTGTCGGTGTCGGCGGTCGTCGCTGCGGCTTCTGTTTCCGATCCACGCAGATCCGGCTCCAGACCCGCGAGCCAGTGAGCGAAGCGCTCACCGAACTGTCGCTGCTCCTCCACGGAACGGCACAGCAGGGGCGCGATCAGATGCTCGAGGTCGGCACTCCGTTGCGGTAGGCGGCCCTGGGCATTGAGTGCCAGCAGCAGGTCGTAGACATTCTGCCAGCGGTCGGGGCCCACCAGCAGACCGGATCCGCGGAGCAATACTGCTAGCCGCGGCAGCGCGCGGTGATAACGCGCCAACAGGTCGGACGGGGGCGGAGCCGGTGGGGCCTGATGCAGGGTCATAAGCCGTCTGTCAGAGGTTGTCCAGGAACTAACCGATTGATTTGCTCGTTCCCACGCTCCAGCGTGGGAACGCCACCTTGGCCGCTCCAGCGGCCAGGCGTAGTGACGCTGGAGCGTCAAGGACTCGGCTCCCACGCTGGAGCGTGGGAGCCAGCTGAAAGCCGATGTGACCTGGGGCATGGTCACGGCGTCCGTCAGCGCCTGGCGCGCCAGTCGGTCAACAGCTCGTCGGTCCGACTCTGGTCGCCGGGGGATTTCAGCAGCAGGCTTTCGATACCGGCCCGCAATCTGGCAGCGCCTGCGCCTTCCCCCCGCCTCAAAGGAGGGTGTTGTAAAAGGCCCGGATCTTCGTCCTTCGACCCCCTCTCCCCAACCCCTCTCCCGGCTGGGAGAGGGGCTTTTGCGACATCCTCCAAAGCGGCCAGGGTATGCCACTGGCTGATCGGCAGATGCTGGGGCATGAGATAGTCGAGCCAGTCGAGGAGCTCCGCCAGGGTCGGGCGGCGCTCCAGGCCCGCCTGCTCCCGCAGGAAACGGAAAAAGCCCACCGCATCCCGGATGCGGCGGGAGATCTCGTCCTGGCCTTGATAGCGGGCACCGAGACGGGCGGTGACAATGGATTCCATAGTGACTTGATCCCCGGACGGTTCACCTCGCGTCTCGGACAGATCCGCCTCGAACGGTGGGAACTGTTGGTGCAGGTAGACACAGCGGCGCATAAAGGGGTTCGGCAGGGATTTCTCGGAGTTGCTGGTGAAGACCACAATGGGCCGATAGCGGTTCTTTTTCGCCTCCAGACTCACGCGTACAGTGGGCCGCCCGGCGCCGCTCAGCTCCAGGATGTCAAACTGCATGTGCTCGATCTCGACCAGGATGTCGTTGGGCACGTCCCGCGGGGCCTTGTCGATCTCGTCGATTAGGACCACGGAGCGGCACTGCGCGCCGGGGTGATCGACGGCATAATCCGGCACCCCAGCTTATCTGCCACATCCTTCGGCTTGGCCAACAGGATGGCGCGGCCCAGAGGCTCGAAGGTGATGAAGCGGCCGGGGTCGGTGCCGGAATCGCCTTCCTTCAGGGTGTTGGCGGCATGGAAACGCCCCAGCGTATCGAAGCGGTAGAAGAGGTCGCGCGACTCGGTATCGGATTTGACCGGGAAGCGCAGCACCTCGCCCAGGCCCAGCTCCCAGGCAATGCTGGCGGCCAGGCCGGATTTGCCCGAGCCCGGCTCGCCGGTCACCAGCAGCTGCATGCCCAGGGCCAGGGCGACCTCGACGGCCGCCGCCGTGCGGGTGGTGGCACGATAGTCCTCCGGGGCCCGCAGGGCGGTCGGGTCCACCGTGGGCAGTCTGTCTCCGGCCCTGGGATCGCGGTGGCCGCGGCCGGTGTAGAGGCGCAGTTCGCTCATGATTCGATCTCCTTCACGGCGGTCGGGGTCGGTTTGGCGATTATTGCATTGTCAGACCCCGGTCATGGATATGGATTGCGGCGTGCCCGCTGCAACGCGCCTTCATTGCTTCAATAACTTTAGTGCGCGAAGCGCATCAGAGTTGAAACTATGGACGTTAAGTCCCTTCACTTTCAGTCCGTGGCTGGTCCACGGATGAGGACGTTAGTCCTCCAGACTCTGGACTTTCAGTCCATAGTGGTTGATTACCCCAGATTTCCATTCCTCAGACAGCCACGCCCATCGATGAGGCAGCGGCGTACCTGCTGGCAGCGGACGGTGCAACCGGATTCGAACAGGTCAAACAGATCGTCTCGGAGTTGGTTGCGGTCGTAGTGCGCGCGCAGCAAGTGCGGGAACCTAGCGAGCCAGTCATCGATGTCGGTCGTGTCCAGAGGACCCATGGCATCCAGACGGTAGCAGCGTTCCAGGCCCGTCAGCTTGAAGTGGGCATACCAGCGCCACCAGAAGGGCACCCTATCGACTTTGTTGCGTAGCAGGCGATGATGACCAGGACGCGGGTGTCGGGTACGAAATCGCTGAGGTCATCAAGGGTCGTCTGGGCGCCGCGGATGATCTCCGGGAGATGGCGGCCGTGACGTTCCAGCCCCACTGGAAGATAGAGCACCCTCAGGCTGGCGCCGTTGATCCAGTGGACCACAATCTGCTTGGCCGCCTTGTCCGAAATCCTGGAGGCATTTGGCACCGCTTCGAGCAGGGCCTCCCAGAAACTCTGTCCGTCGAAACGTTTCAGACCCAGCGTTATCGCCTCGGGCGGGTTGCCGTCCCCATCCGGCCAAGGATCCAGGTGGACATGGTCAGCAAGATAGGAGGGCCAATCCTCCGGGCAGGCTTCGACTAACACGATTGCTCGGTCGCTACCGCCATCTTTCAGAAGCTCGCGGATGGCCGCAAGCCGCTTGGTATGGTCCAGCATCTTGACCAAAGGGTGGTCGATCTCGGTGGCATACTCACCGTCCGAATCGGCCTGGACATCGGCGATGAAGTCAGCTGCCCGCGGGTAGACACACGAGAGGTTGGCGATATCGATTGCAAAGCCCTTGTCTGTTCCTTGGCGGTGGGTGATGACCGCAACTATCCTGCGCCCGTTGGGATCGAAAACCGGGGCACCACTGTAGCCGTCCTTGATCTTCTTGAGTTCAGGTGAACCCTTGTCCAGGTAGTAGTCCCATGCGGGGACATCCCGGTGGGAGGCATGAGAACGGTAGGTCTTGACGTCGAGGGTCCCGGATAGCGGACGGCCGGTCGGTTCATAGCCGAAGGTCTCGAAGGCTATGTCGGGTATGCCGACGGACGCCAGCGTCAGCGGCTCTCCGGATGACAGACCAGGGACGCGCAGCACGGCCAGATCCAGGCTGTCATCACCCTCTTCGGAGACAACTTCACACCGCAAACCCCGGATGTGTAGGCTATTGTGTCCAATCTCGCGGACGACGTGCCAGCAGGTAACGAGCAGAATCACCCCGTCGTCGTCACGGCCGAATACGAAGCCAGTACCCTGGCCTGGGATGTTTATCGTCCGGGCCGGTGATGCGGAAGACAACATCGGTCCACCAATCCATAGCAGAGGTCCGGTCAGGCTTGCCGTTCAGGGCGCACGGTCAGCTTGAAGCCGATATTCGACTTGCCGGTACCCTGGGCGATGAAGAGCTTGCCCGTGGCCTCGAAGCCGAGCCCGATCTCGATTTCCACCTGCTCGATGGTGAGAGCCTGGTTCATCTCGGCCCACACCGTGGCGACCGGCTCGACCGCTTTGAGCAGCAGGCCACGCGCCGCGTCCAAGGCCCCGTCGACGCGCTGTGCGGCACCGGCCACAATCTGCTTGGGTTCGTCCTCGGGGTTTGCCTGTACCTCTACCAACAGGCCATCACTCAGCTCGATGAGCTCCGTTGCCATCCGGGGTCCTCACGCGGGTTTGAAATCCCTCACATTTTCACCGAAATAGCCGCATTTGTCGCCGGTCTCCGGCTCCCACGCCGGAAAGACCGGGAGCCTGGGAGCGAGTCGGGTACAGTTATCGGTAGACGGCACTCGGTTGCGTAACCATAATAGGGTGTTTGGTGCCTGCGGAATCGGGAGAAAACGGCTTCCCCATAGGATGCGGGAGACGCGGGATCGAGGCTGATGTATCCCCACTTGTTACAGCCTGAAACAGCGAGTTATAGCGCGCATCGGCTGCTGGGATGTCCTTTTGGCTCGTTCCCACGCTGGAGCGTGGGAGGCAGAGAGATCTGTGGGGATATTTCAGGGATCGAGGAGTCTTTTAACCGCTCCAAGCGCAGCTGGAGTCTCACTAGGCCATCCTTATGTATATCGTTCATATCTCGCCCGAACTCGCACCCGTCGCCAAAGTGGGCGGGTTAGCTGATGTTGTTTTCGGTTTGAGCCGCGAGCTCGAGATTCGCGGCAATGATGTGGAGATCATACTCCCGAAGTACGATTGTCTCTGGTATGGCGAAATCTGGGGGCTAGACGCTGCCTACCATGATCTCTGGGTGCCTTGGGGCGGGGGCGGTATCCACTGCACGGTCTATTTCGGCATGGTCCACGGGCGCCGGTGTTACTTCATCGAACCTTACTCACACGAGAATTACTTCAATCGCGGTTCCTTCTACGGATCGCACGACGACGCCCTGCGGTTTGCCTTTTTCAGCAAGGCCGCCATCGAGTTTTTGCTCAAATCGGGCAAGCGTCCAACCATTATTCACTGCCACGACTGGCAAACCGGCCTGGTGCCGGTCCTGCTGTGGGAAATCTATCACCGTATGGGTATGCACGATCAGCGCGTCGTGTACACCATCCACAACTTTCAGCATCAAGGGGTCCATGGGGACCCGGTGTTATCCGGGACCGGCCTGCATCGACCAGACCATTATTTTCATCGTGACCGCCTGGGCGACGATCACAACCCCAAGGCCATCAACATGATGAAGGGCGGTATCGTCTATTCGAGCTTTGTGACCACCGTCTCCCCGAAGCACGCCTGGGAGGCCCGCTATACCGACCAGGGTAAAGGGCTCGGTCACACACTCTCCGTCCACGGGGGCAAGTTCGGGGGCGTACTCAACGGCGTCGATTATGAAGTGTGGAATCCCGAGATCGATCGCTTTCTGCCCCACCACTATGACGTCTGGCACCTAGACGGGAAATACGCGAACAAGGAGGTGCTGCGAGAGCGCCTGATGCTGCGCAAGGACTACAAACCCCTGATCGCCTATGTCGGTCGGTTGGACCACCAGAAGGGCCTGCACTTAGTCCGTCATGCCATATTCTATGCCCTCCAGCGGGGTGCCCAGTTCGTGCTCCTGGGTTCGAGTCCGGATCAGGGCGTCAACAATGAGTTCTGGGGTCTCAAGCACCATCTCAATGACAACCCGGATATCCATATCGAGATCGGATTCAACGAACAGCTGGCCCATCTGATTTACGCCGGCGCGGATATGCTGGTCGTGCCCAGCATCTTCGAGCCCTGTGGTCTCGCTCAGCTGATCGCGCTACGTTATGGCACCGCCCCCATCGTCAGAGCGGTCGGTGGTCTCGCCGATACCGTATTCGATCGGGATCACGCACCCATGCCTTTCGAATATCGTAACGGCTACGTCTTCGACAACACGGATTTCCCCGCCGTCGAATCGGCCATGGACCGTGCCATCGGACTCTGGTATGAATTCCCGAAAGAATTCCGGCGCCTGCTTTCCAACGGCATGATCTATGACTATTCCTGGAACCATCCAGCCCACCATTACCTCGCGATCTATAATCACGTCAAGGCCTGGTAATACACCGTGTGCCGTTTCCACCCCATGACGAGAATTATGGAAAGGTCTGGATGAAGGCGCTCGGAAACCAGGCTTTTCGAGCAGCGTTTCGGAAAATCCCATGGAAGGAATTCTTCAAGGTGTCCTTGAATGATCGGCTCCGAGTCCTACGCCGGCTGTGTAGCGCCAGGTCTGCGGGCCTGTGGCGTCGATAAGCTGTTTCTGGAGATCCACGACGCCAGCTTCCCGGCTCGCTACGAAGAAGATACGGGCCGTGGTACACCCTATGCCGGGGGTGCCGCGGATTTTCTAGCACAGCTGGCAAAGCTCGGCTTCAATGGCGTCCAGCTGGGGCCCCAAGGGCTCACGGCCGCGGACAATCCTTCTCCCTACGACGGCACGCTCTTCTCGCGCAACCCGCTGAGCCTGGCCCTATCCCCTCTGCAACGGGAAGGCCTGCTGGAAGCAGACGACCTCGCATCCCTGCTGGCGGCACGCCCAGGGGTCCGAAATCGGGTCCATTACGCCTTTGCCTACGCGACTCAAAAGCGTGCCATCGATAGTGCCTATAGGCGATTCCGCAAGGATCGTTCGGCTTACCCGGAGCTGGAACGGCAGCTGAACGATTTCCGGCGCACTCACGCCCGATGGCTGGAGCCCGACGCCCTCTACTCGGTGCTGTTCGAGGCCCGTGGGCGACACAGCTGGCACCATTGGAAGACCCCCGCCGGCGCCTCTCACCCCGACCGCGACCTGTTCAATCCGGCCGTCGGGACGGAAGCGGCCCGCACCGCTAGAAAGGCCAGGCTTCTCGGAGACCACCGAGCGGCGGTCGAGCGTTACACCTTCGGCCAGTTGCTCCTGCATCGGCAGCACCAGCGACTGCGGGATCACTGCAAATCGCTCGGGATGCAGCTATACGCCGACCTGCAAATCGGGTTGTCGGATCAGGACGTCTGGGCCCACCAGGGGTTGCTGCTGCCCAATTACCGGATGGGGGCGCCCCCGAGCCGGACCAATCCCATGGGCCAACCCTGGGGCTTCGCCGTGCTGGACCCCGGTCAATACCGGGCCGAGGACGGCTCCCCTGGGCCCGTGCTCGCGTTCGTACGCTACCGGCTGGAAAAGGTCTATTCCGAATACGACGGGGTACGTATCGATCATCCCCACGGGTGGGTTTGTCCCTGGGTGTACCTCAGCGACAGGAAAGACCCCTTTCTGGCCGTGCAGCAGGGGGCGCGGCTGTTCTCCTCACCGAATCTGCCGGATCACCCGGCCTTGCGGGCCTTCTCCTACGTGGAGGAACACCAGCTCAATACCGAAGGTGCACTGCATGCGGATCACTGGGTGGAATATCTCACCCCGGAGCAGGTGGACGCTTATGCCCAGGTCTTCTCCCGCCTGGTCAGCCCCGGCGGTACCACCAGCCACCGCTACGACCTGGTGTGCGAGGTACTCAGCACCCTGCCGCTGCCCCTCAAGCGGGTGCTGGACCGCTTCGGCCTCGGTCGGTTTCGGGTCCTGCAGAAGGTAGATCCACACAACCCCACCGATGTCTATCGCAGCGAGCGGGCCGAGCCTATCGACTGGATCATGCTCGGAAATCACGACACGCCGCCGATCTGGCAGCTGGCCGCGCAGTGGGTCAGGGACGGCAGCGCCCGGGACCGCGCCGAAGACCTGGGAAACCGATTGGTCCCGGCGCACACGGACCGGGAACGTTGGGTGACCGATCACGCCGAGCACGCCGGCGCGTTGGTGCATGCGCTGTTCGCCGATCTGTTGATCAGTCGGGCCCGCAACATCATGGTCTTCTTCGCCGACCTGCTCGGTCTGGAGGAGCAGTACAACATCCCCGGCACGGTGAACGATGCGAACTGGTCGATGCGCGTTCCTCCCGATTACGAGCGGGCCTATCTGTTGCGGTTGGGCGATGATCGCGCCCTCAATTTCCCCTATGCCTTGAGTATTGCGCTGCGCGCCCCTGGGTTCGAGCCGGTGACACCGCAGGTGCTGGCGATGCTCGATCGGGAGGCCCAATATCTGCGCGATCAGGGGCGTCGTTCGGCGCCTCCGCCGACGCTTATTTGAGCGTCCTTGTCCACTGAAGCTGAAATCAGAGACGAAGCCGCCTGGAGGACGCGACAACACAATTGACAAGTATCGGTCGTCTGCTATCAATTAAGATAGTTTCGAAAAAGGTAGTGGCTCAATTTTAAACGGTGAAATCTCCCAGCCCCGACCTCGTCATTCCGGCAGGGAGTGCCGGAATCCAGGGCCAAGGATGGCAACAACAGTGGGGGCTCGAATCACTCGGTCGCGCACCATGCCACTTTGAATTCAACCACTATCATCAACCGTAAGAGGCAGAGATTATGTTTAAACAACTAACTGCCATCATTGAAAAAGAAGATGATGGATATGTGGCTCTTTGCCCTGAAGTAGATGTGGCAAGTCAAGGCGATACCGTAGGAGAGGCACGGGCAAATTTGAAAGAAGCATTGGAATTGTTCTTCGAAATGGCTGCGCCGGAAGAAATCAATCCGCGTCTTCACGATGAAGTCTATATAACCCACGTGGAGGTCGCCGTCGGGTAAACTCAAGACCCTATCTGGGAAGGATGTATGCAGAGTCCTCCAGAAACATGGATTCAAGGAGGTAAGAAGAAAGGGAAGTCATGTTATCATGCAAGAATCAATCGCCGGAAGTACAATTACCATTCCGGTTCCCGATCATAAAGAAATAAGAACCGGAACCTTGATGTCCGCTATTCGTCAATCTGGCGTGCAGCGCACAGAGTTTGAAGAGAAAAAGAAAAGCCGGATAAGAAATTCAAGCGGATGCGGTAAACCGCGCCGCGGCCATAAAGCATGGTGATCGTTGATACAAAGTCCTGGCTGGAGACCGCTGCCCAATGAAAATCTATAACCTATTCCCACTCCTCGCCGGTCCCTTCGGGGACTGGAAGCCCCATCTGGAGCACGCCGCCGCCATGGGTTTCGATTGGGTATTCGTCAACCCGATCCAGCAGCCGGGCCGTTCCGGCAGCCTCTACTCCATCGCCGACTACTTCAAGATCAACCAAGACCTCGTGGATCCCGAATCCGACAAATCCCCGGAGACCCAGGTCAGGCAGATAATTGCCCAGGCCCGCGACCTGGGCCTGCGCATGATGATCGATCTGGTTATCAATCATTGTGCGGTGGACTCCTCGCTCGTCAAGGAGCACCCGGAGTGGTGCGTGCGTGAGGGCGGCCGCGTGGTCAACCCCTACTGTCTGGAAGAGGACGGGACCAAGACCGTCTGGGGGGACTTGGCCCAGCTCGATCACCGGCATTCTCCGGACCTGGAAGGACTGAGGCGCTACCTGGGCGAGGTCATCCTCTATCTGGTGGAACTCGGTTTCACCGGCTTTCGCTGCGATGCCGCGTACCAGATCCCCAGGGACTTCTGGCACCGGATCATCGAAGACGCGCGGAACCGGCACCCGGATCTCGTATTCGCGGCCGAGACCCTCGGGTGCTCACCGCATGAGACCAGGGAAACCGCCTCCGCCGGCTTCGACTGTATCTTCAACAGCGCCAAGTGGTGGGACTTCTCGAGCCCCTGGCTCCTGGAGCAATACGAGTTGACCCGCCAGATCGCCCCTTCCATCGGCTTCCCGGAGAGTCACGATACCGAGCGCCTGTTCAGCGAGTCGGGCAACAACGTCGAAGCCCTCAAGCAGCGTTACCTGTTCGTCGCCCTGTTTTCGAGCGGCGTCATGATGCCGATCGGCTACGAGTACGGATTCCGCAACCGCCTGCACGTGGTCGACACCCGGCCGGAGCACTGGGAGGAGCCGGCGGTGGACCTGACCGACTTCATCACCCGGGTCAACCGGATCAAAAGCGACCACCCCATCTTCCGGGAGGAAGGCCCGATCCAGAAGCTCGACCACCCCAATTCCAACCTACTCATGTTCTGGAAGGCCTCCACCAGCGGCAACAGCGAGGCCCTGCTGACGCTCAACAAAGACCCCTGGAACCGCCAGCACTTCCACTGCTACGACCTCTACCGGCACGTACAGTCGGCGACGCCACTGCAAGACGTCTCTCCGGAATGGCCGGTGGAACACCTGCCCACACCTTTCGATTTCGAGCTCGGCCCGGGGATGGGGCGGGTGATGGTCTCCGGTGTGAACTGAACCCCCTGACCACGGGACAGCTTGAACCGCAAAGGTGAAGGTGAGTAACCGTTCAGGTTCCCACTGGTTTTGCCATCCCTGGCACTGGATTCCGGCAATCCCGGCCGGAATGACGGGGTAGGGTTTGAACGATTATTCTGGTGAGCAATGCGGGCCGGACGCACCGCCATTGCGCACACCATCCCAGCCCAAGGTACGGTTGCTATGTCTTTTAATTTCGATCTTCAACAGGTCCGGATCGGGGTCATGGGCCTCGGCTATGTCGGACTGCCGCTGGCCATCGCGTTCGGCAAGCGTTATCCGACTTTGGGCTTCGATGTAGATACCACCCACATCGCCGAGCTGCGGGCAGGCCGGGACAGTTCGCTCGAAGTGGAGCCGGCCGAGCTACGGGCCGCCGAGCGGTTGACCTACACCGACGAGGCCGGCGATCTGGCTGACTGTAATCTGTTCATCGTAACGGTCCCGACCCCCATAAATGTGCATAAACAACCGGACCTGCGCTCTTTGAGATCGGCCAGCTATACTGCGGGGGTGCTACTGAAACCGGGCGACATCGTCATCTACGAGTCTACGGTCTACCCCGGCGCCACGGAGGAGATCTGCATTCCCATCCTGGAGCGGATATCCGAGCTCGCCTTCAACTGGGACTTCTTCGTTGGCTACAGCCCGGAGCGCATCAACCCCGGCGACAAAGAACACCGATTGACCACGATCAAGAAAGTAACCTCAGGCTCCACCCCCGAGGTGGCCGACTTCGTCGATGCCCTATACCGCAGCATCATCCCCGCCGGCACCCACAAGACCAGTAGTATCCGGGTCGCCGAGGCAGCCAAGGTCATCGAGAACACCCAGCGCGACGTCAATATCGCGCTTGTCAACGAGCTCGCCCTCATCTTCAATCGCTTAGGGATCGATACCCAGGAAGTGCTGGAAGCGGCGGGCAGCAAGTGGAACTTCCTGCCCTTTCGACCGGGCCTGGTGGGCGGACACTGCATCGGCGTCGATCCCTACTATCTCACCTACAAGGCCCAGGCCGTCGGCTACCAACCGGAGATCATCTTGGCCGGCCGCCGTCTCAACGACCGCATGGGCGCCTTTGTCGCCGGCCGGGTCATCAAGCTCATGACCCGGCGCAACCTGGTGACGAAGGGCAATCGGGTGCTGATACTCGGCCTGGCATTCAAGGAAAATTGCCCGGATCTGCGTAACACCCGCGTGGTCGACATCCTCAAGGAGCTGGACGAGTACGGCATTGCCGCGGATGTCCACGACCCCTGGGTGAATCGCCGCGTGGCCAAGGAGGACTACGGTATAACGCCGATCGAGGACCCGCAGCCAGGGAGCTACGACGCCATCATCCTGGCCGTAGCCCACCGCCAATTCAAGGCGATGGGGATCGAACGGCTGCGGGCCCTTGGCCGCCCCGGCGCCGTGTTCTTCGACGTCAAGCATGTGTTCCCGGCTGACGTCGTAGATGGCAGATTGTAGGGTGTGGACGCCGCCGATCGCGAGCAGTGCAATCCTGAATATCTGGCGTTGTCCGGAGGGAAAAGATCCTTACCTGTTCTGTTCCGGCGGGATGCGCGCCGTTGCCTCGCGGCAACGGCGCTTTCCCGCCCTACGGTCCTACGAGCTACTCTAATCCAGCCGCCCGGCATAGCGCATCGATCACGTCACGATCGCAGGCCACCACTCCTTGGATCCTGGACGATAGTAGTGCTGATACCAGCACAGCGCCGACTGCACGCCTGTCCCGCCCGATTGTAGCTTGCGCCACCCAGACCCTCCTCGCGCCCACGACTTGATAGCTGGCCTCCCATTCACCGCCGCCGCTGCGTGGCCAAGAAACGGCGGATGAGAGCGACTTCTTGCTCATCTTGTGGACCCGGAAATCGCCGTTTCATTGCTTCAATAACTTTAGTGCGCGAAGCGCATCAGAGTTGAAACTATGGACGTTAAGTCCCTTCACTTTCAGTCCGTGGCTGGTCCACGGATGAGGACGTTAGTTCTCCAGACTATGGACTTTCAGTCCATAGTGGTTGATTTCAGATCCCACCAGAACTGCGCCGGTGGCGTCCGGCGCCCCCAGCAGTACTCCCGGTAGCCGAGCAGGAAGGGGCTGGCGCCGCGCTTTTCCAGCCTGGTCCGCAAGCGCCGGCGCTCGGCCTCGGTCAAGCGCCCGGTACGCTCCAGTTCGGTCAGCATCAAGAGGCCGTCTTCCTCATCATCCGGGGTATCCGGATCGAACAGCAGCCGGCAGGCGCGCCGGAAGGAGACCTCTGGCCGCGGCTGAAAGAAATTCACGCCGACGATCCGGTCGCCAGACCGTTGGATGGGTGGGGTCATTTGTCAGGGGGCAGCAAGATCGTGATCGAGTTCGGCTTCGATCACGACTGCGATCACGATCGGCTACGATCTTTCGTGCCTTTCGTGGACGGATTTGCGGGCAATTACAGTTGATTCCGCAGCAACATCCAGCCCCAGCGTTTGGCGCGGGTCTCCAGAAGGCCGCCCGCTCCAGAGTATAGAAAATCCTGGCCCCCCGGCCAGTCGCAGGGCGACCACCATCCCCGGCCCGGAGCGGCCCTGGGCGCCCTCGCAGACCTGGATTAGGCTCGGCGTACTCCCGGCCGCACTGTCCGCCGTGGCGCCCAGCCACACCTCGTGCGGCGCGCTGAGGGCCTGAAAGGAGGGAGAGTGTTCCAGCTTTGTTTTTCTAAAGTTCAAATAGAACTTCTAAATCAATACCTCATGTCTCTGAAACAACAGGGTTACGACACCACCGAAGAAGGTCATACGCGCTTGATCTGGTAGCCTAGTACCCCATTTCGACTTATATTGCGGGCGTAATCACTCAAGCTTGATGTTCGCCTCACCCGAGAAACTTGCAATATTAGATGAAATTAGGTACTAGTGGTGCTTGAACAGGCGCTCCTTTTCCCGCTGCCAGTCCCGATCTTTTTCCGTTGCCCGTTTGTCGTGGAGTTTTTTGCCCTTGGCCAGCCCGATTTCCAACTTGGCCCGGCCACGTTTCCAGTACATGGCGGTGGGGACCAGGGTATAGCCGGCACGCTCGGTCAGTCCGATCAGGCGGTTGAGCTCGGCGCGCTTGAGCAGCAACTTGCGGGTGCGCGAGGGATCGGGCGTGACATGGGTCGAGGCCACGGGCAGTGGCGAGACGTGGGCACCGAGCAGGAATGCCTCGCCGTGCAGGAGCTTGACATAGCTTTCTTTGAGCTGGATGCGGCCGGCGCGCAGGCTCTTGACCTCCCAGCCCTCGAGGGCGAGACCGGTCTCGTAGCGTTGCTCGATGTGATAGTTGTGGCCCGCCTTCTTGTTGCGCGCGATGGTAGCGCCGCCGTGCTTGGGCTGCTTCGTCTTTGCCATCCCGAGAGTGTAACCCAGATGCTTGACTGTCCGCTCATCTCTCCATGACCTCATTGAGGCAACCGGAGCGATTTTCCCATACTCAACCTGACTTACTAACCGTATCGAAACCAACGCCATTTGATAAAAAAAATTTATAGTCATTCTCCCTGCGGTATACTGGGTCTGCCGCTGTCGGATCTCCTCTTGTAAGTGCTTAGCTAAAGATGCACCTGACCCGAGACCAGATCGCCGCTATCCGGCAAGCCGCGGAGGAGAGCTTTGGTGAAGGCTCCCAGGTTTGGCTCTTCGGTTCGCGGGTGGACGACCGGCGCCGCGGGGGCGATATCGACCTGTTGGTTCAGCCCGCGCAGGCTGCCTGTATCCCGGATCTCAAGCGCAAGGTCCGCTTTCTGGGCAGGTTGGAAAGGTCGCTGGGGGAGCGCAAGGTCGACGTGCTCATAGAGACCGCAGGCGATTGCCGTCCCATCGTTCGGTTGGCCCATGAAACCGGAGTGAGGTTATGAAGGCTACCGCGGAGGTTCTCGCCCTCGGGCAGATCCTGGCCCTCTGTCGGAGACATGATGAGGTAAGGTCGATTTGACCAATATGCGGATATTCTGATATACATCCGCGGGTTTCCGCAGCGAGCGACCGGGCGTTGTCGCGACAGTTCACGAGCAAAAAGCGGGCGATATACCCGTTGCACGTGAATATTTTGGTAAGCGAGGGGGGACGATCGTGCCCGAGAGCAAGGCGCGACGAGGAGGAATAGCCAGCCCGATTGCGACGGTGAAGCCGCTAGGCTTCACAGGCGTACAGGGATGTACGCCCGGCACCGGAAGGCGAAGCAAGGAGAGCGTAGCTTTTCGGCGCAACGCTGCTATCGGGTGCGAGCGGCGTGCATCGCGGCGAAATATTCACGTGCAACGGGTACATATACCATGAAGACTTGGCTGATTTCGATTTCGGTTGCAACGGCGCTCATTTCCGGCGGGACCCAGGCAGCGGGCAAGGCCGCGAAGGGCGATGCCGCGGCGGGCGAGGCCAAGGCAGCGGTTTGCCTCGCCTGTCATGGCCCGAACGGAAACGCCTTGGTTCCGACCTGGCCCAAGCTCGCCGGTCAACATGCCCGATATATCTACAAGCAGCTGATGGATTTCAAGAGCGGCGCGCGGGCAAACGCCCAGATGAGTCCCCAGGTGATCCCCCTCAGTGAACAGGACTTTCGGAATATCGCCGCCTACTATGCCACCCAGCAGCAGACGCCGGGAACCACGGACCCCGCAGTGGCGGAGCTGGGCAAGCGTATCTATCGTGGCGGTAACCCGGCCACGGGACTTGCTGCCTGCACCGGCTGTCACGGTCCCACCGGTACCGGTCTGGGAGCGGCCAAATTCCCACGCATCGCCGGACAGCACGCCCAGTATCTTGACTCGACCCTCAAGGGCTTTCGCGCCGGGACCCGCGCCAATGACCCGAATGGGATGATGAGGGATGTGGCCGGCCGTATGAGCGACGAGGAAATCGCCGCCGTGTCCCAGTTCATACAGGGCCTCACTGACCAGCCGACCACCGACTAACCGACCGCTATGCAACAGGGGGTAATGGTTAAAGCCAGCCGGCTGCCACGCTTTCGATCGAGTTTGCGCCGACAACCGCATCGATCAGGGTAAACCGCATGATTCCAATGCCGACATTGGAGTGAATCATGGGCCTCATAAAGGCGTCAATCGAACTTTCAAATCCGAGCGATCGAAACATCGACCCGATCGCGGTAAAGTGCCTGGTCGATACGGGTTCGCTGCATTTATGTATGCTGGAGCACATTGCACTTCAGCTTGGACTCGAAGAGCTGTACCAACGGGAAGTAACGACAGCCGACGGCAAAAGGCACCTGGTCCCATACATGGGACCGGTAGCGATAAGGTTCGAGAACCGTGCCTGCTTCACCGGTGCCTTGGTATTCGGGGACGAGGTCTTGCTGGGTGCGGTCCCGATGGAAGATATGGATATCCTCATGTCACCTTCCAAACAAGCCCTGATCGTGAACCCGGAGAGTCCGAATATCGCGATGTCAACCGCGAAATGCCTGGTTCATGATAACTGGATCTGCCTGGCTCGCGTAGGATGAAGCAAGTAAAGTAAACTAGGTTGACCGTAGGGCAGAGTAAAAAATGGGATCTATATACATGGCTAGCCAAAACAGCGCGCAATCATTCAGCCCCCCACTGCTTTCGCCATCCCTGGCACCTGGCTTCCGGCGTCCCAACCGGAATGACGGGGTGGGGCTGAACGGTTACAACCCCGCGGCTAGCTATATACAGGTCCCTAAAAATACATGCGGAGAAACACTTGCCCACGATTTCCATGTCCTACGGAATCATTGTGAGAAGTGCATTACTGAAGAGGAAGCGACGCACGATTATGAAGATCTGCGGGATCCACGAGAAGTAGTGGAAGAATCAAAAGACGAAAAAAGTATACCACTGGAAAGGGTTGTCCGGTATTTGGCGAGCAACTGATTATTCTCGGCATCCTTGGTGCCCTGGCGATTCATATCAAAACAGACAGGATCAATGACCATGAGTGAGATCGACCGTGACCAGTATCTGATCGAAAAAGAACCCTATTACCGGGCTTTGGGCAATGAGGTGGAGATGTACCAGGCGGCCTATGACGCGCGTATGCCCGTCATGCTCAAGGGCCCGACCGGTTGCGGCAAGTCCCGCTTCGTCGAGTACATGGCTTGGAAGCTGCAAAAGCCCTTGATTACGATCGCCTGTAATGAGGATATGACGGCCTCCGATCTGGTGGGGCGCTTTCTCCTGGATATCAACGGCACCAAGTGGCAGGACGGACCCCTAACCGTGGCCGCCCGCCTCGGCGCCGTCTGCTACCTGGACGAGGTGGTCGAGGCCCGCCAAGACACCACGGTAGTCATCCACCCCTTGACCGACCACCGCCGCAACCTGCCGTTGGAGAAGAAGGGGGAGCTGGTGACGGCCCATCCGGATTTTCAGCTCGTCATCTCCTACAACCCCGGCTACCAGAGCCTGATGAAGGATCTCAAGCAGTCCACCAAGCAGCGCTTCGGTGCCATGGATTTCGACTATCCGGAGGCTGAGATCGAGACCGAGATCGTCGCTCACGAGGGGAGCGTCGATACCCAAACCGCCGAGAAGCTGGTCCAGGTGGCGCGGCGCAGCCGCAACCTGAAAGGTCACGGCCTCGACGAGGGCATGTCCACTCGTCTGCTGGTCTATGCCGCCCAGCTTATCGGCAAGGGCATCGATGCTCAGTCCGCTTGTCGAATGGCCCTGGTACGCCCACTGACGGACGATCCGGATATGCGCGATACCCTCGACGCGGCCGTGAATACCTACTTTTAGCTGCCAGCTACCAATCACCGGCTACCAGCGATGGGAGATTGGTAGTGGTAAATTTCTAAGCGGCTGACTAAATCAGGCCGCATAGCTTGCTCCTGACCCCACGTGGTATGGAATTTAGCGTGAAATACCAAAATCCATCCCACCGCTATGCCTTAAGTTAGTTCTCAGACAGTCTCTAATCCAACCGGCTGAGGTTGGGATTGACGCTGTAGGTCCCCACGATACTCGCCTGGGCCAGTATATGGCCTCGAATGGCAGCGAGTGTCCGGTCGCGGTCGAAACGCCCTTCCACCGGACAACGCGGGAGATCCAGGGCATACAGGGTAAAGTGATAGTGGTGGACGATGGAATCGTTCCAGGGTGGGCAGGGACCGCCGTAGCCGTAATAGTCGCCGGCCATCCGGTCATCGCCGGCGAACCAGTCGGTGTAGCTGTTGATGCCGTGCCGGGTGCCGTCAAGCCCCTCCGGCCCCGGCTCGCCGCGGGGGGTTACCTGGGAGCAGAACTCGCCCGCGGCGATGCCGTTGCGGTCCGGCTTCAGATCCACTAGCACCCAGTGGGTGAAATCCACCCGCGGCAGATCCGCCGGCACCTGGCGTCCCTCCTGATTCACGTCGTCGCCGCGGCTGGGCACGTCCGGGTCGTGACAGATGAGCACCAGGGATCGGGTGCCAGCGGGGAGCTCGGACCAGGCCAGGTGGGGATTGCGATTCGCCCCCAGGCGGACATGGTCCTCCGCAGCGGGCACACAGAAGGCGAACTCAGCCGGGATGGGTTGGCCGTCGACAATGGAGTTAGAGCTGAGCTTCATGGCGTTTCTCCTGGCGTTGTTGCTATATCTGTCACAGATGAATCATTGCCTTGAGATCAAGGCATTGAACCGCAAAGGTGCAAATTTACGTTCATTGCTTCAATAACTTTAGTGCGCGAAGCGCATCAGAGTTGAAACTATGGACGTTAAGTCCCTTCACTTTCAGTCCGTGGCTTGTCCACGGATGAGGACTTTAGTCCTCCAGACTATGGACTTTCAGTCCATAGTGGTTGATTGCGGAAAAAAGTCCCGACTACAACGCCCGGATCAGTACGTCCGTCAGCTCTGCTTCTGTCAAGGTAATCGGATTGCCTTGCATGCTGCTGGAGGGTATGGCCTTATCCACGATCGGGGCCACATGACTCCGGGTCATACCGTAATCGGCCAGGCCAGGTACGGCCAGCGCGTCGCTGAGGGCCTGGATCCAGGCGACGCCGTCGGCGACCTCGGCGGCGGCATCGCCGGTGAGGATAGCCGCGACCTCTCGGTAGCGGGCCAGGGCCGGTGCCTCGGGATCGCGTGCCTGCAGGGCGCGCACATTGGTCTCCATCACAAAGGGCAAAAGGCGCGCGCAGACGGCGCCGTGGGGTGCATTGAACAGACCGCCGATGGGACCGGCAAAGCCGTGGACCGCCCCCAGCTTGGCATTGGCCAGGGCCAGGCCGCCGCACAGGCTGGTCAGGGCCATATCCCGGCGCGCCTCGACATCCGAGCCTGCATGGAAGGCGCGGCGCAGGGAGCGTGCCGCCCGCCGCATCCCTTCGCGACAGAAGCCGTCGGTCAGGGGCGTAGCCAGGTGGGAGACAAAGGGTTCCAGACACTGGGTCAGGGCGTCCAGGCCAGTGCTGGCGGTGACCGCCGGCGGCATGGGGTAGGTCAGTACCGGATCGACGAGGGCGACCTCGGGCAGCATGGAGCGATGGCGCAGGCTCACCTTGACCCCTTGTTCAGGCGCCGCGAGCACGGCGTTGCGGGTTACTTCGGCGCCGGTGCCTGCGGTGGTGGGGATGGCGATGAGCGGCGCGGCCGGATTGACCAAGGGCCGACCGCGGCCGATGACTTCCAGGTGATCGAAGGGATCGCCGGGGTTGGTCAGCAGGGCGGCGATGGCCTTGGCCGCGTCGATGGCGCTGCCGCCCCCCACGCCGATGACCAGATCGGCCCCGAAACCGCGGGCCTGCTCGGTATCTTCCAGGGCCGACGTGACCGTGGGTTCACCGACGACGGAGCAGGTACTGACCGGCAGCCGCTGGTCCGCGAGCCGGGTCAACAGGGGCTCGATCCGCGCCGGGGTGCCGCCGCCTACCACCAGTACCCGGCTGCCCAGCTCGGTCGCATAAGTACCTATCTGGTCCAGAATGCCTTCACCGAACAGGATGCGGCCGGCGGTCGCGAACCCGAATGTCATGGCGGTGTCCTCATGTCCGCACCAGATCCCAGCCCTGCTCGTCCGGGAAGCAGTTCGTGTGTTTTACTGCGCAGCGCGGCTCGGCCATCATGGAGGCGACGGCGTCGCGCCAGGTCGCATAGTGGGCCGTCTCCTTGTGGCGTGCCGGGTCGGCGGCGGTGCGGTAGACCTCGACCAGCACAAAGCGGGTGGGATCGTCCTGCTGCTGAATGACATCGAAGCGCGCGACCCCTGGCTCCTGCACACTGTGGCGGGCATTCTCTATGGAAGCGGTCTTGAATGCCTCGACCGAATCGGGCTTCACATGGACAAGGACATGAACGACAAGCATCGGGATGCTCCTTGATTGTAGCGATATCTTAAATATCCGCAGATTACGCAGATTTTCACAGATTATTTCATTGCTTCAATAACTTTAGTGCGCGAAGCGCATCATAGTTGAAACTATGGACGTTAAGTCCCTTCACTTTCAGTCCGTGGCTTGTCCACGGGTGAGGACGTTAGTCCTCCAGACTATGGACTTTCAGTCCATAGTGGTTGATCTGTGGGGATCCGCGCAATCTGCGGATTAAGGCGATTTCTGTCAAGTGACAGACCAGCCTGCTTGTCTTTGCGTCCGTCTTCTGGGTCGCGACAACAGTTACATCGCACAACGATGCGCCTGTTGTCGCTCCTTGAAGACAAACGAATAGCCGACCCATCCTGGTCTATCATTTTCCGGCAATCGCCTAAAAAATTTCGGAATGACAAGTTATGGGTTAACATTTTCGCTTGACGGGTGCACAATGCTCTCAAGTTGAGAGGAAACGCCATGAACCTGCTAACCGTCTTTCAACGCTTCCCCGATCAAGACGCCTGTATCGCGCATCTTGAACACATTCGCTTCGGCGATGAGCCATTCTGCCCGTTATGCGGGAGCCTGCATGTAGCTCGCAAGGCGGATGGCGACCGCATTGGCCGCTGGAACTGCCATGCCTGCAAGGG
>Ga0209679_1000208_pt1 | contig 27573 bp, 22 predicted proteins | sample WorMetHEROISLAND_4_FD_187408 | JGI IMG/M metagenome (GOLD analysis project Ga0209679, IMG submission 187408) | Marine gutless worms symbiont microbial communities from Max Planck institute for Marine Microbiology, Germany - Olavius sp. 2 HERON... ...
TTTGCCTGTGGAGGGGAAGGCGCTAGCTGCGGTTGCAAGACGGCAGCGAAACCAGCCCCGGCGAAGCAGGAAGCAAGCAGTAGATTTAATCAGAATTGATTAGGTTTGCGTAAGTTTTGCAGAACGGCCGCAAATACCAAGCCCATGGTACGACGCTATCACGGCCCCGATCCATAGGGCGAGTGGCAAGGACCTCAACCTGTCGAATTTCATGTTTCTAGCGGCGGGAGTTGGTTTGCCTTGGTTTCCATAATGCCTCTTCAGTTCCAAAATGTTGATAAGCTTATAGGTACTTTGAATTTAAGGTGCCCGTGCAAGGCAAGGATATGTTGCCACTTTTCAAGCATGCCGTAGGGGTCATCCCTGCCGGGTTTCGTTCCTCAACCCAGCCTACGGCTCTCACCTTGCCATTCCGATTCGTCAACGGATATACGAAGTATATGGTGTTGCTTGGGCACAAGATTTCTCGCTTCGCTCGACCTGATTCTACTTTGTCACATTCCATGACAACCCACTGATCTATAAGGAATCTGCCAAACAACGAGGTCCAAAAAGATCAATACGCCACCCCAAATGTGACAAAGTAGAATCAAAAGTAATAGTCAAAATCCCGCTCGCTACGCTGATAGCGCCTCAAGCGAAAGATATGGGCCGGTGCCGTATGGGGCTCGAGCTGGACGAAATTGCGGCTGCCGGTCCACAGGTAACGTCTGTCGTCAAGCAGATCGTGTACCTGGAAGGGCCGATCCGGCGGTAGGTCGAACTCGTCGATCGGCAGCTTAAGCCAGCCTGATTGGACCCAGTTCGGATCCAGGTTGACGGTGACGATGAGTATTTCGGAAAAATCGTCGCTGTGCTTGCCGTAGCAGATGATGTTCTCGTTGTCGACCGGGTAGAACTCCAGGTTGTCGTTGGATTGCAGGACCGCATTCTCTCTGCGGATCTTGTTGACCTGGGCGATGTAGTGCTTGAGGCTGTGCGGTTCGTCCAGATTCCAGCTGCGGATCTCGTATTTCTCCGAATTCATGTATTCTTCGCTACCGATCTCTACCGGCAAGCCGTCACAGAGATCGAACGGTGGCCCGTAGATTCCATAGTTACTCGACAGGGTAGCAGCAAGCACCAGCCGGGCCTTAAATGCCGGTGGTCCGCCTATCTGCAGATAGTCGTTCAGGATGTCCGGGGTGTTGGGCCAGAAGTTGGGCCGGAAGTATTCCCTCAGGTCGGTGGTGGTCAGGGTGATCAAATAGTCTTCCAGCTCCCATTTTGAGTTGCGCCACGCGAAGTAGGTGTAGGACTGGGTGAATCCCAGCTTGGCGAGCTGGCCCATGAGCTTGGGACGGGTAAATGCCTCGGCGAGGAAGATGGTATCCGGCGCCTCCTTTTTTACGCTTTCGATCAGCCACTCCCAAAAGGAGAAGTCTTTGGTATGGGGATTGTCAACCCGGAATACCCGCACGCCCTGATCGATCCAGTACATGACGACCCGCCTCAGCTCTTCCCACAGTGCTTCCCAGGCCGGGGATTGGAACTCGAGCGGATAGATGTCCTGGTATTTTTTGGGCGGATTCTCGGCATACTGAATGGTGTTGTCCGGGCGCATGCGGAACCATTCGGGATGTTCCTTGACGTAGGGGTGATCCGGTGAGCACTGGAAGGCGAGATCCAGGGCAATGGAGATTCCGAATACCTTGGCCTGGGCGACGAGTTTGCGGAAGTCGGCCAGGGTCCCGAGCTGGGGATGGATGGACATATGTCCGCCTTCCGCCGCGCCGATGGCCCAGGGGCTACCGACGTCGCCGGGTTCGCAGACCGGGTTGTTGTTCTTGCCTTTGCGGTGGGTGGTACCGATGGGGTGGATCGGGGGCAGATAGAGCACGTCGAAGCCCATGTCCGCGATATAGGGCAGCCGGGCGATCAGATCATTGAAGTTTCCGTGCGCGCCGGGGTGGGGACTACAGGAACGCGGGAAGACCTCGTACCAGGCGCTGAATAGCGCCTGCTTGGGGTCGACGACGACCTGGAGGATTTCTTTGTAGCGAGCAGCGTGTTCCCGATCCGGATGGCGCCGCATCAGGTCCGCCAGCTCGCCGGAGAGTGAGACCCGGATCACCTCGGCGACATTCTGTCTGTTGCTGATCACCTCAATACACCGGGAGAAGGCGTCCTGATCCGCCGTGGATGCGCGCTGGGCGGCCTGTTTGACCAGATCCAATCCGATCAGGAGATCCATGGCAACGTCCTGCGCCGCATTGACCCGCTTTTCGAGGTCGCGCTGCCAGGAGGCGAAGTCGTCGATCCAGGCCTCGACCGTGTACTGCCAACGTCCGAGCCGGTCCACCCTGAGCTGGGCCTGCCAGCGGTCGTTGATGGCGTGCTCCAGCGGGGTCTCGGACCATTCGGATTGGGTTTCTTCCTTGTAGCACAGCACGGCGGCCAAGGCATTGTGACCGTCCACCACAATATCGGCGGTTATTTCGATCACATCGTCTACGATGCGCTTGATCGGGTAGCGACCGCCTTCGATCTCGGGTTGCACCCCGGTGATCTGGACCCGATTGCGACGTTTGGCCGATAGCATCTCCGAAACAGAACCTGCGGTTTCCTGTTCGGGAGATGATGGTGCCTCATCTGTCTCAGCCACGCGTTCGGCCTTCGCATCGGAACCTGGGGTTTCCGGTTTGGGAGATGATGATACTCCGTCCGTCTCGGCCGGATGCTCGACTTCCGCATCGGAACCTGCGGTTTCCTGCTTGGGAGCTGGGATCACCCCATCCGTCTTGGCTGGGTGCTTGGTCTCCGCAATGGAACTCGTGGTTTCCGGTTTGGGGGATGAGGTTATCCCGTCCGGCTCGGTCGGTCGTTTGGTCTCCGCAACGAAGCCTGCGGTTTCTTGCTTGGGAGCTGGGATTGCCCCGTTCGACTTGGCCGGACGTTCGGCCTCCGCAACGGAATCCGTGGTTTCTTGTTTGGGAGCTGAGGTTGCCTTATCTGTCTCGGTCAAACGCTCAGCCTCCGCAACAGAAGGTGTGGTTGTCTGTTTAGGGGCTGGGGTCGCCCTGTTTGTCTCGGCTGGGTGCTCGGTCTCTGCAATGGAACCTGTGATTGCCGATTTGGGGGATGAGGTTGCCCTGCCTGTCTCGGTCGGACGCTTGACCTCTTTGGGAGCTGACGGTGCTCCGTCCGGCTCGGTTGGGCGCTTGGTCTCCGCAACGGAACCTGTGGTTGCCTGTTCGCGAGTCACGTCTTGCTCCCCCTGGATGTGAGTGTTTGCTGGTAGAAGCCGAGGGTCTTGGCGGCAATGCTGGCCCAACTGAAGTGGGCCTCGACCCGTTTTCTGGCCCGTTTCCCCATTGCGCGGCTTGCTTCCGGAGCGCGTAGCAGCCGATTGATGGCGGCGGCAAGGTCCTCCGAGAAGCGCTGTGGGTTGGCTGGCTCCATGTCGGTTTCGCTGCGCGGGTCGATGGCAACCAGGAGACCGGTTTGGTCGGGAATCACGACCTCGGGAATACCGCCGACCTTCGATGCCACAACCGGCGTCTCGCAGGCCATGGCCTCCAGGTTGATGATGCCGAACGGTTCGTAAACGGAAGGACACACGAAGACCGACGCCTGTGAATATAGGGCGACGATTGCCTCCTTGGTCAGCATCTCCGGGATCCAGACAATCGGGTTGGTGGTCTGTTTCCTGGCTGCGTCTACCGCCTGCTCCATCTCTTCGCCGATCTCCTTGGTATCGGGTGCGCCGGCGCAGAGGACGATCTGGCCCCCCGGATCGATGAAGCGGATGGTATTGACCAGATGGATGATGCCCTTCTGGCGGGTGATGCGTCCCACGAACAACACATAGGGTAGCTGGCGATCAATGCCGTACTGATCCAGCACCTGCGGGTCGCAGGTCGGTTGGTATTGATCCAGGTTGATGCCGTTGTGAATGATCCCGATGCGTTCCAACGGAACACCGTACAGCTTATGGACATCCTCTTTCATGGCCTGGGACACGGCAACCACGCCATCCGCGTTTTGGTAGGCGGTCCGCTCGACCCATGAGCTGGCATGGTAGGCCGTACCCAGCTGCTCGACCTTCCAGGGCCGATGGGGCTCCAGGGAATGGGTGGTCAGGACCATGGGGATCTGCAGCAGCTGTTTCACCAACATCCCGGCCAGATGGCTATACCAGGTATGGCAATGCACGATGTCCACGCCCGACAGCTCGCCGGCCATGACCAGATCATTGAGCATGGTCTCGAGGAACTTATGGTGGCGAGGGTCTACGGTGTGGAACTCCAGCGCCGGGTTTACCCCCGATACCGAGAGGTTGTCGCGTTGCTCCTTCTGGTCGCCGAAGCACAGGACCTTTACCGAATGCCGCCCCTGGTCGAGCTTGCACAGCTCATCGGTCAGGTACTCCACGCTGACACCCGCCCCTCCGTAGACATGCGGCGGATATTCGTTGGTGAGAATGCCAATCTTCATGAATCGCCCTCGACCGCTGGGGAATAGGAACGCCTCTGATGGGAATCTTTTTTTCCGTAAATCAACCACTATAGACTGAAAGTCCATAGTCTGGAGGACTAACGTCCTCATCCGTGGACAAGCCGCGGACTGAAAGTGAAGGGACTTAACGTCCATAGTTTCAACTATGATGCGCTTCGCGCACTAAAGTTATTGAAGCAATGAACGCGAATCAACGCAAATCAGTTGCAATCGTCTCGCCGTCATCGAGCAAGCGTTCAGACCCCTACTGTTTTTGCCATCCCTGGCGCCTGGATTCCGGCAATCCCTGCCGGAATGACGAGGTGGGGTCTGGCCGCTTACGTCATCGATGGTTCTTCATCCCTTTGCGCCTTTTCGCGTTGATTTACGGCTCACTCTTCCGCGCAGATCCTGCTCGCTCAATGGTACCAGCATGAGAGCATCCGTACCGGATACCTCAGGTCCCCCTTTTCAGGTCATCAGCCGCTCGCTTCGCTGCCGTGGCGACCGCTTGCTTGCCCGTGTCTTCAGCACCCGGCGCATCCTTGGCATTCGGCAGCTTGTTCGCATCTATTGCGGCCGGCTCGGGCTCCGGTTCGGGTTCGCGCCTCAATACGATGCCGGCTAGCGGCGGCAGGGTGACGGTCAGGGAATTGGGCCGTCCCATCCACTCCACCTCGTCGGTCTGGAGGATCCAGGCGCCGTTGCCCATACCGCTGCCGTAGTAGTCCACGGCGTCCGAGTTCAGGATCTCTTTGTAGACGCCGGGTGCGGGTACCCCGATACGATAGTGCTCGCGGGGAACCGGGGTGAAATTGAGCGCCACCACCAGGAAATCTTCGCCCGCCCGCCGCAGGTAGACCAGGACCGAGTTGTGGGCATCGTGGCAGTCGATCCACTCGAAGCCCTGCCAATCGAAATCGTGGGTGTACAGGACCGGATAGCTCCGGTAGATCCGGTTGAGGTCGCACACCAGCTTCCGCACCCCCTGGTGGGTCGGGTAATCGAGCAGATACCAGTCCAGGGTGTTGGTGCTGTTCCACTCTTCGCCCTGTGCGAATTCGCTGCCCATGAACAGGAGCTTTTTCCCCGGATGGGTGAACATGTAGACGTAGATCAGGCGCAGATTGGCGAAGCGCTGCCAGTCGTCCCCGGGCATCTTATAGAGCAGGGAGCGCTTGCCGTGCACCACCTCGTCGTGGGAGAAGGGCAGCAGAAAGTTCTCGGTGAAGGCATAGAGCATGCTGAAGGTCAGCATGTCCTGGTGGTATTGACGGTGGATGGGTTCGTGCTCGATGTAGGCCAGGGTGTCGTTCATCCAACCCATGTTCCACTTCAGATCGAACCCCAGTCCGCCGAGGTAGGTAGGCTTGGTGACTTGGGGCCAGGCGGTGGACTCCTCGGCCATGACCAGCACTCCGGGGACCTGGCCGTGGGTGACCTCGTTGAGATCGCGCATGAAGTCCATGGCCTCCAGGTTCTCGCGCCCGCCGTATCTGTTCGGGATCCACTGGCCCTCCTCACGCGAGTAGTCCAGATAGAGCATGGAGGCCACCGCATCTACCCGAATGCCGTCAAGGTGGAACTCTTCGAGCCAGAACAGGGCGCTCGAGATCAGGAAGTTCTTCACCTCGTAGCGCCCATAATTATAGATCAGGGTGGACCAGTCCAGGTGTTCGCCCAGGCGTGGGTCCTCGTGCTCGAAGAGGGCCGTGCCGTCGAAGCGGGCCAGGCCGTGGGCGTCCTTCGGGAAGTGGGCCGGTACCCAGTCGAGGATGATGCCGATGCCGTTTTGGTGGCAGTGGTCCACGAACCAGCGGAAGTCGTCCGGGCTGCCGAAGCGGCTGGTGGGGGCAAAGTAGCCGGTGGTCTGATAGCCCCAGGAGGCGTCGAACGGGTGCTCGGTTACCGGCAAGAGCTCGATGTGAGTGAAGCCCAGGTCCTTGACATAGTCCACCAGGCGCTCGCCCAGGACCCGATAGTTAAGCAGCTCGCCCTCTGGGCCACGTTGCCACGAGCCTAGGTGGACCTCGTAGATGGACAGGGGCTCGTGCAACCAATCGTGCTTGGCGCGTTGCTCGAGCCAGTCGGCGTCGCCCCATTTGAATCGGCTCGGGGCCTCGACGATAGAGGCGGTGCGGGGACGCATCTCGAAGTAGCGACCGAAGGGATCGGATTTGAGAAAGATGTCGCCGTTTCCGGCGCGGATCTCGTACTTGTAGACACTGCCCGCCGGCAGGTCCGGTATGAAGAGCTCCCATACCCCGTTGCCGTGGACGCGCATCGGATGTACCCGCCCGTCCCAGCGGTTGAAGTCTCCGACGACGCTGACGCGCTCGGCGCCCGGGGCCCAGACGGAGAACAGTACGCCGGCGACGCCGGCGACTTCGTGCACCCGTGCCCCTAGCAGGCGGTGGGCGTGCCAGTGCTTACCCTCGCCGAACAAGTGCATATCGAAGTCCGGTAGCTGGGGTGGGTAACAGTATGGGTCGTGGGCGATATGTTCACGGTGCTCGTCATCACGCCAGATAATCCGGTAACACGCCGGTACCTGCTTGGCATTTCCTGCCCATTCAAAGAGGTCCGTTCCCTCGATCCGCCGCAGCTGGTGGTTACCTTCGGCGATGCTCACTTCCTCCGCATGGGGCAGGAGTACCCGTACCCGCACTCGCCCCTTTTCCTCGTGCCGGCCGAGCACCCCGAAGGGGTCGCGCTGTCGGGCCTCGACGAGCTGCTGCAACGCGGGGGAAAGTTCTGGATTATTCATGCGATGGTACCTCGTCCGGACCTGAAGGCGGCGACTTGTGTGTCAAACTAGGGGCTGTTGACATTCATCTGAGCGTGGGCGACTGTGAGAAACTTTTCGTGCTGACCAGGCGCGGCGAGGAGGAATAGCCGGCCTATTTTGACGAGCCGCAACGCCGTCAGCGCGGAAAAGGGCCACAATCGAGCCGTGAACGATGAACGTCAACAACCCCTCTAATAATAATCACATAATTCGCGGCGGAAATCTGCCTGTAATCTCGGTTGCTTCCAGCGGCCGGTCACCAGCTGCCGGCTTGTAGCCGTGTAGTTTTCGGCTATGGATGTAGTTTAAACCGCGTTCGAGGCGAGTCTGCCGGCTATTCCTCCGTCTCGACGATGATGCCGTCTCCACGCTTGGCTTCGACGATCACCACCTTTCCCATGGTGGGGTGGCGGACCGCGGATACCGTGAACTTCGAGTGCTTTTTGACGGCAACGACTTCGGACTCATCTTTGAGGTCCTGGATGATTTGGGGGTCGGCGTCGAAAAAACGCATTGGAAATCCTCCTCTGGTAAGATCCGTAGGTGATTTTCGGTCCTATTGGCTGGAGTCCCCCCTTCATCCATACTACACCCTGTTATCCGTTCGTATCCACGAGCGCGCAGTGGATACCCCATCCGGCCCGCGTCGGTGCCGTATGTCCGCCGTTTCAAGTGGGTATGCGATGTGCGGAGTCAAGGTTCCGTTTCCGGGGCGATCATCGATCGGATAACGGAAGGCGAAGAGTTTCATACCCACGTCCAAGCGGGCAGCTGGTGGCAGATCAAGACCCCAAGAGGAAAAGTCGGCTACATGCATGTATTTCGAATCAAGTTCCTGTAGTGCTTGAGGGAGAACCACCACATAGTAGCCGGTGGCCGGCGACAGGGCAGGGTATACTTGACCTTATGCCAACCGCATTGCCGATACCATGAATCTCGCTACTGAAGACATCCGATTCATCAAGGAGCACCTCGGGGAGTGGCTCGCCGAGCAGTCGTTGGGCAAACCGCCGGCGGTCTACGAGATCGAGCTGCGCGAGCGGATGGTGCGCGTGGAGGAAGAGCTCAGGCACCAGCGCGAGCTGATCAAGACCATCCTGGAGCAGATGGATAAACGCTTCGAGGCTGTCGACAAGCGCTTCGAGGCCCTTCAGAAGGAGATGGACAGGCACTTCGAGGCCCTGCAGAAGGAGATGGACAAGCGTTTCGAGACCGTCGACAAGCGCTTTGAAACCTTGCAGAACGAGATGAACAGGCGCTTCGAGGCCCTGACCAGGCGTATCGACCGTTTCATGATCTGGTCATTTGCCATCACCCTGACCGTCGGCGGTCTCGTGGTGACCATCCTGAAGCTATGACCTTGAGCCACAAAGGTCGAAGGGTAGAGAAATCGCGAATCTACTTCAGCTGTCAACACCATGAATCTCGCCACTGAAGACATCCGGTTCATCAAAGAGCACCTCGGGGAGTGGCTCGCCGAGCAATCGTTGGGCAAACCGCCGGTGGTCTACGAGATCGAGCTGCGCGAGCGGATGGTGCACGTGGAGGAAGAACTCAGGCATCAGCGCGAGCTGATCAGGACTATCCTGAAGCAGATGGATAAACGCTTCGAGGCCGTTGACAAGCGTTTTGAAACCTTGCAGAACGAGATGAACAGGCGCTTCGAGGCCCTGACCAGGCGTATCGACCGTTTCATGATCTGGTCATTCGCCATCACCCTGATCGTGGGCGGTCTCGTCGTGACCCTACTGAAGCTATTGCCCTGAGCCGAAAGCTCGAACACGACTCCTGAAATCAGCAGGCAGCTGGCGACCGGAGATTCGCCGTCCCTACCCGAGCTCCCGCCGCCGCCACACCAGATAGATGGCCGGGATTACGAACAGGGACAAGAGAGGGGCAGTCATCATGCCGCCCACCATGGGGGCGGCGATGCGGCGCATGACCTCGGAGCCGGTGCCCTGGCCGATCATGATGGGGAGCAACCCGGCGATGATGACGGCCACTGTCATGGCCTTGGGGCGCACCCGCATGACCGCCCCTTCCATGATGGCCGCCTTGAGCTCGGCGACGCCGTTCAACCCGCCCGCTTCCCGGAATCCCTTCAGGGCATTGTCCAGGTAGACCAGCATCACGACGCCGAACTCCGCCGCCACGCCGGCCAGGGCGATGAAGCCGACCGCGACCGACAGGTTGGAGTCCAGGAGATAGACGAACCAGAAGCCGCCGACCAGGGCAAAGGGCAGGGAGAGCATGACCAGCAGGGCCTCGCCGGTGCGGCGGAAGGTGAGATAGAGCAGGCTGAAGATGATGACCAGGGTGAAGGGAACCGCCGCTCCTGGGCCCACAGCATGTACTCATACTGGCCGGACCAGGTGATGGAGTAGCCGGGGGGCAGCCGTTCAGGCGCGCGTTCTCACTCTTGAGCATGGGCGCCCCATCGACGACCTGCATCTGGGCGATCTGTCCCAAGGGGACTTGGGCGCCGGTCGGCGTCACCAGGGGCAGCTCCCGCAGCTTGACCAGGTCGTTGCGCCGTTCCCTGGGGAAACGGAGGTTGACCGGATAACGCTCCCGCCCCTCGACCGTCTGGGTAATCTTGATCCCTCCCACGGCGGCGGCGACCACCTGATTGATGTCTTCGATATTGAGCCCGACCCGGGCCGCCGCGATCCGGTCAGGACGGATCTCCAGATAACGCCTGCCCGCGACCCGCTCTGAGAAGGCAGATGCGGTCCCCGGCACCCCGAGCACCACCCGCTCGATCGCCTTACCGATCCGTTCGATCGCCTCGAGGTCTGGCCCCGCGATCTTGATGCCCACGGGGGTCTTGATACCGGTAGCCAACATATCGATGCGGGTCTTGATCGGCATCACCCAGGCGTTGGTGACGCCGGGGAAATCGAGGGTCCGATCCAGCTCGGCGATCAGCGTGTCAATAGTTATCCCCGGACGCCACTCGGACTCGGGCCTAAGCTGAATCAGGGTCTCAATCATGGTCAAGGGCGTCGGGTAATGGTTATCGTCTAGTTGTGAATCAGAATCGGTTAGCGGACAAAATTGTTGAGCTATCTGTTGGAAGAACGGACTATAGACAATTTGCTTCATGGCTCAAATCAAAGATATCTGAGAATATTTAGCGAGGGCCGCAAGGATGTGGTGAACCGGGGCAGGAACGCCCCGGTGAACCGCATCGAGATCGCAACCTATCGTGCCCGAGAGCAAGGCGCGGTGAGGAGGAATAGCCAGCCCGATTGCGAAGGTGAAGCCGCCAGGCTTCACGGGCATCTAGGGAGATATACCCCGCACCGAAAGGCGAAGCAGGGATAGCGCAGCCTTTCGGCGCAACGCGGCTAGCGGGCGCGAGCGGCGTGCATCGCGGCGGAATATTCACGTGCGAGATGACACACTGCTTGTCACCATCGTCGAGAAACGTGACAAAGTCTATCAGAAACTGAGCAAGCTCCATTCGTGAAAGCTGAGGTTCCTACTCAGGGCACCTTGAAAAATACGATCTCCGTCTGCCGATCAGAGGTAGCCGCCAACGGTACAGGATTTTTTATAAGTTCTTGTTTTAATGAAAATAATCCTGAAAATCCTGTTAATCCTATCCTATTAGGATGCCCACAGAAAACCGCATCGAAAGGGAAACGACGAATCCCACGCATCCGCACGAAAATTGTCATCCCGAACCGAAGGGAGGGATCTTATTCACGTCGATTCGCGTGATTCATCGTTTTCTCTTACCAAATCGGCCGTCGGACCAAGGCGCGTCCGGACTTGTTTGTCATCTCAACGCCGGGGTATGCACCTGACCCGACCCCGCCTGCCCCCGCCGGATTCCTGGTGTGAGTTGCATTTTCCTATAGGAAAACCGGCTCATCCCCGCGCGAGGGTGTCGCAAAAGTCTTGTAGGTCGGGTTAGGCGCGTCTTGCGAGGCGAGTGTGGGCAACCAGGGTCGAACGCGCCGTAACCCGACAGCCAAGGTTGGCCCGTAGCATCATGTGTCGGATTACGGCGCGCTCAAAGCCTGTCGCCCAACCGAACCCATGAAGCACGCGCCTAATCCGACCTACCACTACGGACCCGATGACCAACCGTCGGTAACGGCTGCTTCGATGCGGTTCGCGCCGTCTTGTGGTGCCATCTTGATAAGACCTGCCGCGCTCGCCGCATCTACAGGCTTACGGAAAAATTAGCCGCAAATAAACGCAAATTAAATCATACATTTGCGTTTACTTGCGTTCATTAGCAGCAAAAATAATTCCCACCGATCTGTGCCGCAGCCTAAGATGTTATCGGTATTTTGGCACCGTTGTACTCACGAGATTTGGTCTCATACCGGCGAGGCGTTCGTTCTCGTTGCTCGTTCCCACGCTCCAGCGTGGGAACACCATCTTGGCCGCTCCAGCGGCCAGGCTTGGTGACGCTGGAGCGTGGGAGCCAGATGAAAAAATCCTGTTAATCCTGGAAACCCTGTCCTATTAGCGGTTGGTACCGTAATTATGTCAATGGAATAATCTGCCAATCGTGGCACACGCTCAAGCCGGCCTACCCCACTGACGCGAGAGAGAAATCGACGATGGCAGATACCACTGCTTACCGCATTGCGGAACAGAAGATCGAAAAAGCCCTGCGCACCCAGGCGACCGGGCTCGATCTGAGCGGTAGCGGCGACACAAGGCTTACCGAGCTGCCGGAGTCGTTGGGCCAGCTCACGCAGTTAGGGAAACTGGACCTCTCAGGGAACCGACTGACGGCGCTGCCGGCGTCGCTGGGCCGGTTGGATAACCTCGAAAGATTGGAGGCCAAATCCAATCCCTTCCATCCCGAGCTGGCCGCTGCCGTCGGGGAAGGCCTCGATACCGTCAAACGCTATCTGCGGGCGCAGGCAGCGGCGGGGGTGGCGCTGAACAAGGCCAAGCTGATCCTGATCGGCGAGGGCGAGGTGGGGAAGAGCTGTCTGTTCGGCGCCTTACGCGGCGATCCCTGGGAAGAGGATCGTCCCACCACCCACGGCATCAAGATCAAGCCAGTCAGGGTAAAATCCCGGCACCGGCACCGAGATCCGGCTCAACGGCTGGGATTTCGGCGGGCAGCGGGTCTATCGGCCCACGCACCAGTTATTCTTCACCGCCCCGGCCGTCTATCTGGTGGTCTGGAAGCCCCGCGAAGGCCCGCAGCAGGGGTCCGTGATTGATCGTGCGTCTGCACAAATACTCCCTGGGCCGCGCCGACTATCGGGACAGCGTCCATTGGCAGCGTGGCCTGATCCTGGAGGACGACACGGGGGCGCGGGCCTTCCTGGAACATATCGGCAACGAGGTGCGCATCAGTGTGCGGTCGCTCTATCCGCAACGCTTCCTGGTGGTGCTGACCTATGAGGTAAAATGGCTGGTAGAGAGCTTCTGGAAGGGCATGCGGTGCGAGGTGACGGTGCCCTGCCTGACGCGGCGCCAAGACGGCGGGCCCTGCAGCGGGCGGTTCGAGGTTGAAGTTGATCGAGAACAAAAAACGCAACCGACCCGAGCAGCCGTGCCCCGTCTGCAACGAATGGCAGGGCATCGAGCTGCTGCTCCACAACGCGCCCGCGGCCCGTCCGAGCCTGATCGAGGAGCTGCTCGCCGACTCCGGGAAAATGATGCGGATGTTGCAGGCTATATACCGGCGACAAGAGACGCAACAAGATCGGATCATCGGACGCTTCGACCAATTGGATGCGGCCAGTCGAGAGGTACTGAGCAAGGTAGAGGCCGCTTACGATGGCCTGATGCGGGCGCTGGTGGATGAGGCGAAGGAAGGTTCGCGGCCATTCAGCTTCGAGCCGGTCGAGCCCGGCTTCTGGGAGCGGCCCCAGTGGGTCGGCGCGAGGTTCCGCCTGACCTTGTAGTGTGAGCACTCCCGGCTGCCGTTGCCGGTGCTGAACGGGAAGGACAGCAATCGGGGCGTGTACGACCTGACCCTGCCGCGCGAGTGGCTGGTGCGGTCCGCACCCGTCCTGAAGCGGCTTACGGGCACCCTCGGCTTGATTTTGCCCGTGGCCTCATCGGCCATACGGTCGATGCCGGAGGACGAGGCGGCTTACAAAAGCATTGAGAAGCAGCTGGATCTGGACCGGAAGACCTGCGAGGCGGTACTCAAGGGAGCGGAAAAGGTGGTCGCTCGGCTGGGTCGTGGTGACGACGCGCCGGATCCGGGGCAGGGTGCGGCGATCCAGGTCCAGGGCGCGGCGTTGCGGCAGCTCCAGGTATGGCTGAAGGAGCAGGACCCCGGCTTTGGCGGACTGGTCCGGGTGCAGAACAAGCAGCAGGAGTTCCTGTGGGTGCATCCGTGGTTCGAAGGCGAGTATTGAGGTAACCGTTCAGTCTCCACCCCGTCATTCCGGCTGGGAGTGCCGGAATCCAGGTGCCAGGGATGGCAAAAACAGCGGGGGGCTGAACGATTACCGTAATCCTGCCTGTGCCCAACGAACTCATTAGGTTGGGGTGAGCTTGCCAACCCCAAACATCCCCATCCTCGTATGTCGGAAGAAGCTGGGGTTTGTACCTCACCCCAGCCTACGACCCTGGAATACCTTCGGTTTCATGGTGAGTTCTCTCACAAACCTTCCACTTCTTCCCGCGTCAGCTGGGTATATTTCATGATCTTTTCCATAGGCTCCCCGGCCTGCTTCATGATTTTTGCCGTTACTTTTTTCTCTTTTGCCACGCCCTCTTTTTCTCCTTCCATGCGTCCGCCAAAGAAGGAGGAGCGATACACACTCGCCTGGTAACGCAACTCTTCTATGTGCCATTCGTAAGATCGCCTTTCCTCCTCCCCCAGGTTCATGATATCCAGGATCTCTTTGGCCCTGGCTAATCCCTTGGCACGAAACCCTTCCTGGATCTCCTCGTTTTTCAGAAAATAGATCCACTCGTCCAGAGAGTCCTTGGCAACGTCGTTGAATTGCCTGACCTTGAGCAGATAGTATTCCGGATAGAGCTCATGGGGGTACTGCTTGCCGAAGAGTTCTTGCTGTTTGTTGTTCAGTTGTAGTTCGTCGTGGTAATGGATCCCGTGGAACCGGGTCTTCCCATGGTAGACATAACCCTTACCCTGTCCCAGATCGAAGTGCAGGATGTTTACGGAGATCACCTTGACGACCTGTTCATAAGGTTCCCCCGCGGATAAGTGCTCGGTAATGGCCTTAGCGGTCGCAAACAGGATCTGTTGTAGGTAGTCGAATTCCCTTTCGTATTGGATCTCGATAAGGATGATTTCCTGCTTCCTATTCTGGACCTTCAGATCCACGCGATTGGATTTGTCGTGGGCGTTGTCGCGGGTGCTCTCGCTCTCGAGGATCTCCAGGATCTCGATGTCGTCCTTCAGCAACTCCGACAGGAAGCCTTCCAGTACTTCGTAGTTGGCCTTGCTCCGCAACAGTCGCTTCAGCGCCCAATCAAAGCTGACGAGTTTTCTCTTGCCCATAGAGCTATCCTGTGGCACACCTAAGCGGTTGCAGTTTCGTCTAAACGCCTGTCGCAATGTTCTAATAGGACAGGATTAACAGGATGTTCAGGATTAATAGGATTCTTTCTTGAGTTTTATGGAACGTTCGCTGCACGGCTACACGCTTGCCGAAGTTGATTAGCAGTCCGATTCTTCCCTTCCCGGAAACCACATTACCAACAACGAAGAAATCTTGTTAATCCTGAACATCCTGTTAATCCTGTACCGTTCGAGGAAGGCACAAACAGAGCGAGAAATGCAATGCGATGTCATGTACAGATCCCTCTTACCGTGTCGCCCTGGTGCAGGCCCGAGAGGATCTCCACCTCCCTGCCCTGATGCACACCGGTCACCACATCCACTGGCCGGAAGCGGCCTGCTCCGAGAGCCAAGATCACGCTCTCGCGCTCGCCGGTGACGATGAGCGCTTCGCTCGGCAGCTTGAGTACATGCTTCCTGGGGGCGCCCTGGATTACCACCTCGGCGAACATATTCGGCCTCAGCAGGCGGTCCGGATTGGGAAAGACCAGACGCACGCGCAAGGCCCCGGGTCTTGGGATCCAGGTCGGGATAGAGATAGTCCACAACGCCCTGCCATTGCTTGCCCGGATAGGCCGGGACCTCGATCTCGGCCTTGAGGCCGGGCCGTAGCCAGGCGATCTGGTGCTCGAAGACCTCCACCAGGACCCACACCCGGCTCAAGTCGGCAATGGTGAACATCTCGCGTCCTTGGTCGCATACATGCTGTCTCGGGCCATCATCCGGGTCACGATGCCCTGGATCGGGGCCAGCATCGGAACCCGGTTCCTGGTCTCGCGGGTGCGTTCGATCTCGCGGATGATCGAGTCCGGCACATCCAACAGCCGCAACAAGTTGCGCGCCTTGTCCACCTTGACCCCGGCGACACCCCGGGAGCGGGGCTTCAGGGCCAGCAGAAAATTCACCTGGGGCGGACAGGATATCCGGGGCGTAGAGCTGGGCCAGCTTCTGCCCCTTGCGCACCGATTCCCCCTCCGCGCGCAGACTCAGGTCCTCGACCCAGCCCTCGGCCCGCGGGTGGATGTGGGCCACGGGTCTCGTCATACTCTACCCGGCCCAGGGTGCGCACGGATTTCCACAGGGTCCCGCGCTCTACCCGCGCAGTGCGCACCCCCATGTTCTGGATGACCGCACTGCTCAAGACCACCTGCGGATACCCATCCGCTTCCGGCTCCACGGACTGCGCCACCAGATCCATACCGCAGATGGGGCAGGTGCCAGGGCTATCCCTGACGATCTGCGGGTGCATCGGGCAGACATACTTGATATCCAGATGCTTGGCGGCATGCTCCAGGGGGCTGTCGTCCAACGCCGTTGCCAGGGGCTCGCTCGGCATAGGGGCCTCATCACCGCAAGCCGTCACCAAGAGCAGCCCGAGACCTGGGCGTCCCCTGCGCCGGTAGGATGCGGTGAGCCGGCGGGCAGGGACGCCCGTGGCAAACCGCATCGATCATCTCCCCTCATGCGCGGAGTAGCCGCATGGCGTCTCTTGCCTAGAGGCATTGGAAACGGCGAGTACCCAAGGCGACCGCAATATATACCCACCTTATGCCAATTTTCCGTTTTTTTCCGCCCGAACCCGCGTCTGCGTAGGAGCAGGTTTGCCTGCGAACGACGCTACCGGATGGTTCCCTTCGCGGGCAAGCCCGCTCCTACAAAAAACGAAAAAATGACATGCGGACGGTATAAAAAAGCTGTTTGGTTAAAAGCAATCCTGAATGATTTGGCATTGTCAGGACGAATCGATCTCTAGGAAATATGATCTACCCAACATCAGAAAAAAATAATATCCTAAAATACGGATCCCAACTGCGGGTTAGAAATATGACCAGGCCGATCCCAATTCCAAGCCTGGGATAATGGCACAAAAAGCGCGTATAGATTTTTAGACCCATGAACATTTGCAGCCTCATCGTCCAAACTCGTCCCGACCGGGTACAGGCGGTAGAGCAGGGGTTGCTGGCGCTGCCCAGCGTGGAGGTTCACGGTAGCCGGACGGAGGGAAAATTGATCGTGGCGGTGGAGGACGTCGGCCGAAGCGAGGTCGCCGATACCCTGGCAGCCATCAACGGCGTAGCAGACGCCATCAACGCCATCCTGACCATTATGGCGGAGACGATTCAGCAGGAGAGGTCGATTGGGTTACCACTTTGGTCAGCGAAAACCACGAAGTACGCGAACCAGCACGCAAAAGACCCCTCCCTTCGGTTCGGGATGACAACTTCGCGCGGACTCGCGTGATTCGTAGTTCTTTCTCTTTCTTGCCGGCCGGTAACGCTTAACTTAAGGGCACCTTGAAAATATAGGTATTTTCACCAATCACACGACTCTAAGCCATTGAGTGTTGAGTTGTACTGTAGACGAAAACCGCATTTTTCAAAGTGTCCTTAATGGCATTAGGGTGTGAGATCCATGTGCTCTTCACCTTCTCTCAGTCAGCTACCATGCCACATTCATAAGGGGTTCCATCCTTTTCAGGTAACCCTTCCATGTTTCTTTCCCGGCAGGGTAAATGATTGATAGCCACAATGCCGGACCATGTACTTTGAAGTAATTGGGCTAGATGCTGGTAAATCGGTAAAACAGTGGTTTGCGTCAGACAATCGCAAAAAGAGGGCAACCATTCACCCAGATGATCAAAACTGAATGCACTCAGTGCTTCATGCGTTGTACGTGTTTTCTCCGGCTCTGATGTCATTGCTAACATAATCAATAGAATAACGACAAATTCGATCTCACCGATCAAATGGTCCGCTTTTTCGCCTGTTTTTTGGGAAATGTTGAAGCCGAAGGCCCGATAAAAACCAGCAATATCGGATAAGATAGCGCCTTTGTCGCGTCGAATAAAACCGGATTCATTGATAGGACACGCAACACTCCCTTCAAATAAACGATGATATTCCTCCACCCAGGCATCTAAACTCAAGGTTTGAGCTTGCTGTTGAATCTGTTGATAAACCTCGGCAAGCCGATCCGACTCGGGTAGGTTGGAACATCGTAGTAATTCTTGAAGATCAGTGACCTCTTTCTCCAGCATTACTTGCGTTTCAGCCGATGGTAAACTAAACAGTCGAATGATCACCTGGAGTAAATCGGCTTGTGCAAACAACGAAAGATGGTCTTTTTTTGTCAAGACATGTTCCGGGGAGGAAGGAATTTTATCGAACCACTGGACAGGTTGAGGTGACGAGGTACTTTTCGGATTCATGGTTGAATTCCTTGGAATCTCAATCTGGTTTCCACGCTCCAGCATCATGAAACCTTGGCCGCTGTGGGGCGGCCACAACTGCCATTCCCACGCTGGAGAGACTGTGGAAGAACCCGCCTTTCGTGGAGAGAGTCCGTCCCCGTTTTCTCTGCGGAAATGGGTCCGAGTTAGCTATTTCCCTGTGCTCGCTCATCAAGTAAATACTTCCGGAGTTGTCTTTCTCCTCTCATGAAAAGTATGTACACTTTGCTTTGTTCGACGCGATAAAACACCCGGCATGGGCCAACGATAATTTCACGGTACTTTGAACGGTCTAACTCTGGAGGTATACGGCCTGATTCTGGAAACTGTTTAAGACGTTCAACACTAGAAAATACTTTTTCGACCAAGTGCCGCGCAGCAACTTTAGTGCGCGAAGCGCATCATAGTTGAAACTATGGACGTTAAGTCCCTTCATTTTCAGTCCGTGGCTTGCCCACGGATGAGAACTTTAATCCTCCAAACTATGGACTTTCAGTCCATAGTAGTTGACTAGGTCAGATAAATGCCCAATGCCATTAAGTTAGTTCCTTTAGGTTTGCTGACGAAACTAATACGCGCTGGCTCTAGGTAGTTCGCGGTTTTCCAACCTATATGCCACGCCTTAGACGGCGAGTCGCCGTGTTCAAATATGGCGAAACGCCTTATATACCACCAAAAAACCCTAGCGAGACTTTGCCTCGGACCGACGAGGCGTGATCACCGCTATCGAAAGCGGAACACTAATCGTGATCGTGGTCGTAATCGGAGACGCAAGGCAAAGCGGGCATGGAAAACCTGATGTCTACGGGTTTCGGCCCGGCACCTGGCCGGGACCTATGGATACCACGATCTGCGAAAGTATTCTGTCTCTCCTACGGTGGTTTCGATCACGACCACGACCACGAGAGGGGTTAGACGTTTGCGATATTTGACTCTTTTGCTCTAAATCTGGTCATTCTAAGGAATCTTAAGGGAGTTGATAAGCCGTCCAGTTGGACCAATGCTTACGGCCACCTCGATTATCCGCATCACCTTGCCAAACCGCAAAAGCGAGTTGACCTTTTTCACCGGATTTGAATTGATAGTCGTTGACATCATCGGTGGTGAGCGGGCGCGAGAAGACGACTGTCCAATGACCTTCTCTCCACATGCCGAGGGCACTGGTAGCCGATTCCGGTTGTGGCGTCAATGAGCCCCATCCCTCGGCCACCAATTCCTGAACCGGCTGACTACGCTCAAACGCAGCACTCGGGTTGCCGGCCTGTTTCGCGATAAACCATTGATGCGAACGCGGATCCTTAAAATCTTCCGGCACCCGATGGGGAGGTTTCCCTTCCGCAAACCAGTACAGATCCGACCAGGCGTTAGGATGGACATCTTGCACATCTTGAAAACCTCCGTCCATGTCTTTTTGCCACAGGCCCTTCCAGTAAAGAATTTGGACTTTACCGCCACCTTTCTGGCCCATGAAGGGTGAGGCGGACGGTGTCAATGGCAATTCTATCGCCACCGCATCGGAAAAGCGATTCACATCCACATTTTGACTGGGCGAATCATCGGCCCAGGAAAGTCGCCATGCGATCGATTTTCCATCCGTCAGTCCTTGAACCCTGAGCTCGGCTACGGAGGCCTCTTCCAAGCGTGGCTGAGTGACTTGCTGGGGGAATACGGCAACGTCGAGCGTGGGGACCTCTTGCCAGGCGGGCGCAAGCGGGTCCATGGGTAACTCTCCGGTCACCTTTCCGACTGAGATTGAGGGTTGTTGGGCAAAAACCATACCTGCAATCAGGTTGGATACCAAGATAAGGGTCATCTTCATCATGCCGCTTCCCCATCCAAGCCGATTTTCAATTAATTGGCGTTTATTTGCGTTCATTTGCGGACGAATCTCAGGTGGTGTTGTGGCGGTAGACATCGTAGCGTTTGTCGTGATGATCACGCACATAGTGTGGTTCGGTAAAAGGTACACGACTGATTTCCTCCCCTTTACCATCCCAACCAATGACCTCATCGCCTTCAACTTTGAATTTTTTGATGATGAGGTTGGTGGAACCGAATAATAGTAATGCACCTAAGAGTTTTTTGTCGTCCGTCAGCCGACGATACAGTGTCTTCGCTGCTTCGACATTAGGTCCGAAAAGCTGTTCCAGGAACCCATCAGGTACATGGATGGGTGGAATATAGTATACATTCGGGCCGGTGCCGAATTGCGGATAGAGTGGCAAGGCCAGCTTGCGTATCTTGACGATATAATCCAGGGGATTATCTTCACGCGGTTCGCCTTGGGTGTCCAGATATCCGTGCATACGGATTTTACCGATGCAGGATTCGACGCATAAGCTCACCTTACCTTCTTCGACTCGCGGGAAGCAACCGATACATTTTTCGCTGGTGCGGCTAATCATGTTGAAGAAGGTCTTTTTATACGGACAGGCCTTGACGCATTCCTGATAACCACGACACCGTTCCTGGTCGATCAGCACAATGCCGTCTTCCTCGCGTTTATAGATGGCTTTACGGGGGCAAGCGGCTAGACAAGCCGGGTTATCACAGTGGTTGCACATCCGGGCCAGATAAAACATCCACATGGGGTGGACACCCTCGAAATGTTCACCTTGCCCAACGGTCTTGGAAACATCGTCTTCCCCCATGTTGAGGGCCGAATAGTCCATCGTATCAGGAAGATGGCCATCCGGCGGGTCCAATGGATTATTGCCTTCAAAAATGGTGTTGGTTTCTAAAACCTTGCCCTTCCATTTTGCAGGACCCCTGCGTTGCAACAATTTCATATCCCATGCCATCGGATAGCCACCGTAAGGCTTGGTCTCGACATTATTCCAGAAAATGCTTTCTTGACCTTTACCGCTGGTCCAACAGGTCTTACAGGCAATGGTACAGGTCTGGCAGTCGATACATTTATTGATATCGAACACATAAGCCACCTGTTTTGCCGGGGGAGGGGCATCGTAAGGATAGTCGATCTTTCGACTCAGTTGCCAATTATGACGCTGGGGCATGTTACCGATCTCCTGTTCATCTGTTAGGCTTTTTGCAATATTCCAACGAATAGCCAAATTATCCAAAATATCAAAGCGCCAAAGCTCGCCTATGCTCACCGCACCATAAAGCGAACCCGGCAATTCTCTTTCCTCATACATATCTAAGGTTTTCGCCTGACCGTTCAGCCCCCTGCTGTTTTACCATCCCTGGCACTGGATTCCGGCACTCCCTGCTGGAATGACGAGGTGGGGGCTGAACGGTTACGATGGGTGTCCTTTCCTTTTTCATTAGGCACTTTGTTTCACCATTTCTACCAAAACTCCAACAATCTTGGTAGCATTTGCAATATAATATTCTTGTAAATCAATATAAGCCATATTATCCTTGTATTTTAAAAACTTCCATGTATTTCCTGTTGTTACCGCACCGTATATAATTGGCAAATGCGAACCCTCTTTATCATTGAATATGCTTGATGCATACATTTCTGCTATACATTGCCCTAACCCGCCAGCAATATGCTCATTTTTTGCTTCAACAACAGTAATGATAGGGGCGCTCATATAAAACTGCTCCTGTGACTTGCTGATAATAAAATCACAAAAACCGGTTAGGCTTTTTCCTTTATCAACATCGAGGTTGACTCCAGAAAAGAAGCTGATTTTATTACCTAGTATTCTCCTAACTTCTAGCAACACGTTTGCAATTATCAGCTCTGAACGAATCTTTTCAGTTCCAACAGCCATAGCAAGTGGCACATTGTATTTTAAGGTAGCCAACAAATAATCACTAATTTGGATTTCCTGTATATAGGAGAACAAATCTCTATCTTCAATCACATTTACATTGAGTTCTTCCTTGACTCTTTTTAATGTGAAATCACTATATGGCATGGACTTACCTACTCAACTTTGGCCGCGCCTAACAGCTAGTAGACGGCGAGTTACCGTGTTTAATACATCGAAACGCTTTATCGGACGAAAAATCTGCCTCGGCCTCTCAATTCCTCGCTACGAACGCGTAAGGCACACAAGCTCCTAGTACATCATTTCGACTGATATTGCGGGCATAATCCCCTAATCGGCTTCGGCTATTCGCGTGCCCTGGACCATGTACAGTTCGGTGATTTCGGCCATCCTTGATCTCTTCGGATGGCATGCGACGTCGAGGCGACGAGTAACGATCTGAGTCGACAGATCGATATCGATCCAGAACTCGTGGCCTGACGCGTTGCCGCCACCGTAATCGATGTTAGCGCCGGTGTCCACGCGGGAAGTACCGCCAACAGGTAGTAGATGGAAAGCCGCTGTGTTTAAGTACGTCGAAACGTCTTATATATCACAACGATCGCTTCTTTTTCTCAAAACTTCTGGCGGCTAACAGTCTAACCAGGTGGGAAACAAAAAGATGTTGCCCACCCGATATTAACTGTGTTTAAACCAGCTCGACAAATTTACCGGCCATGAATTGCTTGAGGACTTGGTTCTCGTACGTGGGACGTAAGCCGTTGGCGGCGGGGAGCCAAAGTCCTTTACCATTCATGCCACCATCTTCGGCCTTACTGATGCGGACGAAGGCTTCACGCGGTGCGCCGGTGGGGCAATGGACATCCGGCACGAAGCCTTGGGTGATTTTCTGGCCCAACAAACCTTTGACGTAGAGGGAATCAGTCATCCATGTCGGTTTGAGCCAGCCGCGGGTACAGCTTTGGTGGCTGCCACCACGATAGAATGATTGATAACCGGTATCAGGGCTTTTGGCCAAGCCGGTGGGATTGGTTTCCTGTCCCCGTACTGAGCTGAAGGTAGCGCCATACATGTTGTGCCACATGCGGGTAATACCGCGCGGTGTTCCCGGATAGTAACGAGCCCGAACCAGTAGGCGGGCAACTTTGTAGCCTTCCGAATATCTCTGCCAACCTCGGAAAGGACGATCATGGGGATCGGCATCGATGTAGACGTAATCACCATCTTCGATACCCAATCCCTTCGCATCGTCGGGATTGATGTCCACATAGGCCTCTGTTACAAAGGGCGTCCGTTTATCACGGCGCAGCATGTCTCCAAAGGGCCCGAACCAGGCAGCAACAATATCGGTATCCACAGGGGTCGTGTGGGCACCATGGCGATATTTCGGGGTATGGAACACAAAATCGTAGCCATCCTGACGCAGCGGATGGGTGCTATTTATCACCTCATCGACGGTCCTGATCACATGACGGGCCTGTCGTGTATCGCCGCTGACATCATTGCCGGGAACACCATAGTCTTCAGGTGTCTTAGGCCGTAACAAGGGGTGGGTTTTATTAGCTACGATGACATTGGGTTCGAACCGGGTGGAATCGATCGGCTCCCGATGTACGACGATATTCTCTCCGCTATCTCTGAATTCGGGTTCTTCCCGATAAAATTCCAACCGCCCGGTCTTGGTGTACCAGGGTTTATTCTCATTACCCTGTTCCCAGGCACCGACTTTGGGATAGGTGCGGGTCTGGAGGATAGCTGGAATACCCTCGTCGGCGGCTTTCTCCAAGTCTTCGATCTTGTAGCCTCGGGTGGCATTGGAATGATCCAAAACCCGTTGGATATAGGGCCGAGCTTCGCCCTGGCTGACAAAATGCCAATAATCATTATGACGCGAATCATCGGTGAGTTTACCGATCGCGCCACAGACGCCGGCGGCGACTTCCAGATCGGAGCGAGTATCATGAATGCGCGGCAAGGGCGTTGCCGGGAAGGTATATAAAAACGGATTAGTGACGCTGATGGTCATGTCGGGATATTTCAATTCCGCCCAACTGTCTACCGCGAATACAATGTCCGAATACTCGCAACTGGCGGTCCACCACCATTCATTCTGGGCAATGAATTCAACCCTTGACAAGACGTTGATCACAAAATCGTAATGCCCCTTTACATTACCGATCAACGAATTGGAATTGCTGACATGAACAGCCTTGGTCGGCGTAGGAATGTGGCTTTTACCGGTTAAGACGGCCTTACCCATACGTAGGATGGTGTCACCATGATTGAAGTAATGGACGCTTTCCGCTTTCCAGCATTTCCGTAATTTAGCCGGTTGGCTTGGGTCCAATTCCGGATTGAAGGGGTCCTCGCCGATATATTGGGCCAGGCCATTGAAGAAGCTAGCCCGGTAGTTGCCCGCATAGCTACCCACATTACCGCCGATTTTGCCTACATTTTGCGTTAAGGCGGCGACCAAGAAGACATTCCGGTCTTTGAGGTCGTTATTGAAGAATTGGTTGGGGCCCATGCCGACCGCAAATAGGGTATGTGATTGATTGGCCGCAATCTGGCGGGCTAGACCGCGTATGGCATCGGCCGAGGCCCAAGTCAATTTGGCGACATCTTCCGGCGTGTAGCTGCCGTCGAGCAGCTCTTTGGTGACATCGAACACCGTGCGACATGGCACCGTTGCGCCGGAAGTCGATGCTACTTCAAATTCACCGGTTAGCTGAGGATTGCCGGAGAAATGCTTCCCGATCTGATCGCGATTCACGGCGACGGGTTTGTTTTCGCCGGCGTCCCAATAGACGAAATCACCCCAATCGGCCCGTTGTTTCTCATTCAAGACCGGGCCCTGTTGTTGATGGACAGACGGACCCTTGTCACCGGTGGGGACGACTAGGGTATTATTTTCCAGCTTAGCCAATCGGTAGTCTTTGAAGACATCATCGGCGCGCAACAGTTCACCGGTGTCCATCCGTACCAATAGGGGTAAGTCGGTATTGGCTTTGACATAACCGGCCTCATATCGATTCTCACTGATCAGGACCTGTGCGATGCCTAGTGCCAAGGCCGGGGTCGTACCGGGACGGACAACCAGCACTTCATCGGCCTTACTGGCGGTAGCACTATATTCAGCGGCAATGACAATCACCTTGGTTCCCTTCATTCTGGCTTCCGTCAGCCAGTGGGAATCCGGCATTTTGGTGGTAATCCAGTTCATACCCCAAACGATGAGTAACTTGGCGTGCTCCGCATTACAGAGATCGAAATCGACCGTTTGTTGGCCCGTTACCATCGGATGGCCCGGTGGTAAGTCGGTATGCCAACTATAATTATCAAACCCCCGCCCACCTAACGAATCCGTGCCTTTGCCGCGAAGCTTGTCGTCCAACAGGGCCATCGCATTCGCTTCCCGGTATTGAGCAAATACGCGGGTCATGCCGAGCGGGGGCATGCCGCCGCGGAATTTCAGGGTTTGCGTACCGGCCCCTGCGGTCGCTTCGACCATCAGCGGATCATAGCCCTGAGCTAGCAGCTTCTTTTGACCTTCTTCCCCGCTATAGGTTTGGGCGATATTGATTAGGGCTCCCGCAGCCAATTCAAAGGCTTCATCCCAGGAAGCACGTACCCATGAATCTCGTCCCCGTTGGAGGTATTTCTGTTCGACCGCCCCGGTCTCCGGATCGCGCGGGAAACCGGCCTCGACCCAATCTTTGAAACCTTTACGGATTATGGGCCGTTTACAGCGGCGATCCCCGTAAAAACGCCGGACTAAGGCCAAGCCCTTTTGACAACAACGCGGATCCCAACGCCGTGTGGATCGATGACCGTCCAAATCTTTAGCTTTGTGGTAACCGTAAGTGGGCGCAATGCGGGTGACGACGCCATTTTTGACATAGCCGCGTAATAAACAATTATGGGTATCGTTCGGAGCGCAAAGGAAGATGAACGAAGAATCGTAATGATACAGATCCCGATAGGTCTTCTCCCAGTCCCGGTTGGGATAGTTGGAAAGTGGATTGCCGATTGCCACCGGCGCCAAGAGTTGAGTAGCGGAGATGACCTGTTGCGAAATAACGGCCGCACCTGCGCCCGTCGCGGCCATTTGAAACAGAAAGCGACGGCGAGAAGGATTGGTGGGTCGGTTTTGGTTAATCTCTGACATCATCGCACTCCATCAACCACTACGGACTGAAAGTCCATAGTCTAGAGGACTAAAGCCCTCATCCGCAGACAAGCCACGGACTGAAAGTGAAGGGGCTTAACGTCCATAGTTTCAACTATGATGCGCTTCGCGCACTAAAGTTGTTGAAGCAATGAATTGCTTCGAAAATAGGGCCTTCATCAACGGCATGCCTGAATAATCAAGAGGTTAGAACCGCCGGTTGATAAAGATACCTAATCTTTCAAACCTCTATTTGCATAGGATATGGTAAATGATTGTAGGGATATAGTGAATGATTGCAAACTACTGTTGAAGACGATTTGACTTTGATCAATTTCGCTCTAAATTTTTCTCCTCATGTCTGGAGGGGGGCGAGACGGAACGGAGCTTGTAAATTTCCACGGATTGTTTCGTTTACCCTATCCTTTCCAAGAAGTAGCATAGGCGGTCTCATCGCGACGGCACTGAGAGGTTGTCTAAAAAAGGACCGTAGGCCATATAGTTAGGGAGTAGGCTAGGTCCTGTTGACATTTACGATTACTGCGTTGATTTTGCAGACAATTCGACGCATGACTGGAAAGGCTAACTTGATGATTCAGAAGCGTTTTCGGTCTAAATGTCAACACGACCTAGTACCCCATTTCACCTTATTTTTCGCTCTCAGAGCCTCCCAAACGCGTCACGGCAAGGCACCGCGCGCAGGGAATAGCTTACTCTATTGCCAAGTGCTGTAACGCCGCCTTGGCGCGTTTGGAAGGCTTCCTTCGGGCGCGACGAGAGGCGGCTAACTGCGGTGTTGCACGAGCTTGAAAGAGAACTGGCTATTCCGGCGCTCGCGCGCCTCGCATCTGGCTGCCTCTCGCCGCGCTGAGAACCAAAAATAAGGTGAAATGGGGTACTAGGTTGAGGAACGAAACCCAGCGTTCGTGGGCCAGCCTGGTTTACTTAGATCGCGTCCCTCGACCCAGCCTACCGACCGACTTAGAATCAATGGGTTAGTTTTTAGACAACCTCTGAAGCTATTGCCGTGAGCCAAGCGATCACAGGAGATGGATCCGATGTCCACTGCCGCTGCCGACACCACGAACCTCGCCCCCGCAGACATCTGGTATATCAAGGACCACCTCGGGGAGTGGCTCACCGAGCAGTCGTTGGGCAAGCCACCGACGGCCCATGAGATCGAGCTGCGCGAGCGGATGATACAGAGCTCGGGCACCAGCGCGAGCTGATCAAGACTATCCTGGAGCAGATGGACAAGCGCTTTGAAGCCCTGCAGAGAGAAATGAATGCAAATATCATTGTGGAAAAGCCAATTTGCCCCTTTTCTCATATTGACGCACTTAAAAATCTTCTGGAGAATTTTCAAGGTAAAATCGTTGTTAATCAACCACTATGGACTGAAAGGCCATAGTCTGGAGGACTAACGTCCTCATCCGTGGACAAGCCACGGACTGAAAGTGAAGGGACTTAACGTCCATAGTTTCAACTATGATGCGCTTCGCGCACTAAAGTTATTGAAGCAATGAACGCGAATCAACGCAAATGGGTTGAAAAATATGGATCATGCAGGCGTTATTACAGTTTAGTGTCGTGTCAGGCCATATCTGCATTGCCTTTAGCAGTAAACATGGTCTGTCCCTG
>Ga0209679_1000209_pt1 | contig 27543 bp, 25 predicted proteins | sample WorMetHEROISLAND_4_FD_187408 | JGI IMG/M metagenome (GOLD analysis project Ga0209679, IMG submission 187408) | Marine gutless worms symbiont microbial communities from Max Planck institute for Marine Microbiology, Germany - Olavius sp. 2 HERON... ...
CAGTGGGGACAACCCACACCATCGGGCCAACGGCGCCCTTCGAGATAGAGTCGCGCCGACTCCTGATCGGGGAAAATCTCGAAGAGAGGGAAGGTACTGATCGTGGATTTGCTCATGACGCACTCCCTCTTGCCACTCGGGATACAGTGACGAAATTGGTGGAGTCAAGTATATAAATCCCAAACTGATGGGGTTCGATACCCTGTGTCATCAGGGTCTCGATCGTCTGATTGGCCCGCATCTCCCCCAATTCGGCCGTGATCGCCGTCCCTGACCGGCCTATCACCACCAGGGCAGTCACCAAAGGAGTGACTTGGTGGAACAGTACGACGTTCAATATGTCACTGAGTATGCTCAACTCGCTTACGCGAAATGCGTAGAGCGGTAACATGGTGAGAATACCGAGCATCAGGCCGACGAATGCCATCAGTAGCAGACTCTGTACCGCCGTGAAGTAGATCTGTTGGGTGGTGATGAAGCGCAGATAGCGCCACACGCCTCGACGGAATGTGAACGAACCCGCGATCGCGTTGGCCAGCAGATAGAGCAGATCCGCGCTTCGACGGCTCACGGCGATACCGAATCCACCAATGGTTTCCAGCCACTCCCAGGGATTGGCCTGTTGCTGGGATGTCGATACAAGGTCACTCATCAGTTATTTCACTATGTACAGGTCGGGAATCCCAAATAAAACAATCAGTTGTACGAATACTTTGCCTTGGATTCCCTGTCCGTTAAACGAACCGGTTCGCACTTCCGGCGTTCGGATAGATGAAAAGAGCGACGGCGGCCAAGGCCGCCGTCGTCTTTAACTAGGCTGATTTCAGGTGTGGTAACTGATGTGAGCGCACTGGACATCGTCCATGAGGCGCCGAAACTGGTCGCCGGTCAAGTGAATCAGATGCTCGTGATCGCCCGCTTCCAGATAGACGTGGGGGGCATCGAGCAGGCTCTCCTCGCATACCGTATCCAGTCCATACGCGTTAGCCAGCGCGGGAATGGCACCCAATTCGCAATCCTTGAACAGCTCCCCTACCTCTCGCTCATTCGCCAACGAAAGATCGCGCTCGACCTGGTTGTGGAGCATACCCAATTCGAGCTTGTGGGTTGCGGGCACGACAGCCACCACATACCCCTCCCCATCTTCCAGCAAAACCGCTTTGGCGACGAGATCCCCCGGAACGTGGGCGGCGTGTGCGGTATCGATACTGGAGTAGGTGTGGGCGTGTGAAACGGTCTCGTAGTCGATGTCCTGATCGGAAAGAAAGTTCTGAAGTGTAATGGCGATACTCATGGTGCGCCTCCTCAATCAGAAGTGGCACTTTAAGTATAGTTAGATGAGCGCTATTTAGTCGCGAACGGCCTCCAACGCCAGCCCGGCAGTGGATGCGAGACGGTTGAATCCGGGAAACGAGGTAGCGACGTTGGCGCAGTCATTGATGGTGATGGGACCGCCGGCACGCAATGCGGCTATGGCAAAAGCCATGGCGATGCGGTGATCCCCGTGACTTTCGACACGACCACCACCCATACGGCCACCATCGATGATGATACCGTCGGGCGTAGGTTCGGCGTTGATACCCAAGACCTGTAATCCGTCCGCCATCACCTGAATGCGGTCACTCTCTTTGACCCGCAACTCTTCAGCGCCACGTAATACGGTCTTGCCGGTAGCGCACGCCGCAGCGACGAACAGCACCGGAAACTCGTCGATTGCCAGCGGTACCAATGATTCGGGGATATCGATGCCCTTCAGTGCGGCGCTACGCACCCGGATATCGGCTACCGGTTCTCCACCGGCCTCCCGTTCGTTGAACAGCTCGATATCGGCGCCCATCAGTCTCAGGATGTCGATAACGCCCGTTCGGGTGGGATTGACACCCACGTGCTCCAGGACCACTTCGGAACCTTCGGCAATGGAGGCACCCACTAAAAAGAAGGCCGCCGAGGAGATATCTGCCGGTACGCTCACCGAGGTAGCACACAGGCGCCCACCCCCTGTCAGACATACCGTCTGACCCTCCTGTCGTACCGCGTAGCCGAACCCGCGAAGCATGCGCTCGGTGTGATCCCGCGTGGGTGCCGGCTCGGTAACGCACGTCTCGCCCGCGGCACGCAGGCCTGCCAGCAGCACGGCCGACTTCACCTGCGCGCTTGCCATGGGCATCTCATAGTTCATACCCTTCAGAGCCTGACCGCCACGTAGCCTAAGAGGTGCGGTACCTTCCGCGGTGGTCTCTATTTTCGCCCCCATCGCACCCAAGGGTCCCGTCACGCGCCGCATGGGTCGACCCGAAAGGGAGGCGTCACCGATGAGAGTGACGTCGAATTCTTGCCCCGCCAACAGCCCCGACAGCAACCGCATGGAGGTACCGGAATTGCCCAGATCCAACTCCTCTTCAGGTGCTCGCAATCCATCGATACCAACACCTTCCACCCGTACCCTCCCTTGCACGGGATCGCTGATCTTCACCCCCATGGCACGAAACGCCCGTAGCGTTGCGAGACTGTCCTCTCCTTCCAAAAAACCATCGATCTCCGTCACCCCATCGGCCAGAGCGCCGAACATGATGGCTCGATGAGACATGGATTTGTCACCGGGCACGCGGATATGCCCCCTGAGCCTTCCCCCCGGTGCGACCTTAAACAGAACTCCAGGCGTAGCGGCACTCACTCCGGACTCCCCGGATCGATCTGGCGATAACGATCACGAGCCGTCTTGGCGCGTTGAAAGATATCCATTACCGCACCACTGTCGTCGCTCTTGATCGCTTCTCCCAACCGTTCGAGATCATCGCCGAATCGCTCCAGCATCTTCAGCAACTGGGTGCGATTGGCGAAACAGATGTCGTGCCACATCCTCGGATCACTGGATGCGATACGGGTAAAATCACGAAAACCTCCAGCCGCAAAACGAAAGATCTCCTTGCTCTCTTCCATTCTCGCCAGGGCGTCGACCAGGCAATAGGCCAACATATGCGGAAGATGGCTGGTGGCCGCCAGCACCTCATCGTGATGCTCGACGTTCATCTCCTCCACTTGTGCACCGGCCTGTTCCCACGTCCAACGGACCAAGGCAACCGCTTCGCGATCGGTCTCTGTAACGGGTGTCAGAATAACGCGCCGGTCACGGTAGAGTTCGGGAAAGGCAGCCTCGACTCCACTCTGCTCGGTCCCTGCGATGGGGTGGCCTGGTACTAGAAAAGGCGGGATTTCGCCAAACGCATTACGTGCAACAGTAACGACATGGCCCTTGGTGCTCCCGGCATCGGTGACCACAGCTCCCGGTTTGAGCGAAGGAGCCATCCGTTCAAACACTCCCTCCATCGCACCCATGGGGACGGCCAAAACCACGACGTCGGCATCTTTCACCGCTTCTGAGGGATCGGTTTCTGCTCGATCGATGACACCCAGCTCCTTGGCGCGGGCCAGTGATTCAGCACTGCGATTACAACCCACGATCTCTCCGACCGCCCCGGCCTGGCGTAACGCACGTGCCAGCGAACCGCCGATCAGACCCACACCGATGATGCACAATCGTTCGATCATCAACGCTCTCTATTTGCCCAGCACCTTACGCAGGGCAGCGATCACCCGATCGTTTTGGTCACCCGCTCCGACGGTGATGCGAAGATGATTCGGCATACCGTAGTTGGCCACAGGACGCACGATCACGCCCTCGTGCAGGAGCGCCTCGTACACCGGCCCGGCGGGCGCGCCCACATCAACTGAAACGAAATTCCCCACCGAGGGGATGTAGGCCAATCCCATCTCGGTAAACGCGCCGGTCAGCAGCGCCATGCCTTGCGAGTTCTCTTTCACAGCCCGCTGGATATGCTCCTGATCGCTCAACGCCGCGGCGGCTGCCACGAGAGCCACCGAATTCACGTTGAAAGGGTGGCGTACACGGTTCAGCAGATTGGCGATTTCTGGATTAGAGCGCGCGTAACCGACACGCAGGCCCGCCAGCCCATAAGCTTTGGAGAAGGTGCGGCAGATCACGAGATTCGGATAGCGATCGAGCCAGGCAGCGGTATCCGGAAAAGTCTCTTCCTGGACGTACTCGACATAGGCCTCGTCCACGACCACGACAACCCGTGGCGGAAGATCGGCGATGAATGACTCCAGTTCATCGGCGTTGAGCCAGGTACCGGTGGGATTGTTGGGGTTGGCAATGAATACGACCCCGGTATTGTCGTTTACCAACGCTCGCATCGCATCCAGATCGTGCCTGGTTGCCTGTCCCCGGGAACCGTCGTGTGCCTTGGCAACCCGTCCCGTCGCCCCGCAGGCCTGGGTGGTCAAGTGATAGACGATAAAGGCATGTTCGGAGAAAACCGATTCGCGTCCTGCCGTGAGAAAGGTTCGGCCGATGAGATCCAACACATCGTTGGAGCCATTGCCCAGCGTGATGCGGTCAGGATCGATGTCGTGCCAGCTGCTGAGCGCAGTACGTAATTCGAACCCTCCGCCGTCAGGATAGATCTCGATCTCTTTGAGCGCCTCGCGCGCCGCTTCCAACGCTCGGGGGCTCGGTCCGATAGGGTTTTCGTTGGAGGCCAATTTGAGGGCGCCTGGAATCCCGTATTCGCGCTCCAATTCGGAGATAGGTTTACCCGGAAGGTAGGGGTGCAACCCTTTGACACCCTCAGTGGCAAGATCGATAAAAGAAATGGTCATGGTGAACTCCTGACTCTTTGTGGTTAGCGCACAGTGCGGGCGCCCTGCGGCAGCTCAGCACTTTTCAACGGCACATCGAGAACTAAAGTACCGCTTTCGGGTATGACCCCAGTATCTTGAACAGCGACGCATCAGCCTCCAACTCCTGTAGCGCCAACTTAATCTTGGGATCTTCCGCGTGTCCTTTCAGATCGACGAAGAAGACGTAGTCCCACGTACCGCGCCGTGAAGGACGAGACTCGATGCGTGTCAAATCGATATTGTGTTTGTTGAGCGGAAACAGCAGTCGATAGAGTGCACCCGGCTGATTCTTGGTCGACAGCAGCAGCGATGTTTTATCATCGCCACTGGGTGGCGTGGTTTGACGACCGATAACCAGGAAACGGGTCGTATTGTCCGGCTCGTCCTCGATATTGGAGACCAGAATATCGAGCCCATACATCTCGGCTGACATTTCTCCCGCGATCGCCGCCGCACCCTCCTCTTCGGCGGCACGGCGCGCCGCTTCCGCATTGCTGCTTAACGACTCTCGCTCCACTTTGGGCATGTTGGCATCCAGCCACTCGCGACACTGTGCCAACGACTGCTGGTGCGAATAGACGCGTTTGATCGAGGCGAGATCGGTTTTCTTGCCCAACAGGTGGTGGTGGATTCGCATCTCCACCTCACCACAGATTTTCAATGGGGAGAGCGCGAAGGTATCGAGCGTATGGTTCACGACACCTTCGGTCGAGTTCTCCACCGGCACCACACCGTAGTGCGCCGCTCCCGACTCCACCTCCCGGAATACCTCATCGATGGCCGGCAGCGGCACCGTATTAATCGAGTTGCCGAAATGCTTGTGGGCGGCCGCCTGGGTGAAGGTTCCTTCGGGACCCAGAAAAGCAATATTCATCGGCTCTTCCAGGGCAAGGCAGGCAGACATGATTTCGCGAAACAGCCGCGCCATCTCCTCACCGCTGAGTGGCCCTTGATTGCGTTCCACAATCGAACGCAACACCTTCGCTTCGCGTTCCGGGCGATAGTAGTGAGACTGATCCTCGCCCGCCGATCGCTTGAGTTCACCTACCGTCTGTGCACAACGGGCACGCTGCAAAATCAAGGTCTGGATCTCCTGGTCCAGGCCATCGATCTCACCCCGTATCTTTTCGAGTTGCGCCTCGATTGAGTCGGATTTATTGCTCATGGCAGCGATTTCCGCATCACAAGACTCAGAGTGTCCTCACGCCCAGGACTCCGTCGATATCGGCGATCAACTGGACGGTCTCTTGAGGAATCTCCGAATCCACATCAACGACAGTGTAGGCCAGTTCACCGCGGGACTTGTTCAACATATCGATGATGTTGAGACCTGCTTTCGCCAAGTCCGTGGAGATCTGGCCCAACATATTAGGGACGTTGGCGTTCACCACCGTCATTCGATACCCGCCTTCGGCTCTCGGCATGACCGCCTCCGGGAAGTTGACCGAATTGGTGATATTGCCGTTTTCAAGGTACTCGCGCAGTTGATCGGCGATCATGATCGCGCAATTGTCCTCTGCTTCTTTGGTGGAGGCTCCCAGGTGCGGCAGCGTGATCACGCGCGAATGATCTTTTAAGAGATTCGACGGAAAATCGCAGACATAACTGTAGACTTTTCCAGACTCGATCGCCTCCACGACAGCCTGGTCATCGAGAATACCGCCCCGCGAGAAGTTCAGCAGTACGACTTTATCTTTCATGAGTCGCAGGCGTTCAGCGTTGATCATATTGCGCGTTTCGTCGATCAGCGGCACGTGAAAAGTGACGAAATCGGAACGCGAGAGGAGATCGTCTACGCTGGTCGCCTGCTCCACGTTCGAGGAGAGCTGCCAGGCGCGGCGCACTGTGATTGAGGGGTCGTAGCCAATCACTTTCATACCCAGGGTAAGAGCTGCGTTGGCCACCTGCACACCGATAGCACCCAAACCGATGACACCCAGGGTGCGCCCGGGAAGCTCGAAACCGGCGAAATTCTTCTTACCCGCTTCGGTCTCTTTGTTAATCGCCGTGTCCTCACCATTGAGTCCCTGAGCGAACTTCCAGCCCTGCGCAATATTGCGACACCCGAGCAGCATGCCGGCTATCACCAACTCTTTGACGGCGTTGGCATTGGCACCCGGCGCATTGAAGACCGGGATACCCAAACCGCTCAGCTTGGCCACCGGGATGTTGTTGACGCCGGCTCCTGCTCTGCCCACGGCCTGTAGCGTCTCAGGGACCTCCATATCGTGCATCTTGAACGAGCGCAGCATGATAGCTTCGGGGTGCTGAATCTCAGAGGCCACCTCGTACTTATCCCGCGGCAGTCGCTCCAATCCTGCAACAGAAATATTATTTAAAGTCAATATCTTATACATTATACTTAAACCTCATTATAAGCCGGGATAATGCCAATCCGATGGGGAATCGAGTCAGCTCCGACGAGTTACACTCTTGATTCGAGAAGATCCAACCAGCGGTACCGCCAACTCCCCCCACCCCAGGAGCAAGATTCCAATCTTATCCACGAAACGGCCGATTACACAGCGTAAAAGTCGTGCGAACGGACAGCGGCGCGGTAACGACGAGGGAACGCTGGCTAACAGGATTTGCCTGACAAACCTCAGCGCTAAGCGTGCGCTCGCTCAAACTCAGCCATGAACTCGATCAACTTGCCGATCCCCTCTTCGGGCATGGCGTTATAGATACTGGCACGCATGCCGCCAACCGAGCGATGTCCCTTCAACGTCACGAGTCCGCGTTGTTTGGCCTGTGCGAGAAAGTCGGCGTCTAAGTCCGCGTTCGCCAGGATAAAGGGAACGTTCATGCGCGATCGGTTCTCCCGCTTTACAGGATTGCTGTAAAAATCGGAGGCGTCGATCACGTTGTAGAGTTTCTCCGCCCTGCGCTGATTGCGTTCCGCCATCGCTTCCAGGCCACCACGACGCTTGATCCACTTAAAGACCAGACCCGCCAGATACCAGGCATAGGTAGGGGGCGTATTGGACATGGAATCCGCATCGGCTTGATTCTTGTAATCGAACATGGAGGGCGTACCCGGCAAAGTTTCACCGATGAGATCTTCACGAACGATGACAATGGTGAGACCCGCCGGCCCAATGTTCTTTTGCGCGCCCGCATAAATCACACCGAACTTGCTCACATCGACTGGATGCGAAAGGATGGTGGAGGACATGTCCGCCACCAACGGCACGCCACCGGTCTCGGGCGTACTATGAAACTCGACACCGCCGATGGTCTCGTTGGGGGTGTAGTGAACGTAAGCTGCATCGGGATTCAATTTCCAATCGGACCTCGGCGGTATAGCGGTGAAACCGCTCCCCTCGCCCGTCGCCGCTACATTGACCTCGCAAAACTTGCCCGCCTCTTTGATGGCCTTTTTCGACCAGGAGCCGGTATTGATGTAATCCGCGGTCGACTTACCACGGAGCAGATTCATGGGTACCATGGCGAACTGACTGGTGGCACCGCCCTGCAGGAACAGCACCTTGTAGTTCCCAGGAATACCCATCAAATCGCGTAGATCCGCTTCGGCGCTCTCGGCAATGGAGACGAACTCCTTGCCGCGGTGACTCATCTCCATCACACACATGCCCGATCCCTGCCAATCCAGCATCTCCTCACGCGCCTGCTGCAGGACTTCCTCCGGCAACATCGCCGGTCCTGCGCTGAAATTGTATACCCGTGTCATTGGATTCCCCTTGGTTTGAGTTTGTTTGATCTGAAAGTGAATTCGTTACCAGCGACACCGCGCAGATCGCTATCGAGCGGGACTACTCTTCTTCGTCTTCGGCACCGTTCTCGGCGATGCGATCGATGCCCGCCAGGTTTTCGCCCTCGCTGAGATTGATCAGGCGAACTCCTTGTGTATTACGTCCCATAACGGAAACCTCCGCCGCGCGCGTACGCACCACGGTACCGAGATCGCTGATCAACATAAACTCGTCGTCTTCGCTCACCAGCGCGGCGCCTACAACGGCGCCGTTTCGATCGCTGGTCTGGATGGAAACCACACCCTGTCCACCACGCCCCTGGACAGGATAGTCCGCGATCGGAGTACGCTTGCCGTAGCCGTTTTGCGTGGCCGCGAGTATGGTTCCTTCGCCAGCAATGATGAGAGAAATAACCTGTTGCGCCTTGCCCAATCGAATGCCACGCACACCCGTGGCGACACGGCCCATGGGTCGTACGTCGCGTTCGTGAAAACGGATCACCTTTCCGGCATCGGTCAGTAGCATTACCTCATCCTCACCGGTGGTAATCGCCACATTCACGAGTCGATCGTCACCACGCAGGTCAACGGCGATAATGCCGCTGGCGCGCGGTCGCGAGTAGGCTTCCAGCGGGGTCTTCTTCACGGTCCCGTTGGTGGTGGCCATCAAGATGTAGCTGTCTTCGCTGAATTCCCGAATCGGTAACACCGCGTTGATGCGTTCGTCCTCTTCCAGAGGCAACAGGTTAACGATGGGTTTGCCGCGAGCGGCCGGGCCGGCCTGCGGTAGCTCGTAAACCTTCAACCAATAGACCTTCCCGGCGCTGGAGAAACAGAGCAGCGTATCGTGAGTGCTCGCGATAAAGAGCTTGTCGATGAAATCCTCTTCCTTCATACGCGTCGCACTGCGCCCTTTTCCACCGCGTTTTTGTGCGCGATAGAGCGACAAGGGTTGAATCTTGGCGTAGCCGGCGTGGGAGATGGTGACCACCACATCCTCTTCGGTTATCAGGTCTTCGAGCGTCAGATCCATTCGTGCGTGGAGGATCTGGGTACGACGTTCGTCGCCGTAGCGATCGCGGATCTCGATCAATTCATCGCGAATCACCTGCATCAAGCGATCCGGATCTTCGAGAATGGCTATCAGACCGTGGATCGTCTCGATGAGATCTTTGTATTCGCCGACGATCTTGTCTTGCTCAAGACCTGTCAGGCGGTGCAGGCGTAGATCGAGTATCGCCTGGACCTGCGCTTCGGAAAGCCGGTACTCATTATCGATCAGACCAAACTCGGGGGCAAGATCCTGCGGCCGGGTACTGTCGGCACCGGCCCGCGCCAATAGATCGGAAACGACGCCGGGTTGCCATGTACGCTCTAACAAACGCGAACGCGCTTCAGCGGGGCTTGGCGACGTTTTGATCAATTCGATCACTGCGTCGATATTGGCCAGCGCAACCGCCTGGCCCTCCAACACATGGGCACGCTCGCGCGCTTTGCGAAGCCCGAATATCGTGCGCCGGGTCACCACTTCGCGCCGGTGAGCGACGAAGGCGTTCAGAATCTGTTTGAGATTGAGCAGCTTGGGCTGGCCATCGATCAAGGCCACCATGTTGATGCCGAATACCTTTTGCAACTGCGTATGCTGGAAGAGGTTGTTGAGCACCACCTCGGCCACTTCACCTCGGCGCAGCTCGATCACCATACGCATACCGTCCTTGTCGGACTCGTCGCGCAGTTCGGTGATGCCCTCTATTTTTTTCTCTTTAACCAGCTCAGCGATCTTCTCCAGCAACCGCGCCTTGTTCACCTGGTAGGGAAGCTCGGTAACGATGATCGCCTGCTTGCCGCTATCGTACTCCTCAATCTCCGTTCGCGCCCGCATATAGATGCGACCACGGCCAGTATGATAAGCCTCTCGGATACCGGCGGAACCGTTGATGATGCCGGCCGTGGGGAAATCGGGGCCGGGAATATGATCCATCAACTCATCGATGGTGATGTCGGCATTGTCGATAAGCGCGATACAACCGTCGATCACCTCGTTGAGCTGGTGCGGCGGGATATTGGTGGCCATACCCACAGCGATACCGGCGGTACCGTTGACCAGGAGATTCGGCACCCGTGTGGGTAGAACCAGGGGTTCGCTCTCGGACTCATCGTAGTTGGGAACGAAATCGACCGTCTCCTTATCGAGATCGGCCAACATATCGTGAGCGATGTGTGCCATGCGCACTTCGGTGTAACGCATGGCCGCCGGAGCATCGCCATCTACGGAACCGAAGTTGCCCTGCCCATCCACCAACATGTAGCGCAGTGAGAAAGGCTGGGCCATACGCACGATGGTGTCGTAGACCGCCGTATCGCCATGGGGGTGGTATTTACCGATGACATCACCGACTACACGGGCCGATTTTTTGTAAGGTTTGTTCCAGTCGTTACCCAGTACACTCATGGCGTAGAGCACGCGTCGATGCACCGGTTTGAGGCCGTCGCGAACATCGGGGAGTGCCCGGCCGATGATGACGCTCATGGCGTAATCGAGGTAGGACTGCCGCATCTCGTCCTCGAGATTGACGGGGAGTATTTCTTTCGCGAATTCAGCCATTTAGTTGTTGTGTCCTGCGTACCAGCGGGGGTGCTGGGGGTAATACGACAACGGAGAAACAATAGCCGCTCATGATACCACAGTGGTCTTACCCCCAGCGCAGCTTTAAAAAGGGCGTGGAGAGAGGATTTCAGGGCTTCTGACGAATATCAGCGGTTAGAATTGGAAAGATTTATCGTTCCGCCAAAATCGGTGGAACGATATTAGGGCGATTCAGTGCCGTTCTCACCCATCATGGCCGCCATTTTTAAGGTGTCGGGTTGCTCGACGATGCCGCGCTCGGTGACGATGGCATCAACAAGGTGTGCCGGGGTAACGTCAAAGACGGGATTCCAGGCACCGGCTCCCGGTGCGGCGATCCGATTTCCGCCCGCCATCAGTACCTCTTCCCCGGAACGTGACTCGATGGGGATTTGGTCTCCTCGGGGCAGCTCCATACCGACGGTGGTGCTGGGTGTGACCACCATAAACTTCACACCGTGGTAGCGCGCGGCAATCGCGGCATTGTAGGTCCCTATCTTGTTGGCCACATCGCCGTTGGCCGCGATACGGTCGGATCCGACGATGACCCACTGCACCACACCGGAATGCATCAGGGCCGCCGCGGCACCATCGGCCAGCAGTTGCACCGGGATCTTGTCGTGTACCAGTTCCCATGCGGTGAGGCGTGCCCCTTGGAACCAGGGTCGGGTTTCGTCCGCATAGATCGATTTGAGTTTTCCCTGCGCAAAGGCGGTGCGAATCACACCCAGCGCCGTGCCATAACCACCTGTGGCCAGCGAGCCGGTATTACAGTGAGTCAATACGCCACTGTCGGCATCGATAAGCGATGCTCCCAGCTCGCCCATGCGACGGTTGGCGGCAATATCTTCCTGGGGGATCGCCGTTGCATCCGATTCAAGCGCTGCCACCAAATCCTCCGGATCGTTATCGACGATTCTCGACGTACGATTCAACGCCCAAAAGAGGTTCACGGCTGTCGGTCGGGATTTGGCCAGAGTTTCGATGTCGTGCTGTAGCGCCTGACGCCAATCACCCCCGTTCGCAATGCGTTGACGCGCGGCCAACACCACACCATACGCCGCAGTGATACCGATTGCGGGTGCTCCCCTTACCACCATATCGGTGATGGCGGTGGCAGTTGATTCTGCATCATATAGATCCAGGTACGTCCCTTCGTGGGGAAGCAGGCGTTGATCGAGAAGCTGGAGACAGTCGCCCGTCCAGCGGAGGGCACGGATGGTGTCGTGGTGATGGGTGGTTTGCATGGGGGGGAAACATACGCTTTGAGTGGGGATTGCTCAATTTGTGGTTTGGGATTTGTGTGGCTGGCGCCGCGTTTCTATCTAATCGGGGCTCGTTCCACAAACCGAAACCTTTTTGTTGTGTAGCCTGGATGGAGACCAAAGGTCGAAATCCAGGACCAGGATCGTCTGTCAATCTCCCCGGATTGCGCTTCGCTTCATCCAGGCTACACACCCGTTTGATCGGATCCCACTAGGGCAACCGAAGGTCGCCCGGAGGGCGAAAACCAAGAAGCGCCTGAATCTAAAGCATCCCGGCTTCGGGGACGGATCGCTCAATTAAACGAACCCACAGTGCAAGCCACTCAAAACCCTACCAACCACCCTGATAAACCAACAAGTTGCGACCACACAACCCCAACAGGTATCTTCTCCCCCACACTGAATAACCGGACACTACAATTCATGGAATCAGTCGATACCCTCCTCCACGCCCGCTGGGTAGTCCCCGTAGAACCGGACCAAACCATCTGGGAGCACCACTCCGTAGCCATCAACCAAGGCCGCATCCACGCCATTGGGCCGCAGAGAGAGATCCGCGACCGTTATCAGTCAAACACCGAGATCGAACTTTCAGAACACGTCGTGATTCCCGGATTGGTCAATGCACACACTCATGCCGCGATGACGCTGCTGCGCAGCTACGCCGACGGTCTCCCGCTCATGGAATGGCTCACCCAGCACATCTGGCCTGCCGAACAGCGTTGGGTCAACGACGAATTTGTCCATGACGGATCACAACACGCCATCGCGGAGATGCTGCGCGGCGGAACCACCTGCTTCAACGACATGTACTTCTTCCCCGAAGTGACGGCCCGGGTCGCCTCCTCGGCGGGAATCCGCGCCAGCGTGGGGTTGATACTGATCGATTTCCCCTCCGCATACGGGAGCGGTATCGACGAATACCTGGAGAAGGGTTTGGCGCTACACGACCAGTACCGCAACGACAGACTGGTGCGCACCGCCTTCGCTCCCCATACCCCCTATACCGTCTCCGATGCCCCTTTGGAGCGTGTTCGCGTACTCGCGGATGAGCTGGAGATCCCGGTTCACATCCATGTCCACGAAACCGCCGAAGAGGTCTCTAACAGCGTGAACGAGCACGGTATGCGGCCGTTGGAGCGCCTGCAAAAACTCGGTATGGTCGGACCGTCGCTGGTGAGCGTACACATGACGCAGTTGAGCGATAGGGAGATTGAGCAGCACGCACAAGCTAACGCCCACGTGGTGCACTGCCCCGAATCGAACCTGAAACTGGCCAGCGGTTTCTGTCCCGTACAACGCCTGCTGGAGGCTGGTGTGAATGTGGCACTGGGAACCGATGGACCCGCCAACAATGACGATCTGGACATGCTCGGCGAGATGCGCAGCGCGGCGCTACTGGCCAAAGCCGTCGCCCAAGACGCGAGTGCCGTTCCCGCCTCCACGGCATTGCGTATGGCGACGCTCAACGGCGCCCGCGCATTGGGCTTCGACCGGGAGATCGGTTCACTGGAAGCGGGTAAAGCGGCCGATCTGGTCGCGGTACGCCTGGATGCGATTGAAACCCAACCTCTTTACAATCCGGTATCGCAACTCGTCTACTCCGCCAATCGCGATGGTGTCACCGATGTCTGGGTAGCCGGACGGCACCTGCTGCGCGAGCGACAGTTGACCACGCTCGATGAAGAGGCCATTGTCGTTCAAAGTCGTCATTGGGCAGAGAAGTTGAAAGTGCGCGAATCGTCTGACGCACCCACTTGAGAAGTACCGGAGTCGTAATGAGCACTGACGCCAATCTTGATACCAGCGAATTGCAGAAATTCGACGACCTGGCCAGTCGTTGGTGGGACCCCGAGGGCGAGTTCAGGCCGTTGCATGCGATGAATCCGGCGCGTCTGGATTTTGTCGATCAACACGCCGACCTGAATGGTAAAAAGGTGCTGGATATCGGCTGCGGCGGTGGAATCCTCAGCGAAAGCATGGCGCGCCAGGGCGCAACGGTCACTGGTATCGATATGGCTGAGAATGTGCTTCTAGCCGCGCGTAGTCACGCTGCCTCCACCGATCTTGCCATCGACTACCAACAATCGACTGCGGAGTCCTATGCCGAGCGGCACCCGGTAAGTTTCGACGTGGTGACCTGCATGGAACTGCTGGAGCACGTCCCCGATCCCGGTTCGTTGATCCTGGCCTGCAAGGAGTTGGTGAAACCGGGGGGATGGGTCTTTTTCTCCACGCTTAACCGCCACCCAAAGGCCTACCTGTTCGCCATTGTGGGAGCGGAATATGTCACGAAAATGCTGCCGAAGGGTACCCATGACTATCAACGTTTCATACGCCCCTCCGAATTGGACGCCTGGGCGCGCCGCGCCGGCCTCACCACCTGCGCGGTCGAGGGTATCCGGTTCAGCCCGCTGTCGGGAACGTTTGAACTGGGTGGGAAGCCTGACATCAACTACGTAGTTGCCTGTCGTTACGACAATGACTGATTCCATGGCCAGTAAAGAAGCACAAAGGACTCTCGTCGAGTCCCAGCGCCCCCGCATCACCACCGTGCTGTTCGATCTGGACGGAACGGTCGCGGACACCGCACCCGACATGGCCTTTGCGCTCAATGAGATATTGCGGGAGTCGGGGCTCGATGCATTACCCCTCGAAGAGCTACGCCCTCATACCTCGCACGGAAGTCTCGGCTTGATTCGGCGCGCTTTCGGATTTGGCACCGAGGATGCTCGCTTTGCCGATTTGCGCCAACGGTTTCTGGAAATCTATAGCGCTAATCTGTCCGTACACACACGACTGTTTCCCGAGGTCGAAGATTTGCTACTCGCGTTGGAACGGCGCGGCTTGCGTTGGGGTATCGTCACCAACAAACCGGCGTGGTTGACCGATCCGTTGATGAAGATCTTGGGCTTGACCGTACGCGCGGCCTGTATAGTCAGCGGCGATACCGCCGCCAAAAGCAAACCCCACCCCGATCCGCTGCATCACGCGTGCGAGCTGTTGGCGTGCGAGCCCCGCGAATGCGTCTATGTCGGTGATGCCGAGCGCGACATCATCGCCGGACAGCGCGCCGGGATGACGACGTTAATCGCCGGATTCGGTTACATCCACAGCGATGAACGTCCCCATGAGTGGGGTGCCGATGCGATTGTCGAATCCCCCCGGGGTGTACTCGAGTGGCTGATCGAACATGCCTAAAGACCCCGCACTGCTCATCCTTTTCGTCATTGGCGGATTTCTGCTGGGTTTTCTGGCCGCGCAAGTGGAAGTCCGCCGACTCAGACAACGCAATAACGAGTTGGAGACACGACTCGATTTCGAACAGGAGATGAGCACTGAGCGTGCCGAGATACTGGAGCAGTCGCGCCAACAGTTACGCGAAAGCTTCACTGCCCTCTCCGCCCAGGCGCTGCGAACCAACAATGAAGAGTTTCTGAAGCTGGCGCGTGAGAACCTGCACCAATACCAGATACAGGCGCAGGCCGATCTGACCCAGAAAGAGAAGGCGATCGAGGGTCTCGTTAAACCCATCCATGAGGCGTTGGAAAAGACGGAGCAGCAGGTCCGCCAGATGGAAAAAGAGCGTAAGGAGGCCCACGGCTCCCTGACCGCGTTTCTCCAATCCATGACCCAAACGCAGCAGCAACTGGAGTCGGAGACTCGAAAGCTGGTTCAGGCATTGCGTAGGCCCGAAGTTCGGGGCCAGTGGGGAGAGCTGACGTTGAGACGCCTGGCCGAGCTGGCGGGCATGGTGGAGCACTGTGACTTTTTCGAACAGGAGACTCAAAACAGCGGCGAAGGCGCCTTGCGGCCCGACATGGTGATCCGCATGCCCGACTCGCGAGAGATCGTCGTCGATGTAAAAACACCGTTGGATGCCTATCTGTCTGCCGTCGAGGCGGTGGAAGATGGTGTGCGTCGCCAACAGCTCGAGCGACATGCCCGCAAGGTACGTGAGCGGGTTCGAGAACTCGCGGCAAAATCGTATTGGGATCAGTTCAAGGATGCACCCGATTTCGTCGTGCTTTTCATTCCCGGCGATCAATTTCTCAGCGCCGCTTTGGAGATCGATCCCGCGTTGCTGGAAGATGCGTTGCGCCAAAAGGTCATACTCGCCACGCCTACCAGCTTTATCGCGCTCTTGCGGGCAGTAGCCTACGGATGGCGGCAGTTGGCCCTGGCGGAGAATGCCGAGCGTATTCGCGAAACCGGGGAAGAGCTCTACAAACGGCTAGCCGCTTTCACGGAGCACCTGGGTAAGGTGGGCCGTAGTCTCGGCGGCAGTATCGATGCTTACAATAAAGCGGTGGGTTCCCTGGAGCGCTCGGTATTACCGGGCGCCCGGCGCTTTACCGAAATGGGCATCAGCAGCGGTAAGAAGGAGGTGGAGAATCTGGAGCCTCTGGAACGCGCGATCAGGCCAATCGAGAGCGAGCAGTAGCGTCACTCTTTAATGATGCGCTTGGTCTCTTCGTAGAGCTCTTTGGCCTTGTCAGCAGCGGCTTTCGCCTTCTCGGTAACCGGGTCATCGGCGAACGGGTTACTCAGCAGGGGGCGCTCCTTACCGATGTTGATTCCCAGTAACACACCGACAACAGCTCCCAACACGAACCCCAGAATCAAGTTTTTGATTGTTTTCACGTATTCCCCTACTCCTCGAGTCAGTCGATGCCGTCAAGGCTAGCATAGCTGCAGTCCGTCGAAAGAATCGTCACAGTGCATAAAGATAACTCCACTATCGCCGAACACACCCCGCGACCGGGAGCGGTGAGTCACTATACCTTGGCGTTCACCACCCCGGCACGTCGCCCGGGTAGCTTGGCGCTCTACGCGCTCAACCGGGCGCTCGACTCTGCGCGCGACGGTAACGATCCCGGTGTGGCTCGGCTCAAACTGCAGTGGTGGCGTGACGAACTGCAGCATCTTCAGAGCGGAAAACCGCGTCACCCCATTACCCTTGCACTTAGAGAAAACGGACTGGAGTCTCCGTCTGATTGTACCGGCCTGGTTGCCAGCCGGGAACGCGAGCTCGCCCATCAGGACATTGCTTCTTGGGATGATTTTCTAGCACTGGCTCGTCTCGGTATCGGTCAGTCGTTGGAGCTTTGGTCAAGGCTGTTGGGTCAACCCGCCGATCCATCGACCCATAGTTCTCTAACAGCGTTGGCCACTGGTCTGCAGTTCTGTACCGCGTTGACGCGGTGCCACCGCGCCGCCCTTAGGGGGCATTCCACGCTGCCCCTCGAGTCGCCGGAGCTAGGCACTATCGATCCTCAGCAGTTGAGTTGCGCGCGGCCCGACGCTGCAACGCAGCTTTCACTGGTACGTGCCGCTGAGAGAGGAATGAGTTGCCTGGAACGGGCGCTGGATGAGTGGCCGGAACCCCTTAGATCAATGCACCTCCCAATGTTGATTACGGCAAAGCTACGCCAGCAGATACTCTCGCTGCAAATAGAGGACGGTTTTTGCCGTCTCGATCAGCGCGTCACAATGACGCCTCTGAGAAAATTGTGGCATGCCTGGCGGATGAGTCGCCGATATCACCGTTAACACCGCCCACATCTTCTTAGACGCCGGCTCGCTGCGCTAAACTAGGTTGAGTGGCCGTGCTTGGTTCCCGTCACACTTTTTTTTCACCCTCATTCTCGTTCCCAGGAGTAGAAGAGATAATCTCATGCGTTGTGATCCCAATTACCAGCCCGCCCCCGATTTGCTTAAAGGCCGGACTATCCTCGTTACCGGAGCGGGCGACGGGCTGGGAAAAGCCGCAGCACTCGCTTTCGCGCGCCACGGCGCCACGCTCATCCTGTTAGGGCGTACGATCCGGAAGCTGGAAAACACCTACGATGAAATTCTGGAAGCGGGAGGACCAGAACCGGCGATCTACCCGATGAATCTGGAGGGGGCCGCACCCAAAGACTACGAGGATCTCGCTGACACCCTGACGCGCGAGTTCGGCTCGCTCCATGGCCTGGTGCACAACGCCGCAGAGTTGGGAGCGCTGACCCCTATCGATCACGCCCGCGTCGAGGAGTGGTATAAGGTGCTGCAGGTCAACCTGAACGCCCCGTTCCTGCTAACCCACGCCTGTCTGCCCCTCCTGCGTGAAGCGGGAGACGCCTCGGTGGTTTTTGTAAGCGATGTGGTAGGCCGTAGAGCGAAGGCTTATTGGGGGGCCTATGCGGTGAGTAAATTCGGGTTGGAAGGGTTGATGCAGGTGCTGGCGGAGGAGACCGAAAACAGTGGCGCTATCCGCTCCAACAGCTACGACCCGGGTGTGCTCAACACCCAACTACGCAGAAATGCCCACCCAGGTGAAGTCTACGCCGAAAATCCTGCAGCGGAGTCCGTAGTTCCCGGTCTGCTTTACCTGATAGGACCCGATAGTAAGGGGGTAACCGGGCAGCCATTCGAGTGGCGCTAACCCCGCCAAGGATTTGGCGGAAGGGCAAGAATTTTCCGCCTCGGTTGCCGTCGAACTATCGACATCGGCTAACAAGAGGTCTGAGATAACTTATGTATCATATTGTTTGTATTGATTAAATGTGTTTCTTCGAGAAGCTGGCACGGATCTGGCGTCTTGTGATTCAGCACACAGTATCGAGAATGAACTATGTCGAACTACGAGCTGATACATCCCAAAGCAACCGTCAGTGGCGGTACCACCAATGCTCCGCCCGTGGCTAGTGCCAACGACTCTCCCGCGCTGTCACGCGCACTGGAGATCACCAATCGACTCCAGACCACACTCGATCCTGAAAGGTTGATTGACATATTTGCCGAGGAGGTTCGTGTCACCGTTCCCTTCGACGGACTGCACTACTACCACGAGCACCGTAATCTGGTGCTCCAGGTCGATCGGCTCAGTGCCAACACCTGCAGTTACAAGTTAACCATCGAAAACGAATATCTCGGCGAAGTCACCTTCAGCAGCCGCCGACGTTTCTCGGAACAAGAGATGCAGGAGCTGGAACATCTGCTCTGCAGCCTGCTCTATCCGCTGCGCAATGCCCTGAAATTCCAAGAGATGGCCCAGTGCGCTTGGTTAGATCCACTGACCGGTATTCAGAATCGCACCTCATTGACCGGGGAGTTGGGTCGTAATATCAAACTCTCTCGCCGTCACGGAATCCCCTTCTCGGTGTTGGTGATGGATCTCGATCATTTCAAATCCATTAACGACCACAAGGGACACTCTTTTGGCGACAAGGTGTTGCGCGCCTTCATCGACCGCGCGAATAGCTGCATGCGAGATTCAGATCGGTTCTTTCGCTACGGCGGCGAAGAGTTCGTCGCACTGTTGCCCAACACCGACAACCTGGGCGCCATGCGCTTAGCGGAACGTGTAAGAGCGTCAATGGCCAATGATCCCGTTACCTATGGGGAGAACCGTGCGGAGGTGACGGTTTCGATCGGAGTAGCGAGTTTGTGCGACTCTGATTCGGAAGAGGCGCTGTTCGAAAGAGCCGACAACGCTCTCTATAAGGCTAAGAACCAGGGCCGCAATCGCACGGTATTAGCAAGCGGATAAGTCTCTCTCCAACGCCACGCTATTCCCTATGATGTGCCCCTCCTCATCCAGTGAGGGGTAGTGCATACCCCGCGACCGACACGCCTCTGCCACTCGCGGGTACAACCATTCGAACAGTGTTTGCGCGTACTGTTTTTCGTTCAAACGTGGTGAATTGTAAAACCCCGCCTCGACCCGTTGACGTTGTGCTTCGTACAGGATGATCCCCGCAGCCACGGATACGTTCAACGATGAACCGAGTCCCGACATCGGTACCCTAACGTGATCATCGACCAGGCTCGCCGCCGTTTCGCTAACCCCTTCCAATTCGGCACCCATCAGGACTGTGGTGGGTTGCGTATAATCGACGTCACGATAATCCACGGCTCGCTTCGAGCAGTGCGCCGCGTAGACACGAAATCCTTCCTGACGAAGCGCGTCGATTCCCGAAGCGACCTCTTCATGCAGAATGACTTGCACTCATTTCCCCATCCCGGAAGAGCTTCGCGGACCGTAAGAGAAACTCTCCTTCAGCGCGACCGCGTGTACCTGTTGCACACCCACCGCATCGCAGGTTCGCATGATGGCGGAGAGATTGTGCGGCTTGTGGACACACTCGGGAAACAGCCGTAAATCGGGTTGCCTTAGATCCAATACCGACTTAAGGCGCTGGAATCGCGCGTTTACCATATTCACCGGTTCCGAAGCTGGGAAAATCCCATCAACCATAGCATGTTGAGGCCAAACACCCCTTATAATGCCCGCTTCGCCTGAAACAGTTCATCGAGCTCACCACAACGAATCATGATAGAAACGGCAGTCATCGCCTTTACCACACTGTTTGCGACCATCGGCCCTATCGATGTGGCAGCGATGTTTGCCGCGCTTACCAGCCGCCATCCCGCCCAACTGCGTCGTTCCATGGCAATACGAGGGGTACTGGTGGCTTCGGGAATTCTCCTGTTGTTCGCTCTCTCAGGCGGGACGCTCCTCTCCCACTTAGGAATATCCCTCGCCGCCCTGCGTACCGCGGGTGGCATTCTGTTGTTGCTCATCGGAATCGATATGGTGTTCGCGCGCACCTCCGGTGGTGTCTCAACCACGGAGGATGAAGAAGAGGAAGCAACGACGAAACAGGATATCGCCGTGTTCCCACTCGCCACACCACTATTGGCAGGGCCGGGAGCCATGGGGGCGGTGATACTGCTAATGGCGAATGCTGAAGGAAGCTTACCGCGTCAAACCATAGTGATCGCGATGCTGTTAGCCGTGATGGCCCTATCCTTTCTCATGATGATGGGTGCCGGTCAGATCCAACGCGTGTTAGGCGTTACCGGTATGCATGTGGTGGGTCGCATCTTCGGTGTGTTGCTTTCGGCACTTGCCGTGCAGTTTCTCTTTGACGGAATTGCGGCCAGCGGATTGTTGGCGGGTGGCTAAGCGATATTCGCCAACAGCAAATCATCCTCGTCTTGCATATCGGCCTGGTTCAACAGCCAGACATAAAACACCGTACCGACCCCGGGGCGCGACTTGACGGTAATGCGCCCCCCATAGCGACGAGTGAGTGCGTAACTCACCGGCAACCCCAAACCGGTTCCACGTTGGCTCGTCGTAAAGAAGGGGTCGAAGATGCGATCGACGTTTTCACGATCAATTCCCGAACCGGTATCCTTCACATAGATCACGACACCTTCGTCCTTCCAGTCACAGGTACCTAGTACGATCTCGCCCCTCTCATCCATGGCGTTCACGGCGTTGGTAATAAGGTTAACCAAGACATGTTGCAAGTGTTGCGCATTGTTCTGCACCTTACGGGTTGCCCGACACCGCTTGACGACACTCACCTCTTTCTTGTCCACCGCGTGGCTGACGAGCATCAACGTATCATCGATCACCGCGTTGACATCTACCTCTTTGACGGCTCCTATGTACTGAGACGGACGGGAGTACTGCAGAAGATTATCGACAATCGCTCGGATGCGATGGCACTGCTGATTGATTAACTCTATTTCGGTCTTTACCGGATCAATCGTGCTTCCCAATTCTGCTCGCATCAGATCGAGATTACCGAGAATAACGGCCGCGGGATTATTCAACTCGTGCGCGATACCTGCTGTCAGCTCGCCTAATGCGGCTAATTTCTCCTTTGAGACCAACTGCTGGCGTGTGTCCTTCAGCAGGTCGATGGTTTTTTGTAGTTCGACGTTTTTCTGCTGCAGCTCGAAGGTCCGCTCCTCGACCTTATTCTCGAGTTCATCGTTGTAGCGTTGAATCTCGCGAGCACGCTCCTGCAGTTGATCCAACATTTGATCGAACTGCCGGGCGAGTTCGCCCAGTTCATCTTTCGAGCGAATTTCACCATTGCGCTGCTCCTCGCCCCGTTGTGTCGCCCGGACAACCGCGGTCATGGATTCCAGGGGACGAAAGATCGATGTGGCACCGCGTACCGCCACAACACTGGACACCAGCGTGACACCCAAAAACAGCAGAATCAGAACACCCAAAACCTGCAAATTGTCGCGTTGGTAAGGGGCTTCGAGAAAACCGGCATAGAGCATACCGACACGGTTTCCTTCGACATCGACTATGGGCTCATAAGCGGAGATATACCAATCGTTGACAACAAAGGCACTCTCTATCCAAGGCTCACCCTGCTCCAATACCTTTTCGCGGACCTCACGCGATACACGCGTACCCAACGCGCATTCTCCTTCACGCAGTGGCACATTGGTAGTGATACGGACATCGTCGAGGAAAACGGTAACGGTACCGACGCTGTCCTCTGGCAAACTTCCCGGTCCGTAGACCAGATCTCGAATGGTATCGACGAACTCAAAGTTATTGTTGAGCAGCACCCCGCCATCGAGAATGGCGAATACTTCGCCATACGAATCCCGCATCGGGTAGAGGACGCGCAACACCATAGCGCGATCTTCAACCGTTCGGGAGGTAGGTACCGCGCGAGGAGTTTTCAACAGGGGGAGTTGCACGTTAGCCGCTAAATCGGGATCTTCACTGAGTAGCGCTTCGTGCGAAAAGATCTCTACCCCACCTTCCGCTTTTCCCAACAGCGCTTTTGCAAGCAGTGGGGTCGACTTCCTCCCCGCCAGGGAATCAGCCCATCCATTCTTCGGGGAAGGCTGCATCAAATGCAGAAACGCGAAACCCTCCCGTGATTTCAGTGTCTCCAGTTCGATTTCGATTCCGTCGAACTCTTTGTTATCGAACAGCGAGCGCAGGCGGTAGGATTCGCCGAGTTCGGTGAGTTTGGCAAGGTATCCCAAACGAATACGTCTGAAAACATCGTGGGCAACGGCCAGGTCGGTTGTTACCTTCATGAACAGTTGCTGGCGGCTGAATTTATCCGACCAGTAGACGGAGAGCGCGAATATGGCAGGTACGACCAACAGGATTGGCACGAGCACTAGCGCCAGCAATTTGTAGCGAACCGAGCTGTTGATGGTGTGCCAGATTTTCAACCGAAATCCTCGCCCCAGTGTTAGCAGAAGACTTCCCAGCCCCCATCCTATCCCTCTTGCCAAATATGTAGTTTCCGCTCCAGCGTCTTTCTTCCGATACCCAAACGACGTGCGGTTTCCGATTTGTTCCCCGCAGCGCTCTCCAAGACTTGTAGAATGTGGCGTTTCTCCACTTCGGACAGCGTCCAATCGGAAGGGTAGCCAATCCGTTCAGCCCCTACATCTTCGCGCCCCGTTTGGTCCTGCTGACATTCGGCCGGACGAGCACCCAGCAGCAGGCAGCGCTCGATCAGATTCTTCAGCTCGCGCACGTTACCGGGCCAGTAGTAGGTCTGAAGGTGGTGAAGATCTTCCTCGCTGAATTCGATAGGCGACACACCCAGTTCGGGCGCCATGCGCTGAGAAAAGAAATTGACCAGATCGGGGATGTCCTCGATACGTTCGCGCAGTGGCGGCATCGTGATCGTGAGAACGTTGAGGCGGTAGAAAAGATCTTCGCGAAAAGTGCCACGTTCAACCTCTTTCTCGAGGCTGCGATTGGTCGCGGCAATGACCCGCACATCCACGGGCATCTCGCGTTCGCTGCCGATGGAACGTACCGTACGCTCTTCGAGTACACGCAATAGTTTCGACTGCATCGCTGAAGGCATTTCGCCGATTTCGTCGAGAAACAGCGTGCCGGATTTGGCGTAAGTGAAGAGCCCCTCGCGTGTCGTGTGGGCACCGGTAAACGCCCCTTTAACGTGGCCGAACAGTTCGCTCTCCAGAAGTTCGGGAGAGACGGCACCGCAATTTATGGGTACAAACGGGCCACTCCGCCCACTGAATTCGTGAATCGATCGCGCAGCCAGCTCTTTGCCGGTACCGGACTCGCCGGCGATATGTACCGTAGAGGGAGTGGGCGCAACGCGTTTGATGATTTCGTAAACCCGGCGAATGGAGGGGCTATGGCCGACCATTCCTCCCATGTCGTAGATGCTCTCCACCTGACGCCGCAACACGAAGTTCTCGCGCGCCATACGCCGCCTGTCCAGGCAGCGCTGTACCGCAGCCATCATCTGCTCGAGCCGGAAAGGCTTGATGATGAAATCCGACGCACCGGCTCGGAGAGCATCGATCGCCGTCTCCACCTCTGCATAGGCGGTGATAAAGATGACGTCCGCCTGATTGCCCTGCTCGCGCAATTCCTGCAACCACCTCAGGCCGTTGCGGCCAGGTAGCCGGATATCGACAATCATCAGATCGAACTCCGACTCCTTGAGCAACTCTTCGGCGGGTTCAGCGCCCTCTACCGCTTCAATGCGCTGGCAGCGATGCACCAGCGCCCGTTGCAGCAAATTGCGCATTCCCAACTCATCGTCGACGATGAGAACCGACGCCTCGCAGCGCATCTCGGGACTTTCACCCGCCGACGCACTCTGGTCGCCGGAAAAGTTCGGCGACTCCAGTACTCTCTGTGGTGCAGCCAACGCTTGCGCCTCTCTCTAAACTACTGGTCAAAATGACCCGATACCGCTGATGTTTGTAGTATTTATTGGTTCAAATTAGACCATTTTTCATCATGCTGGTCTAAAATGACCCAACTGATTGATCTGATTGTCCATCAACGTCAGCCTGTTTTCGTCTCAACTACCTGACCGGCTGATACTTTTTAGTCATTCATCGATCTGCGTGGCATTGGAAACGCAATCGCTGTGCCGGAACGCGCGACCAAGGGAATTTCCCACCAGGTCGCTTTATTATAGAGACTTATTACACGCTCCGTTGCTGCGAACCCTTCCTCTCGAAACCGACACTGCAGGCCACCCATATGACACTCTCCGCTTCATCCAATCCTCCGATCACCGGCGTCATTCTCGCCGGGGGAATGGGGCGCCGTATGGGAGGAGAAGACAAAGGATTGATTACGTTGGGCAGCCACCCCATGGTGGAGTATGCCTTGCGCGCCATGGACGCTCAGGTCGACAGCCTGGTCATTAGCGTCAACCGCAACCAGGAACTCTACGCACGCTACGGGCACCCCGTCTTGGCCGATGATGTCGGCGAGTATTTCGGTCCCTTGGCGGGGATGGCGGCCGCCCTGCAAGCAGCCCCGAAAGGCTGGTTGATTACCGTCCCCTGCGATTCACCGCTCATTTGCGGTGACTATGTGACGCGCATGCGGGATGCCCAGGAGCAGAGCGGTGCCGAAGTAGCGGTGGCGCGAGATAGCGAGAGAGTACAACCCGTATTTGCCCTACTCTCTACGGACCTGCAGGGTAGTCTGCTGCGATTCCTGGCAACGGGTGAACGTAAAATTGATCGCTGGTATGCGATGCATCGATGCACAGAGGTCGATTTCTCTGACCGCGAGGAGATGTTCCTAAATGTGAATCGACCCGAGGACCGCGCGGCCATGGAAGCCCGACTGATCACTGCGAACGAATAAAGGTGGATAACATTGAGCAAACCGATTCTCGGCATCGCCGCCTATAGCGGAACCGGAAAAACCACACTTCTGACCCTTCTTATCCCTCAGTTGTTGGAGCGCGGCGTACGAGTGGGCGTCATCAAACACGCCCACCACAAGCTGGAGATCGATACCCCAGGGAAAGATAGCTACGAGTTGCGCAAAGCGGGGGCGCATCAAATGCTGGTCGCATCCCGTCACATGTGGGCGTTGATGAAAGAGACACCCCACCAAGAAGAACCGGAACTTGACGATCTAGTCCAGCAGTTGGAGCTCGATCAAATCGATCTTGTGTTGGTTGAAGGATTCAAACAGGGTCGATTTCCAAAGATAGAGCTACACCGCCCCGCAACGAAGAAACCCCTCATCTTTCCCCATGATGAGACTATTATCGCCGTGGCAACCGATGGAGAGCTGGCCGCCGCGACAGAACTTCCGCTGCTCGATATGAACAACCCTGATCAAATCGCCAAGTTTATATGCAACTATTTGGAGGGGGTAAGCGCGGCTGACGGAACCCTACCGTAGTTCGCCTTCCCTGTGCCGACGAGAATCTCTCACGTCATAGGCATCGACGATGCCCCCTTTCAACGAGAGTTCCGGGGAGATGTACTCATCGTCGGCACTGTCTATGCCGCAAACCGACTCGAAGGTGTGCTCCATAACAAAATTCGGCGTGACGGTGTAAACAGCACAACGCGAATCGTTGAGATGATACAAAGATCTCGATTCACTCGCCACCTTCAGTTAATCATGCTGCAGGGAATTGCGTTTGGCGGTTTCAACGTTGTCGATATTCACGCGTTGAGCAGAACACTCTGTTTACCAGTGTTGGTCGTGATGCGCCGTAAACCGGATTTGAACACAATTCGTAAGGCACTGCTCAACCAAGTTCGTGGCGGCCAGCGAAAGTGGAAGCTAGTCGAGGCCGCAGGTGAAGTGGAACCGATGGAACAGGTTTTCGTGCAGCGATCCGGAATCTCCAAAGATACGGCTCAGGAGGTAATCCGCCGTTTCGCCATATCGGGAAATCTCCCGGAACCACTTCGTAGTGCACATCTCACCGCTGGTGGTATGAGTGATATAGATACTAATCAAAGAGCGTAACGATGGAATTTCGTTTCCTAGGCAAGCCAAACGCCGCCCACTCTACACTTTCATCACGATCTCTTGCGCCGCCCTTGGTAGGTCGCAATGGCCCGAACGATCTCAGCCGTCGGAATCTCATCCCATTCACAAAATCGATTCCCCGCGCTCTTTAACAGTACGGATATGTCGTCCACTCCCTCGTCCGCCCTTTCCGGCCAAACTATCTGCTGAAGACCAAGCAATCCCCCACCCTGAACCTTGATCTCTTTTCCGTGAGGCAATGGAGCATCCGCTTCGGATAGGTGCAGCGCAAAACGAGCATATCGGTGGAGCAATTCTAAAAGTTCAGCACAATCGGGATGCGCGACCTCTGAGGTACACCTCACCCCTTCCCTCTCCGCAATATTGAACCGCTGTGCATGACCACACGCGCATCGACGGGGAGCTATAACTGAATCGGGTGTTTAAAGAATGTGAAAAATAGCGGTGTATCTGGTTGATGGGTAGTCGCCAAACCAATCACTCAACCAACAGGGATACACCGCTATGGAGAAAGAGAATAACGTTGTTGCGTTTTCAGGTCGACAGGAACTCACTGATGGCCTGACTGAATTACTGAGAACAGGGGCAGTTCAGCTGATTCAGCAAGCAGTAGAAGCGGAGTTGGCCGGATTTATGGAACAGTTTTCAGCTCGCTTACTGGAAG
>Ga0209679_1000212_pt1 | contig 27175 bp, 22 predicted proteins | sample WorMetHEROISLAND_4_FD_187408 | JGI IMG/M metagenome (GOLD analysis project Ga0209679, IMG submission 187408) | Marine gutless worms symbiont microbial communities from Max Planck institute for Marine Microbiology, Germany - Olavius sp. 2 HERON... ...
ATCGCGTGTCTGTTCACAGCAAGGCATCAGAACGCCGCTGCAGTTATTCTGCAGCAAGTTCTGATAACGCCGTCTGTGGGCAGACACGCGATGGCCTATCTTGTTTAATATCAATTTGTTAGGGGGCCCAAGAAAGCGTCAGCTCCGCGTTGCAACTCTTGCCAATGGAATGACCATTGGCGGCGAGTCGCGCCTTGATCTGACGCTTTCTTGGGCCCCTGAATACGACATATATTGTCGCCGGGTTAATAGGCCTCTGCGGCCGCCGTCTTGCCCGGTAGATGTAAGCTCAGCCATTGGGTCGTCAGCGCATGCTTGTCTTTCAAGCCGCTAAAGCCGATCAGGCGCGGATGAATCGAATAGTCCCTGGCAATCCGGTCGACCAGTTCGGGCGTGCTCAAGCCGGATTTCTCCACCAACAAAAACAGGTGCTCGCCCGCTCCAGAGGGTTCGAAACTCAGTTCCTCCAGCACCTGGAAATCCTCCGGCCGGGACTTGATCAAGCCGGTTATCAGTGGCTCACCGTAGGGATAAACCAGATCTTCGTGTTTCAATTTTTGGCTTTCTCGGCAACCCGATTTCTGAGGTAATTGATTCCTACCGCGGCGGCATCAACGCCTTGATTCCCCCGCACCGCCGCTTGCGCCAGCTTGAGCAAATATTTTGCGTCGGGCAGCAAATCCGGATCGACAGCGAAACTGACGCCGGCACGTAATTCGTCCAACCATCCGTGGCCGATACCCCGATCGATAGCCGCGTTGAATTCAACGCCAGTCACTGAAGTCAGTTGTTCGCGACCGAGCAACCGGGCGAGACCCAGATGGTCGCGCTGGTAAATCGCCCAGTATATCTCCCGCATACGCGCATCGAGCGCGACCAGCGGCAGCCGGCAATTGCAACGCTCGATCCCGGTTTGTGCCAGTATCGCCAGCGTTGATATCGGCAGCAGCGGGATACCCAGGGCGATGCCGATGCCCTGGGCTTGCGCAGCCGCTATGCGGATGCCGGTGAAGGCACCGGGCCCATTGCCGAAAGCGCAGTGAGTAATCGAATGCTTGGCAATTCCGGCGGCCGCCAACACCCGGTCCATCATAATCGGCAACAAGCGGGTATGTTGGCGCGGCGCCACGTCGAATTCTCCGAATACCTGACCGTCCGCGCGCGACAAGGCCACGGAACAGGCTTCGGTCGAAGTATCGAAAGCGAGAATATTCACAGCGAACAGTATACTTATTTGACCAGGCAAATAAGTATACTGTTCGCCGATTTTTTAACTTAACTCGTCGATGACCCGTTGGGCGTCGTCGGCCAGGGGATGCCGGGGATTTTCATCGACGAATTGCTGCATCGTGACCCGGGATAACTCGGCTTGACCCAATCCGGCGAGGCTGATGCTTTTGCCAAATAAGGCATTGGGACGTAAAGCGCTTTTTTCATAGGTTTGCAGAAAACCGTCGAAAGACTCGACCGCGGCTTCGAGTTCGCCCCGATCCATTTTGCTTTGCGCCTGGCTGAACTGCTGCAATTCCGCCAGGAACTTCTCATCCTGCGTCAAATCGTCTTTCCAGTAGGGTTTGAGCAGGGTTTCGGTGGATTCCGCACCGCGAATACCGGCGGTGTACACCACGGTCGATTTTGCCGATTCCTTTTGCGAAGGGTTTAACGACTTAAGACGCGTCCAGACGGATCTGAACAACCCGGTGAAAACGCTGTGCGTATTGGTTTCAACGATCTTGGTATCTGACTGCGCATGCAGCGGCGTAGCAAGCATCAATGCGCTTGCACAACAGATCACGAATAGTAAATTTTTCATAGCTGAGCCCCTATTGGCTTATCAGTTTGCTGTAGGCGTCATAGTCTCTTTTATATTTAGCATCCAATGCTACCGCCTGTTGATAACTGGTTCTCGCTTTCTTCAAATCGCCCGCCTTGTACTGCGCCATCGACAGATTGAGCCAAATACCGCCGTCCTGTGCGTCGAGTTCGGCAGCACGCGCGTAATTATCGATTGCCCGGGCATAGTTTTCCTGTAAAAAGTGCAAATTACCCTGGTTGGTCTTGACCGCGCTGTTTTCGGGCGCCAGCTCGTCCAGCGCCTCGAAGGCAATCTCCGCATCTTCATATAACCCATAACGAGCGAACAGGATAGCAATTTGCAGACGGGCGGCGATATTGGTCGGATCATTGGCAACCATGGTTAGATACGGCAGCACCAGGCGATCGATGCTTTTTACCAGCAATAGGTTGCGCGCCTGTCTGACCAGGCTCTCGGTGCGCTGCTGCTCCGGCAGTTCAATCGTATAACCGGCCTTACGCAAGGTTACCGGTTTGTACTGCTGCCAGGCCTGGTGCAAATCGATAATGCCGAGTTCGCCGGCGGCCAGCGCGGACTGGTACTTGCGCGCAGCCTCGGCCCAGGCTTCGTTGAAACCGGTATTGACCATGGTGGCTTCCAGCGGAATCCAGACATTGCCATCCTTGATCACCAGCAGGCTGTCATCCTGGCTGACGAGTGCGGCTTCGCTTGCCGCGAGCCCGGTATCGAACATCAAAAACAAATGCCCGGGAATCTCGACGAAAGCAGTATTAATACCCAGATTTTCGAGTCCGGCGCTGATCAGCACCGACAAATCGTCGCAATCCCCGCTTTTAAGCCGTAAGGTTTCGCGCGGAAACTGCACGTAGTCGATTTGATCGTCGCGCAGTTCTGTAAACGGAGTGTTGGGATCGATAATGTAACTGGTACCGGCGGCGGTCAAGCTGCTGAAAAACGCCATCGCCGCAACCAGTTTGTCGTTGAGCGGGCCCGGCTCGGGTTGATAGCTGTTGGCAACCTGGCGCACATAATCCCTGAGCGTATCATCCTTCGGCGTCACAAAGGATCCGATCATTTCCGCCTCGCCCCAGACAATGGCGTTCTTGCCATAAATCGTCATTGGCTGAGTCAGCGTGATATCGTCCTTTTGCCCATCGCGCAGGTAAGTCAGTTTGACTTCGACCTGAACCCCGGTATCTTCGTCAACCTCTAGAATCTTATTATTGAATGTGGCCTTGATCGGAATTTCCTGGGTTTCGTTACCCTTGATCGCGGCGATCTCGACCGCGCTGGGAAAATCCATGAACTCTTTGATCTGGAAGGATAGTTTGAGGTTGCCATAGTCGGTGGCGCTGACGTTTTGCAACTTGACACTACCGATCGCCTGATCTTGATATTTTTTGTAAGCCGCCGAGAATACGGTCTGCAGGTTAAGATCCGAAAGCAGTAATTGCGGCGCGTTATTCTTGAATTCCAGCGACTTCTTACGTTCGGCGAAGGCGACGTTCAGCGTGGCGCGGTTTGCCTCCGATGGATCGAGTTCGACCGCCTTCTCGAAGGCGGCGACGGCAGCGTCGAACAAGCGCCGTTTCGTATAAAGGTTACCGAGCGCGATATGCGGCTCGCCCCAGTTCGGACGAATCGCGGCCGCACGCTCCAGATGCTGGCGCGAGGCATCAAACAAATTTGCATCCTGATACACCCGCCCGATGCGATACTGCAACTCGGGCGACGCGCTATCGATACTGATTGCGGTTTTCAGAAACTCGATCGCGGACCCGGTCTTACCCTGCTGATTGGCGATATCGGCCTGTAGCGTGAGCACCTCGATATCGGCCGGAGCGATGCGCGCCGCAGCCTCGGCATGCAGTGCGGCGGAGCGGTAGTTGCGCGTGGCAAACAGGCCGCGAGCGTACAGTTTTTGCGCAGGCAGCGCTTGCGGATTCAACCTCACCGCAGTATCCAGGTAGGCATTGGCTTCCGGATAGCGTTCGCGCTCGAGTTCGATCTGACCCGCCAACGCCTGCAGTTCGAAAGCCTCCGGATTACTTTTGATGCCTTGCGCTAGTGATTTTACCGCCTTGGGCAGCTGGTTGATCTCGATATAGGAGCGCGCCAGCGACAGCCAGGCATCGATCACCCCGGGTTTATCCTTGCCCGCACGTGTCAGCCGCAATACCGCTTCCTTGTGCTTGCCCTGCTTAGCGGCAATTTTGCCGAGCAGGTAATAACCGTCTCCCTTGGTTTCCTTCTTGCCGGAAAGCTTGACTGCGATCGACTTGGCCTCGTCGTCGCGCTCCAGATTCAGTAACGCGCGGGCCTTGCCGACCGCGGCGGCCCCCGAATCCGGCTGCACCCGGGACACGGCTTCATAGTGCGCCAGCGCATCCTCGTAGTTACCCAGGGCGTAAATATCATGCGCGATTTTAAGTCTGACCTGGTGATTTTCCGGATCGGCATCGACGATCATCCGGTAGGCAAGCAAGCCATCTTCGGCGATGCCTGCCTCGATATAGGCGCGGCCCAGCAGGTAGCGCAATTCAACGTTATCGGCATGCTTGTCGAGACCATCTTCGGCACAGCTGACGGCGCCAATCGCATCGGCCAGTTCCAGGCTCAAGCGGGTGCAGATCAGATAGGGCTCCACGTCAGCGGGGTCCTGTTCCAGCACCTGATCGATCAGCGCGCGCGCATCGAGATATTGCTCGAGCTCGAAATAGGCCTGCACCTGATAGCGGATTGCCTTGTTACGATAAGTCTCGTCATCGGCCAGTATCCTGAATTCGCTGATGGCGCGGGTGTAATCCTTGAGCTGATAAAGACTCATACCCAGCAGGTCGCGCGCGTCCGCGTTGCCCGGCGCGATCTTGAGCAATCTGTCGGCTAGTTTGACGGCATCGCCGAATTCGCCTTGCTCATAAAGCGCGGTGATGGTTCGAAAATGATTCGGTTTCGGCGCTGAAGCGGCCGCAGCTAATCCATGCCCGCTGACCGAAACGATTCTGAACCAGGTATACTCGCCCGCTTTTTCCAGCGAGAGTGTCTGCCGTAGCGCCGTGGTGCTGGAAATCGTTTCCCAAGGGCCTTGTTTGGCGCTGGCCGCTTCGATTTCGTATTTTTCGATCAGTGGCGACTGACTGCTGCTCCAGGCCAGGTCGATCGCCTTGCGATTGGCGGCGATGTTGAGCCCGAAGGCCGCATCGGGATATTCAAGCAAATCAAACCGGAAATTTTTCTGGCGTTTGCTGTCGTTGATGTAAACGCTGTTTTTAGATCCCGAACGCACCGAGATCGAACTGGCGTTGTCGAAGTAGACCAGAGTCCCATTACGGCCCCCGGCGCCGAAGGATTTGAACGGCTTGAAGCCCTGGTAAATCGTGACCCCGAATTCGTTGAATTCCGATCCCGCCAGCACATAGAGCCGATCCTGCAAATCGATATCCAAGCCGTGAAAACTGACATATTTGTGAATCGAATCGCCTTCGATACCGATAGCGGCAATTTTCTTTCGGTCTTTATCGAGTACCTGAATCACGCCGACGGCGCTGGCGTCGGCAATATACAGATTTTCCTGGCTGTCAACCGCGATGGGTCCGGCTTCGAAGAATAAACGTTCGCCGTCTTTTTGCTCGTTAATCTCCTCGAGGAATTGACCATCGTCGGCGAACACCTGGATGCGGTTGTTGCCGCGCTCGCTAACATAATATTTATCTTTGTGCACGAACACATGGGTGGGGTCCTTGAAGCCACCGGCGGAGGTGCCGTAGCGTCCGATCGTAAACAGGCTGCCGCCATCGAAGTCAAATGCATGCAGCTGCTTATCGTCGAGCACCGCCACTGAATGCTCGCCGACATGGATGGCGCGAGGCTTTTTGGCCTGTTCGGCAAATTTACCGATCTCGCTGCCGTCGGTCGCCAGCACGACTACACCCCGATTTTTAGGTCTGATACACAGGTTTTTGTCGTCGGTAAAGGTGGCCAGGGCAACGCAGGGGGCGTCGGCGGCCGCGCCAAACTCGAGTAAGTCGGTGGCAAGCGGGGATAAAAAGCGCGTTTGCTCAAGCTGAAAAACCTCGACCTTTTTATTCTTGGTATCGAGGATCGCAATCTGGCCTCTGGCGTTAACCGAGAGTTGGCTGATTTTGCGGTATTGCGCGCGTGACTGTCCGAGCGCACCGAACTGACCCAGTATTTTGCGTTGGCGCCAGTCGAAAATGGTAATGCGATTGCTGACATCGTCGCCCAGATAAAGGTTTCCGCTCAGGTCGGCCGTCATGGCGCTGAACTCCGGGGTTTCGCCGAATATTTCCTTTAGATCCGTGGCCTTGATACGCTCGATCAGGTTCCCACGCAGATCGAATATCGACAAGCGCGTCGCGCCTTCCAGTACGTAAACGTTTTCCGCGGCATCGATTGCGACGTGGTTGGGGCGCAACAAGTCATCAGCAGTCGAACCTTGATTACCGATGGTATACAGGAACAGGCCTTGATGATTGAACACGCTGATCCGCTTGTTTTTGACGTCACCGACATAGATATTGCGATTGGCCGAGACCGCCACCGGTTGCGGCGCATTGAGTTCGCCGGCGGAACTACCCGATTGTGAAAACAGGGTCTGGAGCTTCAGCCCGGCGTCGAGCACTCCGACTTGACCGGATCCCTGGTTGACGATTACGAACCTGCCGTCGGGCAGCAGATCGATGCCGCCGAGTTTCGATTTCTTGAATACGGCGGGTGCGAGCTGAATGGCTTCGATATCACCATCGACAATTTTCAACAGCGTTCCCTGCTCCTTACTGGTGACGAATACCACGCCGTCATCGGTAATCTTTACGCCATTGGCATTTTGCATGACGCGGGCATAATCCTTGGCTTCAATAAAGTGCAGTATTTCGAGCGCCCGGGTCTCGGCGCAAAAAACGGCCAGGAATAATGTAAAAGCTAACCCGAATAAATGCTTGTGCGCTTGCATGACCGTGCTCCTCTGCGGGTCGCCGTAACAGACTTCGTGTCTAAGGTCAGGAGCCGTGATTAAAGCCCGCTAACTGGAGATCCCTCGTTTGCTGTTCTTGACGAAATTGACAAATTCTGCAACCTCAGGGTGTTTATCACATAAATGTTTGAGATTATCAAATGCGTCTTGCTTAGATCCCCTCGATTTTAATAGTTCACGAAATGATTTATGCAAAGCGCGTATCACTTCTGCTGAAAAGCCATTGCGTTTCAGACCCTCCTTGTTGATTCCAATCACCCGGGCTCGATTCCCGGCGGCGGTCGAGAACGGGGGGATGTCCTGGGTAACTACCGAGCCCAGACCGCAAAATGCCCTGCTGCCAATCTGCGTAAACTGGTGTACCGAAGTAAATCCGCCGAGTATGGCATAATCACCGACTTCGACATGGCCGGAGAGTGAGGCGGCATTGGCAAAAATAGCATGATCTCCGACAATACAGTCATGGGCTACATGACTGTAGGCCATAAACAGGTTATCGCTTCCGATCACGGTTTTCCCATTACCCTCGTCGGTGCCTCGATTGAGCGTCACATATTCGCGAATCACGTTGCGATCGCCCAACTCCAACCAGGTTGCCTCACCCTGGTACTTCTTGTCCTGAGGCGCGTCGCCGACTGACGAAAACTGAAAAATCCGGTTATCACGACCGATTTTACTTGGTCCCATAACGACCGTGTGCGGCCCGATCACGGTTCCCGAACCTATTTCTACATCGGCTCCGACAACGCTATAGGCTCCAATTTCAACATCGGCCGCTATGCGCGCGGCGGCGTCGACAATAGCGGTTGGATGGATCATGCCTGGCGCTCCTGGGCGGAACACATCATTTCGGCCTCAGCCACCACCTCACCGGCGACGAGCGCCTGGCAACTAAACAGACCAATCCCGCGCATATTGCGTTTGAGCGATATATTCAACAGCAGTTGATCGCCGGGCACCACCTGTCCGCGGAAGCGGGATTTGTCGATTCCTACCAGCATGTAAAGCTTGGACTCGTGCTCGTCCCCCATGTCCGCAAACGCCAGCAAACCGGTGGCCTGCGCCATCGCCTCGAGGATCAGAACCCCCGGCATGATTGGCTGGTTGGGAAAATGTCCCTGAAAAAACGGTTCGTTTATGGTGACGTTCTTGATCGCCGACAGGCTTTGCCCCGGTTCGATTTCCACCACCCGATCAATTAGCAAAAACGGGTAGCGGTGCGGCAAAAGCGCCATCACCTGGCTGATATCAAGTTTCAATTTCAATCCTCATTATCTGAATATTAGCCGTTTAGGCGGTTATTCCTTGGTTTTTTCGAGCCCGGCAACACTTTGTGCGAGTTTATCCAGGGATTTATAGCGCGCATTAGCGCGATGCCACAAACTGTTTTCCATCAATGGCGTGCCGGAGGAATAAACTCCGGACTGTTTGATATCCTTGGTGACCAGAGACATGGCGGTAATACGGACATTGTCGGCCACGCTCAAATGTCCCAGCACAACGGCCGCGCCGGATATCTTGCAATGGCGCCCAATGGTTGCACTACCGGCGATTCCGACGCAGGCCGCGATGGCGGTATGTGCGCCGATACGAACATTGTGCGCCACCTGGATTTGGTTATCGAGTTTGCAACCCTGTTCGATGATCGTATCGTCGAGCGCGCCGCGATCAATGGTGGTATTAGCACCGATTTCGACATCGTCCTCGACCACTACACTGCCCAACTGCGGTATTTTTTGCCAGCGCTGCTGGTGCTCGACCAGGCCAAAACCATCGGAACCGACAACCACACCAGAGTGCAGGATGCAGCGCTTCCCGATTGTAACACCCTGCCCCAGCGTCACTCTGGGGTGTATCAGGCAGTGCGCGCCGATGCGAACAGAGTCTTCGATCACGCTGCCCGCGCCGATCGACGTACCGGCGCCTATTTCGACATTCTCTCCGATCACGGACAGGCCGCCGATACTGACTTCAGGGCCGAGACTGGCGCTCTCGGCAATCTGCGCCGACGGGTGAATTCCACCTGCAGCGGCAGGGCGTTGTTCAAACCCGAGCGCGGCAATCGCCTGCACGAAGCTGTATTGCGGGTCGTCGGAAATCAACAGGGCCTTGTCATCGATTTCGCTACTCAAATCCGGTGGCAGAATAACGGCGCTGCATCGACTAGCGGCAATATCCGACAGATAATTTTTATGCTGTATAAAACACAAATCCCCCCTGACGGCGGATTTGGGCGACGCCAGGCCGGTGATGGTCAGATCGGCTTCACCCAGAAATTTCAGATGCAGTGCCGCGGCCAGTTGTTGCAGATTGAGACTCATCAAGGCTGGTTTTATTTGCCGGGAAAACAGGAGCAAGACCAACTTGCTCTACTGTGATTCCTCGCTTGATTCGGGGAGTTGTTTGAGCATTTCTATGGTTTGCGTGGTGATGTCGATCCGGTCGGATACATAGCTTACGCCTTCGGTCAGGATCAAATCGAAGTTGCCGCTGTCGCCCTGCATTTTCAACACGTTTGATATGACTTGCTGCAGCTCACGAATTTCCTCATTGCGGCGCAGATTCTGATCTTCGCGAAATTCCTGTTCGAAAAATTTCAGCTGGCTGACCTTGAGTCTGATTTCCCGTTCGAGCTTGCGCCGGGCATTCGAGTTCAGACCGGTTTCGGATTTCAATTGAGCTTCCATTGTCAGAATTTCCTGGCGTTTTTCCTTGAGTTGCGCCTCGCGCGGTCCAAACTCCGCCTTCAATCGCTCTTCAACCTTGCGCGCCTGCGGCGCTTCCTTCAATACCCTGGCGGTATTGACGAAACCAATCTTTAAGACCGCGTCCTGGGCGGCGGCCGTTTGCATTACTGCCAGCAGCAGCACTGCGATGAATAAACGTATAAGCCTGTTCAATGTAGTCTCTAAAATGAAGCACCCAATGCGAACTGGAAGTTCCTGGTATCGTCACCGGATTGATCGTTAATCGGAACCGCGTAACTGAACTCGATCGGACCGATGAACGAGAACCACTTGGCAGAAAGCCCCACCGATTGACGTAACTCGTCGGATTCAAACGAATCGGTATCGGCGAATACGTTACCGACGTCAAAGTATACCCCAAGCCTGAAAGTTTCTGTACTACCCAGAAATTCCAATGGGAATAACACTTCGGTGGTTGTAATGACTTGCAGATTGCCGCCGAAAGGATCACCTTCGCTGTCGAGAGGGCCCAGACTGTTAAACTCATAACCTCTGATCGAACGGACACCGCCGGCCGTGAATTTCTCGAAAATCGGTAAATCATCGGTGTCGTCATAGCCCTCGCCGTAACCGATTCTGCCTTTGAAGGCAAAGGTAAAGGTATCGCTTAAGGCAAAGGCGGTCTGGTGGCGATATCGCATTTTGTAAAAATTAAGATCGCCGTTATGAATCTCGAGCTGGATACTGTTGAGGTGCCCCGAATCCGCAAATATCCGGCGATTGCGGGTATCCTTGGACAGCCTGATGGTGCTAAAGACAGTGTCGTATTGATCCCCGTCGATTTCGGAATTGGGTGTCGACTCGTCAAAATCGTCACTATTAGCGACGATAAAATCGAACACCTCGTCGGACGAAGAGCCGGTGGTTTCGAGTTCGTTTCGCAATACCCCGATTTCGAGTCTGAGACGGTTAAACTCGGACAGGGGAATCCCGTAGTCCACCGAAAATTTAGTCTGATCGATCAGGAAGTTACTGGTATTGTTTTCCGAGGCATCGGTTTGGATCAGACTGAAATTAAAACCGCAGCTGACACCGTCCTTCGTATAGTAAGGGTTTACATAACTGAGTGAATAGCGTTCGGTGGCGGAGGAATTATTGAAATCGAACGCAAGCGAATTACCCGTACCAAATATATTTTCATGCGCAAAACCGATATTGACCACCGCGCCCTGCACCTGCGAGTAGCCCACTCCAAGCTGAAGATTGCCGGAAAAACGCTCGGTTACCGCCACTTCCAGATCGATCTGGTCTTCGATGCCAGGCACTTTTATAAGCTGGATGTTGACCGACCCCAGGTAATTCAGGCGCTGCAGGCGGACCCGAGATCGGTCGATCTTGGAGCGCTTGTACATTTCTCCTTCAAACTGCCGCATTTCTCTTCGCAACACGGTATTCTGGGTTTTCTCATTGCCCACAAAATTGATAAAACGAATTCGCATCTGTCGGCCGGGTATCACCAGAAATTGCAGCGCAACCGTTTGCTCGGCTGCATTCAACTCGTTCACAACGCGGACTTCGGCAAAGGCGTAGCCGTCTTCACCGAGGCGCTTCTGCATGGCCGTTATCACCCGATTGATTTGCTTGCGAGATATTACGTCGCCTACACCCATGCTGATCAAGGCCCGAAGTTCCGCCTCGTCAACCACCATTTCACCGGCGATGTCGGTGCTTCCTACCCTGAACTGCATGCCTTCGTGAATATTGATGCTAATGGTGATGTCTTTACGATCGGGGCTAATCGTGACCTGTTGCGATTCGACTTGAAACTGGATATAACCGCGATCGAGGTAATACGACTTCAATGACTCCAGATCGGCGGTGAGCTTAGTGCTGGAATACTCATCGTCGGCAAAAATCGCGGAATCGCTCGCCTCGAGCTGAAAGATATCGAGCAAATCGTCTTCGTCGAAGCTCTGGTTGCCGGTGATGTTAATCGATTTGATCTTAGCCGAAACACCCTCGGAAATCGCGATATCGATCGCTATCCGATCCGCATCGAGTTTACGCCACTCGGCATCGATGCGGGCCGCGTACTTGCCCAGAGAATAATAGACTTGCTGCAGTTCGAGTTCGAGTTTTTCCAACTTGTTCCGATCGAAAATGCGACCTTTCGACATACCTACGGCGTCCAAAGCCTGCTCCAGCGCTTCGTCCTGGATATCCTTATTGCCTTCAAAATTCACTTCGGCGATCGAGGGTCTTTCGACCACCTTGATGACCAGCACGTTGTCGCGTCGCAATAGCTCGATATCGTCAAAGAAACCGGTCGAATAGAGTTCGCGAATCAGTTCGGGTGTGCGGTCGATATCGAGGATCTCGCCGACATTAATCGGCAAATAACTGAAAACCGTGCCGATGGTTATCTTTTTTATACCCTCGACTTCGATATTTTCAACCGTAAAACTCTCGGCTTGCGCCCAACAGGATGCCGACAGTAACGCCAGGGCGCTGATCCAGACAGGAATTCTCAAACTTACTCTACCAGGCGCAGCAAATCGTTATAAATCGCAATCGACATCAAACAGAAGAGCAGTAGAATGCCGATTTTCTGGCCAATAATTTCAGTTTGCTCCGACACCGGGCTACCCTTGAAGATTTCGATTAAATAGTAAAACAAATGACCGCCGTCCAGCATCGGAACCGGCAGCAGATTTAAAACACCCAGACTGATACTGATAATTGCGAGAAAACCCAGGAAGGGTTCCAGTCCGATGCGCGCCGTAATTCCGGCATAGTGTGCGATCGTGATAGGTCCGCTCAGATTTCTGACGCTCGCCTCGCCGGTGACGAGCTTACCCAATACGCGCAAGGTTAGCCAGGTCATTCGCCAGGTTTTATCCAGTGCCTCGACCATCCCGTCGATCGGCCCGTAACGTTCGACCACGGCCATTTCGCGCCGCAGGGATTCAGGTATTTCGATCCGATTCTTGACGCCGATATAACCAAAGGTTTCGCCGCCTTCGCTACGGCTACGGGGAGTCAGTGACAACTCGACTTCGGCGCCATCCCGAATTACCTTCAAAGACATCGGCTTTTCCGGATTAGCGCGAATTGACCGCACCCATTGATGCGCACTAACAATCGGAATCCCGTCGAGTTCTAGAATCCTGTCCTCCTGCAGCAGGCCCGCCTGCCGGGCGGCGCCATCGGGCAAAACTTCGGCGATTATCGGTGGTACATCGGGTCGCCAGGACGATAAACCCAAATCCCGCATCAAGTCGATCTGCTCCTTTTTCAACAATTCGAGGCCGCGTATATCAATCGCCTTGTCGCGAATCTGTAAATCCGCACCCTGCACCTGCAAAACGATCTGCTGCGCGTCTACCGCCTCTTCCAGCATAGTGAATCGGGCCTTTTCCCAACTCCTGGTTTCGATGCCATTTACCGCGAGAATAACGTCCTTATGCTTAACGCCGGCTGTATAGGCAGGACTTGGATTGCTGACCTCACCAATAACCGGCTTGACACCGCCTACGCCAACTACAAACATCAGGTAATAAGCGAGTATCGCGAACAGGAAATTAAATACGGGGCCCGCCGCAACTATGGCGAAGCGTCGCCAAACCGACTTACGGTTGAAAGCACGATCCAGTTCGCCCGGCTCGACATCGCCTTCACGTTCATCAAGCATCTTGACATAACCGCCGAAAGGGATACTGGCGATCACGTATTCGGTTTCATCCGCGGCGGATTGCCTGCTCCAAAGGGGCTTACCGAAACCGACCGAAAATCGCAGCACTTTGACGCCCATCTTACGCGCCACCCAAAAGTGGCCGAATTCGTGGATTGTGACCAATACGCCAATCGCCACAATAAACGCCAACACGCTGTAGATAAGGCTGAGGATATCCATGTTAGCGATCCCCCGACGCGACCAGTTCGAGCGCCAGTTCGCGTGCCGCAGCGTCGGCCTGCAAGACGATGTCGAGATTGTCGGCCGGCCCGGTCGAGCTCTGCTCCAGCACTTTGGTAATTATTCTCGGAATTTCCATAAAACTGATATTTCGCTGCAAGAATTGATCGACGGCAACTTCGTTAGCCGCATTTAACACGGTCATACAGGTTCCACCCCGATGCCAGGCTTCACGCGCCAGGGCGATGCAAGGATAGCGGGCCTCGTCTGCAAGTGTGAAGTCTAATTGACTGACCTGCAACAAATTCAATGGTTCGACACCGCTGTCAATCCTTTGCGGCCAGCTGAGGGCATTGGCAATCGGCGTACGCATGTCCGGATTACCCAGTTGTGCGATTACCGAGCCATCCAGGTAGGACACCATCGAGTGAACAATGCTTTGCCGATGCAGCAGGATATCAATATCGGAATGCTCGACCGCAAACAGCCAGCAAGCCTCAATCATCTCCAGGCCCTTGTTCATCATGGTGGCCGAGTCCACCGAAATTTTCGGGCCCATATCCCAGTTCGGATGCGCGCAGGCCTGCTCCGGGGTAACCGAGTCGAGCTGCTCGATTGCGAGATCCCTGAAGGGCCCTCCAGAGCCGGTAAGAATGATCTTGTGCACACCGGAATGCAGCGCCGGCTGGCCTATCCTACCCGGCGGCAGGCACTGAAAAATGGCGTTGTGCTCGCTATCTACCGGCAACAGCTCGGCCTGGTGGCGTCGGACCTCATCCATGAACAATGCGCCGGCCATTACCAGTGATTCCTTGTTGGCTAGCAGCACCCGTTTACGCGCACGGATCGCGGCCAGTGTTGGGATCAGTCCGGCGGCGCCTACGATTGCCGCGACCACGGTATCGACCTCGGATGCGGCGGCGACCCGCATCAGGCCCGATTCGCCGACCAGCACTTCGGTCGCCAGATCGGTAATCACCGCGCTCAAGCGCTCGGCGCTGTCAGGGTCCGACAACACCACGTAACGGGGTTCGAATTGCCGGCATAATTGCTGCATTTTCTGATGGTTGCGATTTGCAGTCATTGCAAATACCGCAAACTGATCGGGGTGACGCGCGATGACATCGAGCGTCGACTGACCGATCGAACCGGTAGCACCGAGAATTGCAACTTGTCTCATATCGATCCCGCCAACAGCAACCCGGATACAAATACGGGTGTCGCCGAAATTACGCTATCGATACGGTCCAACACGCCGCCATGACCGGGTAACAGCTTACCGCTGTCCTTGACGCCGGCCTCTCTTTTTAAAACGCTTTCAAATAGATCACCCGCGATCGATATCGATACCGTCGCCACTCCGATCAGCAAAAATTCGACCAGGCTCGTATTCAGTAAGTCGGTCACTGCATATATCAGAAACATCCAGGCCAAGGTGACCAGTATCCCGCCGTAAACGCCCTCCCAGGTCTTGCCCGGGCTGATCGATGGCGCGAGTTTACGCCGGCCGAAACGGCGACCGCTAAAATAGGCCCCGATATCGGCGAGCCACACCAGGGTCAGCATGTACAACAGCACCCAGCCGCCGTAGGCATAATGCAGATAGATAACGCCATGCGCGGCTATCCACAGAGACACCAGCCCAAGCCCGCACATCAAGACCCGTTGCGGCAAGGGACGGTTATCATGATGGCGGTAAAAGATGAAGCCGATGGCAATTGCTATCCACAGGGCGACGCCCGTGAGCGATTGCCAGTAGACCAGCGACGGAGTCAGCAACGCAAGCGACCACCAAAAAAGCGAGGCAAATATCGCCGCGACTATGATTTCAATGAGCGGTCGGGGCTTTATCGTGAGGTCTAACATTTCCCGGGTCGCCGCAAACATTACCCCGGCAAACAACAGACTTAACCAGGCCGTATCGGCAAACAGGATACTGCCGATAAAAACCACGCCCAGGATCAGCGCGGTTATGACGCGTTGCTTCAACATTGCCCGGGAATCTCTATCTGTGACGCGGTTTTGCCGTAGCGCCGCTGGCGCTTTGAGTATTCAGCCAGGGCCGCTGTCATGTCGGGTTCAGCAAAGTCAGGCCACAGCGTTTCGCAAAAATAGAATTCGGTGTAGGCCAATTGCCACAGCAGAAAATTACTGACACGTTGTTCACCGCCGGTGCGGATAAACAAATCCGGATCGGGGCAGTCGCCCAGCGACAAGCCGTCGGCAAACAGCCGATCGTCGATGTCGGCCGGATCGATGGCGCCTGCCTGCACTTGCTGCGCCAGGCGTCGACTCGCATTGAGGATATCCCATCGCCCGCCGTAGTTGGCGGCAATATTCAATACCATATTCCGATTCGCGCCGGTTTCGTTTTCGGTGTGCTGAATTTGCTGCTGCAAGTCTGCGGAAAACGAGCTGCGATCACCGATGAAACGGATGCGTATCCGTTTTTCATGCAGCTCCGCCGTATACTGCCTGAGCGATTGAACAAGCAATTCCATCAGGCTGCTGACTTCTTCGGCGGGCCGATTCCAGTTTTCGCTACTGAAGGCAAATAAAGTCAGATGTTTGATGCCGGCGCGAGCAAAAAACTCGACCGCAAGGCGCGTGCTGTCCACACCTTTGCGATGTCCGTAACTGCGCGGCATCAACCTTTTTTTCGCCCAGCGCCCGTTGCCATCCATAATGATACAAACATGGCCCGGAACTGAGCTTTTAGAATGCGAAGCCATGATCCCGTAACTAAATCGCGATCAAATCTCCATTAACTCTTTTTCTTTGGTTTGCAACAAGGCTTCAATTTCGTCGGTCGACTGGTTGGTGACCTGCTGCACCAGATCCTGGCCTCGGTGTTCGTCGTCTTCGGATATATCCTTGTCCTTAGACAGGGTTTTCAAGTCATTGTTACCGTCGCGACGTATATTTCTGACCGCAACGCGAGCATTTTCGGCGAGCTCCCGCACTACCTTGACTAGTTCCTTGCGTCGTTCCTCGGTCAGCGGCGGCATCGGCACCCGGATAATAGTACCCGCGGTGGTCGGATTAAGGCCGAGATCGGAGCTCATGATGGCCTTTTCTATAATCGGCACCATACTCTTATCCCAGGGCGTTACCGCCAGCGTACGGGCGTCTTCGACATTAATGTTGGCCGCCTGTCCGATCGGTACTTCGCTGCCGTAAAAATCGACGTTAATATGGTTGAGCAGGCTCGGATGCGAGCGTCCGGTTCTTATTTTGCTGAGTTCAGCCTTGAAAGATTCGATACTTTTGTTCATTCGAATTTGTGCATCTTTTTGAATATCTTCTATCATTTCTGTGCCTCTTTTCGAGTTACCCGGGTTCCTACCGTTTTGCCCTTGGCCAGGTCAAGTAATGCACCGGGCTGGTTGATATCGCAAACCACCAGATCAAGCGAATTATCATTGCATAATATCATTGCCGCCACATCCATCACTGCCAGCCGCTGATCGATGGCCAGATCATAGTCCAGATGACTGTAGCGCAGAGCATCTGAATGTTTGACCGGATCCTTATCGTAAATGCCGTCGACCTTGGTGGCCTTGATCAACAAATCCGCGCGCATCTCGATAGCGCGTAAACTGGCGCCGGTGTCGGTGGTAAAATACGGGCTGCCGGTGCCGGCGGCAAAAATCAATATCTCCCCCGCCGCTATCCGCCGGCGCGCATCGCGCTGAGTATAGGATTCGCAGACCTGCGGCATAGCGAGACCCGACATCACTGTTGCAGCCTCGCCCTCTCGCAGCAATCCATCCTTCAATGCCAGCGCGTTCATGACCGTGGCCAACATGCCCATGTGGTCCCCGGTAACCCGGTCTAGTCCGGCAGCCGCCAAGCCCGCACCCCGGAACAGATTACCACCGCCCACTACCACGCCGAGTTCCACGCCGGCGCGGGCCAAAGCGATCAACTCGGCGGCAGTTTTTGCAATCATCTGCGGATCGATTCCGGACGCCTGCTCACCCATTAAGGCCTCGCCGCTGAGTTTTACCAGGATACGCTTGTATTCGATGTCCGCCATAGGCCTCAGATTTGCTTGGATTTGCAGGAACCCGTGTGCGCCAAACCTTTAGCGGCCAGCGGACCTGCCGGGTTCACCCGCGAGAGTTTATCGATATTGCACTTACATTTTAAGCGCATTATTGACACTCTCTCGAAACCGCCGGTTCTGCGCAAAAAAAAGGCCGCGAAGGTCGTCGCGGCCCTGGTGTTATTCATGAATTTAGCTGCGAGGCTACTTCGGCGGCAAAGTCTTCAACTTTCTTTTCGATGCCTTCGCCCACTTCGTAGCGGACAAACCCGTTTACGACCGCTCCGGCCCCAGACAGTAATTTGGCAACCGTCTGATCTGGATCCTTGACGAAAGGTTGCCCCAACAAGCTAACCTCAGCCAGAAATTTGTTGAGTCGTCCCTGAATCATTTTTTCAATAATTTCGGGCGGCTTGCCGCTGGACTCAGCCTGGGCGATCAGGATGGCTTTTTCCTTTTCGACAAATTCCGCCGGAATCGAGTCCTGATCGACAAACTGGGGGTTGACGGCTGCGATATGCATCGCGATATCGCGCGCCAGATCGCTATCCGCGCTGGCATCGATCAGCACGCCGATACGGGCGCCATGCAGGTAACTGGCAATCGACGCATTAGACTCGAGGATTTCGAAACGGCGTACCTTGATGTTTTCCCCGACTTTCGAGATCAGCGCTTGACGAGCCTCTTCGACGGTTTGGCCATCGCTCATTTCGATTGCCGACAAGTCTCCCACCGAGGTCGGTTTATGCTGTGCCACCGCCGCCAGCACTGCTTCGGCGAAAGCCTGAAAGTTATCGTCCTTGGCGACAAAATCGGTTTCGGAATTGATTTCCAGCATGACTGCGGACTTGCCGTCCGCGCTGACCGAGACCTTGATCGCCCCGTCGGCCGCCACACGTCCGGCCTTTTTATCCGCCTTGGCGGCGCCCGATTTACGCATCAACTCGGCCGCGGCCTCAATATCGCCATCGGTTTCGACCAGTGCTTTCTTGCATTCCATCATGCCCGAACCGGTGCGTTCGCGCAGTTCTTTTACTAAAGATGCTGTTATAGCCACTTCAATACCTCGCTGTTAGCCTGCGGTTGTCTTGCAGGCGCAGAATTAATCCTTACCGGCCGCCTTCTTGGTAGCCGCCTTCTTTGCGGATGCCTTCTTGGTAGCCGCTTTCTTAGTAGCCGCCTTTTTAGTGGCCGCCTTCTTGGTAGCCGCTTTTTTGGCGGCGGCCTTCTTGGAGGCCGGCTTGGCTGCCGCCGCGTCGGCTTCCGGCTCGTCGGCCTTGACTTCCGGCGCATCGGCCTTGACTTCCGGTGCATCGGTTTTGGCTTCCGGCGCATCGGCTTTGGCTTCCGGCTCGTCGGCCTTGGCTTCCGGCGCATCAGCTGCGGCCACGGACGCGTCAGCCTGATCGGCCGGGGTTGCCTGTTGCTCGCCGGCGCCGTCCTCTGTGGTCAACGGGCGCGACTTCTTGGCGGTTACCTTAACCGCCGGCCGGGCTTCGGGACTAGCCGTATCAACCTCGACCTCGATCAGTTCGTCGTCGCCGTCGGTACCGGTAACAATGCTTTTTTTGCCTTCGAGCACAGCGTCCGCGACCAGGCGAGTATAGAGCTTGATGGCCCGCATCGAATCGTCATTGCCGGGTACGATATAGTCGACATCTTCGGGAGAATTATTGGTGTCGACGATGCCGACTACCGGAATTCCAAGTTTGGCCGCTTCCTGCACCGCGATTTTTTCATAGCCGACGTCGATAACGAACAATACGTCGGGTAAGCCGCCCATTTCCTTGATGCCGCCAAGTGTCTTTGCGAGCTTTTCCTGCTCGCGCGAGAGCTGCAGAATTTCCTTTTTATTAATCTTTTCGTAGCTGTTGCTGGCCGCCATGTCTTCAAGTTCCTTGAGGCGTTTAATCGAAGCGCGAACGGTACGAAAATTTGTCAGCATGCCGCCTAACCAGCGGTGATTGACGAAAGGCATGCCGCAACGCAAAGCCTCGTCCCTGATCGCATCGCTGGCGGCGCGCTTGGTGCCAACGAACATGATTTTGCCTTTCTTGGAAGCGACCTTACCGAGGTAATTGACCGCGTCCTTGCACAGGGGCATGGTTTCTTCGAGGTTGATAATGTGAATCTTGTTGCGCTCGCCGAAAATGAAGGGCGCCATTTTAGGATTCCAGAAACGGGTCTGATGGCCGAAATGCACGCCCGCTTCCAACATTTCACGCATGGTGACGTTAGACATAGTATCTCCAGATGTCTGATGGATAACCGTATTTCGGTTATCCCGGGTTAAGCCTCCACATACCCGACGTTCACGACCTGCCGTCTCTGGTAAAACGCAGGCACCCATGAACGCGTTGCGGCATGTGTGTGTCGTTAAAAACACCGATTACCCGGCGTTTCGATTAATTTAGCCCGGCAGTTGCCGTGGGCGCGCGCTTTATACCATAATCGCGTATACTCAACAACCTGCCGGCTGTATTTTTATGGGCGTTACCATCAAATCCGCTGAAGAAATAGAAAAAATGCGCGTCGCCGGGCGGCTTGCCGCCGATGTGCTACGGATGATCGAGCCGCATGTTGAACCGGGCGTCACAACCCAGCAGCTTAATGACATCTGTCATGATTTCATGGTCAACCAACAATCGGTAGTGCCGGCGCCGTTGAATTACCGCAGATTTCCACGCTCGATCTGCACTTCGGTCAACCACGTGGTCTGCCACGGCATTCCCGCCGACAAGAAACTGAAGAACGGCGATATCATCAATATCGATATCACCGTGATCAAGGATGGTTACCACGGCGATACCAGCCGCATGTTTCAGGTCGGCAAGCCTAGCATTCAGGGCCGGCGTATCTCGCAAATTGCCTATGACTGCATGAAGATAGGCATCGAACTGATTAAACCGGGGATTCGACTGGGCGATATCGGCCATGCCATCCAGCAATACGCCGAGAAAAATAGCTGCAGCGTGGTACGGGAGTATTGCGGTCACGGCATCGGCAAGGTATTCCACGAAGATCCGCAAGTTTTACACTACGGCAAACCGGATACCGGGCTGATGCTCGAACCCGGCATGACGTTTACCGTTGAACCCATGATCAACCTGGGCCGGCGTAATGTAAAGCTACTACCCGATGAATGGACCGTGGTGACCAAGGATCACAGCCTTTCCGCCCAATGGGAGCATACCAACCTGGTAACCGAAAGCGGATTCGAAGTGTTGACGCTGCACCCCGAATTTGGATTCTGAAGCTGCGTGGCTGAACCCTTCGAATCATTTTTGCAAGCGGTCGATGCGGCTGAAACGCTGGAGGCAAAATCGATTGCGACCGGTCTGCAGCAGGCGCGCGAAAAAATTAATCGGGATTTCGACCGGGGGGTGCCTGCAGAAAAGCTGATTTACGATACGTCGCAACTGATCGATCGCGTACTGGAGGTTTGTTTCCTGCATTTCATCGGCGATCGCAGCCACTGTAACTGCTGCCTGGTGGCGGTCGGCGGTTACGGGCGCTCGGAATTGCTGCCCGGCTCGGACATCGACCTGATGATCCTGCTGGAGAAAAATGCCAATAAGCCGCTACAGCAGAAAATCTCGACGTTTTTGACATTCCTCTGGGATATAGGCCTCGAAGTCGGGCATAGCGTGCGCACCGTCAGAGACTGCGTGCGCGAGGGCAAGGCCGATGTCACGGTAATGACCAACATGATCGAGTCGCGCCTGATCTATGGCAAGTCGAAACTTTACGAAAAATACCAGCTGGCGATCGGCCCGAGAAAAATGTGGTCTTCGCGCAAGTTTTTCGAAGCCAAACTCGAGGAGCAACAAGAACGGCATCTGCGCTTTAACGATACCGCATATAATCTCGAACCCAATATCAAGGAAGGGCCGGGCGGCTTGCGCGATATCCAGATCCTGGGCTGGGTGGCGAAACGGCATTTCGGCGATAACTCTTTCAAGGAATTAGTGGAACACGGATTTCTGACCCCCGCCGAGTACGAAATACTAGACGCCGGGCAACGCCATCTGTGGCAGGTGCGTTTCGCGCTGCATCGCATCGCCGGACGCCGCGAAGACCGGCTATTGTTCGACTATCAAAAGAAAATTGCCGCAACCTTCGGTTTCGAATCGGGCGAACACAACCTTGCTATCGAGCAATTCATGCAACAGTACTACCGTACCATCATGGAACTCGAGCGCTTGAGCGAAATGCTGTTGCAGATTTTCAAGGAGGAAATACTGCTAACCGCCTCGCAGCGCAAGCTGAAACCGATCAATCAACGCTTCAACCTGCGCAATAATTTTATCGAGGTCGCGCATCCCGACGTATTCCGCGACTACCCGCCGGCGCTGGTCGAACTGTTTTTACTAATATCGCTGAATGAGAATTGCGCGGGCGTGACCGCATCGACGATTCGGCTGGTGCGCGAACATCTCTTTCTGGTTGACGATGAATTCCGCAATAACGAAACCGTCAACCACCTGTTCATGCAGCTGATGAGCGCGCCCAGCGGGCAGACGCACCAGATGCGGCGCATGAATTCTTATGGCTTTCTGGCGGCCTATATCCCGGCCTTCGCCAAGATTACAGGGCGCATGCAGTACGACCTGTTCCACGCCTATACCGTCGACCAGCATACTATTTTCGTCATCCGCAACCTGCGGCGTTTCGCGCTCGAAATCCATGAACATGAATTTCCGTTCTGTAATCTCGTTTACGGCGAACTGGAAAACCCCTGCCTGCTCTATCTGGCCGCGCTGTTTCACGACATCGCCAAGGGGCGCAACGGCGACCATTCGCTACTCGGCGCCGAGGAAGCGACCCGGTTTTGCGTCCAGCACCAGCTCAATCGTAAGGAAACCCGCATCGTTTCTCAGCTGGTGCGCCATCACCTGCTGATGTCGGTGACCGCTCAGCGCAAGGACATTAGCGACCCCGACGTGGTGCGTGAATTTGCGCAACAGGTCGGTAGCATGAATATGCTGAATTATCTCTACCTGCTGACCGTTGCCGATATTCGCAGCACCAACCCGAAATTGTGGAATAACTGGAAAGACGCCCTGCTCAGGCAGTTATATAACGCCAGCAAGACCGTGATTCGCCGCGGCATCGACCAAACCCCCGACATCGAAGAAATCATCCAGGAAAACCGCGACGCCGCGCTGGAACAAATGTCCGATCTACCCTACAGCGCGGAGCAGATCGATTCGGTTTGCGACCGCGTGCCCGGCGACTATTTCCTGCGCCACCACCCGCTCGAGATCAAATGGCACGTCAATGCGATTCTGAGCCATCCGCATGACTCACGGCTGGTCAGCATTCGCCAGTCGGTGCAAACCAGTAACACCAAGGTCTTTGTTTATGGTGACGAGGTCGCACACGCCTTTTCCCAGGTTACCGGGACCCTGGGGTCCCTCGGTTTGAGCATTTTAAACGCCGAAATCTTTACCACCCGCGATAAAAAGATCATGGATACCTTTATCATCCAGGATCACAACAACCAGGCGGTTACCGATGCCGCGACAATCGCCGAAATCGAAAAACGCCTGTTGCGGGCGCTGGAGTCGGATTCGATCTACGAGGGTCAGAGCAACACCCGTAAACCGAGGCAGTTGAAGGCCTTCGACCATCCGACCAAGGTGCGGTTCGAGCAGGATTATCTGAATGGTCGTACCGTGATGGAAATCAGCGCGCTGGACATGCCCGGGCTATTGTCCGTCATCGCCAACGTAATCGCCGCCATGGACATCGATATCACACACGCCAAGATTTCGACCCTGGGAGAAAGAATCGACGACATTTTCTATTTAACCACCCCCGAGGGTAACGCCATTACCGACCAGTCGACCCTCGAGCGGCTGTCGGAAAACCTGGTGGCGTCGCTGGAAGCCAAGAAGGCCGCATAGGAACTCCGGTGCCTTCATCTCTGGGCAAGCCTTTCACGCAGGCGCTGGACGGTGAAAATAACGCCGTCGATTTCGATATCGCCTATCCGGTCAGCGGCCAACTGGTGCAGGCCGTGAACGAGCTGCGGCAACGTCACGGCGCGGATATCCACCTGTTGCCCATGTCCGGCACATCCTGCGGCGGCGGCATATTCCAGACCGGAAAGCGGCCCGCGGGCACGGTGGTCGGTGTCAGATTCGACCCCCCTTCCAATCCCCGCACACGCCTCGCCAGCCGCCCTCGACTGGTTGAGCTCGGTCTCGATGAAATCGTTATCGACCCGCAAAACCAGCAGATATCGGCCGGCAGTTCGATCACGCTCGAGCAATTGAACCAGGCGCTGGCGCGGCAGCTGGGCCATCAGTTCAAAGTACCCGGCGCCGATCTAACAAGTTACCTGTATGCGGCGGTAGGGGCGACCTTCATGACCGGGGGCATGGGCCCGCAGCGCAGGTATTTCAGCGACAGCGTCGCCGCGGTCGCGATCTTCGACGGCGAGGCGCTGCGAGAGATCAGCGGCGCAGCCCTGACGGGTTACGCCGGCACCTATGGCTGGAGCGGCATCGTCAGCGCGTTGTGCTGCCGCTACTATCGTTTTCCGGATAATGAAATCGCCTTTGCATTGCCGGTTGTTAACCGCCCGGCCGAAATCGCCCGCCTGCTCGAGCAGCTATCGCCCTACGCCTATCTCAAGCTGGATCAAACCGGCGTCAGCTCCAGCACGGGCCGGCAGGACCTGATCCTGGGAATCGAGCAGGTCAGCGTCAATTCGATGCGGCCGCTGCTTAAGAATAACTCATCAAATCCGATGACCGGGAAGGCCCGCGACCTGCGGCAAAAGTGCGATCAGGCCGGCGCCGACGGCCTGGTTTTCGTGCATGGCTTCAGTAACCGGCCGATCGATGAATTCCTGCTCGAATTGGCTACCGAGAGCGACGACGGCGAATTTACCATCGCCGGCATCGGACTCGAGCATGCCGAGGTTTTTCCCGACCCGGAAGCCATGCGGGCGGTGCGTGAAGCGATACCCTACGCGGCGCGCATGCAAACCCCGGCCGGCCGGCTGGTTTATAAAAATCACAGCGATGCAAACCTTCGCATGCCCGCCGAAAAGCTTGGCGGCACCGTAGAGCAGCTATGGCAGATCGAACTCGATTACGTCGCGGCAGTAGAGCGGTATTTTGATTCGACGCCGAATATCGACGGCGAAATTCTGATCTACGGTCATCTCAACCCTTACGGCGTCGATCCGCATAACAGGGTCACGCTGAGCAGCGACGACGAGACCGCATTCCGGCAGGCTCGGGATTTCCTGATTGCCGAACGCGCGCACTTTTATCGAGCCCTGGCCGCGCTCTGCCGGGAGAGCGACGCTATTTTCGTCGGCGGCGAAAAAACCGCCGATTCCGAAATCGCAATTTTTGCCGCCCTGGGCGGACCGCAGAATGCGCCGGCGGCTCTCTACCGGCGTTTCCAGCAGCAACGGGAGTGCATTGGCAAGGCCGCGTCGATGTTCAACTGGCGCGCGCTACCGCCTTATATCTGACAGCCGCGACCGGTCGCCGCCGGCGGCCGGTTTACGCCGGCTTATCGGACCAGACGGCAAACTCGTTACCGCTGGGCTCGCAAAAATGAAAGCGGCGACCGCCCGGAAATTCAAACACCGGTTTTTCGATGCGGCCGCCGGCCGCTTCGACCTTTGACAGCGTAGCGGCCAGGTCCTCGCTGTAAAAAACCAGTAAGGCAGCGCCCCTGGCGGAGTTCGAGTACAGCTCCGAACGGTAGAACCCACCGTCCAGCCCCTGCTTCGAAAAGGCGCAATAATCGGGGCCGAACTGTTCGAAGCTCCAACCGAAGACTTTGCTGAAAAACGCTTTGGTGGCGTCCATGTCGGCAGCCGGAAATTCGACGTAGTCGAGTTTTTCGTGGGTACTCATATCACTCTCCTGGGTGGGGTTTTATCCAGACTGCGGTATCGTGAAAAATCGCACCGCCGTTGGGTTTCCCGGGTTCAGCCGATACCAGCGCGTTAACGCCGAGCCCTTCGATAAAGGCGCCGTTGGGCCAGATACTCTCGATCACGACAACGCCGGGCTGCATGCCGTCGAACAGCCTGGCATGCAGCAGTATATCGGCGAGTCGGTTGCCGACGCGCGCCAGGCCGCCGTCGCTAACGCCGAGCCTGGCCGCATCGTCACTGCGCAGCAATAGGGTCGGCCGCCCTTCCGCGGCTTTTGCGGTCGAAGTTTCTGTGAAACTGGTATTCAAAAATTGTCTTGCCGGGGCTGCGACCAGTCGGAACGGATGTTGCTCATCGGTTGCGTTGCCGACCGCCATGTGATCCGGCAGCAGCGGCATCGCGTCGAAATCGGCGCCCACCCGGCCCCAGTCGGGTTTGAAATGGAAGCGGCGATCGGGGGTCTCGAAGCCATTCAGAAAATTACCGGTTTCGAAATCGGGCGCGCAATCTAACCAACGCTCGCGATACAGGATTTTTTCATCGGGCAATCCGCTGGCCCTGAGACTCCCATCGATCAATTCACGCGGTTCCAGGTCGAAACCGTCACGGCTGAAGCCGAGACGATGCGCGATCTGTTTCAATACCCAGTGGTTGCTGCGGCATTCGGCGAACGGCGTCACCAGTGCCCGCGTTGTCTGCACATGGGTATGCCCGCCGGCTTGGTAAAAGTCATCGTGCTCGAGAAACATGGTGGCCGGCAAAACGATATCCGCCATGGCGGCGGTTTCGGTCATGAATTGTTCGTGCACGCAGACGAACAGGTCGTCACGGGCAAATCCCTGCAATACCTTGCGGGTTTCCGGCGCCACCACTACCGGATTGGTATTTTGTATCATCAACGCGGTAATCGGAGGCCCATCCTGGAGGTCGCGCGGATTGCCGCATAGCACGTCGCCGATGCGTGACTGATCCAGCACGCGGGTCGCTGGATCGAGCTGATCCAGCCCCTTGATTACGGTTTGATCGATGTCGTACATGCCGGAGTTCGAATACAGGGCACCGCCCCCGGGATATCGCCAGGCGCCGGTTAAGGCCGGCAAGCAGGTAGCGGCATGCATGTTGGCGGCGCCGTTACGCGAACGGGTAAAACCGTAACCCAGGCGTAAAAAGCTCTGTTGGGTACTACCGTATAAGCGCGCAAACTCGATTATTTCGGTGACGCCAAGACCGGTAATCGCGGCCGCCCAGGACGGCGATCTCGATTGCAGGTGAGTTTCAAGTTCGCCCGGCAAATCGCAGTAGCGGGCGAGGTAATCGCGGTCGACCAGTTCATCGGCGAACAATTGGTGCATCACGGCGCAGGCCAGTGCGCCATCGGTACCCGGACGCAGCATCAAGTGTTGATCGGCCTTGCGCGCCGTGGCGGTCGTGTAAGGGTCGACCACCACCAGCTTGGCCCCGCGTTCGCGCCGTGCTTTGGCAATGTGGTGCATGACGTTGACCTGGGTGTATACCGGATTACCGCCCCACATGACGACCAGGTCGCTATTCGCCATCTGGCGCGGATCGGCGCCGCGCTTGATGCCGGTACCGGCGATCCAGCCGGCGTCGGCCAGCGTAATGCAAAAGGTCGAGTGCTGGCGCGACGTCTTCAATAGGTTGCGAAACAGCTGAATGCTGTCGCGCTGAAGCAAACCCATGGTGCCGGCGTAGTGATAGGGCCATAGGGTTTCGCTACCCTGTTGCTGCATCGCCTGCGCGAATTGTTCGGCCACTTCGTCTAGCGCCTGCTCCCAGCTTATCGGCTCG
>Ga0209679_1000214_pt1 | contig 27015 bp, 27 predicted proteins | sample WorMetHEROISLAND_4_FD_187408 | JGI IMG/M metagenome (GOLD analysis project Ga0209679, IMG submission 187408) | Marine gutless worms symbiont microbial communities from Max Planck institute for Marine Microbiology, Germany - Olavius sp. 2 HERON... ...
AAATTATCAGCATGTGCAGAGAAAACCTGGCGCAAGCAGCGGGGATTTAACTACCTGGCCAAGGTGATAACGGGAGTGAAGTTTAAAGATGGAATCGAGGTGACGACGGGCAATCAGGTAGCAGCTGAATCAATATCCAAACACCAGATTTGACGAGAACTCCCATCGGGCACAACACCACCGATGCCGTTGCCCTAGAGACCAGCAGCGTCCGCGAGATCCCCTACGAGCGGTTGCGGGAGATCAGCAACGAAGTACCGATGTTGTTGCACCAGATTATCCAGCTGACCAGCCAGGAAATTCTTCACGGTCAGACCCTCACCATGCTGATCAGCAAAAAGAGCGCCGAAGAGCGTCTGGCCGCGCTGTTGCTGAGTCTGTCGGACCGCTTTGCCGGACGCGGCTTCTCACCCACCGATTTCTACCTCAGCATGTCGCGCCACGATATCGGTAACTTTTTGGGTATGGCGGTGGAGACGGTGAGTCGGGTGTTCACCCGCTTCGACAACGAAGATCTGATTAGCGTCCGTCGCAAGCACATACAACTGCTCGACCTCCCGAGGCTGCGCAAACTGGCGGGTACAGCAAAGATCCCATCCCCCGCTTCAGCCCATTTCTAGCCTCCGCACCGGCCCAAATCATAACCATCCTGAACCACCCGAAGTGGGTGGTTCCGAGCGGGTGATTTCGCCAGCACTATTTCCCATGTAATTACTCCGTAATTACCCTGTCATGGGTAGGGGCAATATGCAATTCCGTTGACTTGGGCCAATTACCGCGTGTTGCGCTGCAACTATGTTACCGCCATGTAGTACCGAAGGGTTAGCGCAGCTCTTGCGCCGTTACTTCGGGGGGAGTAACTGACCCGCTCAAAACACACCACTGGATGACAGCATCCCCGGCTTCTCGTTGTGGTGAGCCCTGTTGAGCAGCGTCTCGAATTCGCAAAATCTGTTGAGTAATCAAGGAGAAACTGCCGTGGCACAAGAACAGGCACAACCGAAGTATAACTTCGATGTGGTGCGATGGTTCGCCGTGATGGCTGTGGTCTACCTGGCGGTAGGCGCATTGGTCGGCATGTACATCGCATCTGAGTTGGCGTGGCCATTCCTCAATTTCGATACTCCGGAATTGACCTTTGGTCGCCTGCGCCCACTACACACCAACGCGGTGATATTCGCCTTTGGCGGGTGCGCGTTGATGGCGACGGCGCTCTACTCGGTACAGCGCACCTGCGGGGTTCCGTTATGGAGCAACAAGATGGCCTGGTTCACCTTCTGGGGCTGGAATCTGGTCATCGTACTGGCAGTGATTACCCTGCCGCTGGGCATCACTCAGTCGAAAGAGTATGCCGAGCTGGAGTGGCCCATCGATATTCTCATCGCCGTGGTGTGGCTCTCCTACACGTTCAATTTCATCATGACCATCGCCAACCGCAAGAGCTCGCACATCTATGTGTCCAACTGGTTCTTCCTCGGCATGATGATCATGATCGTCTACCTGCACGTGGTGAACAGCCTGGCGATCCCCGTCTCGCTCACCAAATCCTATTCGATATTCGCGGGTGTGCAGGACGCCATGATTCAGTGGTGGTGGGGACACAACGCGGTGGGCTTCTACCTGACCGCGGGTTTCCTCGGCATCATGTACTACTTCGTGCCTAAGCAGGCCAACCGCCCGGTCTTCTCCTACCGGCTGTCGGTACCGCACTTCTGGGCACTGATGTTCGGTTACGTCTGGCTGGGCGCCCATCACCTGCAGTACACGGCACTTCCCGACTGGACCGGTTCGCTGGGTTCGGTGGTCTCGATGGCGATGATCATCCCCTCCTGGGGTGGTGCGGTGAACGGCATGATGACGCTGTCCGGCGCGTGGGATAAGTTGCGCACCGACTACACGCTGCGCTTCCTCATCGTCTCGCTGGCCTTCTATGCCATGTCCACCTTCGAAGGTCCGGTCATGTCCACCAAGACGGTGAACGCCCTCTCCCACTACACCGACTGGACCATCACTCCGGTGCGCTGGGCTGGGTCGCCATGGTGGGTCTCGGCGCCATCTACCACCTGATGGAGCGATTGTGGAAAGGCGGCATCTACTCCGAGAAGTTGGTCAACGTCCACTTCTGGACCGCCACCATCGGTACCGTCATCTACATCGTCGCCATGTGGATCTCCGGCATTATGCAGGGCCTGATGTGGCGGGCGTACGACGAGTACGGCACCCTCGCCTACACCTTCGCCGAGAGTGTCGAAGCGATGCACCCCTACTACGCCATGCGCGCCGTAGGTGGCGCCATCTTCCTGTCGGGTGTGTTGGTCATGCTCTACAACGTCGTAATGACGATCCGCCAGGGTTCTTCAGAGACTGCTGAGCCGGCTCCGGCTCCTGCCAGCGCTTAACGGGAGATTGGGAAATGGCAGATAAAATCTATTCCACCAAGCTCCAGGACAAGTTGGAGCGTAATGTCTGGGGGATGATTGGCATGCTCGCGATCGTCCTGTCGATCGCCGGTATCGTCGAGATCGTTCCCCTCTTCGTGCTGGACAGCACTTTCGAGCACAACAAGTACCCGGAAGTGGTGTGGCAGCGTAAAGATGGTCAAACCCTCAACGACTGGAAACCCGGCGACGGTATCCGTCCCTACAAGGCGCTGGAACTGGCCGGTCGCGATGTCTACACCCGCGAAGGCTGCTACCTGTGCCACTCGCAGATGGTGCGTCCGTTCCGCGATGAAAAAGAGCGTTACGGCCACTACTCGCTAGCCAGTGAGTCCATCTACGACCATCCGTTCCAATGGGGCTCCAAGCGTACCGGCCCTGACCTGGTGCGCGTCGGCGGTAAGTACTCCGACGACTGGCATCGCCGCCACATGCGCGCACCGCGCGACGTGGTGCCGGAATCGGTGATGCCCAACTATCCCAGGCTAGATGACGCCAAGATCGATGGCGCCGGCATACAGGCGCGCATGGAGGCGATGCGCACCCTGGGCGTACCTTACACCGATGCGGACATCGCAGCCGCCTCTGCCGAGGTAAGCGGTAAGACCGAAATGAATGCCATGGTCGCCTACCTGCAGGCGCTGGGCACCATGGTCAAGTTCCAGGAAGGCGTGGACTACCGTGAGTAGTCTCAAGGAGTACTTCCACACCGATTGGGAGGCCATGACAGCCGCCGACTGGGTCGGCACGGGGCTGACCGTGGGCGTCTTTCTCCTGATGGTGATCTTGTACTTCTACGTCCTACGCCCCAAGAACAAGGAGCGCCTGGAATCGCACTGTGACATCCCGTTTCGGGATGATGACCGATTTGATAACGGAGAATCACGATGAGTGAGAACAATCCTTTCCCGGGGGAAAACAACACCGGGCACTTCTGGGACGGCAACCTGCGCGAGCTGACCAATCAACCGCCGCGTTGGTGGATGATCTTCTTCTGGGTCAGCGTCGCCGCGTGGATCATCTACGGCATTCTCTACCCCATGTGGCCTACCAGCATGGGCGAGAAAGGCTATACAGAGGGAGTCCTCGGCTGGACCTCCATCAAGGAGTACAAAGAGGGATTGGTCAAGGTGGAGGCGGTCCGCGCGCCGTTCGAAGAGAAACTCAAGGGTCTTTCGGCCAAAGAGATTCTCGCCGACGACGATCTCACCAACTACACCCTGGCCTCGGCTAAAGTGCAGTTCGGTGACAACTGTGCGGGCTGCCACGGCAACGGTGGTCAAGGCAATCCCGGCTTTCCGGTGCTGGCTGATGACGACTGGTTGTTTGGCGGGAGTACCGAAATGATCGAAGCCTCCATCTCCAACGGCCGGCAGAGCGTAATGCCCAAGATGGGCGGTATGCAGCTCAGCGATACCGAGGTTGATGAGTTGGCGCAGGCCATCGTGAAGGGCGAACCCGCCTCGACCCAGCTATACATGACCAAGGGATGCCTGGCCTGTCACGGTCCCGACGGCAAGGGTATGGAAGCATTGGGTTCTGCCAATCTGACCGATGCCATCTGGCGCTTCGCTCCGGGTTCGGTGGATAGCGTGAAGTACACCATTATCCACGGCGTCAACGACACATCGAATCCCAATACACGCGAAGCCATTATGCCGGCGTTTAAAGATCGTCTAGACGCGACGACGATCAAGAAACTCGCAGTCTATGTCTACAAGTTTGGCGGCGGAAAGTAACGCGATCGGCTCTACTGAGTTTTCTGTGTTAATCGGGTCCCGCATCGTTTCCCACGATGCGGGAAATGGGAAGGAGAAGAGACTATGAACGCCGACTGGGTTTTCTGGGGTTCTGTCGGAGCGGTGGTCGTCAGTGTGATTATTTTTGGATTTCTTGTATTCAAGATAAAAGCGCTGATGGACCGCGACGCAAAAAGCCACAACCAATAACAAGAACAGCACAACAAAATCAAAAAGGGGGGATCGCAAGACCCCCCTTTTTTTGTCGGTAAAACACCGACCGGGGCAAGGGTGAAACCAACGCTAGTGCATGGGCACTAACTAGATTGACAGTCAACAGGTCAAAAGAGATGGACGCTAAGCTACAATCGACACCCGAGAAATCACCGCCACCGGAAGCCCCTGTATCAGGAGCAGAGCCTTTGAGCGAAGCGCAATCCTCCTCTGCCAATACCAGCGTCGACGACCTCTACGCCGAGGCGGAGTACTGGCATGTCAATACGGGCGACGAGACGATCCACGCCAAGCGCGTCGGCGGGCGCTGGCGCACCATTAAGTGGATCGCCCACTCGTTTTGGCTGGTCTACTTTCTCGGCCCTTATTTGCGCTGGGGTGATCGTCAAGCCGTCCTTTTCGATATCCCGGAGCGACAGTTCCACATCTTCTCGCTGACCATATTGCCGCAAGACTTCTGGATGCTGTCGTTGCTGTTGCTCTTTTTCGCCATCCTGCTCGCGGTGGTGACCGCGCTGGCGGGGCGTGTCTGGTGCGGGTATTTCTGTTTTCAAACGGTCTGGACCGATCTCTACACCCTTATCGAAGATCGCTTGGAGGGTGCACCGCCCAAGCGCCGTGCTCTCGATAATGCACCCTGGGGTACCCGCAAGGTAGCGATCAAGAGGGCCAAACACGTTCTCTGGTTGCTTATCGCCATCACCACCGGCATCAGCTTTGTCGCCTGGTTTACCGACGCACTGGCGCTCTGGTCAGGCCTGCTCTCGTTGCAGGCTCACCCGGTGGCCTGGACCTCAATCGGTATGTTCACTGCCGGAACCTACGTTTTAGCCGGATGGATGCGCGAGCAAACCTGTTTCTGGCTTTGCCCCTATGCCCGCCTTCAGGGTGTGATGTGCGACGCGCAAGCCATCCTTCCCACCTACGACCATCATCGCGGCGAACCCCGCGGACGCATGAAGAGAGGTGCCACCAATCCCGATAACGGAGACTGCATCGACTGCGAACAGTGCGTAGCGGTTTGCCCTACCGGTATCGATATCCGCCACGGACGGCAGGAGGGCTGTATCACGTGCGCACTCTGTATCGACGCCTGCGACACGGTTATGAAGAAGGTCGGCAAGCCAACGGGACTGATCCGCTATGCCTCGCTGGAAGAGATGAAGGGCGCCACCGTCAAACCGTTCTTCAAGCGTGGGAGGGTTTGGATCTACTCGGGTATCATGATTGCCGCGCTGATTGGTATCGCCTTCGGCCTCACTACCGTTGCACCTTTAGAGTTGAAGGTACTGCGCGAACGACAGCCATTATTTGTACTGCAGAGCGGCTGCTCTATTCAGAACAAGTACACGCTCAAGGTGCTCAACAAGACACCGGAAGATATGGACGTCACCGTATCCGCCAAGGGACCGTCGGGACTGGTCTTGGTGGACGCCGGCAGAACCATCAAGGCGCGAGCTGGTAAAGTCACCCCCGCCACATTCTTCGTCAGGGTTCCAGGTAAGAACCTGGAAAGCGATACGGAGCCGCTCACTTTCTGTATCGAGAGCGTATCCTCTGCCGAAGTGACTGCCGCGCGCGACACCATGTTCGCCGGCCCAAGACGTTAATGGAGGGTCAGTACATGGCAGAGAAAGAATCTCCCTGGCGCAATCCGTGGATCATCGGTTGGATCTCGCTGGTCGTCCTCGTGTTGCTGGCCAACACGCTGATGGCTCTGCTCGCCGTCTCCACCAATCCAGGATTGGTAACCGACGAATACTACAAAGCCGGCAGAACGCTCGAGCAGACCATCCTTTCTCGTCGTGCCAAACAGGCCGAGCACGAGATCGCGATCAACGTGCCGTCAGAACTCTATGTCGATGTGCCTGCCACCATCCAGGTGGTCGGCGTCGACAAGGTCGGCCTTCCCATCAAGGCCGATAGTGTGGTCTTCCAGGCCTATCGACCCTCCGACAAAAAGGCCGATTTCACGCTTGCGATGCGAACTGAGGGGTCGGGTCGCTTTCGGGTGGAAGTCGAGTTTCCGCTCAAGGGTATCTGGGACGTGGTTATCACCTTCAAACAGGGAGAGGAAGAGTTTCACACCGGCCGGCGGGTAACCGTCGCAGCCCGCTGATTGAGACACTCCAGCCCCCGCCCCTCCCATGCCGACTGTTGCCCAATTCCCTTCGAATCCATCGGCAGCGGCCGGGACCAAACCCCCGCCCTGCTTCCATTGCGGGTTACCCACGCCGACCGGAAATCCCCATCGCGCTCCAGTAACCGGGGAAGAGCGGGCTTTCTGTTGCCCGGGCTATCAGGCGGTCTGTCAGGCGATCCACGCCGCGGGACTGGAGGGTTTTTATCGCCGTACTGATGAGGCCAATCCCCTCGCCCCTCCACCTGACGCACCGAAAGATCTCACCCACTTCGATCTTGGGGATATCCGTACGATTCATCTGTTGGTGGAGGGCATCCACTGCGCCGCCTGCGTCTGGTTAATCGAGCGCGCCTTGGAGAATCTTGCAGGGGTGATTCAAACCAACGTCAATCTTGCAGAGCGTCGGTTGCATCTGCGGTGGGACAATCGCTCCGTTCGTCTGTCGCAAATTCTCACCCGCCTGGGCGAAATTGGCTATGCGGCGGTTCCCTTTGATCCCGAAACCGCAGAGGGCGCGCTGCGCCACCGTAACCGCTCCCTGCTTTATAGGCTGGCATTCGCCGGCTTTATCATGATGAATCTATTGTGGATTTCGGTGGCGCTCTATACCGGTGCCGACGAAGGGGAATTCCGTGGACTGTTCCATTGGGTCGGACTGGGACTGGCCACCCCCACCCTCTTTTACTCGGGCTGGCCCTTCCTCAGCGGCGCTTGGCGCGGACTGCGCCAACGGCATCTCTCCATGGATCTTCCCATCGCGCTCGGTGCTTCGGCGACCTACGGGTACTCGGTCTTTGTCACTTTCGCGCCCGACTACCGTGGTGAGGTCTATTTCGATACCGTCGTGAACTTCCTCTTCGTGATTCGGGTCGGCCGCTATCTGGAGGCGTTGTCGCGTCAGAAAGCGGTGGCATCCGCCCAACGCCTGATCGATCTGCAACCCAAAGTGGCCACTGTCCTGCGCGATGGAGAAGAGGAGTTGGTGGCGATTCGCGCAGTATCAGCTGGTGATTCGGTGCTGGTTCGGGCGGGCGACACCCTCCCGGTGGATGGCGTGGTGGCCGAAGGTAGCGGTGCGGTCAATGAGGCGATGCTGACCGGTGAATCACTGCCGGTACGAAAGACACCTGGGGATCGTGTCGCAGCGGGTACCATCAACCTCTCCGGGGCGTTAACCGTGCGTACTGATGGTGTGCTCAAGGACTCGGCGCTGGGCCGGATAATTCGTATGGTCGAAGACGCCCAGGCGTCTAGAGCCCCTATCCAATGCACTGCGGATCGTATCGTTCCCTGGTTTGTCGCCGTGACGCTCCTCTTGGCTACACTCACCTTTCTTTTATGGGTGAGGAGCGATTTCGATACCGCGCTCTTAGCCGCCACGGCGGTATTGATCATCATCTGCCCCTGTGCGTTTGGTCTCGCGACTCCCATGGCGGTTGCCGTCGCATCGGGACTTGGTGCCCGACACGGCATTCTCGTAAAAAGCGGTACCGCGCTGGAAACCCTGTCGCACATCGATCATGTGGTGTTGGACAAAACCGGAACCGCTACCACGGGTGCACTGAGCGTGGTCGCCGTAGAGTGGGACGACGCGAGCCCACAATGCCTGGATGAGATCGCCAGCTTGGAGCGCCTCTCCGAACACACCATCGGCCAAGCCATCGTTGCCTACGCCAAACAGCGCGACTGCAACGCCCGCCAGCTGGTTACCGACTTTCAGCACCGGCCCGGCCTTGGCGTGACCGGTAGGGTTAACGGCATTCCGTTCAGCGTCGGCAGCGCTGCATGGATGGAACATCAAAGTGCCGTCCCCTCGACGAAATTGAAGGAGCTGGCACTCGACTACGAATCGTACGGTAAAAGCTGCGTCTACTGCGCGCGCGAGGGACGAATGATCGGACTACTCGTCCTCGCCGACGGAATACGGCCAGAAGCGCCGGCACTGGTCGCCGCGTTGCAGGAGCAAGGCATCACCGTGTCGCTGCTCATCGGTGATCGCCAAGCTGTCGCGGACTCTATCGCCAAACAACTCGGGGAGATAGAAGCCATTGCCGAGGTGCTTCCGGAAGAGAAAGCGCAGCGTATCGCTCTACTCCAGAGCCAGGGTAATCGGGTCGCCATGGTGGGGGACGGTATCAACGATGCACCCGCACTGGTGCAAGCGGATGTGGGTATCGCACTGGCCTCGGGAACCGACGTATCGGCAGCGAGTGCCGACGTCGTGTTGATGGGCGAACGACTGGATCAGATCGCTCTGGCCCGTGCCTTGGCCACGCGAAGCCTGAGGACCATACGCCAGAACATCGGCCTGTCGTTGACCTACAATGTAGTGCTGATACCAGCAGCGATGGCCGCGCTGGTCACACCGCTGTTCGCCGCCATCGCTATGCCCATAAGCTCGCTGCTGGTGGTTGGCAACACGATTCGGATACGCACTTTGTTTCAGCAACGGACGCGTTTTGATCAGTCCCCACCAGCGGAGGAGGGATAAGTGGAAGTGATCTACGGCCTCATCCCCGGAATGATCCTGGCAGGGCTAGGAATTTTCGGCATACTGATCTGGGCTGCGCGTAGCGGTCAGTACGACGATATGGAGGGGCCGGCAAATCGGATCCTCATGGACGATGACGATCCATTGCTACCGGAGAACCTGCGCCGCAATGCTGACGCCGAGGAGAACGGCTCCAAGGAGGAGCATAATGAACCGACGTGAACTTACCTGGGTTTAACCTGTAGCTGGAACGTGACAGGTCCGTCATTGACCAATGCGACCTGCATCTCTGCACCGAACCGACCGATCTCGACATGGGCGTACTCTTTTCGCGCTCGAGCAACAAGATAATCGAATAAGTATTCACCCTGCTCAGGCGCTGCGGCAGGAGTGAAGCTGGGCCTGGCACCCTTGGCTGTGTCCGCCGCAAGGGTAAACTGTGGCACGAGCAGAACGCCACCCGAGATCTCCCTGACACTCAGGTTCATACGGCCCTCCGAATCGGAAAATACCCGATAACCCAGCAGGCGCTCCACCAATCGTTGGGCGGTCGCTTCACTGTCGCCCCTCTCTACGCCGACCAACATCAGAAGTCCCGGACCGATCTTCCCGACCGTCTCACCGTCTACCGTAACTTCTGCTCGCGACACGCGCTGTAGCAATCCGATCAACCCGAGGATCCCTTATACAGAGTAGAAAAACGGGATTTGTAGGATATTTCCTACAAGAAAATAAGCAAATTACCTAAACCCCTGATCAACATCGGTCCGGTGTAACCCTCCCGATGTTGTGCCAATCTCTCATTACCGTTGTGGACAGCAATGGATGACTGTCTGGACGGTCTAGCATTAAAAAACTCCATGGATGGAGATCCATCCCCTGTCAGCTAAGCACGGCGACCTTAACCCCGGCTCTCAATGCCGGGGTTTTTTATCGCCCGCTCGCGTGAGGAGCACTAACCACTGCCCGCCCGCGCGGTTCGCTTACGCTCATGTTCTTTCAACTATTTCTTACGGACCCGGATGTGGCTTGGCGTTACCTCGACCAGCTCGTCGTCATCGATAAACTCTAGCGCCTGTTCGAGCGTCATACGGATAGGTGGTGTAAGCAGGATGTTCTCATCGCTGCCGGCGGCCCGAATGTTGGTGAGTTGCTTGGCCTTCATGGGGTTGACTACCAGATCGTTGTCGCGCGAATGGATCCCGATCACCATCCCCTCATAAACCTCCTCCCCATGCCCGATGAATAACCTGCCCCGCTCCTGGAGATTGAACAGCGCATAAGCCAACGCCTTTCCGGCACCGTTAGCAATCAGTACACCGTTGATGCGTGCGCCGACACTTCCCTTTTTCAACGGTCCGTAACGGTCGAAGGTGTGGTAGATCAAACCGGTTCCGCTGGTCGCGGTTAAAAACTCGGTCTGAAAACCGATCAAACCCCGCGAGGGGATGACATGGTCGAGCCGCACCCGACCCTTTCCGTCAGGGCGCATATCCTGCAGCTCCCCAAACCGTTCGCCAAGGCGTTCCATTACTGCACCTGGTAAGTCTCGGGCACGTCCACGGTGACGGATTCATAGGGTTCGCAGCGTTCGCCGTCGATCTCTTTGAGAATGACTTCGGGACGAGAGACGGCCAATTCATAACCTTCGCGACGCATGTTCTCGATCAGTATGGCCAGGTGCAGCTCACCCCTGCCCGAGACCTGAAAGCGATCGGGATCGTCGGTCTCTACCACACGCAACGCGACATTGTGTTCCAGTTCACGCTGGAGTCGTGCCAGCAATTGACGACTGGTCAGGTATTTTCCGGATCGACCGGCGAAGGGAGAGGCATTGACCTGGAAGGTCATGGTCACCGTCGGCTCATCGACCGTGAGAGCGGGGAGCGCTTGCACGTGATCGGAATCGCAGAGCGTATCGGATATCTGCAATCCATCGACCCCGGTAAAGGCGACGATATCACCGGCCTGCGCTGTTTGTACTTCGACCCGCTCGAGTCCGAGGAAACCAAATATTTGCAGCATCCGCACCGACTGCTCCTTACCTTCGCTGTCGATCAGTGTTAGTGCCTGGTTGCGCGACACCTTGCCTCTTTTGATACGGCCGATACCGATGACGCCCACGTAACTGCTGTAATCGAGCGAACTCACCTGGAGCTGGAAAGGACCATCGGGATCAACATCGGGCGGGGAAACCTGTTCCACGATCGTCTGGAACAGCGGGGTCATATCCCCTTCGCGTACATCGCTCTCCAACCTCGCGTAGCCCTGTAGCGCGGAGCAGAAGACCACTGGGAAATCCAGTTGTTCATCGGTGGCGCCCAATCGATCGAAAAGGTCGAACGTCTTGTTGAGCACCCACTCGGGACGAGCACCCTGTCGGTCGATCTTGTTCACCACCACGATGGGCTTGAGACCCAACTGGAACGCTTTCTGTGTCACAAAGCGTGTCTGCGGCATAGGTCCCTCCACCGCATCGACCAACAGCAGTACCGAATCGACCATCGACAACACACGCTCCACCTCACCACCGAAATCGGCATGCCCCGGCGTGTCGACGATATTGATTCGATACTCGCCCCAACTCACTGCCGTGTTTTTGGAGAGGATGGTGATACCGCGCTCGCGCTCCAGGTCATTGGAATCCATGACCCGTTCGATGGTGCCGGTACGTTCGCCCAGCGTGCCTGATTGCTGCAACAGCTGATCGACCAGGGTGGTTTTGCCGTGATCGACGTGGGCGATGATGGCGATGTTGCGAAGGTTCTCTATCACGAAACAGGCTACCGCGGAGGAAGGAAAGGCTGCGGATTATACAGCCCCACAAAGCACCGAAACCACTCTTTAGCAAACAGAAAAGGGCCTTGCAGCCCTTTTTTCGGATTAATGCCCCAATGCTGTATTAGCGATCAATCGCTACGATAGCCAAACCGTATCCCACCCCAATGCCGACCATTGACGAATATCGGCACCGATAGGTCGTGCATCACTTCACCGGTATCGCGCTTATAGGTTTGGAGTAGAAACGGTTTGGTATGACTGCCGCACCGAATACCGGTCCGGTCGTTGAAGATCCGTTTTGTGCGACTGTTGACCAGATCTTTTTCGTAGTCACCCGTCATCGGCTGAGCGAATTTCTTGTTGTGAGTGGGCAGGTAGCCATTCTCATCGACAGCGGCTGCAAAGGCAATGGCGCTGTTTTCGGACAACAACCCTTCCTGGATGGGTGGCAGCACCTCATCGGTAAAATCGTCGAACCGCGTCTTGAACTTCTGAGGGTTGGTGTTGGGAACGGACTGGTAGTTGCGATCGAACAGATCATCCATGCTGAGACGCCCATTCGATACCGCCTCTTCGAACGCCTGGCCGATACGCTGAGCGACATTCTGCGCGAGCCGACAGACATCGTCGTGCACGGCGCCCATACTGAGATCGCCCAAACTCTCGAACAACGCTTCGGCACGATCGGAGAGTTGCAGGGCCTGTTGGGCGACCGACTCGACTTCGCCTTCCGTTTCGCCGAGATCGCTGGTGATGGTCTGGACGGAATCGGAGATCTGCTGCAGATGCTGGTGGTTCTGCTCGTTACCCTGCGCTACATCATTGATCTGCTGCTCCACGACACGGGAGTGTTCCAGCACCTCGTCGAACTGTTTGTTCACCTTGTCCGTTTGCTGGCTGCTCTGTGCGACCGCTTCCACCACATTGTGCATGGTGCTAGCGGCATTTCCGGTTTCGTCATTGATCTTCTGCACCATCTGACCGATCTCGGTGGTCGCCGCGGTCGTACGCTTGGCGAGATTTCTCACCTCTTCTGCCACCACTGCGAATCCGCGCCCTTGATCACCCGCGCGAGCCGCCTCGATGGCCGCGTTGAGCGCCAACAGGTTGGTCTGATCGGCGATTTCGTTGATTACACCGGTGATCTTTTTGATCTGGTCGGCACGACCCTCGAGATGGGCCATCAGGTTAGCGGCCTCTTCTACTCGGGCGCGCATCTGCTCCATCTGTTGCGAGGATTCCTGAATCAACTCCTGACCGATATAACTGGCGCGGCGGGCCGGCTTGGCGGTCTCCACCGACTGAGGCGAGCTGTCGACAGCGGCTTGAACCGTACTGGAGATAATACCGGTCGCATTGGCAATCTCATTGGCATGGGCCACTTGCGAATTGACCCGTTTCTTCAGCTGATCGGAGGCAAACGATACTTCAGCTACCGCGGTCGCCATTCCACCACCGATACCCGCAAGATGCTCCGCCAGCGATGAGTGGCCCCCAAAATAGTCGCGCACCTTGTTGACGGTTTCCGCAACCGCCCCCGAAGCGGGCGCAACCAGCGCGTCCAATTCCGCACCTTGGGACCCGACGACTCTATGGATGTACTCCACGCCCTTGGCAAGAGGAGCTGCGACGAGAAAATGGCTCAGAAGGAATGAGAGGACGCCCGCTACCAGCCCGATAAGAATGGCCGCCCCTATTTTCACCCCAACGATGGCTGCGCCGACCGCCGCGATGAGAACACTCACGAAGATGGCAGCGACCAAGGCTACGATCATCTGTCTGTTGACGTTGTCATTCATTTTGCACCCTCTCCGAATAGTCCGCATTCGGACTCACGCACAGTGCTAAACCTATGCCGTGGTGTTTACGCAATCTTTCTGTTTTCTTTAGTTTTTTTTCAAATCCAGCTGTGCCCGACAGCTGTTTTCCGGCTCGGATTCTCCAGCGCAAACTTCCGATATAACCTCTCTTTCGGCCTGGAATGGATAAACTTTACCCAATTCAATCAGTTGGCACCTGGTACACGAAGCAGTGAATGGGTTTAGCACTGCTCCCAAGGCAGACCGTGAAAACGCCAACCACCTAAGGTGCTCCTCTGGTGGTTTTCGTCGATATCGCCTTCAAATCCCTCCAGGACGTTGTAGACCTCGCTGAAGCCGTTTTCGGCGAGCAGATTGCCCGCCTCGACCGAGCGCTTACCGCTGCGACAAATCAGGATAACCGGGGCCGCTCCCCCACTCTCGCTATCCAGCATGCCCCCGAGCATCAGTTCGCGTACACGGGTGACAAAGTGTGGGTTGATGGTCCAATCGGGTTCGTCCATCCAGGAGATATGGACGGCACCTTTGGGGTGGCCAACGAAGAGGTACTCCATGGTGGAGCGAATATCCACGAGTACCGCGCGCGGATTCTCTTTCAACAGTTTTGCGGCTTCTTGGGGGGTCAGGTGCTTCAACTGAGACATGGGTCGAGAGTCCTCGTGTACGAAAATCAAATCAATCAGCGCCTAGGGATTGGCTCAAGACATCATACAACCCATTCTAGCCCGCTACGCTACGCTATCGGCATGGAGACGAATCTTTGATCACCATCGCCACCTACGACACCATGCCCGATGCCCACATCGCCATGGGACGCTTACATGCCGAAGGGATCGATGCCTCTCTCGCAGACGAACACCTGGTACAGACCGATTGGCTCTACGCCATTGCGGTGGGGGGCATCAAAGTGCAAGTCGACGAACGTGATGCGGCTCGCGCGAGAGAAATTCTGGACACCGACTATTCACAGGATCTCTCTGCGGACGACGGTTGACCATTACAAGGCACTCAACAAAGCATCGGTTCGCAACGCCGCTCCTCGATCAAGGTCGCGCATTTCGCCGGGCTAATGGGAAATGCGCTGTCCCACCAGCAACGCCTCGTTTCGCCACCCGCGAGTGATATCCCCCACGCCTCCCTCCTCTCGGTAGGCACGCAGATGGAGCCCCCCGCAGAGTCGCAACAACTCATTGTCATCCAAACGATAGGCCGCGTTTGAAGGTCCCGTATCGTCGACTTTGTCGCGAATGAAGGTTTGGTAGTAGAGCAACCCGTAGGGCCGTAATGCCGCAACGATTGCCGGCATCAGGTGACGCTCCAGAAAACGGGATACGACGATCACATCGAAACTGTCCGGATCGGGAGGTGAAGCGCTAACATCGCGCTCCTCGGCGGTAATCGTGATGTCTCGTGTTTTGGCGACCGCTCGTAACTTATCGATGGCCACCGAAGAGAGGTCCCACGCGCTCGTCTCCAGGCCACGCTCTGCCAAAAACAGCGCGTTCCCCCCCATTCCGCACGCCAAATCGAGCGCCGCTCCCGACGCCGGAAGCAGGTGGGCAAACTCCGTCAAGACATAGCAGGGTTCAACGCTTTGCGCAGCCGCCTCGCGGTAGCGATCGTTCCATTTGAGCCGATCCGACATCCAGTTTACTTGCGCCAGAAGCTAGGTGAGAAGAGCACGAGTAGCGTGAAGATCTCCAATCGCCCCAACATCATCGCGAAGACACAGATCCATTTAGCCGTGTCGCTCAGCCCTGCATAGTTGGCACCGACATCACCCAGCCCAGGACCAAGATTGTTGAGACAGGCCGCGACTGCAGAGAACGCGGTCACCTGATCCAGCCCCGTAGCCATCAGAATCAGCATCATGGTGCTGAAGGTGACTACGTAGAGAGAGAAAAACCCCCACACCGCACTGATTACCCGCTCCGGCATCGCCTTAGAGCCCACCTTGACGGGAACCTGAGCGCTGGGGTGAATGAGGCGCACGACTTCCCGTTTGCCCTGTTGATAGATCAACAACCAGCGGATCACCTTCATGCCGCCAGCCGTGGAGCCGGCGCACCCACCGATAAAGCTGGCGAAGATCAGCAGAACGGGGAGAAATCCCGGCCATGCGTAGTACTCCGCCGTGGTGAATCCCGTCGTCGTGCCAATGGAAACCGCCTGGAATATACCGTGATGAAGCGCACTGCCCACATTGTCGAAGGTGTCCGCGTACAACAGATAGGCCGTCGTGAGAGTCGCAACGCCGACCAGTACCGTAAGATAGGCGCGCACTTCGGGGTCGGCTCGATAGGGGTTGATACTGAGATTGCGCCACGCCAAAAAATGGAGTGCGAAGTTCATCCCAGCCAACGACATGAACACGACGGCGATCGCCTCGATCAGCGCACTATTGAAATACCCCATGCTGAGGTCGTGGGTGGAGAAACCACCGATGGCTACCGTAGAAAAAGCGTGTCCCACGGCATCGAACGGTGTCATCCCGGCCAACCAGTAGGAGATACCGCAGATGAGTGTCATGCCGAGGTAGATATACCACAGCGCTTTGGCCGTCTCAGTGATGCGCGGTGTCAGTTTGTTGTCTTTCATGGGGCCCGGGGTTTCGGCTCGATAGAGTTGCATACCACCGATACCCAGGATGGGGAGTATGGCCACCGCCAGCACGATAATGCCCATTCCGCCCAACCACTGCAGTTGCTGGCGGTAGTAGAGAATGGCACGGGGCAGTTCATCGATTCCGGTGATGACCGTCGCACCGGTCGTGGTCAGCCCAGAGAGCGATTCAAAAACGGAGTCGGTGAACGACATGTGCGGATTGTCGGCGAGGGTAAACGGCAGCGCACCGAAAAAGCCGAGCACCACCCACAGCATCACGACAACCACGAAACCGCCTCGAAGCCGTAGGTCGACACGAAACGTCGCAGCCGGCAACCACAGCGCCAATCCGGTACCCAGCGTAACGACAAAGGCAAGAATAAAGGCCGTGGTAGTGCCATCTTCGTACCACAGCGAGATCGCGACAGGCGGCAGCATAGTGATGCTGAAGAATGTCAGCAGCAGACCGAGAACCCGTTGAACGGCGACTAATTGCATGGAATTTCGTTGCTAGATGAAAGTAACGCCCACTTGGAAAAGCTTTTCGACCTGGGGAACATACTTTTTATCGACCAAAAAGAGGATGACGTGATCCTTGGCTTCGATCACCGTGTCATGGTGCGCCATCAGCACTTGATCGCCGCGAACGATCGCACCGATGGTGGTGTCCGGTGGCAACGCAATGTCTTCCACCGCCTTTCCAACCACTTTCGAGGTCTTTGAATCACCATGGGCTACCGCCTCGATCGCCTCCGCCGCGCCGCGCCTGAGCGAATGCGCCACCACCACGTCCCCGCGCCGCACGTGAGTCAGTAGTCCGCTGATGGTCGCCTGCTGAGGAGAGATGGCGATGTCGATGGTACTCGACTCGACGAGGTCCACATAAGAGGCACGGTTGATCAACGCCATCACTTTGCGCGCCCCCAAGCGCTTGGCCAGCATCGAAGAGAGGATGTTGGCTTCGTCTTCGTTGGTCAGCGCACAAAAGATGTCCGTGCTGTCGATGTTTTCTTCGATCAGCAGCTCTTCGTCGGCCGCATCTCCGAGCAACACGATCGTCCGGTCCAACTCTTCGGAGATGGCGTGGGCGCGACTGGTACCCCGTTCGATGAGCTTGACCTGGTAGTCGTTCTCCAGGGCCTGCGCGACCGACTTGCCGATGTTCCCGCCGCCCGCGATAACGATACTCTTGACCGGGCGGTCAAAGCGCCCGAACTCCCCCATCACCTTACGGATATCGTTTTTGGCCGCAATGAAGAAGACTTCATCATCGACTTCGATGATGGTATCGCCCTCGGGAATAATGGGTTTCTCGTGTCGAAAAATGGCTGCTACGCGTGTCTCCAGAAAGGGCATGTGTTCGCGCAGCGCCTTAAGCTGATTTCCCACCAGGGGACCACCGTAGTATGCGCGTACCGCTACCAGGCCGACGCGCCCATCCGCAAACTCCAACACCTGCAGCGCCCCGGGGTGTTGAATCAAACGATGTACATATTCGGTGACCAGCTGCTCGGGGCTGATCAACACATCGACGGGTAGCGCCTCTTGGGCAAAAATCCCTGGTCGGGATAGATACTCGACGGCGCGCACGCGTGCGATCTTGGTAGGCGTGTGGAACAGCGTGTAGGCGATCTGACACGCGATCATATTGGTCTCGTCGGAGTTGGTGACCGCGAGAATGATGTCCACATCTTCAGCGCCGGCTCGCTCCAAGACCTCGGGATGCGAAGCGCGACCCACCACCGTCCGCAGATCCAGGCGATCCTGCAGTTCGCGCAGGCGCGCGGGATCTTGGTCAACGATGGTGATGTCATTGGCTTCGCCGGCCAATGTACCGGCGACGGATGCACCGACTTGTCCAGCACCAAGAATGAGGATTTTCATCTATTTCGACCGCGTTCTTCTTATTGACCGTCGCCTACTTCTCGCTTGCCGCCTGGCGCGTGCTTAAACCCAGAGAGCGAAGCTTACGATAAAGATGGGTTCGTTCCATACCCACCAGGTTCGCCAACTGCGCGATGCTGCCACCGACCTGCTGCAGATGATACTCCAAGTAGGCGCGCTCGAACTGTTCGCGCGCTTCACGCAAAGGAAGTTCGAAACTCACACCGTTTTCCGAACTTGCCTGCTCACCTTGTGTCGCGGCAACGGCTTGCGTACCCAGTGCCGCGGCCACTTCATCTGCCTCGATCTCTTCACCCACACCCAGAATCAACAACCGCTGCACCAGGTTTTTCAGTTCACGAATGTTGCCGGGCCACGTGTAGTTGCACAAGCGGTTTTGGGCGGCCGTTGAGAATTGCCGGTAGGGAAGCCCCTCCCGCGTTACAAAATAATCCACATAGAACGATAGAAACTCCGGCACGTCTTCCGCATGTTCGCGCAGCGGGGGCACCTGCAGCGGCACTACGTTTAGATGATAGTAGAGATCTTCGCGAAAGTGTCCGACACGCACATCCTGCTCCAGATCCCGGTGAGTGGCCGCGACGATCCTTACGTTGACATCGACGGGAGTATTGCCGCCGACACGAAGAAAAGAGCGCGTCTCCAGCGCGCTCACCAGTCGCGCCTGCGTCTCCGGATCCATATCCGCGATCTCATCGAGAAACAGCGTTCCCCCGTTCGCTTGTTCCAACCGCCCGTAATGAATAACACCTTCATCTTCGCTGCCGAATAACTCCACAGCAGAGTTCTCGCGCGCGATGGAAGCGACCCCCACGACGACGAAGAGTCCGGTACGTCGCGGACTATGAGCATGTATGTAACGCGCCAGGGTCTCCTTACCCGTTCCCGGCTCCCCCGTCAGCAACACCCATGTTTCATGCTCGGCGATCCGCTGTGCCTGTTCGCGCAGCCTCTGCATCGGCGCGCTGCATCCACCGGGTTCGATCACGGTAGCACCGTGATCTCGTAGCTGGATATTCTCGCGTTGGAGCCGTTCTGCCTCCAATGCTCGCGCAACCGTCAATTGAAGTTTCGCTATGGATAGCGGTTTTTCGATGTAGTCATACGCACCGAGGCGAGTCGCCTCCACCGCGGTCTCCACGGTTCCGTGACCCGACATCATGATGATCGGACAGGGCAGCCCATCCTCTTCCGACCACTCTTTCAGCAGTGAAACGCCGTCCAGATCGGGCATCCATATATCGAGCAATATCAGATCGGGGAGACGCGTTCTCAGTGCGGACCGTGCCTGCTCTGCACTTTCCGCCACCTCAACTTCGTAGCCTTCGTCTTCGAGTATTTCATGGAGCAGGTGACGGATATCAGGTTCGTCGTCCACGACGAGAATATGCGGTCTACTCATCGTTCGGCAGCCCTGTTTCGATTATTTCCATCCGCAGGCGTCCCCGCCTCTATCGATTTTTCCCGCGCCGATTCGTCCGCGTGTGAATTCGCCCCCTCTGTGCCGCTGGAGGCGACTGGCAAATGCACGATGAGGCAGGCTCCTCCGGAAGGTGAAGGTTCGGTCCATATCATACCACTGTGCTCTTCGACGATTTTCTTCACAATCGCCAAACCGAGACCACTGCCTTTGGATTTGTTAGTGACGTAGGGCTCAAACACCTGGGAAGCGATCTCTTGCGGGAATCCGGGACCATTATCGCAGACGCGCATCTGCACGTAGCGAGCGTTGGGTTTCTCCACATAACAGCTGTCGATTTCAACGGTGGGCGTCGTGCACTCCCGGGTCGCCTCTTTGGCGTTCTTTATCAGGTTGTGAAGGAGCTGACGCAGGCGTCCGGAATCTGCCTGCACTTCCGGTAACGCATCGTTCAACCGTAACTCGATGTTGACTTGATCGTCGCCCGATCGATAGAGATCGACCACCTCGTTGATCACGTGGTTGAGCGAAACCGGTGCGAGTTGCAGTCGCGGCGGGCGCGCATAGTCGGAGAACGCATTCACCATCTCTTTCATCGTTTTCACCTGTTGCACGATGGTGTGCGTATACCGATCGAGCGAACGGGCGTCTTCGGCGGAGAGTCTGTCCAGGTATTTCTGCCGCAATCGCTCGGCCGACAGCTGAATCGGTGTCAGCGGGTTCTTTATCTCGTGCGCCAAACGTCGCGCCACCTCGCCCCACGCGGCATCACGCTGCGCCTGGACCAACGTCGTGACGTCATCGAAAACGACCACAAACCCACCGCCGGTCTCCCACCCCGGTAGCGCGGTTCCACTGCACATCAAAACCTTGCGCGACCCGGAATCGGACAGCACCACTTCGCGATCCCAATCACCCGATGGCAGCTCCAACCGCTCTTCGAGTATCGAGATAAAGGGTAGTAATCCTGGCTCTTCAGCGCGCAGATCCGATACCGGATAACCGATCCAGCGCAACGGATCGACATCCAGAATCTGTTGCGCGGCGCGATTGACACGCTGGACGCGTTTCTCGTCGTCGATAGTGATGACACCCGATGAAAGGTGGCCTAGCACCGCCTCCAGATAGGCGTTCTGCTCTTCCAGCAACTGTTGGCTGCGTTGCGTATCGGCGCTGGCGCGCGCGATTCGACGCGTCATGGTGTTAAACGACTGCACCAGAAATCCCAACTCATCGCGGGTGGTCAGCGGCACCCGCTTAGCATAATCACCCGCAGCCACCGCGCGCGTACCCTCCGCAAGATCCCGAATCGGCGCAGTAATCTTACGCGCGGAGAAAAAGGCCGCCAGCACCGCTGCCAGCAGGCTCAACAGCAATACCAACGATAGGGTAAGCGTGAAGCTGTACTTCAACGGCCGGCGGAGAAAGGTCAGCTCCTTGTATTTGGAAAAGGCATCCTGAACATTGGTGGCCAGTGTGTCTGCGTTTTTGGGAATACTGTAGAGCGCCTGAAGAATCCGCTCTTCACCCGAAGAATCCGCCGGCGTCACTTTGACGACGGCACGCACGTGCAACCCGGTATTGGGTATGGGATCGAGACCAACGTACGAGCCGGACTGGCGCACCTGCAACACCACACCTTCACCGGGCTGACTGGGAACCAATACAGTGGTATCCACATTACTGGAGGCCAGTACTCGCCCGTTGGAGGCCAGTAAAGCCAATTCCGAGGCACCGTTGCGTTCCCGCAAATCGTCCAGCGTCAGCGCCACCTCCGCCTCCGCAACCGCTGCCAACTCCGACGCCATCAGCTCGGCTTGGCGCAATACTTCGCGCATACGTATATCCAGCGAAAGCCGACTCAGCTCCAACGAATCGTCCAGCGCCTGCTCCACCCGCACGTCGAACCAACTGTCGATGCCGCGATGCAGAAACTGTAGAGAGAAGTAGTAGACCACCAACACCGGCGCCACCGCGAGAACCACGAAAATCACCACCATACGGACTGTGAGTCGAGCGCCCGCCACTCCACGGCGATACTGCCAGATCAATCGTTGCAGATTGATGCCGATCAGCACCACCAGTGCGGCCAAACCGAGAACGTTAATGATCAGCAGCAGCGAGAACATACGCCCGAATCGGGCCGAGTTCTCAGTGGCATCTCCCATCAACAACAGGGAGACCAGCAGAATGGCGACCAGTGGGATTACCGGCAACCAACCCGTTGTCAGTCGTTTTAGGAGTGCAACGACCATGAGTACCACTTACTCACCAATCGCCACTCTTCGGAAAGATAGGCAACCGGACGTAACGGTGCTGGAAGTGATTCGATGTCGAGCAGCGCCCTTAAGCGCACCTGATACTCCGTATCCGGGCGCAGCAATTTGGCATCGAGAATGGGGATGTTAGAGAGCGAACCCATCTCCTCCATTGCAGCGTAAAGCGAGTAGAAGCTGCGCTGTTCTCCGCTGTTCAGCCCGGTCAACAGGTACTGACGGCTCAGGGCGTGAAACTGTAACAGATAGTACTGGTTAAGCGTCGCGACCTCTTCATCCATCCAATACCAGCGATCACGGCGCACTTCGATCTGAATCTCGATGGTAAGTGGAACCCCGTTTTCGAGAGCCTCCCGTACCGCAGGGCTAAAGCGATACCCAATCGAAGCATCGACCCGATAAACACCGCCAGAGAGGTGTGCGCTCGCGTTTTCTACCTCAAAACCACCTTTCGGTTGTTCGGCATGCGCGGCCCTCGCCACCCCGAAAATGAGGATGACCAACACCCAACGCGCCATCCATGTGGCGCATTGATGGGTGTGGTAGCGATTGGCACAGACACTCATCGCGATCCTCATTCTGGTGGCTACGTCTTTTTAATCAGACGCGCGTAGTAGCACCCGTCCATCCCCTCTTCGCCGGTCAGGATCTGACGGCCTACTCGTCGCGGTATTCCCCATGCGGCAGAAATCGGAGATTCCACGGCATCGTCGTGCCGCACGAGAAATTCGACAAGTTGCTGCTCGTTCTCCTGCGGCAGGATAGAACATGTTGCGTATACCAGCATACCCCCGGGCTTGAGCAACGGCCACAAGCCTGACAGTAGCGCGCGCTGCCGTGCCACCACATCGCCAATGTCTTCGGGACGCCTTAACACCTTGATATCCGGATGCCGACGAATCACTCCGGTACCCGAGCAGGGGGCATCCAACAGGATGCGATCCCGCTGTCCGTCCTCCCACCAACTATGGGGATTCGCTGCATCGCCCACGCGTACATCGGCGTTAAGATCGAGGCGAATCAGATTCTCCTCCAACAGGGCCATCCGGTGCGCATCGATGTCCACCGCAACCAAATCGGCGAGCCCCGGCTCCGTTTCGAGCAGATGGCAGGTCTTACCCCCGGGGGCTGCACAGGCATCCATCACGGTCATCCCCGGCTGCAACTTCATCAACGATGCCACGAGTTGCGCGGCGCCATCCTGCACCGAGACCGCACCGATACCGAAATCGGGGAGTTCGTCGACGTTGACAGGCCGCTGCAAGCGAATACCGATCTCCGAACGGGGTAGCGCCACCCCCTCGATACCGTTGTCTGCGAGTTGTTGTAAATAGTCCGCGCGTGTCGTTTTCCTGCAATTGACCCGCAGGCTCATGGGAGCGCGCTGATTGCTCGCGTCAGCAACGTTCCGCCACCGCTCCGGCCAAGCGTCGCGTAGCATCGCCAGCAACCAGGGGGGAAAGGCATAACGAACCGCCTCCTCTTTCTCCAGCCTTTGAAGCAGTTGCCGTTTTTCGCGTTGCCGTCGACGCAGTACGCCGTTAACCAGACCCACTGCCCAATCTTTGCCCAAATGGCGAGCCGCTTCGGCGGTTTGCGACACGGCCACGTGATCGGGCACTGCGAGGTGCAGTGCCTGGTAGACACCCGTTAACAGCAGCATGTGCACGTCGCGATCGCGTTGCCGCAGCGGCTTTTTTACCAGCTGCGACAGCACCGCCTCGAGCTGCGGCCACCAGCGGAGTACGCCATAGGTCAGTTCACTCGCCAGACGACGCTCCGACACCGAGAGATCGGTGAGCATCGGCGACAAAACGGCGGACAGTGAATGGTGGTTGTCGATCACCTCCAACAGAGCGGCGGCAGCACACGAGCGACCACTACGAAAGTGGCGCGGTGGTTTTTCAGGTAGTCCGCCGGCTTTCATGAAAATTACGTCTCGACCCGTCCCAACACCTTCCCCACAGGATCCTTGCCATTAACGAACTCCGCTGCTGTCATCCGGCGCGAACCGGCGAGTTGCAGCTCGAGCACGCGCAACAAACCCTGGCCTGTCGCGACATCGATACCCTGGCCGGATGCGGCGACGACGGTCGCGGGCTCCGTTGGCGTTGAACACGAGCGCGGCTCCGCACACCACACTCTAAGCGGTTCCCCCTCGTAGGGCGTATGGGCAACCGGCCATGGGTTGAAAGCGCGTACCGCCCGGTCAAGCGCTACGGCCGGTAGCGTCCAATCGATGCGCGCCTCCTCTTTGGACAGCTTGTCGGCATAGGTCGCGGGAGCGTCATCTTGCTGCTCCGACGGCAGCGATCCCGCCTCCAGCCCGGGCAGCGATTCGACCAGCAGCTGCGCGCCCAACTCCGATAACCGGTCGTGGAGCTGTTGCGCAGAATCCCGCTCGGTGAGTGGTGTGACCGCCTTAGCCCGCATCGCTCCGGTATCCAGCCCTTCGTCCATCTGCATCAGGGTAACCCCACTCTCGGTATCACCCGCCAGGATCGCCCGCTGAATGGGCGCGGCCCCACGCCAGCGAGGCAACAGAGAAGCGTGGATATTGACGCAACCCAGTCGAGGCGTATCGAGCACCGCTTTAGGGAGCAGCAAGCCATAAGCGACAACCACCATCAGATCGGCCTCCTGCTCTGCCAAGCGCTGCTGCTCTGCGGGATCGCGTAGTGACTCCGGCTGGAACACCGCCACGCCGGATGACTCGGCAAGCGCTTTGACCGGACTAGCTCGCAGCTTTCTGCCCCGCCCTGCAGGCCGATCGGGCTGGGTGTACGCTGCACACACCGTATGGCGCGAGTTTAATAACTCGCGCAGGGGCGGGACGGCGAAATCCGGCGTTCCGGCAAAGATGATTCGCAAGGGGGTTTCCTCAATCGACCGTGGAGAACGTAAATAGTGTCAACGATTATGGGGATAAGGGCAGACTAACACCAGCGGGGCAAACCCCACCCAAAAGTCTCGGTTAAACCAAGAAAATCCGCGGCTGGTGCTTGGGACGCTCACAGGGTTTGACGGCGCAGTTTCTCCAGTTTTTTGCGGATACGCTGGCGCTTCATTTCGGAGAGGTAATCCACAAACAACTTACCCTCCAAGTGATCCATTTCGTGTTGAATACAGACCGCCAGCAATCCGTCGGCATCGAGTTCGAACGCGTTACCCTCGTGATCGAGGGCCTTGACTCGAATCTGGTCAGCCCTCTCCACCTTTTCATAGATCCCCGGAACCGAGAGGCAACCCTCTTCCATCTCCTCCACCCCATCCTGGGAGAGGATTTCAGGATTGATCAGGCACAATGGCGCGTTTTTCTCCTCCGAAACGTCGATGACGATCACCTGCTGAGTCACGTCGACCTGGGTGGCCGCCAAACCGATGCCGGGCGCTTGGTACATGGTCTCGAACATGTCGTCGACCAGTTTTCTGATTGTCTCGTCAACTTCGACGACCGGTTTGGCACGGTTTCGGAGGCGGGGATCGGGAAAGTGAAGGATTTCGAGTTTTGCCATGGTGGAAGGTTACCTTGCAACGGACCGGGCCCGCAATTCTCGCTATGCTCCTGCAGCAACGACGGATCTATCCCCTCGGGTTGGAAATGCTCCCACCGGGTCGGCGAAGTATCGCCTCGGCGACCCGCGCACGCCTTCCACCCGTGCGCTCCACCAACAGTGACTACCAACCCCCTTCGCCAAGGGTGAGAGTGAGAAGTGCGCGCTAGTTCTCAATTTGAGTAAACTGCATAAAATAATGCCGGCAAGTCACTGATAATATCCAAATTTATTACAGTATATACTTTGAGTAGACCCAGTTTTCCGCTACACTCGATTCAAATCTGCGCCGCGCTAGCCGCTATAGATGTAACGGCGACCTGGTTGTCGGCAAAAAATGCAGACCAATTAAAGGGATGACCATGCTTAGAACCAAACTTTTCGGCTTAGTTCTTGCCCTTCTGGTAAGTCCCGGGCTTTTGGCCGATACCGTGGCCCTACAACCCGATCACCCGGACCGCTATGTGGTCGTAAAAGGTGACACATTGTGGGACATCTCATCGACCTTTCTGCAAGATCCATGGCGGTGGCCGGAGATCTGGCACGCTAATCCCCAGATCGAGAATCCGCACCTGATCTACCCCGGCGATATCATTGCCCTGGTGTTCGGTGCCGATGGTACCCCCCAGCTACAGCTACTCCGGGGCCGACAGACCGTGAAGCTGTCACCTAAGGTGAGGAGTACGCCGCTGCGTGAAGCGATTCCGCCTATTCCGATGGACGCCATTGCGCAGTTCCTCGACAACTCGCGCGCCGTGCTCACGCAGGAGGAGCTGGAGAGCGCTCCCTACATTATCGAGAGCATGGACAGTCCTCTGATCGCCGGTACCGGCGATCATATTTACGTACGTTCGGTACCCGACCGCAGCTCCACCCGCTTCAACGTCTATCGCCCAGGTATCGAGTACAAGCGACCGGGGAGCGAGGAGGTACTCGGGTATGAAGCACTCTACGTAGGTGATGCCACTCTGCAGCGCACCGGCGATCCGGCCACCCTCGAACTCTCACGCACCGTGCGTGAAACGCTGATCGGAGATCGCTTGCTCCCGGTCGGTGAGGAAGAGATACAACAGAATTTTTTCCCGCAACCTCCTGCCCAAAGCGTCGATGGACAGATCCTTAAAGTCATCGATGGTGTCTCGCAGATTGGTCAATACCAGATCGTGGTAGTCGACCTGGGTACCCGGGAAGGTATGGAGCAAGGCACTGTGTTGGCGGTGTTCCAACGCGGGCAGAACGTTCGCGATGTTGTCACCAAAGTACCGGATCAACGGGTCAAGCTACCTGATGAGCGCTCCGGGCTGGTGATGGTGTTCCGCCCCTTCGAAAGGGTCAGCTATGCATTGGTGATGAGCGCGACGAGTTCTCGTCAAATCTGGTGTTTGGATATTGATCCAGCTGCTACCTGATTGCCCGTCGTCACCTCGATTCCATCTTTAAACTTCACTCCCGTTATCACCTTGGCCAGGTAGTTAAATCCCCGCTGCTTGCGCCAGGTTTTCTCTGCACATGCTGATAATTTGAACATCATGTGCAGCATGCCATCACGGGTTAGGCATCCTTTTGATCGCTTCGTCCGGTGGCGTATCGTGCCAAAGGTCGATTCGATC